>ERZ1034998.6-NODE-6-length-178119-cov-18.670720_pt1 | contig 178119 bp, 121 predicted proteins | sample MGYA00520621_ERZ1034998 | MGnify/ENA primary metagenome ERZ1034998 (study PRJEB33766, sample SAMN09781748) | gut metagenome | biome: gut microbiome | host: Homo sapiens | place: Madagascar | study: EMG produced TPA metagenomics assembly of the PRJNA485056 data set... | reverse complement strand
AAATCTTCCAAATACCAGCTGAAAATCAGTGGGTTGGAGAAGTGAACGCTTACGCAGGGCCAATGCTTACCGGAGGCATACGAATCGATGAGAAGCGTTCATTTTCCATCTTTATGAGTCAAGGAGAAACATACGCTGACTATGCGCCCGGTGACATTTATTCTATCGGTACGGGGATATGTTTCCGCAGATACTGGCATTTGGGAAGGCGCAAAACATTCGCCATTTACAGCGACTTGTACGCTGGAGCCGGATGGATATACAAAATAAGCGGAAAATATCATCTGAATACACAAACAGGCTGGCGACGCGAAGTGATTAAAGAAAATGTGGGCGATATGATATTCATCGGCGGATGGCAGCCCGGTATCAGAGTAAGATGTTACAAGAATCTTCATCTGTTCATAGGCCCCACCCTTGCCGCAGAATGCCTGGGAGCGCACCTGGGAATCGGATTCTGACGCGGCGGGGCTTGAGTTATCTGAATGATTCAGAACAACATACGGCTATGGCCTCCTACGACTGTCAGAGTAGTAAGAGTGCCACCACCAAGGCACAAGTTAGAAGATTCAAACTATTCTCCTTCAAGAAGGAAAACAGCACTTTCGTAAACTTTCTTCAAAGGAGGGTTCACCCCTTTTTTCATAAGAAATTCTCCTGAAAGAGATTTTCCCGCGAACCAGCTCGCAGACTTCTCTACGTTCAGTTCTGTTACACGGTAGTTCATATTCTTGTCAAGTCCAGCAAGACGGAACTGCGGCACCGAATAACGAGAGTCATAACTAAGGCAATAGGTAAACAGCACTGCTCTGCGGCGATCCCTTGACACATACATCAGAGCATAAGTTCCCGACTTATCTTCGGGAGCACCTAACCTGTAGAGATCACCTTCCGCAATTATATCACGGTAATCCTTGTAACTGCTTATGGCTTTTTGTGCGAAAGCCTTCTCAGTTTCTGTCATATCTTTCGGTTGGAGTTCCATTCCCAGTCGTCCAGCGCAGGCGACATCAAAGCGAAACTTGATAGGTGTAATATTGCCAGTCTGATGGTTAGGAACGGCTGACACGTGTGAGCCCATCACGTTTGCAGGAAAAAAGAGACTCGTTCCGTATTGAATGCCTGTACGCACCAAAGCCTCAGTGTCATCGCTCGTCCAAAACTCATCGAAGTATTTCAATGCTCCGTATTCTACGCGACCTCCTCCCGAAGAACAAGCTTGAATCATCACGCTAGGATACTTACTACGAAGACGCTCCACCACATTGTAAAATCCTTTCGTATAGTCCACCCAGAACTCCATCTGTCTATCCGACGGAAGGCCCAATGAGCCTACATTCTCCACGTGACGGTTAGCATCCCATTTGATATAATCAATTTTGTCAGAAAGAGCCATCGTCTTGTCAAAAACATCGAAGACAAAGTCCTGCACTTCACGCCTTGTCAGATCCAAAAGATACTGATTCCTCATTGTCGTCGGCTCGTGCAGTCGGTCCCTGACAATCCATTCGGGGTGTTTCTCATAAAGTTCACTCTTAGGATTGACCATCTCCGGTTCAATCCATATTCCGAATTTCAGTCCCCTGCTGTGGGTATATGAAGCAATATCATCAATACCCTCGGGCAATTTGGAGACATTCACTTGCCAGTCACCAAGACCAGCCTTGGCATTGTTGCGCGGATATTTGTTCCCGAACCAGCCATCATCAAGGACAAACATCTCGAGTCCCATATCAGCTGCATCATCCACCATTCCCTTCAGGACACTTGCATCGAACGTAAAATAAGCACCTTCCCAACTGTTAAGAAGAGTTGGTGTCATGCCGTAGCCACAATGCATCTTGTATTCCCTGGCCCAACGGTGAAGGTTGCGACTTGCCCGACCTGCGCCTTGGCCGCTCCAAGTAAGAATCAGCTCAGGAGTCTCAAACGACTCCCCACGAGCGAGCCAGCGGGTGGCTGAGTATGGGTTTGCACCCGCAAGAACATTCAGAACATTGAATTCGGTGAGTTCAAAATTCAATTTGAAATTCCCACTCCAAGCAAGGCTGCCGGCAATAACTTCGCCGGTATCTTCACTGAAGCTGTCTGTATTCAGGCTGAGCATGAACGAAGGATTCTCCGTATGAGTCGTGCGAACTCCTTTCCTACTCTCAACGCTCATTGTCCCGCGAACGAGTTGAGTGTGCTGCACACGCGCCTCATGAGCCCAAGACCCATAGAGGTGGGTAAGGAGATATTTGTCTGCACGTATCGGAAGGGCTGCCGAATAGTAATTCCTAAGCATTACCGTACCTTTCTCGTCATTTCTGATTATGGAATTGACAACAATTACGTCTTCGTGCATATATGCCTTATATATAAGGTCCACAGCAAGTCCTTCCTTCAAGTCGGCAAGATGGATAATTGTCCGGTCCACATTGCCATTTTCTGTCATCTCGGTATTATGGGAGATATAGCGGAGTTCTGTATTCAAGTCACCATTCTTGTGCGTTACAGCCAATGCCGGTTCATTGAACCCACGTCCACCCTGAGTGGGATAAGTCTCATATACAGAGCCGTGCCCCTTAGATATACCTAACTGAAAATCAGCGAACGGGGAGGTGTCCTCTATAACTCCTCCATAATGAAGAGTTCTCAAAAAGCCGTCTTTATCCACGCAAACAATCAATGAGGAATTGTCTGTCCGGATATTTATTACCTTCCCGTCTTCAGCTCCTAAAGATGGTATTCCGAGCAGGACGAGCAATACAAGCAAAATATATCTTTTCATATCAACACGTAATTTAAGTAAACAATATCTCACGGCCCGTGAAAAGGAAATTCGGTCCCACTACATACTGCCGCGCCGTCGGCGAGAATTGTTCCTCCATCGCAAAGTGAGTATGACCGGAAAGAATGCCCTTGAGCAATTTCTGCTTTTTCAGTCTGTCAAAGAATTTCTCTGTGAACGAATCCGTCTCGTAGGTGTACTTGTGTTTTTGTGGGCCATACGAACGGAACCGGCTTCCTGGCTTCCAATATTTGAAATTTGCTGCAGCTATCTCCTGAGTATAGATCGGCACGTGCATACAAAGGATTATCGGAAGTTTACGCCTCACCTGGTCCTCGAAGAGATCCACCTGCTCTTCAGTTACGGCATAATACACATCATCCATAGTAATAAAATTCACACCGTTCACCACTTGGGAGACGAAAGTAAGGTTCTTGTGATACTTAGATGCAAGCAACTCGCGGCTAATTTCCTTGTATGCTTCCGTTTTTTCGGACTTTTCGAGTTGCATATAGCGGGAATACTCGTGGTTGCCGACTGCAAAAGCAACGTTTTCTCCAAGGTATTTCTCGGCAAGATCGAGGTTTGCCTCTGAAATCCAATCTATCAGATCACCTGTATGTAGAACATAATCGACATTCTGTCTCGCCCAGTCCAGCGAATCCCGTAATGCTTCTTCTTGCCTACCTCCAAAGGTTCTCGTTCGACTCCGCATAAGAGTCTGCTTTCTTTCATCTTCCGAGAGATAGGCCGACGTAAGATGTGTGTCAGAGATATGGAGAATAGAAAACGGTTCAGTAGCTCCAGCATCGATATGCGCATAAGTCAATGAAAGCCGTTCGAATTTTCCCCTGTTCGGGAACTCTTCGGGCTTATCTTCCGCAAAAGCCGGCAGCCTCGACGTTGAGAGCAGTAATCCTGCTGCCATCGACGTCTTGAGGAAAGACCTTCTATCCATTTCGCTCAAGATTTCCTCCATTTAGTAGTTTTTAACACAACGAACATTCAGACGCGAGAGTTTATTTGCCTCTACACGCTTCGTATTCATCATATTGAGGTTCATACTCGTTCCAGAGATACAGAGGGAGCGTGCATAATCAGCATCTTGTTGTCCAATAAACCATAGGAATCCGTACTTGCCCGGGGCTTTTGCATTGATTGTTACGCCATCAATCTCAATACGTCCCGCAGGATACCATCCAAATCCCACTTCGTCAGCGCCAGAAACAAACTGTACTATCGGTCCTGCTGCATCCTTATCTTTCAAAGTTTCATTGGTCTGATTCCATACGCCACCATCCACAAGACGGCCATTGCCTCCACGAAGCCATGCTCCTACATTGCCCATATTCTTCACAGTCGAGCCATTCTTGTAGAATTCATCTTTCGTGACGCCCGGCAGGGTAGCAAGACATCCTCCATTGAATGAGAATTCTCCCTTATAGATATCCTCACCTACATTATACTCTGACTTTATTGCGTGGAGCAAATCCCACCAATCGTTACAGTTGGCAACATGCCACCCCTCAGGGCAGCAGCCACGAAGTTGGACATTGTACTCCCCTCCTTCTGTACCATATAGAGTAAAGGCATTGCCAGCATCATCCTTGCCACCATAAGATGCTATCTTCTCTTCATACTGTTCCTTCGTACAGGCAGGAATACCCGTCATCGCCTCGTACCATGTATAGAAACGTCCAGCTTTATCATTTATCTCGCTCAATGCGGCTTCCGTCATTCCGTTCACAGTAATTCCGGTAAGGTCTATAGCCGTTCCGAGTTTTCCATCATTACCTGATTCGAAACAGTTCATGGTCATCCAGGTCTTTGAACCATACTTCTTGCTGACATCATCCGGCTCTGGCTCAGGTTCAGGTTGGGGCTCAGGTACGACAGACCCCTCTCCTACAGTCAGGATAGCAAGAAAAAGTCTCTCCTTACTTTGTCCCAGTTCATTCTTCGCGACAACGGAAACAGATCTGCGAGGTATCTCGCAATCGGTGTCCGCGGCCTTGACCTTTATCATGTTCGTACCTTGTCCTTCGATAATGGTAAGCAATCCAGATGCCTCGTCAGTTATTTTCCACTCGTAACTGTCGGCCCATTTCACTTCATTTACACTGAACTGGAAGACCTCTCCGTGAACACATTTAAGCTTCGCCGGAATTTTGTTGATGTTGCCAGGAGTCGCAGGAATGGTACGCTCCTGAGTTTCCGCCTCTACTTCGCGATTCACCGCTTTTGTACAAGAAAGCATACACACAGCAGACAAAGAGGCGAGAAAAACAAGTAATTTATTGGTTTTCATATTTTTATCACAATTAATCATTTATCTGAAATCTAATAAGAAAAAGGTTGGTCCACATACCACCTGACCTTATAAATCTTGTACTTGAAGTACGAGAAGAGACAGTTGCCGTTGAAGTCCACTACCTCACTGGTCCAGTAGGACGAAGAAGTCGGTCTCGTGAGGATTTGCGGCCATCCTTCAGGACCGGTCGAGATACTTTTGACGTTCTTTTTGTAGGCAAGTTCCACAGACACCACCTTTCCTGTTTCGGGGTTGAAACTGAAGACGTTTTTGCCCGTGGTGAGATAGAGTTCATCCTTTCCATAAACAGGAATGAGGTCGTGAATCATCGACATGTCGTCCGGCACATCATAGCCATATTCTTGGGTCAGTGTCGTTTTGGTCTTATCGTAAGAGTACTTGTAAACACGTCCCTCAGAGGCAGTCCACAGGCACTCGCGTTTCTTATCCCAGACGGCATTATGGGCAGCTGCCACCACAGCGGACGAGGTCGGCTTCGTATCATAAACCCCATCTCGGCACTTATATATCTGAAGTTTATTGGAATTGCTGCAGGCAACCACTATACTGCCGTCGGGGAGAATCTCCGCAGAGTGAGGGCTCCCCCCGGCATTGACCACAAATAGCACCTTCTTGTCTTCGATGCGTACCAATGCAGCGCCTCCGCTCGAGGCTGTCACAAGCACGCAACTCTTGTCAAGCACAGGTTTGGCCTCATCCGGCTCAGTGAAAAGTTTCACCTGAGAAGGATCCAAGCCATCCTCTGCCGGCTTCCATTCCCAAGCTATTTTTCCTGTCGGCTGGTCCACGATTACGATGTGTCCCTGTGACTGTTCCGTGACAATCAATGGACGGGTCGCATCCTTAAGTTCAATGGTCCCTTTCTCAACGTTTTCAGGACGCCAAGGAATATATGGCCCTTCCGGCTCTTGTTTCTGGCAAGATGCACAAAGAAGAAAAAGAAAAGCAAGTATCGTATATATGTGTTTCATTTCCATACGTTTAAAGTCAACTTTCATCATAGAGTGATTTGTCATATCCTAATAATTCGGATTCTGATCAAGGTTTTTGTTCAAAAGACGCTGCTCCGAAGGGATAGGCCACCAGTAGTCTCGCTCAGGGTCGAATGCCCTGATTGCTATTGCAGTACCGTTGTAGTCGCAGATTTCGTCATTCATTACCTCCTCCGCAATTTTCCAGCGGCGGATATCATTGTAATAAAGTCCTTCGCCGGCGAATTCGATTCTGCGCTCATGGCGTATAACCTCACGCATCTGCTCTTTGTCAAGAGTTCCTGTCTTTATTATAGGGATACCGGCACGCTTGCGGACTGCGTTCAATGCTGAATACACCTCTGCAGAAGGGCTTGTTTCTACCTCGTTCTTGGCCTCTGCGAACATAAGCAGCACATCCGCATACCTTATGAACATATAGTTCGTCTCGCCATTACCATCATCGGGATCGCGGGCTTGGTTATCATATATGGTAAGTTTCTTGTGAGCAAATCCGGTAAACTGACAAATCTGAGTTGCGGTACTGTTGGCCTTTCCGAGAAAAGTGCATCCTGGATAGAAGACAGTAGCTTTGAAACGAGGGTCTTTCTTGTCATAATTGTCTTGGGCGTAAGTCTTGCCATCTGAAGATTCGTACGCGTTAACCAGATCCAGAAGCGGTGCGTTATTGCGATACTGCACACTTTGGACGTTCCACGCGTTTATAGGTGTGTTCTTTGTCTTCGAATACTCCACATCGAAAATACACTCACAACTGTGTTCATTTGCCGGAAGGAATAATTTCCTATAATCCGGGAAGAGGTCATAACCGGCTTCTTTCGCATGGTCCATAACCTCAGCAGCCGCATCCGCAGCCTTTTTCCACAGGGCGAGATCACCCTTTTCATTGACCAAAGGGCTGGCCTCAAAAAGCAATAGTCTTGCCTTAAGCGACATTGCCGCACCTTTGGTCGCACGGCCTTTATCCGACTTCGAACCCCATTTCCAGTCGAGACACTCGGCCGCTCTGTCTAAATCTCCAATAATCTGGGACACAACCTCTTCGCGGCTGCTTCTTGGAAGAGTACCATGTGACATTTCCGGAATGCTGAGCACGAGCGGAACGCCATTGTAATAAGTTACTAGAAGATAATAGTACAGAGCTCTGAGAAACTTTGCCTCGCCCTCCATTTGGAGTTTTCTCTCCTCACTAGCCTCTGCTCCAGGGAGTCTGTCAAGGTGCGTATTACACCGCCCGATGCCCTCATAACAAGCTTTCCAACGATCGCTGATGACACCTGCAGAATTGGCCGAATGAGTACCAAGCGCGATTTCATTCCACCCGTGGGAATTGCTGTAGTTGTACTCGTTCGGAGTAGCACTGTCCTCAAGTAGAGGATCAATGTTAAGAGCGCCAGAATGCGTGAGGACATTGTAGCATCCGGTCATCGCAGCCTCCGTACCCTCGGCTGACTGCCAGAACGTCTCGACGGTATAGCGATCCGACGGGATAGTGTCAAGACTACAAGACGCTACCAGAATCACGGATGCAGTCGAAATAAAGATTTTTCCAATATGTTTCATAATGCTGTTCGCGATTTAAAATGTGATGTTGAAACCGAAATTATATGTCTTCAACGATGGATACTGGATCAGGTTCGTGCTGGAAAGGTCAATTTCCGGATCGAACATCTTCAGAGGAGAGAAGGTGAAGAGATTTTGACCATTGACAAACAACTGAATCTGTTTCATCTTGATAACTTTCATCCATTTCTCAGGCATAGTCCACGAAAGCTGCAGTTGCTTGCATCTCAGATAAGATGCATCATATAGCCATTGGGTATTCTTGTAGTTATGCATTTCCGGAGCGCCTGTCGCCGTATGGAGAATCGGCAGTCTCGAATTATGGTTTTCTTCTGTCCAAGCGTCTGTAGTCCACTCTTTCAACACGCCGGCACCATTCCAGAACGGAGCAGCAAGATTGCCTGAAAGGTATGTGTACACGTCCGCTACGCCCTGAAACTGAGCCGACAGTTCTACACCCTTCCACCCCACGGAGAAGTTGAACGCATAGGTGATACTTGGTGTGAGGTTTCCTGAAACGGCACGGTCACGGTCATCGATACTTCCGTCACCATTAAGGTCCTTGTAACGGATATAGCCCGGCTTTACGCCACTGCCGACAGTGGCAGAATTGGCAATTTCCTCGTAACTATTGTAGAAGCCGTCCGCCTGATACAGGTACCACGCACTGATAGGTTCACCCTCTTTAATGATGTTGAACGTAGATATATACTCCTGTCCATTAAGATCTACGACAATATTTTTATTGTAGCAGAAATTACCTCCCAGACTATACCGGAAGTCCCTGTATCCGTCGCGCCACTGGATGCTGTACTCCATACCGTCATTAGCCACAACTCCGATATTCTGCTTCGGACCTTTCAGGTTTCCAATCTGCGCAGGTATCTTCACATCCCTGAGAATACCCTCAGTTCGTTTCTTATAGAAGTCCGCAGTAAAATTCAACCTTCCTCCCAAAACGGCAAAATCCAGACCGGCATTGTAGGTGGTCGTAGTCTCCCAAGATATATCATCATCCACAAAATCCCTTATCGCAGCACCTCCAGAGATGGTATCACCGAAAGAGTAGTTGTATGAAGGACTGGCAAGAACCGACATGAGGTATTCGTAGTTTCCGATAGCCTGATTTCCCATCTGACCGACAGAACCTCTAAGCTTAAGGATATCTATCCAGGATATATTCCTCATCCAATTTTCCTTATCCAGTCTCCAACCGATTGACACAGCAGGGAAGAAGGCCCATCGGTTGCCCTTGGCAAATTTCGAAGATCCGTCATAACGGGCCGTGAAGTCGGCAAGATATTTCTCCTTATAATTGTAAGTTACCCTCCCGAAGAACGATGAGAGAATCTGCTCAGAAACAGCACCTGTAATATCATCCATCTTCGTTCCTGGAGTCAAGGCATCGAGTTGGTTATTGAAATAGTCACGTTTCTTTGCAGTAAATGCTGCACTGTTCGTGTATTTGTGCTCATATCCGAGCATCACCCCAAGTGTATGCTTCTTGGCAAAGGTATTGTCGTATGACAAGGTATTGTAAAAGGTGGTGTTGTACGCATTTGAATCCCAATCCTTAACATAAACATATGGACTGAAGTCTTTCTTCTCATATGTCTTGGGATTGTACGTGTACATAGCCGTCTTGAAGTTCTTCGAGTAATTGTCACTTTTGAGGTAACCTAGAGTCGCCCGATATGTCAGATGCCACGGAAGTGTATATTGAAGGTCTATCTTTCCAAGAAGACGGTGCGGCTGCCTAGTGGTACGACCTTCCTTAAGATAAAGAAGAGGATTCTCAGGGTTATTGCGCCCCGGTGTGGAAAGCCAAGTATTGAGCCAACGGCCATCAGGGAGCCGAGTGCTGAAAATTGGCAGTGCCCGATTAATGATGTTAATGGTGGTGGAGACACCGTAAATCGGCTCAGTATTGAAGCGAAAGTTGCCAAGTATGCTGGCCCCGACCTTGAGTCGCTTTGTTACCTGTGTGTTGACCTTGATGTTCCATGAATATCTTGTGGCATCGTCATTGCTCACCATCACTCCTTTCTGCCGCATATATCCTAAACCGATCATATAGTCCACCTTATCACCGCCTCCAGATACGCTTGCATTGTATTCCTGTACAAAACCATGCTCATAGCAGAGGTCATACCAGTCAGAAGCCGGATAGATATATTTGTCGTGTTTCATTCCTTCTTCATACTCAAGGATATCAGCATCGTTGTAAGTCGTCACCAGCTTTCCCTCGTTGAGCTCCGCCTGATTGCGCATCCTCATATATAGAATAGGATCCGTCACCACATCAGGAACATACGTAGGAGACTGGACTCCGAAGTTTGCCTTCAGCCTCACAACTGGAGCGCCCTTCTTGGCTGATTTCGTCGTGATGAGAATTACACCATTAGCCGCCTTGGAGCCATAAATCGAGGCGGAAGCATCTTTGAGTACGGATATTGTTTCTATATCGTCCGGATTAATCTCATCAAGAGAGTATTCTATTCCATCGACAAGAATCATCGGACTGGAACTACTCAAGGTCCCGACGCCACGAATACGGATGGTCGCCCCATCAGCTCCAGGTTTAGATGAACTCTGGTTAATGTAAAGACCCGGCATAGAGTAAAGCGCCTCTGAAGCATGAGTCATCGGACGATTTTCAATCTCTGTCATTTTCCTCACCGTGATGGAACCGGTAAGCGTCTCTTTCTTCTGTGTTCCGTAACCGATAACCACAGACTCAGACAACAGACGGTTGTCTTCTTCAAGAGAAATACTGAGCGGCTGGCGTTCCGAACCACTGATGGTTATAGTCCTTGAAACGAACCCCAGATAGTCAATCCTGAGGGACGCAGGACATGTCAAGTCTGGGAACACGAACGATCCGTCAACGTCTGAAAGGACACCTTTCAACGTACCATCAAGCATAATGGATGCCCCGGCAAGCGGTTCACCATTCCTATCGGTGACTGTTCCCTTCAGAGTTATGGTCTTCAGTTCGTTTCCGACAGTCGAAATGACTATCACCTTTCCGTTCAGATGTGCTTGAGTTCCAGTCCCCGCAAGTATCTCCGAAAGTGCGTCCATTACATTCTTCCCTTCCGGCACATCTACGGTCTTGTTTACGTCAAGATGACCTTTATTGTAAGCAAAAGTCAATCCCGTCTGCCTCTCGATCAAGTTCAACGCTGCAGAAATCTTCATTGACTTTTTCTGAAACCGGACAATCTGCTCTTGTGCAGACGCTCCTACCGCCGTCAGAAAAAAAAGAATCATCATGATTACTAGAGTAAGTGCTCTTTTCATAATTCCCGTATTATTTTATATAAACATTTGAATCATTCATTTTGTATTTCATACCAGGAAGAAGCCTGCTGACGACTGAGAGAATATCATCCAAGCCCTCCCCATGGCTAAACTTGACGGTAAGAACATCCTTGTCATACCTGTCGGTAGTAAGATATATATTCACGTCGAAGCGAAGTTGAAGAAGACGCACCAGATCGTGGATACTTCCTTCATCGAGGTATATGCCTCCGCTTTCCCACAGAACGACAGAATCTGTGTCCACCTCATCTACAGAATAATCTCCAGTTGTTTTCCGGTAACGGAATTCCTGCCCAGGAACAAGTGTCTGACAGATTTCCGAATTTGTACTCACTTCAACAGAACCTCTACAAAGTACGGTGGAAATTTCCGCCTCATCTGGATATGCTCTTACATTGAACTTCGTACCAAGAACACGAACAGTGACGTCAGAAGTTTTAACGAAGAATGGATAGTCTTTGTCTGAAGTAACATCAAAAAGCGCCTCTCCGGAAAGGCATACGCTCCTTTTCGAGCCATTAAAAGTCTCCGGATAGAAGATAACGGAACCGGAATTCAATACTACTTTGGTCGAATCAGGAAGATATACTGTCCTCGTCTGTCCATTCGGAGCCGAGACTACAATCTGCTCAGCAACAAGATTTACCGGAGGAGTCTTCTTGCTGTCCAACATGAGATAAGATACGAAGCAGATGAGTATTGCAGCGGCAACACCTGTAGCCCATCGCAAGAATACCGTAAACACCCCTTTTCTACGTTCTTCTTTTTCCGCTTTATTCAAGACAGCAGACAGAGCCCTTTCAGTTTTATATTTAGGATATGACTTGGAATCAATAAGTTTCCAATTGAATTCTTTACGCATTTCATGTGGCATCTTGAATGTGAATTATAGGTGATTCACATATAAGATGCACGACAAGTGCAATACCCCTAATGGTCAGATAAAAAAAGTTAAAACTACGAGAACTTTCCTGATTTGATTCAATGCAAGATTCAAGTGATTCTCTACAGTCTTCTTGGAGACACCGAGACTTTTGGCAATTTCAGCATTGGACATTCCGTATTTACGGCTACAGATGAATATCTCTCTACGACGTGGCGGCATGTTGTCGACTATCCTGCGAATCTCATCCTTCTTGAAATTTACAGAACATTGTTCTTCAATGAACTGGTCCACCAGCATCTCAAAGTCTCCTATAGTCGTTGACGGCTTTCTCTTACGCAGATGCATAAGGGCAGCGTTCCTCGACAGGACATAGAGCCATGATCCGAAATTCTCAATCTCCGCAAGGACATCCCTTGTAAGCCAGACTTTCAAGAAAATGTCCTGTGACAAGTCTTCAGCAATCTTCAAATCTTTTATGATGCCGGAAATAAATGTGACAGTTTTAGGATAATAATAACGGAAAAGAGTCGAAAATGCCTCCTTGTCATTCTCAGAGATACGTTTCAAACACTCTTTTTCGTTGTTCATAATTCAAGTGCAAATCATATTGAGACCCAACGGTCGTGGTCAAGCTGCAAAGTAAGACATTTTAATCATTTTTTACAAACCCTTTGTAGTTGACTGGCTGAAGAAAAACAGAAGAAATTTCAGATCCGTTCCAGATTTTATTTGTAATTTCGTCGAGTCGCGAGAAACGGAAACGATGATGAACCGTAAGGGTTTGAATTGACAGCGGCGAGGGTAAGCTCGTGTTTTTCAGAGTATTGGCAATTATTGAAGAGACCTGCAGCCCTCAGGACATTGACATGGAACTATGAAGATACTGGTAATAGAAGACGAGCGTTCTTTGCAGGAATTGATTGCGAGAGCATTGCTGAAAGAGCATTATGTCGTGGAAGTGGCTTCGACATACGGTGAGGCGTGGGAAAAACTGTCGTTGTTCTCATATGACTGCATCCTACTGGACATCATGCTTCCGGACGGAAACGGGCTCGACCTGCTGAAGGCCTTCAGGGAAGAAGGAAAAGCATTGACAGTAATCATACTTTCCGCCCGCAACTCATTGGAAGACAAGATTATCGGACTGGAAGAGGGCGCGGACGACTACCTCCCGAAGCCATTCCACACGGCAGAACTTCTGGCCAGAATCAAGAGCGTGACCAGAAGGCGCAACGGAAGCGGGCGCAACGGAATAGTCTATGGCAATGTCAAGCTCAACCCGGACAGCCGCACAGTGGAAGTCGGCGGAAAAACATTGACATTGGTGAAGAAAGAATACGACATACTTCACTATTTCCTGCTCAGGCCGGGGCACATGGTCGATAAATCAGTATTGGCAGAAGCCGTGTGGGGCGACGACATATATCTGGCGGACAATTTCGACTTCATCTATTCGCAGGTCAAGAATCTGCGCAAAAAGCTGGAAGAAGCCGGCGCCGATATAGAAATCAAGTCCGTTTACGGATTCGGATACAAACTCGTCACTAAAGAATGAAACTGATCCACAATATCGCTGTACGCCTGTCTATGGCATTGCTCCCAGTCATCGCGCTCTGGGCGATGGTCTTTTACTTCGTCATCGTGGATGAGATCAATGACGAGGCCGACGACCTGCTTGAAAGTTACGCTGAACAGCTGATGGTCAAGAAGTTGTCCGGGAAGAAACTGCCGGTCACCAACATCATGACAGACGGGCATTACAGCATTTCCGAAGTTGCGGAGAGTTATGCGAATTCACATGCCGGGATGGAATACTACGATGCAGACTTCTACATTCAGGAGACAGACGAACAAGAACCTGCACGATTTCTCAAGACGATATTCAGAGACCGTGAAGGAAGATGTTTTGAACTCATTGTCGCTACACCCACTATCGAAAAAGAGGACCTGATAAAGACCATCCTCTGGTGGGTACTTGCATTGTATCTCATTCTGTTGCTGACAGTTATCGTGACCACTCTCGTCGTGTTCCAGAAAAGCATGCGGCCGCTATACATGATTCTCGACTGGCTCAATGCCTACACACCCGGAAAGTCACACGGCAGCTTGTCAATAAACTCGGACATCCGGGAATTCCGTCAGCTGGAGAAAGCCGCCACAGATGCGACCGACCGCTCCGACAGGGCCTTCGAAAAGCAGAAACAGTTCATAGGCAATGCTTCACACGAGCTTCAGACACCGCTTGCCGTGCTTGGAGGAAGGATCGACTGGATGCTGGACAATGACACATTGGGAGAAGAAAGCGTCGGCGAACTCGTGCAGATGAAACGCGAACTCGGACATATCGTGCGACTCAACAAGACACTTCTCCTGCTCACGAAAATCGACAACGGACAGTTCCCTGACGTGACTGACATAGACCTTTCAGCCATGGTGCTGTCCCAGAAAGAACTGTATGGGGAAATCTTCAGCAGCAAGCAGATAACCTGCTCAGCACAAATACCGGACTCCCCTGTCACGATAAAGATGAACGAGACGCTCGCCACGATTTTAGTGACCAACATCATCAAAAACGCATTTGTGCACAGCCCTGAAGACGGCAAGGTCACATTGACATTGACAGAAAACGAACTCGTGGTCGAGAACAGCGGGGACTCGCCTCTGGACAGCAGCCGGATTTTCGAGAGATTCTACCAGGGCTCGAAAAAAGAGGGCTCTACCGGACTGGGACTGGCACTTGCCAAAACCATTGCAGACAGATGCGGAATGCTCCTCACCTATTCTTATGTGGACGGAATGCACCGTTTCAGCGTAAAATTCTGAAAAAAGTTCAGAATTTCCGTTCCGATTACAGATTCACTCCAGAATTGTACTATAATTTCGCAATACAAAGAAGGACAATGTTATGTTTAAGAAGATCATTTTAGTAATCATTTCGCTCGCGGCAGCAGGAACATTGGGCTATTACCTGACAAACCTCGTGCACGACAAGGCGACAAGCCCGGAATCACTTCCGGAAAACGTATTGAGCTTCATCACCGAGCACTTTCAAGATGAAAAAATAGCATTTGCCAAAGAAGACAGAGACTTGCTGAAAATGTCCTACGAAATCGTGCTCACGGACGGGACCAAACTGGAATTCCGTCGCAACGGAGAATGGAAGGAAATCAACCGTCACCGCAACAGCATCCCCGACGGCATAATTCCGCAGGCAGCAGCCGACAAGGTCAATGAACTGTATCCCGACTCGTTCATCACCAAGGCCGAGTATGACGACGGAGAACTTGAGCTGGAACTGGACAATGGCTTCGAACTGAAATTCGACAAGAACTTCAATCTTGCAGGACTCGACCGATAGCCCGGAGAGTTAGAGATAAAAAATTACAAACCAATAAATTATAGTACAATGAAAAATTTATTTATTACAGCAATGTGCATCTGCCTGATGACACTTGCAGGCTGCAATAAAGCTTCGGCTGACAGCCAGATAAACGAAAAAGCGAAAGCAGAATTGGCAGAACGCTATCCGGATGCAGTCAATGTAAAATGGACATCCAAGAACGGCTACGACGTGGCGAAATTCAACAGAGCCGCTACACGTTCAGCCAACGCAGAATATGACTTCTCCGTATGGTTCAACCGCTCAGGACAGTGGTGCATGACCGAAAGCGAGATTTCGTACAATGAACTTCCGGAGGCCGTAAAGACAGCTTTCCAGGCAAGTGAATATGCTGACTGGAAGGTGGATGACATCGACAAGCTCGAGAGAAACGGCATGGAGACCTTCTATGTCATCGAGGTCGAGACACGTTCCGGCAATATCGAAAAGGAAGCGGACCTGTATTATTCTGAAGAAGGAGCCCTCATCAAGACAGTGGTGGACATCGATTCAGACTACGACTACGAGGACTATCTCCCGACAGACATCCAGTCCGAACTCGAGAAATTCATCGGCCAGAAATACCCTGGAGCCGTAATCATGGATGCAGAATACGATGACGGCGAAATCGAAGTCGAGATCGTACACGAAAAACGCGGCAAGGATGTGTATTTCAGCAAGGACCACAAATGGCTCCGCACAGAGTGGGATGTACGTAAAAACGAACTTCCGGCAGCCGTTCTGACCCAGATCAGCACATCTTATCCATCTTGGAAAATCGATGACGCCGAATACGTGGAGACCCCATCAGGAGACTGGTTCAAGATAGAACTTGAAAAAGGGGACTCGGAAGTCAAAATCAAAATTACAGCTGCCGGAGTTATTTTATAAGCGAAGGCTATTCAAATGCCCAATGCCCGATGTCAGTGCGGTGGAAGAGGTTATCGCAATCCACCTTGGACACAGCCTCAAGAGCCTTGTCATGAGCTGACTTGAGATCAGGGGCAGAAGCAAGAACCATCAGTACACGGCCGCCATTTGTCACCAACGAATGGCCGGCCTTGTCGTATGACTCGTGGCCTTCTCCCAGTTTCTTGAGAGTGGTACCCATATGATAAACCTTGACGGAAGGGTCACTCAGCACCGCATCCAGCCCCTTGATTTCCACGCCTTTCCTGTATGAGCCCGGATAGCCTTTGGACGCGAGCACGAAACCTATCACAGCATCTGAAGACCACTTGGTCACAGGCATAGGGATACCATTTGCCACGTCCCAGAAAATCTCGAAGATATCGGACTCCAGGCGAGGCAGCACAACCTCAGTTTCAGGGTCGCCGAAACGGCAATTGAACTCGATCACCTTGATTCCGTCAGGCGTTTTCATAAGTCCGCCGTACAGCACACCCTTGAACGGAATGCCTTCCGAAACCATACCGGAAGCGATCGGCTTCATGATGTGCTCCAGCGCATACACTTCGTCCTTTTCGGTAATGAACGGAAGCGGAGTATAAGCACCCATGCCACCGGTATTAGGGCCCTCATCACCGTCAAATGCACGTTTGTGGTCCTGCGCAAGCACCATAGGCTCCACCTCAGAGCCGTCCACGAAGCACAGGAGCGAGAACTCCGGGCCGGTGAGGAACTCCTCCACCACCACCTTGCCATGGCCGAACTTGTCGTCAAGAAGCATGTCTTTCAATGCCTCGTCCGCCTCTTCCAATGTCTGGGCCACGACCACGCCCTTGCCGGCAGCCAGACCGTCATACTTCAGCACAACCGGAAGTTTACCGGCATTGACATAGGCGCGAGCCTCATCGTAGTCAGAAAAAGTGCGGTACGCAGCCGTAGGGACATTGTATTTCGCCATCAGCTCCTTTGCAAAATCCTTGCTCGATTCAATGCGGGCAGCCGCCTTCGACGGGCCGAAAATTTTCAGGCCGCGAGCCTCGAACTCATCCACGATACCTGCCGCAAGCGAGACCTCAGGTCCCACTACAGTCAGGTCAATGCCTTCATTCTCAGCAAATTCCGCAAGCTCATCCACCTGAGTATCCTCAAGCGGGACACATTTTGCCTGACGGGCTATGCCGGCATTGCCGGGAGCACAGAATATCTTTTCCACCCTCTCTGAACGGGACAGCGCATCCACGATGGCATGCTCTCTTCCGCCACCGCCGACGACCAGGACCTTGGCTCTGCGGGGAATATTGTTTCCTTCCATAATCTACTAATGTTTGAAATGACGCTCACCAGTGAAGAGCATGGTAATACCCTTCTCATCAGCAAGTTTGACGGAGTCCTCGTCACGGATACTTCCGCCAGGCTGCACGATAGCCTTGATGCCATACTCGGCGGCAAGAGCCACACAGTCATTGAACGGGAAGAAACCGTCGGAAGCGAGCACCAGACCTTCTGTCATAATGTCCTTTCCTTCTTCTTTCAATGTAGCCTGAGCCTGTTTCAGAGCGATTTCAGCAGAACCGATACGGTTCATCTGGCCGGCTCCGACACCATAGGTCATACCGTTCTTGGCCACTACTATCGCATTGGATTTCACATGCTTGACGATCTTCCATGCGAATTCGAGGTCAGCGAGCTGCTCAGCAGTAGGCTTGGCCTCGGTAACGCACTGCTCAGCTGAAACAGGCTTGGTATTTATATCCCTGTCCTGAACCAGCATTCCGCCGTTCATGCTCACGTACTGCTTGCGGACTGTATTGTCCTTGGTCATATCGACTTTCAGAACGCGGAGGTTCTTCTTGGTGCAGAGCAACTCGAGGGCGTCAGGCGCGAACGAAGGAGCCATCACGATTTCGAGGAAAATAGGCTTCAGCATCTGTGCAGTTTCCAGGTCAATCTCCCTGTTGGCTGCCACGATACCGCCGAAGATACTGGTCTTGTCAGCCTCGTATGCCTTTTTCCATGCCTCGGCGATAGTCTTGCCGGTGGCGCTTCCGCAAGGATTCATGTGCTTTACGCCGACACAGAATGGCTCGTCGAATTCGCGGGCGATGTTCAATGTCGCATTGGCATCCTGTATATTGTTGTAAGACAATTCTTTACCATTGAGCTGTTCGGCAGTTGCGAGAGAGAATGGCTCTTTCACTGTGCTTGCGAAGAACTTGGCCTCCTGGTGAGGGTTTTCACCGTAACGGAGTTCCTGCTTCAGGTCGTACTCGAGGAAAAGTTTCTCAGGAAGGCCTGCCTGTGCACGCATATATGTGGAAATCGCCATATCGTATTCTGCCGTGTGCGTATATGCCTTGGCAGAAAGTTTCAGACGGGTCTCACGGGTAGTGTTGCCGTCGGCCTTGATTTCAGAGAGAATCGTCTCATAGTCAGCAGGATTGCAGACTACGGTTACAGATTCCCAGTTCTTGGCAGCGCTGCGGAGCATTGACGGACCTCCGATATCGATATGCTCGACTGCATCTTCCATTGTCACATCCGGCTTTGCGATGGTTTCGCGGAACGGATAGAGGTTCACGCAGACGAGGTCAATGGTGTCAATGTCATTGTCCTTCAGCTCTTTCATGTGCTCAGGAATGTCGCGGCGGGCAAGAAGGGCTCCGTGGATTTTCGGGTGGAGAGTTTTCACGCGGCCGTCGCAGATTTCAGGAAAACCTGTAACGTCGCTTACACTTGTAACCGGAACGCCTGACTCTTTCAGGAGTTTCATTGTGCCGCTCGTGGAGAGGATTTCCCATCCGAGAGCGACCAGACCCTTGGCGAATTCTACTACGCCGGTCTTATCACTTACGCTGATTAATGCTTTCATTTCAATAATATGTTATATCAATAATAATTCACGCCGCAACGGGCATCTGAACCAGATCCGCCACCTACGAAGCAGCAGGTCTATAAAATGCTACAACAGAGCGATATCCACGCCCGGAGTATCGGTCACGCGGCCGATGACTGTAGCTTTGTCGCCGTGGGAAGCGAGGATGTCGATAGCCTTCTGAGCCTCGGACTCGTCCATAGCGAGCACCATTCCGACACCCATATTGTAGATGTTGAACATCTCGCGGTGAGCGATCTTGCCATGTTTCTCGAGGAAACGGAAAATCGGAAGAATCTCCCAAGTGCCCTCATCCACGTGAATGCCCTGGCCTTCCTTGAGGATGCGCGGGATGTTCTCGTCGAAGCCGCCGCCGGTGATATGAGCCACTCCGTGCACGTCGCAGTTGCGGATGACGTCGAGGACCTGTTTCACATAAATTCTGGTAGGGGTCAATGCTACTTCTCCGAGTGGTTTGTCGCCGAGTTCAGGATAGACTGTGTGAAGGTCCAGAGCCGCGTCTGAGAATATCTTGCGGACGAGGCTGAAGCCGTTTGAGTGAACGCCGGAGGAAGCGATTCCCACGAGCACGTCACCCACCTTGACTTTAGTTCCGTCAATGAGTCTGGATTTTTCAACGACTCCGGTGGTATAGCCGGCGATGTCGTATTCTCCGTCTTCGTACATGCCGGGCATCTCGGCTGTTTCGCCGCCGATAAGGGCACATCCTGCCTGACGACAGCCTTCAGCAACGCCTGAGACGATGGCCTCGACCTTGGAAGGGATATTTTTTCCGACTGCCACATAGTCGAGGAAGAAGAGAGGTTCTGCTCCCTGTGCGAGCACGTCGTTCACGCACATTGCCACTGCATCGACGCCGATAGTGTCGTGCTTGTCCATTGCGAATGCGAGTTTGAGTTTGGTGCCGACGCCATCGGTACCGCTTACCAGAACGGGCTCCTTGATGTTCAGAGCCGAGAGGTCGAACATTCCGCCGAACGACCCGATATTACCCATCACGCCTGTGCGGGAGGTGGAGGAAACGTGTTTCTTGATACGTCTTACTACGTCGTATCCGGCTTCGAGGCTTACGCCTGCCTTCTCATAATCTACTGCCATAGCACTTATTTATTTTTGTTTTTCAATTTTATATTCTCTATCGCGAAGATTGTCTCCAGAGCACCGGTGGTGCTTGGAAATCCGCGTCGGCTCCTGCCGACTTTGGCTCCTACCTCTAGAACTTGCCTTCTTTGTTGGCGTCCTCGAGGCTTGAATAGAGCGACGTCGGATAATTGCCGTTGAAACAAGCCAGGCACAAGTCACCGCGCTTGCCGGCCTTGTACATCGCATCCTCCGAGATAAAGGCCAATGTATCAGCCTCTATCGCCTGTCTGGCCTCATCGAGCGTACGCCTTGCACACAGAAGCTCATCATAGGTGGAAATATCCACACCATAGAAACAAGGGAACTTGATCATCGGACTTGCTATACGTACATGGACCTGAGACGCACCGGCCTCACGCAGCATCCTGACAATCCTCCTGGAGGTGGTTCCCCTCACGATGGAGTCATCTATCAGCACCACCCTCTTGCCGTTCACAATACTCCTCACCGGCGAAAGCTTCATCTTCACGCCCTTGTCCCTCATCTCCTGGGACGGTTGGATAAATGTCCTTCCTATATATTTGTTCTTTATGAGACCCATTTCATACGGCAGACCGCTTGCCTCAGCGTAACCCATTGCAGCACTGAGACTTGAATCCGGAACACCCACCACAATATCAGCATCAGCAGGAGCCTCCTTGTACAGAAGCTTGCCGGACTCCTTGCGGAAAGCATGGACATTCATATTCTCTATATCGCTGTCCGGACGAGAGAAATAGATGTATTCCATCGCGCACATCGCATGACGCTGATATTCAGAATATTTTCTCGAGCGCAGACCGTGATGGTCGATGGTCACGATTTCACCCGGCTCGACATCGCGCACATATTCCGCACCTATAGTACTGAACGCGCAGGTCTCACTGCTTATCACATAACCGTCCCCGATCCGACCAATGGAAAGAGGCCTCAAGCCATATTTGTCCCTGCAGGCGTAAATCCTGTTCTGCGTCATAATCAGGAAAGCAAAAGCGCCCTCAATCATATTCAGAGCCTCCATTATCGGGAAAATTCTCGGGCTCTTGCGCTCCAGCGGATCCTTCTTGATAAGGTGAGCCAATATTTCGCTGTCAGAAGTGGACTGGAACAGACTGCCCCTGTCCTCGAGGTACTTACGCAACTGGAGGGAGTTCACGATATTGCCGTTATGGGCCAATGCGAAGTCTCCGGAGTTGTGTCTGAACAGGAAAGGCTGGACGTTTTCGATTCCGCCTCCACCAGTAGTGGAATAACGGACATGACCTATCGCCATATTTCCCTGCAATGTGGAGAGATTGTCGTTGTTGAACACCTCAGTAACGAGTCCCAGACCCTTCACACGGCGAAGCTGGCCCTCTGCATTGACAGAAACTATTCCGCAACCTTCCTGACCGCGGTGCTGAAGCGAATGCAGTCCGTAGTATGTGATTTCGGCCGCCCTCGGTACGCCCCAGACGCCGAACACGCCACATTCCTCGTGAAGTCCGCGGAAAGGTTCCCCGATTCCGGAACCGCTCATTATCTTTTCCTTGATTGTCATAGTTCTTTTTAAGATTACTTGTTCAATATCGCTCCAAGTCTCTCATATACAGTTCGGTACGCTGCTCCCACCTTGCCGCTGTCCTGACGGAAACGGTCCTTGTCCAGTTTCTCGCCGGTAGCCTTGTCCCAGAACCTCGCACTGTCCGGAGTAATTTCGTCAGACACCACCAACGAGCCGTCAGGAAGCCTGCCGAATTCGATTTTGAAATCCACCAGTATTATGCCGGCCTTGTCGAAAACCGGACGGAGGACATCATTGACCTTCTTCGAAATCTCATAGATCTCAGCAAGTTCCTCCTTGGTCACCAGACCGAGTACAACTGCGTGATAATCATTGATAATCGGGTCTCCGAGTTCCTCAGACTTGTAGCAGATATCGTAAACCGGCTCTGACGGGACAATGCCCTCCTTCAGCCCGAGGCGCTGCGCCATTGACCCCGCTATCACATTCCTGACAATGACTTCCATCGGAATCACGCTCGCTTTTCTGCACAGCTGCTCCGTGTCGGAAATTTTTTCAATGAAATGTACTGGCACCCCGGCATCTGCCAGAACCTTGGAAATCATTGACGATATTCCATTGCAGTACAGGCCTTTATCCTTTATTATAGCCTTTTTTATCTTGTAATACGCCGTGATGTCGTCAGTAAAGTTCACGATTACCTTTTCAGGGTCATCCGTGGCATAAATCTTTATTGACACTCCGTCGTAGATTTTTTCTTCTTTTGTCATATTGCAAGTCGTCTTATTCGCCTCTGAAATATCTAACAGCATTGTCGAAGAGAGGCTGCTCCAGGTTCGCGGCAATGTTCTTGAACAGATTGGTCTCGTAACGTTCAGAGTGGCCCATCTTTCCGAGAATCTGACCGTTCTTGCTGATGATGCCCTCGATCGCGTAGTAAGAACCGTTCGGATTGGACGGAGAAGCCATTGACACAGCCTCGTCGATAGGCTCCGCATACTGGAACGCCACCTGCCCGTTCTCGAACAGTTCCTTTGCAAGCTGCTCATTCACAACGAATTTACCCTCTCCGTGGCTGACCGGAATCGCATACACGTCGCCGATGTTCATGCCGCTGAGCCAAGGCGAATTCACGCTGGCAACACGTGTAAATGCCATCTGCGAGATGTGCCTGTTGATATCGTTTCGGAACAATGTCGGGGAATCCTTGGTTACGCATCCGAGATGTCCGTAAGGGAGAAGTCCGGATTTCACAAGTGCCTGGAAGCCGTTGCAGATACCCAAAATGAGTCCGCCGCGTGCAATCAGAGCCTCTATGGCTGCCGCAATCTTCTCATTGTTAAGGACATTGGCAATGAATTTTCCGCTTCCGTCAGGCTCGTCACCCGCAGAGAAACCGCCGCAGAATGCGAGAATCTGGCACTCGTCGATATTGCGTTTCATCTCGTCTATGGAGTCGAAAACGTCCTGCTCCGTAAGGTTGCGGAACACGCTCATCTTCACTTTTGCACCTGCCTTGCGGAAGGCTTTTGCAGTATCGTAATCGCAGTTCGTTCCAGGGAACACAGGGAGATATGCCACCGGTTCCGCTATCTTCTCGCCCTTGTACTTGAGGTCTATCTTCTTGGCCTTGAACGGCTTGACACCTTCCATACCCTTAGGCAGAAGACGCTTCATGTCAGGCTTGCTTGTGGCCGGATATACTTTTTCAAATTTCTCGAAGGCACTGTTCTGGAGAGCGTCGATGGAGATGTTCTTTCCATTGACACGGAGAGCGCCGTCGATTCCTGAGGTCACGATTCCGATAAACTGAGCGTTTTCGAAGTCAATGTCTGACTCTGTCTCGAGAATGATGGAACCGTAACTATAGTCAAACAGTTCATTTTCAGGGAGATTCACATCCACACCGAAGGCGTTTCCGAATGACATCTTGCAAAGGCCTTCAGCCACACCGCCGAATCCGACAGCCCAGCCGGAAACCGCATTGCCGCTCTCAATCTGTTCCTCAACGAACTTCCAGTTCTTTTTAAGTTGCTCTACATCAGGCATATAGTTCTTCAGCGGAGTATGCTTTACGAGATAGAGCCTGTTGCCTTCCCACTTGAGCTCAGGCGAAATGACTTTCTCTGCATTGACAGTAGTCACTCCGAAGGAGATCAATGTAGGAGGGACATTGATATGCTCGAAGGTTCCGCTCATCGAGTCCTTGCCGCCGATAGACGGGAGTCCGAGTTCGATCTGCATCTTCAGGGAGCCGAGCAGGGCGCTCATAGGCTTGCCCCAGACTTGAGGGCAATGTGTCATTCTCTCGAAGTATTCCTGGCAGGAGAACCTCATTTTCTCGTAATGCGCACCGGCTGCCACCACTTTCGCGCAGGCCTCGACCATCGAGTATGCCGCGCCGTGATACGGGCTCCATTTGGAGATGACCGGATTGAATCCGAATGCCATCATGCTGGCTGTATTCGTATATCCGTCGGTAGGGAGTTTCTGCACAGATACCTGAGTTTCAGTAAGTTGCAGTTCTCCGCCATAAGGCATAAGCACTGTAGAGCGGCCGATCGTGGAGTCGAACATCTCTATAAGCCCCTTCTGGCTCACCACGTTAGGGTCGCTGAGGTTGTTCACCATTTTCTCTTTCAATGACTCTCCCTCAACTTTTCTTCTGAACGGATTCTTCTCCTCGACAGCCGCAATTTCAGCTTTCGCATAATGCTTCGCGCCGGCACTGTCAATGAATTTTCTCTGGAGGTCTGCCACTACCTTGTCGCCATAGAACATTCTCATACGCTGTGTATCGGTGACGTCGGCGACATGAGTTACTTCAATGTTCTCGCTGTGGCAGTATTCCATGAACTGTTTCTCGTCCTTGGCTTCCACCACTACTGACATTCTTTCCTGTGACTCGCTGATAGCCAACTCAGTGGCATTCAATCCGTTATATTTCACAGGCACTCTGTCCAGATAGATATCCAGACCGTCGGTAAGCTCTCCGATGGCCACGCTCACACCGCCTGCTCCGAAGTCATTGGACTTCTTGATGAGTTTGGTCACTTCCGGACGGCGGAACAGCCTCTGGAGTTTTCTTTCCTCCGGGGCATTGCCCTTCTGGACTTCACTTCCGCAGGTCTCGAGCGACTCTTCAGTATGCTCCTTGGATGAACCCGTAGCGCCTCCGATTCCGTCACGGCCGGTTCTTCCTCCGAGAAGAAGCACCACGTCGCCCGGCACCGGTGACTCACGACGCACCTTGTCTGCTTTCACTGCACCGACTACCGCACCTACTTCAAGTCTCTTGGCCAGATAACCTTCATCGTAAATTTCCCTTACGTGAGTGGTGGCAAGACCGATCTGGTTTCCGTAGCTGGAATATCCGTGGGCAGCTTTCTTGGTAATTACGCACTGCGGGAGCTTGCCCTGAAGCGTCTCTGACACAGGCTTGTAAATATCGCCAGCACCTGTCACGCGCATTGCCTGATACACATAGGAACGTCCTGAAAGAGGGTCACGGATAGCGCCTCCAAGACAGGTGGCTGCACCTCCGAACGGCTCGATTTCAGTAGGATGGTTATGGGTTTCGTTCTTGAACATGAGAAGCCATTTCTCGAGTTTCCCGTCCACATCCACGTCCACGTAGATGCTGCAGGCATTGTTCTCCTCGCTGACTTCCATGTCGTCCAGAAGACCGGCCTTGCGCAGATACCTGCCTCCGATTGTCGCCATATCCATCAGGTTCAGGCCCTTGTTCTCGCGACCGAGTTCCTTTCTCATTTTCAGGTAGAGGTTCAATGTACCGTCTATTTCCTCTTTCATGAAGGACTCCTCCACCCCGATTTCTTCAAGTTCGGTGGTGAAAGTGGTGTGACGGCAATGGTCGCTCCAGTATGTGTCCAATATGCGGAGTTCAGTCTCGTTAGGGTCGCGGCCTTCTTCCGTGAAGTATTTCACCACCTCACGAAGGTCATCGGCATTCATTGCCAGTCCCATCTTGCGGCAGAACGGCTCCAGGTCCTCTTCCTTCATATTGACAAAGCCCTCGAGCACCGGCACCGGCTTTACCGCAGCATGCTCAGTATCAGTGAGTTTACTGAGGTCTTTCTCACGGGACTCCACAGCATTGATATAGTAATGCTTGATTTTGGCGATGGTCTGCTCATCGACATCCGCGCTCAGGACAATGAGCTTGGAGCTCTTGATATGGACGTCGGCTTTCGGGTCAATGAGGTGCACGCAGTCCACTGCAGAAGCCGCTCTCTGGTCGAATTGTCCAGGGAGATATTCCACTGCGATGTATTTGGTTCCTGTCAGGTCACATTCATCTGAGACATTGTCGGTCACGATTTCTCCGAACACGCTGTAACGGCTCTTTTCGAGGAGCTCAGGAGTAAATCCGAAGAGGTCATAGACATTGAGAAGTCTAAGTGACTGAAGGTCAAGCTGAAGGTTCTCATTCAGCTCTGCCTTGAGGCTGCCCGCCTCCACCTGGAATTCAGGATACTTTTCTACAAAAATCCGGTAGTTTGCCATCTGTATATTTGTTTTTTATTTTACGAATTTGTCCGCCCAGTCTTTTTCATATTCCGCCAATGTCATCGGCACGAATGTGATATGGGCCATCTTGCGTTTAGGGCGCGATTCCGTCTTGCCGTATATATGCACGAATACTCCCCTGCCGGCCTCGCCGCAATACGCATTCTCTCTCTTGGCCGAATTGCCCACAGTAACCGACGCAGGATTCTGCCAATGCTCCGCATGAGCTGTGTCAATGATTTTCCACGCCGCATCAAGGTCCTGTCCCAGAATGTTTTTCATCACTGTCGGAGCCACCAGTTCAGGCTTCTGCAATGCTTTTCCAAGCAGAAAATGACAGAGTTCGGTGTACTGGGATGAAGTGCATCCCTCTATGGTATAGTGTCCGCTGTTGTGAGGACGCGGAGCCATTTCATTGAAAATGAAGTCATTGCCCTTGACAAACAGCTCGATGGCGAGAATTCCGCGATAGTCGCATCCCTCCATAAAATGCTCACAGGCATTGACAATGCGGCTGCAGAGCTGGTTTTCCGCAGGCTTCTTTCCGCCGGCAGTTTCATACAGTGTCCCGGCCGGCACGATGCACAGGTCGAGGATTCCGCCTTTGTGAACATTGCGGCCTATCGGGAAATGGACGGTGTCTTTTCCGTCTCTTACCAGAATCACGCTGCATTCGTAGTCGAACTGGATGAACGCTTCGAGAATGCAAGGAACGCGGAGCATATCGGCAGCTGCCGCAATATCATTTTCTGATTCTATAACCGCCTGACCATGACCGTCATAGCCAAGTCTTCTGGTTTTGAGCACACAAGGCATACCGATTTTCTTCACGGCTGCAGTGAGTTCCTCTATGCGTTGCTCGTCGGTCAGCTGACATGGAACCTCGGCGCAGTCCTCGTCAGAAGAGCAGGCCGGAAGCGGAATATATTCAGGCACGGGAAGTCCGTGACGTTTCGCATTGTTCTTCTCACGCAGTCTGTCCTGGGAGTCGAAAAGCGGTGCAATGCCCTGAGGGATATTGTATTTTCCCTCCAGGTGGCGAAGGATGTCACCCGGAACATTCTCGAACTCGTAGGTGAGCACGTCGGTCATGTCCCCGAGTTTTTCCAACGCTTCAAGGTCATCGTAGGCTGCGACTATATGGCCGTCGCATTCTGCAAATGCCGGAGCATCCGGAGACGGGTCCAGTGCATAGACAGCGGCACCTTGGCGGTGGGCTTCCTCTGCGATCATAAGACCGAGTTGCCCGCCTCCGATTATGCCTATTTTTCTTGTCATCTGATTATGGTTTAGATTTCAGCTTTAAGAACGGAGTCCGTCTGTTCCTGTCGGAATTTTTCAAGTCTTGCAGATACGCCCTCATCCTGCAGTGCAAGTATCGAGGCAGCTATCAGGGCTGCGTTCTTGGCACCGTTGATGGCCACTGTCGCAACAGGCACGCCACCAGGCATCTGAACAATCGAAAGAAGTGAGTCCAAGCCGTTCAGGGCTCGTGATTTGACCGGGACACCGATAACAGGAAGTGTAGTCATGGCTGCCACCATTCCAGGCAGGTGAGCTGCCCCGCCGGCTCCTGCGATGATGACACTGATGCCCCTTGCTTTAGCAGTCTTCGCATACTCGTACATAAGATCCGGTGTCCTATGCGCGCTTACAACCCTCTTTTCAAATGGGATATCGAGCGCTTTGAGCATTTCTTCGGCTCCGGACATAACTTCGTAGTCACTGGTGGAGCCCATTATGATTCCGACTTTCATACAATCAAAGATTTTCGCGTTCGGTTCATATAAATAATATAAGAGTATATCTGTATCTGCTGTAAAGCGGCACAAATATACTCTTAATTCGCGGCATAACCAAAAAGCCGGAGTGCAATATTTCTATAAAATCATTTTAGGAGATTACTTTCCGACCTTGTTGGGAGAAGCCTTGAGCGCTTTCTTGATTGTCGGCAGAAGAGCCTTGGCATAATATGTCACTCCGAGATCCGTGAAATGGTCCCCATCTACGGTACCCTCCTTGATTTCATCTAAAAGTTTGTCACCAGGCACATAGTAGATTCGCTTCTCCCCTGCCTTGCGAAGTTTTTCGTAAAACGCTTTCTGGGCATTGTTCCTTGCGATAATATCCTCGCGTTCAGCATTGTTCAGACGCATTGTCGGATAAAGCGGATGCTCTACGATAACCACCGGAACGTCAGGATGCGCGTCACGGAGGACACGGAAGAATTCCACACTATGAGCTTCGATGCGGTCAGCCTTGCAGTTCGGAGCATTGTCCAGCACATAGACGGCAGGGGTCTCCACCGATGCCATCAGCTGGGCAATATCCAAGTCGAGAAGCGCATTGCCGCTGAAGCCAAGATTGATGACTTCGATGTCGAGAGCCCTCTCGATCAATGAGGTATTCACCATTCCCGGACGCGATACGCAGCCTCCCTGGAGGATACTTGTGCCGTACATCACTATCGGGCATCCTCTTCTCGGGCTGTCCACCTGAGGCTTGCCGATGATGCTGGCCTTGTCCACACCGATTTCAAGTGATGTGACTCCGTCATACAGAGACAGATAAATCATGTACTCACGTTCCTTGCGGTCCATGTTCTTCACGAGCACATACTCAGAAGTCTTGTCATTCTTTGATGGTCTGCCTACGCCGGTGAAATACCATTTTCCCTCGTCGAGCACATAGAGGTCAAGGCCTCTGATTCCGGACGGGGCCATGTGGTTCATGTACGCTCCGTAAAGCGAGGTCCATCTGGCCTTGATAATCGGGGAATCCGTGCGGAAACGCACATATATACCCGCAGAATGATGTCCGTGTCTCCAAAGTTCAGGCCTTGTGGTCTTTTCATAAGAGGCAGGAAGCCTGTCATAAGGGGTCAATGTCTCCTGAGTGGCTTTCCCGCCAATCAGAAATTCCGTGGCATCGTGATATACCAACTCTTCCTTCTCCGGTTGTCCGGCGTTTGCGACAAATGCCATAGCAAGCATTGTCACAGAAGCGACTGCTGTCGCCAACATTCTGCTTTTCATCATCATATGTTATTTAGATTTATTCCGATTTTCTTCTGTCAATGAACTTCTTGACATCTTCCCATCTGTAGTAAACTCCGGAGACAGCCTCCAGTTCCGCGATGGTGCGTTCCTTCTCGTTATACACGAACTTGACCAGCACGTCCGGCGACTTGCGGCTCCGGTAGAATATCATCTGGAGATTTGACGCAAGAGGGATGTTCATCGGATCATTCCATTTCAGAGGAATCTCATCGAAGGACAGCCTCTCGCCCACTCCGCTCAGGTGCAGGTATCCGGCCAATGCCAAGATAGGATAGTCGTGTCCGAACTTAAGATCAGCCGCATAATGTCCAGATGCAAGGGCTTCGTCAGCTTTCGCAACAATGTCATTGACAAGAGGTTCCGTGTTCTTCATCCTTTCCTTGCCGAACTCCACCGAATTTCCGTGCCTGATATAAAGTTCACGGTTGCTGTAGTCCCACCATTTGTAGATGACGTCTTCAGGCAGATGTCTGTAAACATTGGTCTCGACTCCTGACGAACGCGCTATTCTGGCAACTTCCCAGATCTTCGTCTGGAACTTGTCCACATTGCGTACGAACTGTCTTGCAGCCTGCGGGTCGGTGAACAATGACGCCATGACTTTAATGGTATCTGTCTGCACACGTTTCAGTGGTTCAAGCATCACTTCCGAAGCCTCCTTCTGTTCTTTGGAGGCTCCGTTGCTGATATACGACATGATGACGTCATCACTGTCTATCTCGAACTGGAGTCCCGGCTGCAGACGGATGAGTTCGCCCACGAAGTTGGCCATGCTGACAAGGCAACGGTGCACGGTACTGCTTTCCACTCTTATCAGTCCGCTGCCCTTGCGGAACACTTCCGGATAGTTCTCATACATCCTTTCCGCTATCATACGGTGCTCTCTCTCGCCAAGGCGGGTCAGATGCCCGTTTGCTCCGTGATGGACTTCTGCCACCTTCCGTGCCTCCTGCAGAAGGCCTTCGCCTTCCGGCGTAAGAATGCCGGCGCTGTCCGCCTTTTCCAGAATGTCGATTACATAAGTGTAATTCGAGAGTCCCCAGTTCACCCTGGAGCCATGACGTCCGTAATGACTGATATACACAGGTTTATACCCCTTAGGAGCCGGTGTCACCGGCATCTCCCTGAATTCATAAGGATGAGTGTTCACCCCGGCCCTGTCCGGATCTTCCCGGAGCATCTGCATAGGCTGCAACTGCAGCAGTGCGATAAGCAGTAAAGAAAACATTTTCTATAGTTTTTGTGTTTATGAAATCACATGTCGCAAATCCTTCAGAGCCAATGTAAGATGCCTTTCCACCGTTTTGGGAGAAAGATTCATTTCCTCGGCAATCTGGTCCACCGTCTTCCCCTCAAGCCTGCGTTTCTCGAATACTTGACGCCGCTTTTCCGGAAGGCTGCTTACGGCAGCCGAAATAGTGGCATCAAGTTCGAGCGCAGATATGGAGTTCAGGATATTCTGGGTTTCATCCACAGGTTCCTGAACCGGACGGCGTTCCCTGTCAGCAACAAACTTGGCACGAAGCCAGCTTATGGACTCATTCCTGACAGCTGTCAGAAGATAACTCCTGAACTGTCTGGAAGAATCGAGACGTTCGCGGCCTGACCAGAGTTTCAGAAACACGTTCTGAACCACATCTTCAGCCGCGTCAGGGTCTTTGAGCAGTGACACCGCATAAGTGAAGCACTGCTCAAAGTACCTGTTGAAAAGCTCATCGAAACTCGCTTTATCCCCTCGTCTCAGTTTGCTGACAAGATTTTTTTTCCGTCATTTCAGATAATTTCAATAAGCCTGATTGTATTCGTGGTCGCCGAAGTTACGAAAATTTTCGCACAATCCTCAGAAACCACGACATCAGAAGGGTAAAAACCGCTTGCTATGGTTTCAAGTTTGCCTTTGGAATAGTCACCGCCGGCTCCCGGAGTAAGTTTTCTTACAGACTGGGCGGTAACATCACAGAAATACAATGCACCGTCCTTTGCGCACCAGATTCCGTTCACCATGCCGATTGTACTCTTGTCGAGCAAATCTCCCGGAACGCCGTCTCCCTTGGAGCCATTGCGATTTCCCTCTCCTGCAATCTTCTTGATTTTACCGTCTTTGTCTATCATATAAAGATAACCGGAATCATTAGTGCCGACTATAACTCTTCCAGCAGCATCCACCGCAGTGCATGTAGGCATCGGAATACTATAAATCTCGACCACGGCATCGTCCTTGAACTTGATTACCTGGCCTCCGTCAGTGTTTCTGTTGGAGAGGTATCCGAAGCCGTCAGAATCGAATTTTACACCCATAGGGTTCTGCAAGGTAAATCCTGAAACCACTTTTACAACTCCGGCAGCATCCATCTTCACGAGCTGGTTGCTACTCTTGTTGCAGAAGTACAGTTCTCCCGACGGAGCGACTGCACCTTGCCAAGGATGGTGAAGTTCCGCGCCAGATGTATTCACAGTAGTGACCCTTCCGAAGGAATCCATCTTTCTGATGGCAAATGTTCCTCTCTGGAGAATGTAGTAGTTGTCTCCGCCGATAGGGATGATACCTTCCGGAGAAGAGAACATTGCGGAAACTCCCATACCGTCCTGCACACCATTCTTGCCGGCCTGTCCGGCATAGATGGAAGCAAGGTACACATGTTCAGGCTTTTCCTTGTAGAGGAATTTGATTCCGCCTGCCTTGCCTGCAGGTGTAGTAACCTCCACCTCATACTCAGCCGGTTCATTTTCAGGAACCACGATTGTAAGGTCCCATTTGTTGGCATCCAGCACTTTGGCTTCTTTACCGCCGATAAGGACTACATTGTCCTTCGCCTTCTCGCTGAAATTACGTCCGAGAACTTTCACGATGGCGCCGGAATATCCGCTTTCAGGGTCCATGCGCACAAGGCTGAGTTCCGTCACATTGGCAACGTATTTATCTTCTTGGCAGGCACTTGCAAGTGTTACAAGTGCCATCGCCGCTAAAATTATCGATTTTTTCATATACACTTATTTTGAGTATATCCTTCTTATGGTAAAGCCGGTTCCATCCGCAAGCAGCATTGAGCCGTCCGGCATCGGAAGCAATCCGCAAGGGTATTTGAATCCGGCGTTGGTTCCAAGTCCGTCAACTCCAGGATATTTCGGCACGAAATTCATACCTGCACGAGTCTTGACGGTGCCCTTGGTATAGTCTCCGCCTTCTCCAGGAACCAATACGCGGACTGTAGCAGTAGTCACATCGGAGAACCACAGGTTACCTTCAGCATCGACTGCAATACCTTCTATCTGGCCGATAGTCGCAGTAAGAGGATTTCCCGGCTCGCCGTCTGTCGTATTCACCGCACTAGTAGGCTTATCATTGGTACCGGCGATTTTCTTAACCTCTCCCGTAGCAGGATCAAATTCGAAGATTCCGAATGGAGCACCAGTCGTGCCAATGAAAAGTTCAGTCTTGTCCTTGTTCCACGCCATGTGTTCAGCAAACAACCTGACCGGCCAGTCGTGCTTCAGCACAAGATTCTTGTCATATACCGAGATATAACTTGGTTTAGCCTCAGTTCCGGCATCACGGTTCAGCAAATAAAGATTGTCCTGAGCATCCGTAAGCACGCACATCGGATTGGTAGTCAATTTATGTGCCGGAAGCGGCAATACGCTGATTTCATTGGTTCCAGCGGCAATCTTGAATACTTTGCCCGCTGCTTTGCCTGTCGCATAATAGTTTCCTTTGGAATCGAATGTAGAGCCCCAAGGATGAGTATTCTTGATGAGTGCATTGTCAATGCCGATAACAGTTTTGACCTCCCAAGTCTTAGGATCCAGAGTCCTGATGGCATCCCTTCCTGCTCCTCCACGAGAAGTGAACCAGACTTTGCCGTCAGGTCCCATCGCGAGATGCTGGACAGTTTCCAGGTTTGCAGCCTTACCGATTCCGTCCTTTGTTCCACGGACAGAACTTCCCGCGACAGTCTCCACATACCACAGAGGAGCCACGGTAAATGAGCCGCCTGTGCAGACTCTCTCGCCCACCTTCACGGTAAATGTATAAGTACCGGTTCCGAGTGCAGGCATCTCCACTTTCAATGTCGTGGCGGTAGCTTCCGTAACAGTCAGAACCTGGTCGCCGACCATAACCACATTATTCGCAAGTTCCTCGCTGAAGCCCTCACCGTAGATGGTCACGATAGTTCCGGCGCCGCCCTCTGAAGGAGTGGACTTCTCTACCATCAGTTCCACGTAAGTGAATTCCGCAACAGCCGTCTTGGTACCGTTCTTCACTTCCACGGTAACGCGTCCGCGTGCGTGTTCAGGTGCTGTTACTGACAATGCAGAAGATGATGTCGTGAGAATATTCGCTTTTACGCCGTCGAAGGTAACTGACATGTCGGCCAACTCATCAGAGAAATTTTCTCCGAGAATGGTGACATTGTCCCCTACGAAACCGAAAGACGGCCTCAACGCGGTAATCTTCACCTCCGGCTCAGCGAGTGTCACATAAGTGAAGTCCAGGCCGGAAACCTCAGTACCGTTCACGGAAACTTTCACATCTACCTTTCCGTCAGCATGTTCCGGGGTCACTATCTTGATTCTGTTCTTGGAAGAAGACACTACCTGTGCCTCTTTTCCGTCCATAAAGACCTTGTTTGCAGACTGTTCCGCAGCGAAATTCACTCCGGAAATGATCGCAGTACATCCGGATGCTCCGGATACAGGGATTATGGATATCAGCTCCGGCTCCGCAGCAAGCCCGTTCCCCGACGTGGAGTCCGAACAAGACGCTGCGCCAATAAGCAGCAGAGCCATCTGAAGTATCAATATTATTCTTTTCATTGTCATCAATTATTATGGTTCATCTACTGTTACGGCCCAGCCGGACACTACCGGTCTTTCAGCGCCGTCAGAAGGGTGGTTGCGGATCTGGAACACCTGCGCGATAGGGTGACGCACCATGAATTGGGCAGAACCGCCGCCGTCCAGATTGGCCGCACCGGAACATCCGAGAGACTGGAACATGTATGCCATTTCCTTATAGGTAAGGCCTGCGGCACCGAATGTCCTTCGTCCGTCAGCCGTCAGGAAATACACGATGCCGTCATCCGTATATCCGATAGCGGTACGCGGGTCTCTTGCAACCCATTCAGTTCCAGAGAAATGACCGTTTGACAGAAGGATCAGACCTGCGCCAGTACATTCCTTCAGACTGGTTTTCATCTCCTCATATTTTGCACGCTCGGCAATTACCATCTTGTTGTCAAAACCGACTCCGACGAAGCTGAGAGCCTGCTGCTCGACATTCGGGTTATAGTCCCATGCGGATGAAACAATCGTTCCTCCACGATGCACGGGGCCTCTCGGATTGATCGGAGTGTTGATATTCCAGAAATCTCCGTTGATCATACCTACGACCCTCGCACGGCTCTTGTCCATAGCGGCCGCCATATCTGTCAATGTCTGTTTTCTCCAGCCGTCTGAGATGGAATTGCTGTTGTAAGGCATCGCTACCTTCACTTTCAGTCCCGGAGTGTTGGTGTCAATGCGGAGGATACATATCTGCTGCACATATCCTTCCATTGTCTGGAGGTGCAGATCGGTCTCCTCAACTCCCACAGCCACCACGAAAGATGTGTCCTTGAACACTCTCGCCACCTCCTGGCATTTGTCCACGAAAGTCTTTCCGATTTCCGTAGTCGGCTCATACAGGAAATCCGTGTCCTGAGCCTTGTCGCAAGCTGCGCAGAGTATCAGCACGCTGGCAGCCAGCCATATTCTATTTAATATCTTCATATCGTTATTTCCAAAGTTCATTCTGTTGCAGATTGACAGTATTCAAATCCAACTGTCTCTGAGGAATAGGGAACACCGTATATTTTTCAGGCAGGCCTGTCGTCTTCATATATCTGCCGGTACGGACGAGGTCATACCATCTGAATCCCTCTCCGAGGAACTCCAGACGTCTTTCTGCGAGTATCGCATCAATGAATTCCTCCTCGTTCTTCGGCGCAGGTGAAAGGTCCTGAAGGCCACGGGCGCGTCTGAGTTCATTGAGTCTGGCGAGTCCGCCTCCATTGAGCCCCTTGCCCTCTGCACTGATGAGATACATCTCTGCAAGACGGGAGATGATGATAGGGTCTGAGGATGACTTGTTGATATATTTGTTCAGGACTGTCTCGCTTCCGTCCACCGTTATCGAGATCGACTTTCTCTTGTCGTTATCAGTAAACAATGCAATCACCTCAGGTACAGGCACATATATAGTAGCCGGCTGCAGGAACTCGCCCGCGAATTTGATACCGTTCTCCTCAGGCAAGTTGGCGAATGTGAATATCACCTCTGAATTGGCCTCGCCACGGAAAATCTTGGAAAAATCATCCAGTGCGAACAGCGGGTCAGCTATGAGGTCATCAGCAAGTTTTGCGGCCTCAACCTTCTTCCCTTGTGCGATATATGCTCTTGCCGCAAGCGCCTTGGCTGCCTGCAGGGAAACATAATATTTGGTAGAATATTCAGGGCACATCGCCAATGCTTTTTCGAGGTCTTCATTGACAAAAGCCCAGAGGGCCTCCTCGGTGGAATTCGGCTGAGGGTCATTGCTGGTAACTCTCATCAGAGGAGCGATCCTGTATTTGGTGACAATGTTGTAGTAGTCCAATGCCCTGAAGTAATATGCCACTCCGAGCATCTGGCGCACCTTGTCACTCTGAGGAGCTTTCTCTGCAACCTCGATGAAGCTGTTTATCTGATAGAGCAGGGCATAATATCCTGTATAAGGGGCCTGGATCCAGCCGTTTGTAGGCAGGAAAAAGTCCTTGATCCATGACGGAGCGTCCGGCCATACGGAACCGCCTCCACGGAAGAAGTCACCTCCCGTCATATCATTCTGGAAATATCCCTCGAAACCCGGCTTGTACTGCGAGTAGCAGTAAAGACCCGTGTAAAGGAGTTCCAGGTCCTCTTCGGACACGCTGTCCCTTGATACTGCATCGTGCGGATATTTATCCAAAATGTCGCAGGACGAAATTATTATGGATGCTGTCAACAGCGCTAATATTATCTTTTTCATATCGACAATTAGAATTTAAGATTGACACCGAACATGAACGTCCTAGGCTGTCCAGGATTGAGCCAATCGACACCGTAAGTGGCTGCATTGGAATTATATGACACTTCCGGATCAAGATAAGGCCACTTCGTGAACACGTAGGCATTGTCCAACTGGAAATATACCCTTACGCTGTTCATCTTGATCGCGCGCATCCACTTCGAAGGGAGATTGTAACCCAATGTGATGGATCTCAGACGAAGGTATGACGCATCGTGCAGGAAACGGGTATTGACGAACTTGGTACTGTTCCAACTCTGTCCGTAAATTGCACGAGGAGTCTTGTTGGTGGTTCCGGGACCTGTCCATCTTCCTTCACATGCGGACTTGAGCTGCGGCCATGTTCCGTTTCCGAGCCTGAGGCCACCAGTCCAATATTCATATACGCTCTGTCCGTATGAGTATGTCATGAACACGGAGAGTTCCAGGTTCTTCCATGTGAACGTGTTGTTGAAACCGCCGCTGAACTTAGGATTGGCGGAGCCTACTATCTGACGGTCATCAGCAGTAATCTTTCCGTCGTTGTTATAATCATCGTAGATTACGTCACCGGCACGTACCCCCTCATTCTCATAGAGATACTTAGGGACATCCTCATCATGCTGGTAGATGCCGAGCATCTTGACCATGTAGAATGAGCCCACTTCCTTGCCCACCTGCAGCGCATGGAATGAGTCAGGCATGATTATCTCGCTGTCATCCAAGAGTTTGGTCAGTTTATTCCTCACAAATGAGATATTGAAATCACCTCTCCATCGGAAATCCTTCTTTCCGGCGTTTCCGGCAACGGTGAGCTCAAGACCCTTGTTGTTCATTGAACCGATATTGCAGGTATAGCTGGAATATCCTGTGGTAATCATCGTCGGCTTGCTGTAGAGCAGGTCGCGGGTGTCTTTGTTGAACACATCGGCAGTGAAGGACAATGCGCCCTTGAAGAAACTCATGTCGATACCCAAGTCTTGCTGCACGGCAGTTTCCCATTTCAGGTCACGGTTGCCAGGAGTGCTGAGACCGAGGCCATTGACATTGTTATAGTTCACACCGCCGGATGCAAGTGCCTGATATGCATAAGGTCCGATGCTGCCCTGGTTACCTGTGGCACCGATGCTGGCACGGAGTTTCAAAGTAACGCCGTCAGCATTCCACCAGGATTCCTTGTCGGCATTCCATCCGATACTTGCTGAAGGGAAATATCCGTAGCGGTTCTCAGGAGCGAACTTGGAAGAGCCGTCGGCACGCATCGTGAGAGTTCCCACATAGCGGTCCTTGTAGTTCAAGTTGACACGGCCGAAGAACGACTGGAGCGCATAAGCAGTACGGCTTGAATTGGCCTTGCTGATTTCCGCAGCGACAGAGTTCACGTCGAATGAGCTTGACGGGAATCCGATACCCCTCTGCAAAGCCATCGAGTTTTCATCCACCTGTGCGGAATGACCGAGAACGACGTTGAGTCCAAGTCCGAAATTGAATTTCTTGTCGTATGACAATGTATTTTCCCAAATTACAGAGCTGCGGAACTTGCGGCTGTCGGTCAATGAACCTCCCTGAGGATTATCCTTCGACGGATATCCGCCCGGATGCTTCGCCGTATAATAAACATGCTCTTCCAATGCCGAGAAATCCTCGCCCAGGGATGTCTTGAAATCAAGTCCCGGGATAATATGGAAATTCAAATATGCATTGCTCAATGCCCTGTAGGTCTTGAGCCATACATCGGACTCCTTGATTGCCTGAAGGGCATTGTTGTTCACGAGTACGTTCTTGGATGTAGCCCAGTCTCCGTTAGGGAGGAACGGCTCATCCCAAGGGTACTGCTCCACAGCAGCCTTGATGACATTATATCCGCTGTAACCGGAAGAAACTCGGTTGTTCTTGGTATAGCTGAGCTGCATGTTGATACCGAAAGAAAGCCATTTTCTGAGATCTCCGGAAACATTGGACTTGATGCTGTATTGATTGAGAGCATTGCTCAATGCTGTTCCTTCCTGATGCTTTGCAGTCGCAGAAACGTAGTACCTTATCTTTTCAGAACCGCCTGATACTGAAGCGGTAATATTACGTGAAAAGCCCGTACGGAGCACATCTTTAAGCCAATTATGAGTCGGTTTTCCAGGCATAGGATTGATGAAACGCTCCTGCGTCTTGCCGAACTGGAGATTATAATTGTCGATTGCTTCATTGAATGTCTCGATAAGGAGATCACCGCTTGCAAGGTCCAGCTTGTCCAGACGCGGCTGCTGGCTGAGACTCATGCTTGCGTCAATCGAAATTACCGGAGCGCCTTTCTTTCCCGACTTGGTGGTCACGATAATGACACCGTTAGTGGCACGGGAACCGTAGATGGCAGCGGATGCCGCATCTTTCAGGACCTCCACAGACTCGATATCGGACGGGTTCAATGTTGCAAGACCTGTCATGGACTCACCCTGCGAAAAGGCTCCCGTATCACCTGAAGTACTAGTAATTGGCACGCCATCAATGACATACAGAGGTTCGTTTCCTGCATTGAGGGAACCGATACCACGGATGCTCACACGGCTGCTGGCTCCCGGGATACCAGATGCGGTAGTGATATTCACACCGGCAATACGTCCCTGGAGAAGCTGGTCCACGGAGAGGACGTCACGTCTTTCAGAAGCCTTAGGTTTGAACTGACCGATAGCGGAAGTGATGTCCCTACGTGTCATGGTACCATATCCGACTACTACGGACTGGTCGAGCGACAGCGCCTGCGGCTCCATCTTCACTTCGATGTTGGACTTGGAAGATGACAGCTGCACGTCCTTGTCCTCATAACCGAAGAAAGAGAACGAAAGCACCGGGCTCGTTCCCTTGACTTTAATGGAGAATTTTCCGTCCACTCCGGTAGAAACCGCATTGTCAGTTCCCTTTTCCACCACGAACGCTCCTGCCATAGGAGAGTTGTTCTCGTCGAACACGATTCCGGTGTAAACCAGTGCCTGGGTCTTGGCTGCCGTTTTTGCAGCTGGAGCCGGCTGAGGTTTATTGGCTACTACGGAAATGTTCTTTCCATTGACCTTATAAGATACATTCTGTCCTGCGAAAATGCGGTCGAGCGCATTCTCGATTGACACATTCTTGACCTGTACTGTCACATGCTTGTTTATGTCAATGTCATCTGTTCCGATCGTGAACGAGTAATGGTACTCTTTCTGCAGATATTCCACTGCAGAGCGTACACTTACATCCTTCAGCGACATAGAAACCTGCGCATTGGCTGATACCGCAAACAGCCACGAAAGGACTGTTGCGATGACAAGACAGCACAACTTACTACATCTTGAATAATTACGCATAAATTGGTTATTAATTAAACGAATAAAATAATTTCAGATAGCATTTCTAATTTGCTGATATATAATAGGTATTGCCCTTCTGCAGGACTTTCATGCCTCCATCCACACTGAGCGCCTTGAGTATATCGAGCGGCGACTCGTCATTCACGAACGACGCATAAAAGCGTTTTCCCAAAAGTGACTTGTTGCGGACCACGACTTCGATTTCGAACTGGCGCTGGAGTTCCATTATTATATTCTGGAGTGTCTCATCATTGAAATACAATGCTGTACGCTCTGTCCAGGACACGTATTTTTCCGGCTGCATGCAGGTCCGCGTGACCTTTCCGTTCTCCAGATCGGCCTTGACCACCTGTCCCGGAGTGATTTCTACGGACTGCCTGATTCCGGATACTGTAAAATCCATATCTACAGCACCTTCCACCAATGTCAGTTCTGCTTCCGTTGACTTGGGATATGAGCGGAAATTGAAAACCGTTCCCTTCACTTTGACATTGACATTATTGGAAGACAGTATGAACGGATGCCTCTTGTCTTTTGCGACCTCCGCGAACACTTCTCCTGATGTGAACACCTGACGTGTGCGGCCTGTGAACTCGCTCGGATACAGAAGCCTGGATTCGTTGTGAAGCCAGATTACCGTACCGTCCGGAAGCAATACTGATTTTTTCTCTCCATAGGCCGTAAGCACCTCCACCCAGTTCACGGTCTCATCTTCAGAGCGAGGCTCGACGTTAAGGACCACTGCCAACACGACAGCCGCCGCTGCGGAAATGATGCCGGCGACATAAGGCCACACTCGCCTTTCTCTACGGCTTCCGTCCTCCCCTGACAATGCGCTTTCTTCTATAGCCGCATCCAGCCGGGCTTTCACCCTTGCTTTTCTTACTTCAATATCGTAATCGTTATAATCCATTTTCAAGTCCTTTGCATATGATACGCAGGACTGGTGCTTTACCCTCAACCGTCTGGTGAGTTTTTTTCCGCAAGTGCAACTAAGTTTTTTTTCGCAAGCACAAAGGGCTGTTTTTCACATAGGTTGCTTTTTACCACATAGGTTGTTTTTTACATGGAATTCTGAAAAATTCACCGCCATCACTTGTTTTTTCAAAAATTATCCTTACCTTCCTGTCTTTGACACTTTGATTTTGTAGAAACAAGGATAATTCAAGGCTCCAGACCGCTGAGTTGGCGATTTGGGGCCTTTGGATTTTTTCTGACTTTGTAGTAGACAAGCCCTTTCGTGGTCTGCGGCCGAGGGACTTCGGGCCGGTACGCACCTGTCGGTGCTATCCCTCCCACGCCTTAAGCGCGGGCCCCTCCCGTTCACGAAGCCACGGGCGGCTACGCCGTCCGAAGTCCCTCGGCCATCCGTCCCTAGTGTTTGTCGCTTCCGTCGTCATCTTTCTCGCGTTTCTTAGTCTGAGCGATGATGCTCCTCATCTTCTGTCTTGTGACTATCTGCGTGTCGGTTCTGAACCCTGCGCTGCCGTGTAGGTGGTTTGTGAGGTCCGTTCTGGTATATGCCGGGACATATCCTTCTCCGGCAATGCTGAGGAAGTCCATTGAACGCAACGTGCCCACTATCTCCTCTGTCGTGAAGTGCCTGCCTCCCCGGTTGACCTTCTTTTCCAGATACTTGTATATGAGCAGGGCAAGGAAACAGGTGAGGAAGTGAGCCTTGATGCGGTCGTCCCTCCTAACGTAGACCGGCCTGGCGTCAAAGTCAGTCTTCATGATGCGGAAGCCGTTTTCTATGATCCACCGGCCGCCGTTCAGTCTGATGATGTCCGGCGCAGGATCCCAAAGGTCAGTGCACAGGGCATAGAAGCCGTCGAAGCGGGCCTCCTGGTCTATCATCTCCTGATTGAGTGAGTAGCTTTCTATCTGCGCGAGCTCACCGTCCGCGGTGCAGTGCTCGGCCTTGATGAAGCGCTTGGCGTCATTCGGGCTCTTGCGCTTGGAGGTCACGCCCTGTCCTTTCTGCAGCAGGGCGACCGCACGGCTCACCTGCCGTTCGCGCACATAAGAGAGGTACGCCTTGTACTTGAATGAGAACGTGACGATGATGCGCTGCTCCAGCGTCTCTCCGGTGGACATCTTGGTGGGGTCCCAACGTTCCTTGTAGAAAAGCGTCTCGCAATGCTCCTTGGAGTCCAGGGTGCTGATGTCGTATTCCTTGTCAGAGCCGGCCGTGCGCCACCCCTTGCAGTCCAGCGCCCATTCCTGAAGATATCCCTTGAGCTTCTTGAGGGACTGCACCGTAACGAATGACCTGTCGCCGACGCTGTCGTTCTTGCGGTTCTCGTATGAAGACAGTCCGCCGTCGGTGCACACCACCAGCTTCGACAGGCCGAACTTGTCCTTGAGTATCTGCTCCATAGGCTTGAGCGTGCCGGTCTCCGCCTTGTTTCCTGGCTCGATGCACATCGCCAGCGGAAAGCCGTCATGGTCCATGAACAGTCCCATCTGCACGACAGGCAGCGGACGGCCCTCCTTGCAGTGTCCGAACTGTACCAGGCCGCCTTCCTCCTCGCACTCGAAGAAGTAGTTCGTCAGGTCATAGTACACCACCTGCGTGTTGCGCTTCCCAAGTTTCAGACTACGTTTATACACGTCCGCCTGGATTTCATTGAACTCTCCGGCAAGCAGCGACAGCGCCCTGTACACCTGCTCCAGAGTGCACTCGGGCTGCTCGAAGAACTTTCCGGCATCCTCAAGAGAGGAACGTTTCGAACCGGGATAAAGTATCCTTGTATATATCAGCATCGACAGAATGCCGTTCAGGTCATACTTGAGCAGCTTGTGCTTCTTCGCTATCTTCTTGCAGATATAGTCCAGCCCCAGCTCATAGTATATCTTCTGCAGGAACAGGTAGCCGCCGTTGTAGCTGCGCTGTTCATCCTTCTGTATGTATGTCTGCGGGTCATACTCCACTACGACCTTCTGGTTCTCTTCTTTTTCTGAGGCCGTCATCTCCGCGACTCTGGCGCGCGCCCACTCAATGGGATCCTCGCCTCCCAGCTTCTCGCGAAGCTCCTCGACGGTCCCGAACTTCTCGACGACCTTGGTGGTGCACCTTCCGTCCTCTTTTCTGAACGATTTGATGGCGTACAAGTAGGTGTAACTGCCGCTTTTCTTCAATTGGAGAGTCATATTTGCATCAAAATAACATAATATCTAACACAATCTAAATACAAATATAAGAATTAAATTTGACAAAAAAAAAGAGTTCTGAACGAACTCTATCAAATATTTTTTAACTTTTTTCGGATTTTAAAGTGTCAAACTACCGAGATAATCCTGAGACAATGCTGCTCGGAAAATGACTGAATTTTTAGTATCTTTGTCTTCCTTAACAAAAGATGAATTATGTCCTTCGTACACCTTCACGTCCATACCCAATATTCGATTCTTGATGGCCAGTCTTCTATCGAAAACCTGTTCAACCGAGCCGAAGAGCTTGGTATGCCCGGTCTTGCGATTACGGACCACGGCAATATGTACGGCGTGAAAGAGTTTTTCAAGTTCGCGGCGAAGCACCCTTCCGTAAAGCCTATCATCGGATGCGAAATCTACGTATCCAAGGGAGACCACAAGGTAAAGGAGAAGGGCTATTACCACCTTATTCTGCTGGCCAAGAACTACAACGGGTACAAGAACCTTATGAAGATCGTGTCCACCGGACATATCGAGGGCATGTACTACAAGCCGAGGGTTTCGCACGAGGTAATTGAAAAGTACCACGAGGACATCATCTGCTCTTCCGCCTGTATGGCAGGAGAGATTCCGAGAATGATTCTCGACGGCAATATCGCAGGCGCGGAAAAGGCCATAGAGTGGCACAAGAGGGTGTTCAAGGATGACTATTATCTGGAGGTGATGCTGCACAAGACGGAGGTTCCGGGACTTTCGCTCGAGGTGTATGAGAAGGAGAAGGAGTACGACGAGGTCATCTTCGACCTGGCCGAAAAACATGGCGTGAAGGTCATCGCGACCAATGACGTCCACTTCGTGCGCAAGGAGGACGGCCCCGCCCATGACAGGCTTATCTGTCTGACTACCAATGCCTACATTGACGATATCGACCGCCTCAGATATACCCAGCAGGAGTATCTGAAGACCGAGGAGGAGATGGCGGCATTGTTCCCGGACCATCCCGAGGTCATCACCAATACGCTGGAAATCTGCGACAAGGTGGAGAACTACACCATTGACCGTGGACACGTCTTGCCGAAGTTCGAGATTGACAAGGACTTCCTCGATGATATTGACACGTATCTTGAGAAATACAAGGGCGTCATAGACGCGGGACGCAATGACGAGAAGGGCAATGACCGTGGCGAGGAATTCCGTCATTCGGTCGCGTTCCTGTGCCATCTGTGCTACAAGGGTGCGCAGGAGAGGTACGGGGATGTTCTGGATGATGTCACTGCGGACCGTCTGGATTTCGAGCTCAAGACCATCTCCAGGATGGGTTTCCCTGACTACTTCCTCATCGTGCAGGACTATATCGCGGCAGCCAGGGCCCAAGGCATATCTGTAGGTCCGGGCCGTGGTTCCGCTGCCGGTTCCGCCGTAGCTTACTGCTTGGGTATCACCAATTTGGACCCTATCAAGTACGACCTCCTGTTCGAGCGTTTCCTGAATCCGGAGCGTGTGTCAATGCCTGATATTGATGTGGACTTCGATGATGACGGACGTTATCGTGTCATCCAGTATGTGCAGGACAGATATGGTGTCGATCATGTTTCCCATGTCATCACGTTCGGTACTATGGCCGCAAAGGGTGCCATCAAGGATGTGGCCCGTATCAGCCGGCTTCCTCTGGATGAGTCAAACAGGCTTACGAAGATGATTCCGGACAAGCCTATCACGGTCACGGAGACCAGCGAGGTGGAACTGAAGGAGGGCGAGGAGCTGGATGAGGGCGATAAAGTCGTGGAAAAGGACGGGAAGCGTTTCAAGATCGTCAAGAAGGATGTCGAAAAGAAGCCTAACCTGAAGAACTGCGTAAAGTACATTCCTGAGCTGAAGAATGAACTGGAGAACGGTTCTGAACTGGTAAGGGAGGTACTCACGTACGCATTGCAGCTCGAGGGATGCATCAGGCAGATCGGCATCCATGCCTGCGCGATGATTATCGGACGAGGCAATCTTACTGACTATATTCCGATTACGCTCGGTGAGGACAAGGCCACGGGGCAGAAGGTGTGGGTATCCCAGTACGAGGGTTCGTTCATCGAAGACGTGGGTATGCTCAAGATGGACTTCCTGGGACTCAGGACATTGTCCATCATAAAAATCTGCCTGGCAGAGGTCAAGAAGCGGTTCGGAATCGACATTGACATAGAAAAGATTCCTATCGACGACCCGAAGGCTTACGAGATCTATTCGAACGGCGATACGAAGAGCGTGTTCCAGTTCGAGTCCCCTGGAATGATGGAGTGGCTTCAGAAGCTGCATCCTGAGCGTTTCGAGGACCTTATCGCGATGAATGCGCTGTACCGTCCGGGCCCGATGGACTATATTCCTTCATTCGTTGCCAGAAAGCGTGGAGAGGAGCCTATCACATACGACCTTCCTGCCATGGAGGAGTTCCTGAAGGAGACTTATGGTGTCACCGTCTATCAGGAGCAGGTGATGCTTATCTCCCAGAAGGTGGCGGGGTTCTCGAAAGGCAAGGCGGACAAACTCCGTAAAGCGATGGGTAAGAAGAAGATAGACATTCTCCAGTCGCTGTATGGAGAGTTCATCGAGGGCGGAAAGAAGAACGGACACCCTGAGGAGGTGCTAAAGAAGATATGGAAGGACTGGGAGAAGTTCGCTTCTTATGCGTTCAACAAATCTCACGCTACCTGCTATGCCTGGGTAAGTTATCAGACAGGCTGGCTCAAGGCGCATTATCCTTCCGAGTTCCAGGCAGCCAACCTCAGCATGAACAAGAACAACATGACTGAGATCCAGGCCATTATGGCGGACTGCAAGAAGCATCATATCCGGGTTCTGAATCCGGACGTAAACGAGAGCGAGTCGAACTTCACCGTAAACAAGAACGGGGACATCCGTTTCGGAATGGGCGGAATGAAGGGGTTCGGAGCCAATATCGTGGACGCCATCATACAGGAGCGTACTGAACATGGCCTGTTTGAAGACATATATGACTTCTGTGTCAGGATGTCCGGCGTGGTAAACCGCAAATCGATGGAAGCGCTGGTGAATTCAGGTGCGTTCGACTCTTTCGGCATATCAAGATCGCAGTACTTCCTCGCCGGAAAGAACGGCCTCCAGTATCTGGATGACCTTATGAGTTACGGACAGGTTACCCGGCAGAATGCGGAAGACGATGCTGCATCTCTTTTCGGTGACGCTGAGGAACTGAAAATAGAGAAACCAGAGCCACCTGCATTGACTGTAGAGCCTGACATTCTGGAAGTGCTTCAGAGAGAGAAGGATGTGGTGGGAATGTACCTCTCTGACCACCCTCTGAAGAAATACGAATTCGAGCTGGAGAATTTCACTAACTGCAAGATGGCCGAGCTTGGTGACATGATTGCCGACTGCGACAAAAACAGACAGACGGCGCAGGTAGCATTGGCCGGACTCGTCACATCCGTGGAAACCAAGATTTCAAGGAACGGAAAACCGTTTGCCAAGGTGAACGTGGAAGACTTTTCCGGCATATATGAATTCGCATTCTTCGGCAAGGATTATGAAAATTTCATGAACTACCTGCATGAGCACACGGCCATCTACATTGAAGGAGAGATCTGTGAGAAATATTTCCTCAAACCGGAAGAAATCGCTGCCGGCAAGAAGGCGCCTTACACATTCAAGGCGAAGAAAATCAGCCTTTTGGGAAATGTGGCGGAAGACCGTCTGACAGGCTTTGCAATAGAGATGCTGGCAAACGACATCACCCCTGAACTGCGTCATAGGCTCGTGCATCTGGTCAAGGAATACTCGGGCAAAATCCCGCTTTCAATGATTGTCTTCGACCCGGTTACGAACTATATCGTAGAGTTCATTTCCAGGAAGTACCACATCACGGTCAGCGCGGATTTCATACTACAGCTCAATGAACTCGGGCTCAAATACCGGGTTTCCCGCAAGAACTTGTCATCATAGACGAAGCTACAATATTCGCAATGACAGACCTGAACCGAGCCAGAGAGCCTTTATCCTGAGGATGGACCCGATGAGTGAGGATTATCAGCGCTGTCCTGTTTTTCATGTCAATGACTATGGACGGGCCGGTGTACCCGGTGTGGCAAATCGTGCTCTCACGGTCGAACAAGTCGCCACGTGGGCCGGAATGGGTACTGTGATGGTCCCAACCCAATGCTCTGCCCACGCCGCTGTCAATATCTTCCGGAACACGGGCCATAAGGTCAATGGCGGTCGGCGAAAGGATACTGACGCCATTTGCAGTTCCTCCGTTCATTATTGCCGCACATATGACGCTCAGGCCCATCGCATCCGAAAAGACGCCCGCATTGCCCGAATTTCCTCCGTTTATGCGCCTCGCAAGCGGATCGTGCACCTGACCGCAGAGAGGAGCGCCGTCAGGCTGCAATTCCGTCGGCGCGCAATATTTCAGGTCAATGACGGGAGTCTCCCCTACCGGCAGATAGCCTGTATGCTTCAAGCCCAGCGGACTGAACACGTTTTCCATAGCATAATCACAGAGTCTTTCTCCTGTAACTTTCTCAAGGATAGCCTGTAATGCAATGAAATTCAAGCAGCTGTACATAAACTTGGTGCCAGGGCGGAAGTTGCGGCCTGCATTTGCAGAGATATATCTGACCAGTGAATCCGGCTGGTTCTCTCCATATTTTTCCACGAATGAATTTACATTCAGATAGGGGTCGATGCCGGACGAATGGGTAAGCAGATGCTCCACAGTAATATCTATCTTCCCATCTTCCGAGGTCCAGGGCTTGAAGCCTGGAATATAACGGCTTACGGGGTCATGTAGCCTAACTTTTCCCTGTTCTATCAGCTGCATGAATGACAATGTGGTGCCGACGCATTTGCTGCACGATGCCAAATCGAATACGGTCTCTTCCGTCATGGCAACAGTGTCAGGAACTACGGACTTGTTACCGAACGGCTTGATATACACCAACTTGTCTTCTTTCACCACCGCCACTACCGCCCCCGGTATCAGGCCTTCGGCAACAGCAGCATTGACTGTACTATCGATAAGGGCAAGTCTGGAGGGATTCATTGACATGGATTCCGGCGAAGCCTTTTTCAGCTCTCCCGGGAGGAATCTCCCTCGCGCTTCGCATGCGGACAAAAAGGAGACAGCCGCCAGAACGGCAGCTGTCAACCGATATATTTTTCTGCCTGTCATTAGAAAACAAGAACTGATTTTACAGGGTAATGGTCTGATATATAAGCCCTTTCATCATAAGGCTTTCTTATCACTTCGAAAAGCGTGCAGGCGTTGAAACCAGAATAATAGATATGGTCGATTACACCTTTGCTCCTGCCCCAACCATTGAAAGTGTCACCTTTGTCGGTCTTCACTGCCGTCTCGCGTGCGCTTGTCATCATATTGTTCAGGTCATTGAGAACCTCGTCGGCAGGAGAGACATTGAAGTCTCCTGTGAGAATCATAGGATAACCTTCCTTGTTCATTTCCTGTATCTTCTTGACAATCAGCACAAGGCCGTTTCTCTGGGCTTCACGTCCTTTGTGGTCGAGATGGGTGTTCACATAATAGAACTTCTTTCCGTTCTTCTTGTCTTTCAGGAGCGCCCAGGTGGCTGTTCTCTTGCAAGCTGCATCCCATCCCTTGGACGGCTTGTCAGGAGTTTCGGAAAGCCAATATGTCCCCCACTTCAACAGCTTGACTGTCTTGGTATTATAAAATATGGACATATGCTCGCCCTTGCTCTTTCCGTCTTCTCTGCCGACGCCCACGCACTTATACCCGTCGCAAAATTCATCGAGATACTTCACCTGATAGTCATATGCCTCCTGCACTCCGAATATGTCCGGCATCTGGTCCATAATCATCATTGCTGAAGCCGGATAGCGGTACTGCCACGAATTGGTGCCGTCCTTGGCCTCTCCGTTCCTGATATTATAGGAAATCACTGACAATTCGTCAGGCGAGCCTGCATTTGCATAAAACGGCATCGCCATAACCAAAGCTGACGCAAGAGATAAAATTTTACTTGTAATCGACATGATATTGATATTGTTTTAGTTCCCAAATTTAATAATTAAGTGACAGGAAAAAAACAAGTCGCCTCAGATTAAGAGAAGATTTTCAAAGACGGAAAAAGGGAGCTGCCCATCACGGACAACTCCCCCACCACATAACCAAACTTAGTATCAGACTGATTATTTTCCTACATAGGCACCCATGACTTTACCGGTACGAGGGTTGCCTTTCTGGTCCTTCACAACTTCAGTTTCATCAATCTCCGGTTTTCTGCCGCACTTGATGGCTTTCAGCTGGTCTGCCGTCATACCGTTTGTGAGAGCCGGATTGCCTGAGCCGATCAGAGGAACTACACCATCAGCAGGTTTTCCGAGCATTGTAGTAGGGTCGAAAAGCAATCCTTCCACAACCTTATCATCGCCAAACACCTTTTCTGCATTTATAGAATAAGAAGTCGTCTCTGTCCTCTGGTCAAGGAATGTTGACATATTACTCTTTACCGACCATATACCATCGCGCCCTCCTTCATTTCCTGAAACTATCGTATTATAAACCATCACCTTACTGTCCACCTGTGCAAGACCGATGCAGACCGCCGGGTCATTGGTTTTATTTCCCGCGACGGTACAGCTGATTATATACGCTTCAGTATCAGCGGCGCCTGTACCATAAATCAAGACAGGAGTGTTCTTTCCTGCATCCGAACCATAGAAAGTAGAATTGACGAGCACCGAGAAGGAATTCTCACGGCCATAGAAATTGCTGCACTTCTTCCAGCTGACAGCAGCGGCATTATTTTCAAACTCACAACCATAGAGATATGCTCGTGCAGTATTAGTTTTCTTATTCAAGTCGAAATTATAAAAACCACCGACAAGTGAAGATGTAGTACACGTGTTACGTCTGATTCCGCAGTTTCTTAGAATCATCGTACCGGCATTATGTATTCCGGCAGCATTGCCTTCGCCCACGACATTATCAGTGATTTCGCAACGCTCCATCTCCACATACGAATTGTTCGTACAGAACATTCCGCAGACAAACATGGCAGATTTATTATCCTTGATAACGCAATCAGTAAATTTCACTTTAGAACCAAGCACATACACACCAGCCGCATAACCTGTGTAGAAAAATTCACCATTCAGTTTATTGGATCCGGCTGAAGTTGCCGTATTGCATCCGCCAGTGACTGTAATGCCACTGATATCCACGATGTAAGTATCATCTTTAGGTGCACCAATTATCAAGACGTGAAGTGTAGAACTTCCGTCACCGCTGAGAACAGTCTTGTTTACGGCTGGATTCGGCACATCAGCAGCAGTAGGATTTTCAGGATAACCTCCTATTATCTTTACGTTCTGAGACAGGTAAAAAGTCTTGTTTGCTTCACTGCTGCCTCCTGCATATTGTGTAGGAGTATAAGTTCCGGCAGCAAGATACAACTTGTCTGAATTTGCACACGCCTTCAAAGCGTCACCGAGATCTATAGCATCCTCCCATGAAGAACCTTTTCCTGTAGCTCCCGGTTTGACAAACCATTTATTGCCAAGGTCTTCAGGAAGACTTGGTTCCTGAATCACTTTTATACAGGCTTCTGCATCGCTTGTAATAGATATTCGGATTTGTCCTGTACGTGACTTGAGAGTCGTATTCCGGGTAACAGTGAAAGCCAATGCATTGTCACCGTTCCCTCCCATACCTCTTTTATCACTTGTGATTTCTATCCAGTCAACAAGGCTTTCAGCGACCCACGGAAGGTTCGATTTGAAAGAACCTTTGAATTCTCCACCCGTCTTTCCCACTTTGATATCCTTCTCTCCGGAGAATGTGATTTCAGGTGTCTGCCCAGTATTTTCACTAATAAAAGGATAGTCCTTGTTATCAGGAAAATCAGGAGCACAAGATGCCAGCGCTGCACCTGTCAGCATGAGGCAGATTGTCTTGAATATATTGTTCATACGTCTTTACTTTTTCGTTACGAATAAAATGCCTGTATATATTGTGCGTTCTTGTCCGCCATTATCACTGGGCCAGTTTATTATATTGTATTCATTCTCATCTTTAGAGGCACGCACTATCATTTCTGAAGACCCGCCGCCATCGAGATTCATCATATTATAACAGCCGACAGCCGACATGATCTTGCACATATCTCCGAAATAAAGTCCATTTGACCAAGTATAGCGGCGTCCGTCAGCAACCATCATCCATACAGTGGTGCCATTTTTCTCAACCCCCATACAGGTTCTCGGATGACGGTTGGAAAGTCCGTCTTTCTGTACAGGAATGTTCTGAGCCACTCCGTCAATAATAAGAAACGGTCCACCGGATCCAGCTTCCACAATATCAGGATGTTCAGACACCACTTCTTTATAATCCGCCTTGTCTGCCATACGGATTTTCTTGTCTGGAGTCATATAGAAGAAACATCTTGGAGTATCAGCTGACACAACATTGAAAATACTTTTCAGACATTTCCCCTCGTGATGGAAGATACCCTGAGGGTTTTTCTGTATATCAGTACCGAAAAAATCCGAATTGGTGGCTGCCCACACGAAATGGTTTGCGCGGTCTTCTTTTTTCGCCATTTCCGTGAGTGTGCTTCCGACACTTTGGAAAACATCTCCGGCATATGCATGCTCAAGACAAAGATTTGGTTTTGTCAAATCCGCCTTGAGTAACCATATCCTCATAGGACATCCGTCCATGCCGAGATAGCTCAATGCCATCATTGTCAATCCGTCAGTAATTACAGTCTCACTGTCCGAATAGAGAGCGGCTATCATATCTGTCTTCTCAATGAGCGTTTTAGCCACCTCAGTTTTCGGTTCATTGTTCACATAATCAGGCTGAATAGATTTCTCCTGACAAGCTGCCAATGCAAGCGAAGCAGCGATTATATATTTCAATGATTTCATTTTCTTGCTGTTTTATAGTTCATTTCCACCCCAACCAGGATTCTGCTTGAGCAGAGGATTCTCCCTGATTTCTCCTTCCGGAATAGGGAACAATGTCTGTGTTTTGGTAATCCCCAATCTTTCGACTGCCTTGCCCTGACGGATATAATCATACCATATCAGGTTTTCACCTATGAGTTCGAGCCTTCTCTCCTGAAGAACGGCTTCTTTAAGTTCGGCTTCGGAGCTTGCCGTGCTATCTGAAAGGCCTCTCATTCTACGAAGCTGGTTAAGACGCTCGCATCCGTTAGGGAATCCTTGGGCTTCTGCGCTGATAAGATAGACCTCACCGATTCTCGATACTATAATCGGGTCGGTATATGCCTGTCCTCCAGGATATTTGCCCAGACATTTATCAGTACCTACAGTAACTATCGTAACCGGGAGTCTCTTATCCTGAGATTCAAAACGGTCAATTATCGTCTTCGTCGGGAAATAATTGCCGCTACCCTTGTTCACATACTCATAAGTAAAGTACTCCGAGCCGAGTTTGATGGATGTTTCAGTATCATCCATATTGAAGGCAAAGATTGTCTCCGAGTTGGCTTTGCGCCCATATCCGAAGATTTTGCTGAAGTCCTTTTCAAGCGCATATTTACCGCTGGTAATAAGAGCTTCTGCGAGTTCGGCTGCTTTCTTCATGTTTCCTTGATAGAGATATGCTCTGGCTGCAAGAGCCTGTGCTGCTTCTTTGGAAGCCATATACATATCAGTGGACGGCTCAAGATTGTCGATTGCGAGCTGGAGCTCTTCATTGATGAACTTCCAGCAGTCCTCAACAGTGTCTCTCGCCACTCTGTCCGTGGTATTGACTCTGAGAATCGGCACTCCTCCCCATCTTGTCACGAGATTCATATAAATCATCGCACGGAAATAATGTGCTTCTCCATAAATAATCTTATTTGCCTCAATACCGGCCTTTTCAACAGTTGCAAGTAGCAAGTTCACATGATAAAGCTCATTATAAAAATTATTCCATTGACCCGTAACATTCGAGCCGAGCGTCTTCATGTAGCTGTTATAAACATCTATCGGGTTGTAGTTCTTCTGTGTAATGTCACCACCGAGAACATCGAAGCATATATGGCCAGTGCTGCCAGGTTTGTTCTGCATGGCAGAATACACACCGTAACGAAGAGCAGAAAGGTCTTTTTCTGTCACGCCGTCAGTAGAAATCGCGGAACGCGGATATATATCCAACATCTGCGAGCATGAATTCAGCACCATCAGCACGGACAGTGCAAGTGTAATATATCTTTTCATTTATATCCCTGTTTAGAAAGTTAGATTCAATCCAAAAGTAACTGTACGAGGCTGAGGTACATTGAGAGCATCTACTCCGAAGTATCTCGCATCGAGATTGCTTGAAACTTCAGGATCATAACCCGGATATCTTGTAAGAAGGAACAGGTTGTCGCCCTGTGCGAATACCCTAAGTCCTTTCATATGAATCTTTTCAAGGACTTTCTTTCCGAAATTGTAAGAAAGGGTAAGAGAACGGAGTCTGATAAACGAGCCGTCATAAAGGAAATAATCAGAGTTTTTCACATTCCAGCTGGAACCGGTTATAGCACGGGCATATACGTTGGTACTGCCAGGTCCAGTCCATCTGTTCAGTGCCACTTTTTCCATCACGCCCATACCTGTACCACATCTTGTAAGACTACTTCCCTCACCAAAATAAATTTTCGATCCGTAAGAATATGAAAGGAACACATCAAGGCTCAATCCTTTCCAGTAGAATGTATTGCTCCATCCTCCGCTGAATTTCGGATTGGAAGAGTATTTGACAGCGCGGTCAGTATCATTGATCAGATTTTTGGCATCACCGTCAAGGTTTGCATATCTGAAGTCTCCGGCTCTCACCCCCTCCGCATAAAGTGCTTCAGGAACCTCGGCATCATACTGATATACGCCGTCGAATTTGAAGAGATAGTATGTTCCGACTTCCTCACCGACTTTGAGAACTCTGTTGTTTCCGATAGCGATAAGATCATCGTTTCCGGTTATGGAAGTTACGGTATTCTTGTTATGGGCAATGTTGAATGAAGTTGTCCAGTGTACAGGTCCCAAATCGAGGTTTCCTCCGATGGTAACTTCTATACCCTTGTTCCGGATAGAGCCGACATTACTCATAATGGCGGTAGTTCCTGAAGTTGCAAAAGTAGGCTTGGAATAGAGCAAATCAGTCGTGTTCTTCACATAGCCGTCGATAATCAATGTGAGTTTGTCATTGAAGAAACCGAGATCGACACCGACGTCAGTCTGACCGGATTTTTCCCAAGTAAGTTTAGGGTTTCCGAATACGGTCGAGTAGATACCGCTATGTCCCATATAGTTCTTTCCTCCAGCCATTTGCGACTGTGAAGAGAACAGACCGATGCCATTCTGGTTACCTGTCTTACCGTAACTTACACGAAGTTTCATATCGACTCCGCTATCCTTCATCCATGATTCTTTTCCCACATTCCAACCGAAAGAAACTGAAGGGAACCAGCCCCAACGGTATTTAGGACGGAATTTGGAAGAACCGTCAGTTCTTAATGTAGCTGTGAGGGTATATCTGTCCTTATAACCGAAGTTAAGACGACCGAAGTATGATTCAAGTGCATAGGCATAAGCATTGCCTCCATAACCGATTACCTCTGAGGCAACTCCTACCACATCAAACGAATCAGAAGGAAATCCTTTTCCGTCGAGAGTTATGGTTCTTGTGCTTACTTTCTGGAAAGAATGACCGAGCATTGCATTGAAATTAAGATCACCGTCAAGATATGTGTCGTTGTAATTCAATACTGAATCGAAACTAAGATTCATGATGGTCTCGTGTCTGTCAATAATCTCGCCGACGCCCTTTCCATAAGGATGTTTAGAGTTATAGAAAGTATAGTCATACAGTTGGGTAACATCCGTGTTGATTGTGTTTTTGAAAGTAATCCTGTTATCCAGGAACTTGAGATTTATGTGAGCATTTCCAAGGAATCTCATATTCTCGATATAGGCATTCTGCTCATTGAGGACCTGGATTGGATTATGAAACGTAAGTCCGTCAGTACCACCAATATAATAACTTCCATCCGGTTTATATATACGGTCATAAGGCCTCTGTTCCAAAGAACGTCCGATAATCGTAGTTCCGGCATTTGCTCCCGGAACCTGATATGTCTTCATATAGTTTGCGGACATATTCGCACCGACTTCAAGCCATTTGGTAAAATCGTGCTGAACCTTGGCCTTCAAGTTGAACTTGTCAAGTCTATTGGTCTTGATGACGCCCTCTTTATGGTTGTAATTCGCACCAACGTAGAAATTGGTGGTCTTGTTGCCTCCGGAGAAGGATGCGTCTGCATTGTAGCTGACTCCGAGCCTGGTAATGACCTTCATCCAATCCATATCAGGTAAAGTGCCGAAAGGATTGAAAATATGGACTTTATACTTGCTATCACCTACAGACAGGCCATACTGCTTGTTATAGTTGTCCACACCCTCATTATATGCGTCCACATAGAGTTTCGAATCTGCCATCTTAATCTTGTGGATATTTGGGAATTGCGAAACACTCGTGCTGACATTGACGCGGGCAGTGGTCTTTCCCGCCGCACCTGATTTGGTGGTGATGAGAATGACACCGTTGCTGGCGCGGGAACCGTAGATTGCCGCCGAGGCTGCGTCCTTGAGCACATCAATAGACTCGATATCGCTGATATTGAGGACAGCCAGTGAACTCATATCCTCACCGAGGTTGGTAAGGTTCGCGTTCTGATTCGTAATAGGCACACCGTCAATCACATAGAGAGGTTCGTTGCCTGCACTGAGTGAAGATATTCCTCGAATTACCATACGCTCACCGGAACCGAGGTTACCGGATCCTCCACTGACGGATACACCGGCGATACGTCCGCTGAGCAGAGCTGCAGGGCTATCCACGTTACGAAGTTTGTTGTCATCCACCGACATCTTGCTGATGGCACTGGAGACGAGCGAGCGACGGAGTGAACCATAACCTACCACAACTACTTCCTCAAGGAATTCAGAGGATGTCGTCATTGTGAAATTGACATTGCTTTCTTTGCTGACCTTGGTCTCCTGGTCCACGAAACCGAGACAAGTGCATTTAAGCGTGGCAGGCTTGGTCAATGTGAGGGAATATGCGCCGTCAATATCCGTAGTCACACCTTCTTTCGTGCCCATTACGAGAATCATGGCACCCGGAACCGGTTCTCCGGCAGAATCGGTAACAACACCTTTCACGGTGAAATTTTTGGCGGCAGCCGCTGAAATCATTGCCACATTGCCATCGATTTTGACGTCGATCTGCTGGGGCTTGAAAATTTCCTTGAGCGCTTCAGTGACAGAAGCATTCTTGATGTCAACACTCACCTTGGACGAAAGATCAAGTCCTTCAATCTGAGTGACAATAGAGATTCCGTATTGGCTCTTGACAGTGTTCAATGCCGACTCAATGGAGACATTGGACACTTTCAGTGAGATGTTCTTCTGCTGGGCAGAAGCCATTACACCGCCTGCCATCAGGAAACTCAGCAGGACAGCCAGACAACGCAGAGCCATACCCGCAAAGCATTTTGAGGTTTTTAGCATAGTGAATATTTAAAAAGTTATAATTTATCAATAAATCGTATACAAGTTTTCATGTTTCTTCACATGAAAATCCTTGTTTACATTCAATGATTTCAGTATTCCTTCTACATCCTCGTTGTTTACGAATGACGCATAGAACAATTTAGACGCTACATTTTGGTTGGCTATGAATATTTTGACTCCAAAACGGCGTTCAAGGTTATGACAAATCTGCTCGAGAGTCATGTGATAAGCATTGAACTCTCCCTTATACCATCCGGTCGCATTGACCGCATCCACCTCGAAGAGCGAGGCGCTTAAATTCTTGTTGCTCACGGACAAAGCCGTTCCCGGAACCAATGTTATAGGATTAGTCTGGCCCGGAATCCTGACTTCCACACCGCCTTCGACCAATGTCGTGGTGCTGTTGTCTTCATCAGGGAATGCCCTCACATTGAACTTGGTACCGGTTACCTTGATCTGCGTTCCGGCAGCGTGGACAATGAACGGATGCAGCGTATCCTTGGCTACTTCAAAGAATGCTTCGCCGCACAGGAAAACGTCTCTTGTGACACCTGAGAGATTCTTTTCGCAATTCAGACGAGACTGGGCATTGAGATATACACGTGTTCCATCGGCAAGGAGAACTTCCTTGATATCGCCGTTTCCTGCCATATACTCCACATACTCAGGAACATATTCTTCAGCGACCATTTCCGGTTTTTCGATTCTGCCGATAAATACGCCCGCGATGACCAGACAAGCTGCGGCCACTCCTCCGATACAAGCCTTGATTCCTTTGGATATTTTAGACCTCAGGATATATCCGTTTATGGATTCATACGCACGATTTATCTGGGCCTTGTCCATCTGCGGGGCTGGGCTGTTCCAGATTTCACGGGCTTCCGTTATGTCTATTTCCTCTTTCATACGTACTCAGTAATCCTTAATACATACTTAAGACGCAGATGCCGGATGTCACACGTAACGGAAAATGAAAAATTTTTGATTTTTTTTACTGAAGCACACTATACCTGATATGCGGCAAGCTCAAGCCTCAACTGTCCCAACGCGAGACTGATGTGCTTTTCGACAGTTCTCTTGCTGATTTTCAGGCGCTTGGCTATGGATTCATTGGTCATATTATGATACCTGCTGAGAGTGAACACCTCTTTGCGCACTACAGGCATACCCTCCACCACTCTGTCAATGATTCCAAGTGCAGTTTTCGCGTCAATGGTCTGTTCAATGCGGGATTCACAGCAGAGTTGCACGGCGAAGTTCTCTCTCAACTGATCTATTTGCTTACATTCCCTGAAATAATTATTCACCTCATTATGGGTAACCACGAAAAGATAACTTGAAACGATGGACATTACCTCTTTATCATCTTTTCCTTTGAGAGACAAGTTGTCACGATGCATCCACAACTTGCAGAAGACATTGTGGGCAATCTCTTCCGCAAGCCATTCCTGTCCGCCGGCCTTCAGGGCATAGCCATAGACCTTCGGATAAAACGCATCGAATATTTCCTTAAACTGCTTCAATATTAAGGGATCACATTTACAGGTTTACTCTTCAAGGCCGCGAATTTAGAAATAAAATATTACTTTTGCACCTTTGATGGTGTAATTTAATTGTTTATTGTCAATGGAGAAAAAGAATTTCAGCGATATAGGGAAAATCGAGGCGATCAAACTTCTGTTCGAGGAGTCGCCTTTCAAGCAGGCGGACGGCACTTCATACCTCTGTGGGGAAAAAGGCGGAGTAATCAGGACTGCTTCCAAACTTTTGCTTGAAGGCATTGACTTCGACCTGACTTATTTTCCGTTGAAACATCTCGGATACAAGAGCGTCGTCGGCACAGTAGGAGAGATTTATGCATCACTTGCCAGACCTCAGTCAATTTCAGTCAGACTCGGCATTTCGGCGAAACTGGACCTGCCGCAAGTAAGCGAATTGTGGAACGGCATCTGCACTGCTGCGGAAGAGCACCATATCAAGCGTGCTGACTTAGACCTCGTTCCGTCACGTAATGGATTGGCTATCAGTATAGTTATAAGCGGTATCACTTCTCCTGAAGTCGCTGAGAATCGAAAATCCGCGGGCAGCAAGGACCTTATATGTATTTCCGGCAATGTCGGAGCGTCTTTTTTGGGGATGAGTCTGCTGGAGCAGGAAAAGAAAAAATTCGAGAAGGCAGGAGAACTGACCGGACAGCCGGACCTTGAGAAATACAAGATGCTCGTCGCTTCTTATCTGAAACCGGAGATAGATCCTGACATTGTAAGTCAGCTCGGAGATTCCGGTATAATTCCTCCTTATGGTTATCTGGTGAATCGCGGTCTCGCTGATGCGGCAAGAAGGCTCAATCGGGACAGCGGTCTCGGAGTGAAAATTTACACCGACAAGATTCCGTTCGAAGGAAACTCATTCGAGGTCGGAAAGAAGCTGAACATTGACCCGGTATCTGCCGCCCTGAAAGGAGGTGACGACTACAGGCTCATGTTCGTGATTCCGATGTCAGCATACGAGACATTCCGACACGATTTCCAGACATTCTCCATCATCGGGCACCTCGCCCAGCCTGAAGTCGGTACCGTTCTCGTAACTCACGAAGGCGTGGAACTTCCCGTTCATGCCCAAGGCTGGAACAATGATATCTTATACTGACGAACTATAAAATGACTGAAAAGACACTGATTGTCGCAACTGCGATATTATGCACTTTCGGATGGTCCTGTTGCAATTCGACACAAGACCAGGCCGAAAAGTTGAACGCGGAAGCGGCCAAAGAGTACCTGACCCCTATCAGACCCGCTTCTGAGGGCCGCAACCCTTGCTGGAACGAGTTCTGCAAGAAGTTTACCTATGCCCCGACTTTCGATATAAAACCCTCGGAAGGAGCTGTCGCCTATAGGTTTAAGGTCAATGCTGAAGAAGGTTCCGGCGAATGGTCTTTCACTTCATCAGATCCTACTACTGACCTCTCCCCTATTTGGGCTTCCATCCCACCTTCCAAGGTCAAGCTGACCGTGCTTGCACTCGATGACAATGACAATGTGAAAGACACTGTGTATCAGCGCAGTTTCCTTAGGGATTTTCCTTTCGAAGGTCCATATAATTCTAATGTGAGACCGTATAAGGAGGCTGCTCTAATGGCAGCCCTTTATATCCACAAAACACCAGGTGTACAGAAATTCAAAGAGACATTGACACCAGACCTGGACCTTTACTCGCATTTTACCTATGCTAACAAGGTCATCGGCGGTCTCATCCGTGTCGAAGCCAAAATCGCGAAATATGTACCGGCATTGAAAGAAGACGCTCTGCTGATAGCGAAGAATGCGGCGCAGTTCCTCATGGAACAGAGCCGTCCCGAAGGCGACAGACTGGAGTTTTTCCCTCCTACATATTACGGGGACAAGGTAGCTTCCAAGAAGGACTGGAATGTGGGCAGAACCATGACCATGGATGCTTGTTATTCCGGAAACGCTTTCCTCGACCTTTTCGATGTCACCGGTGATTCACTTTATTATGACAGGGCGTTGAAAATCGCTGATACGTTCGCCAAGATTCAGAACGAGGACGGTTCCTTCCCTATAAAGGTGTTTTTCGAGACCGGAGAGCCCGTAAACGGAGCCAAGGCTATGTTGCACCCTATTCTCAACTATACGCGTCGTCTGGAGCGCGAATATGGCATTACGAAGTATGCCGACATGAGTGACCGGGCTGCAAAATGGATGAAAGAGGTAGCACTGGAGACTTTCGATCTCACCGGACAGTTCGAAGATGTCACTGTAGAGGGTTTGAAGCCATATCAGAATCTTACGAACTGCACGGCTGCTCCGTACGCGTCGTATATTCTGAACGGGCATCCGACTTCTGAGGAAATAGAAGATTCCCGCGACCTTATACGTCTGAGTGAGGACCAGTTCGTGCATTGGAATGCCCTGCCTAATAAGAACGGCGTGCGGCCTATCGCTACTCCTTGCGTTTATGAGCAGCACCGTTATCAGGTCCCGGTGGACAACAGCACGTGCAACGTGGCCAATGCTTATCTCGACTTGTATGAGGCTACCGGAGACAAACTGGCTTTTGCGAAGGCCAAGGCTCTCATCGATAATCTCACTGTGGTTCAGAACATTACGAACGGACAGATTCCTACTACTTTCGATTTAAGAGATCCTGAGCGCAACAAGAAGCGTTCTTACTGGATAAATTGTTCCAACGCTTCCATAACCATTCTGCTGCGTATGGCTGAATTGGTCGGAGAAGAATAGTCCGATAATCAAAAAAAAGAACCAAGCACCGGAAAAAAATCTCTGATGCCTGGTTTTATTGTGATAAGGTCTGCCGCTATGCCAATCCTCTGAGGAGGTTGGACATATTCACCTTCTTGTCTATCATTGCACGAAGTTCTGAAATAGGCACTCTGACCTGTTCCATCGTGTCACGGTCACGTACTGTGACGCAGTTGTCATTGAGAGAATCATGGTCCACAGTCACGCAGAACGGAGTTCCGATAGCGTCCTGACGACGGTATCTCTTGCCGATGCTGTCCTTCTCGTCATACTGGTAATTGAAATCATATTTGATCTCATCAACGACTTTCTGAGCGAGTTCAGGAAGGCCGTCTTTCTTGAGCAATGGAAGCACAGCAACCTTGATAGGAGCGAGCGGTGCAGGAATACGGAGCACAACTCTGGATTCGCCGCCCTCGAGTTCTTCTACTGTGTATGAATGAGCCAAAACAGACAGGAACATACGGTCCACACCGATAGATGTCTCTACGCAATACGGAGTATAGCTTTCGCCTGTCTCCGGATCGTAGTACTGAATCTTCTTTCCTGAGAGTTTAGCGTGGTTGCCGAGGTCGAAATCAGTTCTTGAATGGATACCCTCGAGCTCCTTGAAACCAAATGGGAAATTGAACTCGATATCAGTTGCTGCATTGGCATAATGAGCAAGCTTCTCGTGGTCGTGGAACCTGTAATTCTCTGCTCCCATACCGAGATTCACGTGCCAGTTCATACGGGTTTTCTTCCAATACTCGAAGAATTCCATCTCTGTTCCAGGCTTGCAGAAGAACTCCATTTCCATCTGCTCGAACTCCCTCATGCGGAAGATGAACTGACGGGCTACAATCTCGTTTCTGAAAGCCTTGCCTATCTGAGCGATACCGAAAGGAATCTTCATACGGCCGGTCTTCTGCACGTTGAGATACTCTATGAATATACCCTGTGCTGTTTCAGGACGGAGATAAATCTTGTCATCAGCATTGCCGGTATTGCTGATCTGGGTGCTGAACATAAGATTGAACTGACGCACATCTGTCCAGTTCGCTGTACCTGAAATAGGACAAACTATACCGCAATCCAGAATAATCTGCTTGTACTCGTTCAGATCATTGGCCTTCTCAGCAGCTACATATCTGTTGTGAACCTGCTCATATTTGGCCTTTTCACGGAGGATATTCGGATTGGTCTCACGGAATTTGGCCTCATCGAAGTTTTCACCGAACTTCTTACGTCCTTTCGCTACCTCTTTCTCGATCTTTTCCTCTATCTTACCGAGATAATCCTCGATAAGATTATCTGCACGGTATCTTTTCTTCGAATCCTTATTGTCGATAAGCGGGTCATTGAATGCAGCAACGTGTCCTGAAGCCACCCATGTCTTAGGGTGCATAAAAATACAAGAATCGATGCCCACCACATTCTCATGAAGACGGGTCATAGACTCCCACCAATATCTCTTGATGTTGTTCTTCAGTTCAACACCCATCTGGCCGTAGTCATAAACGGCTGCAAGTCCATCATAGATTTCGCTTGAAGGAAAAATGAAACCATATTCCTTGCAGTGCGCAACCAGGACCTTAAAAAGTTCTTCCTGTGTCATAACAGTTATATTAGTTTAATTATTTTCTTTGCAACCCACAAATGTAGTCATTTGGCACTTGTTTTCAAAGCAGAGCGGAATATTTCAGGGAAAGCGTTTTCTATCCCGTCAGTCGCAATCTGCCTCAGAGGAACCATAACAAAATCCCTTTCTGCCATCAGCGGATGAGGAACAGTCAGCCTTTCGGACGAAATCCGTCTGTCGCCGTACAGAAGTATGTCAATGTCAATGTTTCTGGAATGATACACCCGGCTGCCGTCCTCCCTGTATTCCATAACCTCGTTCCGGCCCAATTCCGTCTCTATCTCCTTACACGTTTCCAATAACGACTCAGGGCTCACTGTACTGTCCACATTGACCCTTACAGCGCAATTCAAGAAGCTGTTTTCGGACTCGAATCCCCAAGGCTCAGTTTCAATGACGGACGATTCCTCCTCCACCCGTACTCCAGGCGTGGAATCCAGCATTGACAAAGCCTTTTCGATGTACAGGTTTCTGTCGCCCTGATTGGAGCCTAATCCCAAATAGACTTCTGTGGATCCGTTAGTCATCATCCAGTCCCAACTCTACTTTTGCCTCTTCAGAAAGCATGCTCTTGTCCCACGCAGGCTCGAAAACCAGGTCAATGCTGCAAGATTTGATGCCCGGGACATCCTCTACCGAAGCCTTCACATCTGCGAGTACCTCGTCAGCCATAGGACAGTTAGGCGCAGTGAAAGTCATCTTCACAAACACATCATGCGCCTTGTTTATCACCAGTTCATATATGAGCCCCAAGTCATAGACATTGACCGGAATCTCAGGATCATATACTTGTTTCAATGCCTTGATGACATCGGCATAGAACGGTGCTATTTCCTTGGCATCCTCCGCCGTCAGTATATCATTTTTATTATCTTCCATATTCATTATTCTTATTTGTATCCGCCTGACTACTTGTTTTCAAGTGCTACAGCTTTGATAGTAGCTATCATTGAAGCAAGCCCATTAGCCCTTGTCGGCGACAGATTTTCCTTAAGTCCGATTTTCTCAATGAAACCGAAATCTGACGAAGCGATTTCTTCCGGAGTTCTACCCGAATAAACGCTTATCAGAAGCGATATTATACCTTTAGTGATGATGGCATCGCTGTCTGCCTTGAAATAAATCCTCCCATCCTGCACCTTATAATCAAGCCAAACCCTTGATTGACAACCCTTTATAAGTTTATCTTCAGTCTTGCACTCTTCAGGATAGGCTTCGAGATTTTTCCCAATGTCAATGAGATATTCATACTTGTCCAGCCATTCATCATACATGGAGAAGGTATCAACCACCTCATTTTCAGCCTCCTGCAATGATTTATTCTCTTGCATAATATATTATAACATATTAATAATCAACCTATTGTAGCATTTTCACAGCCTTATCCAAAGACTTTATGAAATACTCAGCTTCTTCCATGGTATTATACGGGGCCAATGAAAGCCTAAGCATGCCTGTGACCCCGAACCTGTCCATACAAGGCTCAGCGCACATCTGTCCGGATCTTGCCGCAATTCCCATCTTGTCGAGAATCAATGCCAAATCCTCGTGATGCGCACCTTTCACTGAAATAGAAAACAGAGGAATCTTTTCTTCCATTGATGAAGGTACTCCGTACAATGTAATCCTCTCATCCTTCAACAACTCTTTCATCAGGTATTCCTTCACCTCGTCACAGTACTTGGTCAATGATTCATCCCTCATCATCAATGCCATCTCTATCGCAGGTCTGAGTGTTGGAACTCCTGTGAAATTCTGGGTTCCCGCCTCGAACTTTTCAGGGAGCGGAGCATAAGTCGTACCGCTGAATTTGACAGTGGATATCATCTCTCCGCCACCCATATAAGGTGGCATCTTGTCGAGCCATTTCTTCTTGCCGTAGAGGACGCCGACACCTGTCGCCGCATAGATTTTATGACCTGAAAACGCATAAAAATCGCAGTCAGTCTTAGTGACATCCATACCATGATGAACTATGCCCTGCGCCCCGTCGACCAACACAGGAACACCTTTTGAATGACAAATTTCGACAATTCTGTCAATGGGATTGACAATTCCGAGCACATTGGAAATCTGAGTGACAGCGACAATTTTAGTCCGCTCTGTTATCAGAGAGTTCAATGAATCGACCATCAGATGGCCAGAATCATCCACCTTCAATACCTTCAGCACGGCTTTCTTTCTCTGGCACATCATCTGCCACGGAACTATATCCGAATGATGTTCCACTTCAGAAACTATGACTTCATCCCCTTCTCCCACAAAAGCCTCTCCGAAAGAAAATGCCACGAGATTTATGGCAGCAGTAGTACCTGACGTAAATACTATCTCCTCGCGATGCTGTGCATTGAGAAACTGCCTGACATAATCTCGAGTATTCTCATATTCTGCAGTTGCTTCTTCTGACAGCCTATGTATTCCACGATGTATATTGGCATTAGACTGAGTGGAAAGTCTATTCCACAAATCCAATACGGACTGAGGTCGCTGGGATGTGGCGGCATTGTCAAAATAAATCAATTGCTTTCCATAAATCTGACGGGAAAGCAACGGAAACATCTGACGTATTTCATTTACAGAAATCATAATCGGCCTGTTATTGTATAATTCAATCTGCAAATTTACTAAATTTGCAAGTAAAGTAATAATATTGATTCTAATATGTACGACTACATCAAAGGAAATATTTCCGAAATATCCCCTACTGAAGTGATTGTGGAATGTTGCGGCATAGGCTACAGCATTATGATTTCTTTGCAGACTTACGATATTCTGAAAGACTGCTCGGAGGCTAAAATTTACATCTATCACTATATCAGAGAAGACGACGAGCAGTTTTACGGATTCGCTACCAAAGACGAAAGAGAACTGTTCAAACTTCTCATCAGTGTTTCCGGCGTCGGTGTGGCATCTGCCAGGATGATGCTTTCTTCTCTTTCAGATGAAGAAATCAGAACTGCCATCATTGGAGAAGATGTAGCCAAAATTAAGAGTATAAAGGGAATCGGACTAAAAACTGCTCAACGTCTTATTCTCGATCTGAAAGACAAAATCATCAAAGGAGGCGGAGTCGATAAGGCAAATCTCACCATTCAGGAAAGCAACAACAATATCGACGAGGCTACTACAGCTCTTCTTAATCTCGGATTCACCAAGGCCAATATCAGTAAGATTTTACCTTCTATACTGAAGTCAGAGCCTCAAGCTTCGATAGAAACCATCATCAGGGAAGCATTGAAACGACTGTAGCAGTACTCCCCTATCTGTAGCAGATATAATTAGAAAAGCGAATGTATATGTTCTATGTGGAACACTTACATTCGCTTTTACTTTATACCAATAATATGAATTGATTTTTCAGTACTTCATATCATATTGAAGAAACATAATAACATCTTAAATCAGTAGTATTACCTGCCGAAATGAATCAGAAGAATAGAAACATCAGAAGGCGAAACGCCAGAAATTCTGGAGGCCTGACCAATCGTGCGAGGAAGATATCTCTTAAGTTTCTGTCTGCACTCTATAGAAAGTCCTGAAATTTTATCATAATCATATCCATCAGGAATAATCAGACTTTCAAGATGAGAAATCTTATCAGCAAGTTGTTTTTCCCTTACTATATAACCTCTATATTTCAGAAGAATCTCAGCATTGTCCAATATCTCGCGAGAATAATTTTTAAATACCTTAGTTCTATAATCAGTTAAGGTGTCAACCGAAATAGGCATTGACTGATTAAAAGACAATATCTGATAAGCATCATATAAGGAAGTAAACTTATTTGAATCTACTTCACCAAATGAGTATGGAGTAGAATTAGGAATCAACTCAATATCTCCATTTAATTCATTTAATATTTTTGTTCCACGTGGAACATTTTTGATAATAGAGGCATACTTTACTTCTGGACGAGAAACGATATCGGTAATAAGTTTACTCTCCTTGATAGGAGTCTCCCCTATTGACTGAAGATAATCATTGGACTGAACTGCAGTAATATTATTAGAATCAGAAAAATCCACGAACTGCTGAATCCTATCATATTTACGGGAAGTATAAGAATATCTGAATTCATCAGCAAGGCCGATTTCATGTGACTTGGAAGTGAGTCTGAAATCAGCATTGTCCTGTCTGAGAAGAATTCTATACTCGGCACGAGAAGTGAACATCCTATAAGGCTCGTCAACACCTTTAGTAATCAAATCATCGATGAGAACACCAATATAAGATTCATCCCTGTTGAGTATAAACGGATCCTTGTCCTGAACAAGCAATGAGGCATTGATACCGGCCATCAAACCTTGAGCAGCCGCTTCCTCATAACCGGTAGTACCATTGATCTGACCTGCGAAGAAAAGACCAGGAATAGACTTCAATTCAAGTGTAGATTTCAACTGTAATGGATCGAAATAGTCATACTCGACAGCATAAGCCGGCCTGAAGATTCTTACATTCTCAAAACCATCTATTGCCTTGAGAGCCTTCAACTGAATTTCAATCGGCAATGAAGACGAGAAACCCTGAAGATAATATTCATTGGTAGAACGCCCCTCTGGTTCGAGAAAAAGCTGATGAGAATCCTTGTCGGAAAAAGTACGCAACTTGTCTTCTATGCTTGGACAATACCTCGGCCCCTTTCCATGAATAAGACCGGTAAAGAGAGGAGAATCACCAAAACCAGATTTCAATATATCGTGTACTACTGTATTAGTATGGTATATAAAACAAGGCATTTGTTCATTGCCGTTCTGGGCAGAAGACAAGAACGGAAGATAAGAGAACTTCTCCGGATCAGCATCTCCATATTGATAAAGAGATTTGGAGAGATCCACAGAACGTATGTCAATTCTAGGTGGGGTGCCTGTTTTCATGCGGGCCGTCTGAACTCCATAAGAGACGAGCTGTTCGGTAAGACCTGTCGAAGGAGACTCCCCTATCCTGCCTCCAGGAAAAGAATTTCTGCCAATGAAAATTTTTCCATTGAGAAAGGTTCCTGTCGTCAAAATCACCGCGCGAGAGTGAAAAATAACACCGGTAGATGTACAGACGCCTGCAATTTTTTCATTCTCAAAGAGTAAAGAAGTCGCAGAATCAATATAAAGCGTTAATTTACAATTACTTTCAATAATTTTTCTCCAGTAAAGAGAAAATTTGATTTTATCACATTGAGCCCTCGGACTCCACATTGCCGGACCTTTAGACCTGTTAAGCATTCTGAACTGGAGAGTGGAAGCATCTGTGACTATTCCTGTGTAACCGCCAAGCGCATCTATTTCACGAACTATCTGACCTTTGGCAATTCCTCCGATTGCAGGGTTACAAGACATCTTTGACAAGCCAGTAAAATCAGATGTTACCAGAAGAACGGAAGACCCCATATTGGCAGCAGCCATAGCCGCTTCACATCCGGCATGTCCTCCCCCTACTACAATTATATCAAAATCATTGACCATAGTATTAATGTTCAATATGATTTCTTAAATCAAGATAATAGTTTTCTTTTTCCCTCATTATCTTCTGATCTTCCTCGGTATGGTCATCATATCCGATAAGGTGAAGAAGTCCGTGGACAATGACTCTGTTGAGTTCATCCTCGAACTCAGTATTGTAGAAAAAAGCATTTTCCCTGACAGAGTCCACGCTGATGAACAGATCTCCTGAAAGAATATTCTTCTCACAATAGTCGAACGTAATGATGTCAGTGAAGTAATCATGCTGAAGATACTTCATATTGACATCGAGGATATAGGCATCGGAACAGAATATGATGTTTATAGCACCCAATTTCTTCACTTCACTCTCTGCAACAAGCTTAAGCCAGGCATTGTTCAACCGCCTATGGTTGAACTTGAAATCTACATCCTGAAAATAATAAGAAACCATATCATTGAAATTTGTCGCAAATCTACTAAAAAGGGCCGAAGAAAAGGAAATAGAAAGAAAAAATTTGATTTGAAAAAGAATTATTTATAACTTTACGACACGAATGGAAAATAAAAAAACACATTGATATGGAAGTTAAAAAATCAGAAAAGGCAAGTCTTGAAAATAAGAGACTTCTCTTCACAGAGATAGGCTTTGTGGTTGCCTTGATTGCTATTTACTTCGCATTTAACTGGTCTTCAACCGAAAAAGAGGTTGCAACCCTCGAGGCTGAAGTAGCGAATGTAGAAGTAGAGGATATGGTTCCTATTACTCAGGAGACACCTCCACCACCAGAGGCAGCACCTAAGATTCCTATTTTGTCAGACCAGATTGATGTTGTCGATGATAATATCAAAGTGGATGACAATATGTTCCAGAACCTCGAGGATGACGCAAACTCAGGCGTGGAGATTATGGACTATATCGAAAGTGCACCGGAAGAGGAAACAGTGGAAGAAGAAGCCATTCCATTCCAGTTGGTAGAGGAAAAACCTTCATTCAACGGTGGCGATGCGAATGAATTCTCAAAATGGGTGAACTCCAAGCTCGTATATCCGGAAATCGCTAAGGAAAACGGTGTACAGGGTAGAGTAACACTGCAGTTCACTGTAAATGCTGACGGTACTGTATCGAATGTAAAGGTACTCCGTGGAGTCGATTCATCACTTGACAAGGAAGCTGTGAGAGTCGTTTCAAGTTCTCCTAAATGGAAACCGGGAAAGCAGAGAGACCGTGCAGTCAAGGTTACATATACCTTCCCTGTTATATTCCAGTTGAGATAAAAACTAACAACACATAATAAGAATAAGGCTGTCCCTAATATAAGGATGGCCTTATTTTTTGAAAGTGAATAAACTAAAAAAATATGACAGAAAACGTAGAAAAAGCAGTTTTCGTAGGTATTATCACAAGTAATGACGAAGAAAGCAAGGTAATGGAATACCTTGATGAACTCGAGTTTCTTGCTGAGACAGCAGGAGCGACGAGGGACAAGAAGTTCGTCCAGAGACTTGACAGACCGGACAATGCCACATATATCAGAAGCGGAAAACTCCAGGAAATAGCTGATTACTGTGAGCAGAATGACATAAGATATGTCATTTTCGATGATGAACTGTCAGGTACGCAGCAGCGGAACATTGAAAAAATAATAAAGACAAGCAGTGTCATTGACCGTACAAGCCTGATTCTTGAAATCTTCGCGCAAAGAGCAAAAACTGCATATGCAAAGACTCAAGTCGAACTGGCCAAATACAACTATATGCTGCCGAGATTGGCCGGCATGTGGACACACCTTGAGAGACAGAGAGGTGGTATGGGTACGCGAGGCGGTATGGGTGAAACTCAGATCGAGATAGACAGGCGTATCGTGAAGGAGAGAATTTCCAAGCTGAAAGAGCAACTGAAAAAAGTGGACAAACAGATGGCCACACAGCGCGGAAACAGAGGTCAGCTCGTACGTTTGGCACTGGTAGGATACACAAATGTAGGAAAGAGTACATTGATGAATCTGCTGTCCAAAAGCGACGTTTTTGCAGAAAACAAACTGTTTGCCACGCTTGACACTACAGTGAGAAAAGTGGTTCTGGAAAACGTTCCATTTCTGCTCAGTGATACAGTAGGTTTTATAAGAAAACTGCCTACACAGCTGATAGAAGCGTTCAAGAGTACACTTGATGAAGTCAGGGAAGCGGACATTCTTATTCACGTAGTGGATATATCACATCCGGGTTTTGAGGAGCAGATGGAAGTGGTGGAAAACACACTTAGGGACATCAAGGCTGACAATAAACCTATATACGTGATTTTCAATAAGGTAGATGCATATACGTATGAAGAGTATGACGAGTTTTCACTTGAGCCGAAAGGTAAGAACAACAGGAGCCTGGAAGAGCTGAAAAACAGCTGGATAGCAAAGGAAAAGACCCCTTGCATCTTCATATCTGCCAAAGAGAAAATCGGCATTGACAAACTCAGGAACGACATATACAAGATGGTAGCTGAGATTCATGCAGGACGGTATCCGTTCAACAATTTCCTCTGGTAATCTTTTGCTAGTCTTTTCGGTCTATATTCCTTTTCTCATCAGTCGTGTACGTCCAGTACACTCCTTCTTCGAAAAGAAATCTATCCTCGAAAATACTTCGCAAATCTCGGCCAACTGATTACTAAACGGAGACTAAAAAAAGAGACCACCCTGAAGAAGGATGGTCTCTTTAAAGTTATGATAAAATTTACTATTCGCTGAATTTAGCGGCGAGGAACTCCCTGTTGAGACGGGCAATGTGGTCAACAGAAATACCCTTAGGGCACTCCATTTCACAAGCTCTGGTATTGGTACAGTTACCGAAGCCGAGTTCGTCCATCTTAGCAACCATCGCACGAGCCCTTCTTGCAGCCTCTGGGCGACCCTGTGGAAGAAGAGCGAGGGAACTTACCCTTGCAGCCACAAAGAGCATTGCAGAGCCGTTTTTACAGGTAGCAACGCAAGCACCGCAACCGACGCAAGCAGCAGCATCCATACTCTTTTCAGCCTTGTCATGAGGAATGAGTAGAGCATTTCCATCCTGTGCAGAACCGGTTCTTACAGAAATGAAACCGCCTGCCTGAAGAATCTTGTCGAATGCAGTTCTATCTACAACGAGGTCCTTGATTACAGGGAATGCAGCACTTCTCCAAGGCTCTACAGTGATTGTAGCACCATCCTTGAAATGACGCATGAACAACTGACAGGTAGTAACCTGATCATCTGGACCGTGAGCTCTACCGTCAATATAAAGAGAGCAGGCGCCGCAAATACCTTCGCGGCAATCATGGTCAAAAGAAACAGGACCGTCCCCCTGACATCCTCTGTCAACAGCTACAGGATCTTCACCCTTACGTACAAGCTGCTCGTTAAGAATATCAAGCATCTCGAGGAATGAAGCATCCTCTTCGATTCCGGTCACAGAGTATAATTTAAATTCACCTTTTGACTGGGCGTTTTTCTGACGCCATATTTTTAACTTGAAATCCATCTCTAATTAGTCTTTATAGTTTCTGGTAGCAACGTGAATATTCTCATAAACGAGAGGTTCTTTATGAAGTTCAGGAGCCTGACCTTCACCCTTGTACTCCCAGGCAGCTACATACATATAGTTTTCATCGTCACGTTTGGCCTCACCTTCCGGTGTCTGGCTTTCTTCACGGAAATGACCACCGCAAGACTCATTTCTATTGAGAGCATCAGTAGCCATCAGCTCACCGATGTCGAAGAAGTCCTCAAGACGAAGAGCCTTCTCAAGTTCCTGATTGAACTCATACTGCTCGCCAGTTACGCGTACAGTCTTCCAGAATTCCTCACGGAGAGCCTTGATCTGAGCAATACCCTCTTTGAGGCCTTCTGCTGTACGTGCCATTCCGACATGCTCCCACATGATGTGGCCGAGTTTCTTGTGAATAGCGTCAACAGGCTCAGTTCCTTTGACAGCGAAGAGTCTGTCAATGCGGGCCTGAACTGCTTTCTCTGCTGCTTCGAACTCTGGAGCTGAAGTATCAGTCTTAGGCTCAGCAAACTTATGAGAAAGATAGTCACCGATTGTAACAGGAAGGATGAAGTATCCGTCAGCAAGACCCTGCATAAGAGCAGAAGCACCAAGACGGTTTCCGCCATGGTCCGAGAAGTTTGCTTCACCGATAGCGTAAAGTCCAGGAATAGTAGTCTGAAGATCGTAATCAACCCAGATACCACCCATTGTATAGTGGATAGCAGGATAAATCATCATAGGCTCTTCCCATGGGCTTGAAGCCGTAATCTTCTCGTACATCTGGAACAAGTTACCGTAACGCTCTGCAACTCTCTGTTTTCCAAGTCTTTCGATAGCGTCTTTAAAATCAAGGAAAACTGCGAGGCCTGTTTCATTGACACCGAAACCTGCATCACATCTTTCTTTTGCTGCACGTGAAGCAACGTCACGAGGAACGAGGTTACCGAAAGCAGGATAACGACGCTCGAGATAATAATCTCTATCCTCTTCAGCTATCTGAGACGGTTTGATTTCGTGTTTGCGGAGCTTCATCACGTCTTCCATCTTCTTAGGAACCCAGATACGGCCGTCGTTACGCAAAGACTCTGACATGAGAGTAAGTTTGCACTGCTGGTCACCGTGTACAGGGATACAGGTAGGATGGATCTGTGCGAAAGCAGGGTTTGCAAAATAAGCACCCTTACGGTAGCACTGCATAGCAGCTGAACCGTTGCTGTTCATCGCATTGGTAGAAAGGAAGTAGGTTCTTCCGTAACCGCCGGTAGCAATTACCACAGCATGAGCACCAAAGCGCTCGAGCTTACCGGTAACAAGATTTCTTGCAATGATACCCTTGGCTTCACCATTTATAACTACAAGGTCGAGCATCTCGTGACGAGGATAGCTCTTTACTGTCCCGGCTGCAATCTGTCTGTTGAGCGCAGCATAAGCGCCAAGAAGAAGCTGCTGACCGGTTTGTCCCCTTGCATAGAAAGTACGGCTTACCTGCACACCACCGAAAGAACGGTTGGCAAGATATCCGCCGTATTCCCTTGCGAAAGGAATACCCTGAGCTACGCACTGGTCAATGATGGCTGCGCTGACTTCTGCGAGACGATAGACATTGGCTTCTCTGCTTCGGTAGTCACCACCTTTGATGGTGTCGTAGAAGAGACGATAGACAGAGTCATTGTCGTTCTGATAGTTCTTGGCTGCATTGATACCACCCTGAGCCGCAATAGAGTGCGCGCGGCGAGGAGAATCACTGATGCAGAAAACCTTAACATTATAACCGAGTTCACCGAGAGTGGCAGCTGCAGAAGCTCCACCAAGACCGGTGCCGACTACAATGATTTCGAGTTTTCTCTTGTTGTTAGGACTGACAAGTCTAATTTCTGATTTCCTTTTGGTCCATTTTTCGGCCAAAGGTCCGTCAGGAATCTTTGAGATAAATTTATCGGCCATTTTATAGTTATTATGAATATATTGTACAATTATTCTGCAAGTTTAGTGATTTTTGGCGGAATAACCTTAGAATATCACCAAATTTGAGCAAAAATAAGACATATTCCCAAGAAACATCTGCAAAGCCTGCAAATCATCAGAACAATGTATTCTGAATATACTCAGGTTCATCACCAGTTTCTCTGTCTATACCGAGGTGCTTATAGGCCAGATCAGTGGCTATTCTCCCCCTCGGTGTACGCTGAATGAAGCCTTCCTTTATAAGGAAAGGTTCATAAACTTCCTCGACAGAGCCCTGGTCCTCGCCTACAGATGTAGCAATAGTGCTCACGCCGACAGGCCCACCCTTGAACTTGGCAATGATGCTATAAAGAATCTTATTGTCTATCTGATTAAGACCTCGCTTGTCAATGTTAAGAGCATTGAGCGAAAACTTCGCTATTTCCAGATCAATGTGCCCGTTGCCCTTTACCTGGGCGAAATCCCTCACACGGCGCAGCAGAGCATTTGCAATACGCGGCGTACCGCGGCTTCGCATGGCTATCTCCAACGCGGCATCGTCATCAATCGGGACATTCAGCAGAGCGCTGTTCCTCTTTACTATACGCACGAGCTCAGACGACTCGTAATACTCCAAAGGACAATCAATTCCGAAGCGTGCCCTGAGCGGTGAGGTCAGGAGGCCCTTCCTCGTAGTAGCCCCGACAAGCGTAAACGGTTTCAATGAAAGCCTTACAGACCTGGCTCCAGGCCCCTTGTCTATAAGGATATCTATGACAAACTGCTCCATTGCCGAATAGAGATACTCCTCCACCACAGGCGATAGCCTGTGTATCTCGTCAATGAAAAGAACGTCACCTTCATCCAATGAAGTAAGCAGGCCGGCCAGATCACCTGGTTTGTCCAGAACAGGTCCGGATGTGATCTTTATATTCACACCCAATTCATAGGCCACGATATTTGCAAGCGTAGTCTTTCCCAAGCCCGGAGGCCCGTGAAAAAGCACATGATCCAGAGGCTCGCCTCTCATTTTGGCAGCCTTTATGAATATTTTCAGATTTGTGACTATCTTGTCCTGCCCCGTGAAGTCTGTCAGCTCGTGAGGCCTGATAATTCCGTCCAAATCCTTATCTTTGTCATTCCCGGTTGAATACGGCGAAAAGTCATCAGCCATTTGAAACATCATTTATAATACAAATTTATATATTTATTTTGATTTTGATGTTTTTTATAAAGTTGTTGATATGTTGATAATGCTATGCAATCGGCTGTGCGTCAGAATATTATGATGTGTTAAAATTGTTGATATCCCTGATGGTAACCGTTTGGTAAAATGTTGGAAGTTTTATTTGGATTATTGGACAGCAGCGTGCATAAAATTATTCATGTAAATAGAAAAACATACTTTTCATTTAGTATTAACAGGGTTTTAAACAGGTTTTCAACCGAAAAATGAGCATAATGTTAATAAGTTCGGAGACTTCGGAAGTACTCGAAAAAAGTGTGGTGGAAAGAAGAGAAACGTATTGCAGCGGGCTGTTTCTTTCCGCGAGGTGGTTTGTACTTTCTCAGATATGCAAATCAGGACTGCAGGTCATTGTACTGCCTGACAAGGATTCAGCGGAGTATTGTGCGGCTGACTTGTACAATCTCGTGGAAGGGGACAATGTATTCTTTCTGCCTGATTCAGGAAAGAATGTGGAGCGAAGCAATTACAAGTCCTCTCTGGCCGTGCAGCGTACTGCCGCGGTAGGAAGCATTATCGCCGACAAGGACAATGCGGAACTTCTGTATATAGTGACCTATCCTGAAGCATTGGAAGAAATGATTCCGGACAAGACCAGGATTTCCGGAGCATTGCTCACACTGAAAAAAGATCAGACCATCAGCTTTGATGAGATAGTGAACCGATTGACTTCCAATAACTTTTGCCGGGTGGATTTCGTATCTGCGCCAGGACAGTTCGCCATCAGAGGTTCAATAATAGACATATTTTCATATTCATTCAATAATCCGTACCGTATCTCTTTCTTCGGCAATGAAATAGAGAAAATCAATGTATTTGACTGCAACACCCAGTTGTCCAAAGAAGAGAAGGACAGCGCTGACATCTTCCCTGATATCATAGCGGATGATGAGAATGGGGCATCGGACATAATGGTATCCGACATATTTCCGTCAGATGCTGTCGTGTGGCTGGATTCTTCCGATGTATATAAGGAAAGAAGTTTCTACGAAGGTTTAAGCAGATTCCGCAGAGTTTACATTGACACTCCCCTGTCTTGTACTAATGTAGATCCGATTAAGTTCAACATTGCCCCGCAACCTGTATTCAACAAGAACTTCGAACTGCTTACTGAAGATATAAGGAGTCGTCTGGAGAGAGGTTACAGGGTGTGCATATTTGCCGAAAAGGAGTCTCAGGCGGACAGGCTGAAATCGGTGCTGTATCAGAATGAGGGTGTGATGCCGGAGTTCATTGCCGGAAAGAACATACATAGAGGTTTCATTGACAATGAAAACAAAATCTGCTGTTACACCGATCATGAGATTTTCGACCGCTTCCACAGAGTTACCATCAGAAGAAGCGTAGAGAAAAGTGAGCAGCTGACTCTCAATGATTTGAGCGCGTTCAATATAGGCGATTATGTGGTCCATATCGATCATGGTGTGGGCATTTTCGGCGGTCTGGTGAGAATGACGGATGACAAGGGGCGTGTCCATGAAGTGGTAAAACTGATGTACAAGGACAATGATGTGGTTTTCGTGTCCGTGCATGCGCTTCATAAGATATCCAGATACAAGTCCAAGGATTCCATTCCGCCTAAGATCAATAAACTGGGTTCCAAGACTTGGCAGACGCTTAAGAACAATGCCAAGGCCAAGGTCAAGGATATTGCCAAGGAACTCATCAGCCTGTATGCCAAAAGAAAGGCAGCCAGCGGTTTTGCCTACTCTGCTGATACTTATCTGCAGGAAGAACTTGAGTCCAGTTTCATGTATGAGGATACGCCTGACCAGGAGACTGCCACTCAGGCCATAAAGCGTGATATGGAGGACAAGAGCCCTATGGACAGGCTTGTGTGTGGAGATGTGGGCTTCGGAAAGACCGAACTTGCTGTACGGGCTGCGTTCAAGGCGGTTGCGGACAGCAAGCAGGTGGCAGTGTTGGTTCCGACGACTATTCTCGCTTTTCAGCATTACAATACTTTCAAGTCCCGTCTGAAGAATTTTCCTTGCAATGTGGAGTATGTCAGCCGTTTACGTACCGCAAAAGAAATAACTGACATAAAAGAAAGACTTAAAAACGGCTCTATCGACATATTGATAGGGACCCATAAGATTCTTGGAAACACGTTTGAGTTCAAGGATTTGGGCCTGCTCATAATAGATGAGGAACAGAAATTCGGAGTAAGTTCCAAGGAAAAGCTCAGGCAGATGAAACTGTCTGTTGATACATTGACATTGACAGCGACTCCTATTCCGAGAACTCTCCAGTTCTCGCTACTGGGGGCGCGCGACCTTTCCATCATCAGCACTCCCCCGCCGAACAGGATTCCTGTCCAGACTGAGATTATACTTTTCAATGAAAATGAAATCCGTAATATAATCAACTATGAACTGGACCGTGGAGGACAGATATTTTTCCTTCACAATAAGGTGCAGGAATTGCCTGGAGTCTATGACATTCTGCACCGTATAGTGCCGGACATGAGGATATGTATGGCTCATGGTCAGATGGAGGCCAAGGAACTGGAAAACAAGATGATGGAGTTCATCCAGGGAGATTATGACATGCTTTTGAGCACTACCATCATTGAAAGCGGTCTGGATATTCCGAATGCCAATACCATTATAATAAACCAGGCTCAGAATTTCGGTCTCAGCGATCTGCACCAGTTGCGTGGCAGGGTTGGAAGGTCCAACAGGAAGGCCTTCTGCTATCTGATAGTTCCGCCTCTGACCACATTGTCCGACGATTCAAGAAGAAGGCTTCGGGCAATAGAGAAATTCTCCGATCTTGGCAGCGGGTTCAATATAGCGATGCAGGATTTGGATATCAGAGGTGCCGGCAACCTGCTTGGAGCGGAGCAGAGCGGTTTTATTGCCGATATGGGTTATGAGACGTACCAGAAGATTCTTGCCGAAGCGATGGATGAACTCGGTATGGAGACAGGAATATCCACCAAGAATGTGAGTGATTCTTATGTGGAGGACTGCTCTATCGAGACTGACCAGGTGGCAATGATTCCGGACGGCTATATCGACATCCAGGCTGAAAAAATACGTGTTTACAAGGAATTGGATTCTGTGGACAAGGACAGTGGTCTGGCTCAGATTGCGGCCCGGTTGGAAGACAGGTTCGGAAAACTTCCTGTAGAACTGGAAAGGCTTTTCGATATTGTCAGAATCAGGCATCGCGGCGAAATACTCGGATTTGAGAAGATAATCATCAAGAACGGAATCTTGATAGCATTTTTCATAACCAATCCGATGTCGGCTTATTATAAATCGCCGGTATTTTCAAGAATTCTTGACAGGGTTTCGGCCAATAGTGCTATATTTGAACTCAAACAGAATAATTCCAAGCTCAGGATAATATCCAGGAAGATAGACTCTCTGGAAAAGGCTTATGAAGTGCTGGGCAAGTTATTGTGATAAAAGGTGTTGAATGAACAATTTTGTAGTAGAAATAGGTAACACGGCTGTAAAGGCAGCCTGGACTGAAGGGACAGTTTTAGGAAAGACCTTCCGTTATCAGGGAGAAAAGGTCCGTGATTTCATAGTTTCATCTGTGAAGAATGAAAAGCCTGCCGTTATGGTGATTGCTTCCGCTTATGAAATTTCGGGCAATGACAAGGCACTGTATGCCGGACTTTGCGGCAAACTTGTGGTGCTGGACGGCTCTGACAATGAATTGGTCAATGACAAAAACATTCCGGGATGGCTCAGCCCCGACAGGGTGGCTTCCATAATGGCCGCACGTCATCTTTTCAAGAACAAAAGTTTTACCTTGTTTGACTTCGGAACGACATTGACAGTGGATATGGTCAATGCTGACGGGACTTATTCGGGTGGCAACATCTCCTTGGGCTGCCGAACGAGATTCAAGGCATTGAACCGGTACTCAAGGGCTCTTCCGCTGGTTTCCACGCCAGATGACACTCCCCTTCTGGGCACAGATTTCACGACCTCGATAACGTCCGGAATCATATCGGGCATAATGTTTGAAATAGAAGGATACTTGTCAAGCAATTCATCTGATATCATCGTTTTTACGGGCGGTGATGCGAATTATTTTGCAAAAAGGATGAAAAACTCGATATTTGTGATTTGTAACCTTGTTTTGATAGGTTTGGCTTTAATTGCTGACGAGTATGTCAATGAAATTGATTAGGAAAATTTTGTTCGGAGCTGCGCTTGTTCTGAGTTGTAATGTTGTGAAAGCTCAGGAAGGAGCGTACAGTTCATATTCTCCCTATTCCATATTCGGAGTGGGCGACTTGACTCGTCAGGGTACTGCTTATTCCAGGAGTATGGGCGGTATCGGAATCGCTACCAGAAACAACAGGCACATAAATATCGTGAATCCGGCTGCTGTGGCGGCAAGGGACACATTGTCCTTCATGTTGGATTTCGGAGTTACTGCAGACGGCAGACTTTACAGCCAGGGTGATGTGAAGTCGGCTAAGAACCTGTTCAACATATCAGACTTCGTGTTTACCGTGCCTATATACCGCAAGTCTGCGTTTATGGCCGGTATTACGCCTTTCAGTTCAGTGGGATATGATTTTTCTCACGATATAACTGACCCTAAGGTACTTGCGACTACCGGAAATATGAATTACCGTTCCTATGGAGAAGGTGATATTTATCAGGTGTTTGCCGGTGCAGGCGCTACATTCTGGAATAAATTGTCAGTTGGAGCGCAGATGATTTACTACTTCGGCAACATTGACAAGGCTACCACTATGGATTTCGCTTCGTCTTCATATAGGGATATCTACAGTGGCTATATATTGAATCTCAATGCTTTCGGAGGTAAATTCGGCGTGCAGTACGACCAGGCTCTTGCACCTGGACTTTTCCTCACTGTGGGAGCTACTTACAGGACTTCTGCCAGACTCAAGGGATATGTAACGGATTACAAGTATGCGACTATCTCGAGCAAAAGCGATACATTGAAATACAATACGGATACGCTTTCCAGAGGCAGGGCTTCCAAGATTGCGAGCGAGTATGGAATAGGCGTGGCTCTGCGCAGAGGTGACAAGTGGAGACTTGAGTTCGACTATACCCGTTCAGACTGGAGCAAATCCAATCTTGACAATGCTGTCGGATTTGCGAACAAGGGCGAATCCACTTTCTCCACTACATTCTCACAGTCCTTCAAGGCAGGATTCGAGATTGTACCTAACAGAAATGATATCCGCTATTATATGAGGAGGTGCTCCTATCGGGTAGGTGCATACTATGACAGGGACTATTATAAGCTGAACGGGCATACCGTGAATTCTTATGGTCTGACTTTTGGTATGACGTTGCCTGTATTCCGCTGGTACAATGGTATTTCCATCGGTGTGGATCTTGGCCAGAGAGGTACCAAGGACAACAATATGATACGCGAGAGATATGCAATGCTTGTCGTTGGATTCAATATCCACGATATATGGTTCCAGAAACCTAAATACGAATAACGAAACAAATATTATTTACTGATATGAAAAAAATTGGATTTATCGTCTTCTCGGCGGTTTTGATGGTTTTAGGCGGACACACCATGTCGGCCCAGGGAAAGTATGGCGCGGACAGTGCTGAGTGTATCAAGTACTTGTCATACTACAAAGAATATTACAAGAGCAAGAATTATGATGCGGCTCTGCCTAACTGGAGAAAGGCTTATTCACTTTGTCCTGCTACGGCAAATCAGACAATGCTCATCGACGGAACTTCTCTCATCAGAAAGCAGATTGTCAAGAATGCCGCAAATGCTGCGTATCGCAATGCATTGATTGATACATTGTTAACAATTCACAGAACACGTGCCCAGTATTATCCTAAATACAAGGTTACAGCAATGAACAACCTTGCCCTGGATATGGCAAACTTCTATAAGAATGATCCTGAAAAGTTGTATGCCGGACTGGATGAGGTCATCAATGCGAACAAGGAAAAAACCAAGCCTTCAGTTCTTCTCATTGACCTCAATGCTGCAATCCAGCTTTATCAGGACAATAAGATGGATACTGATAAGTTGATTGCCGTATATCAGAACAATATGGCTTATATCGAGCAGATTACTCCTGCAGATGCAACTGCAAAAGAGGAACTTGACAAGGTTAAAGATGATATGGAAAGTCTGTTCATCTCAAGCAAGGTGGCAAGTTGTGAGAAGATCATCGAGGTTTATACTCCGAGATATGAGGCTGCTCCTGAGGATCTTGCGCTCGTAGGCAACATTGTCAAGATGATGAGCGCGGCTGATGATTGTACGGACAATGATCTTTATCTCAACGCTGCAACATCACTGCACAAACTCCAGCCTTCAAGCCAGTCTGCATATTTCCTCTACAAACTCAATGCTTCAAGAGGAAACTTCGATGCTGCTGTGAATTATATTTCTGAGGCTCTCACCTACCCTGACCTCAGTGAGGAGACTGCTGCTGACTACAACTATGAGGCTGCTGCTTACTGCGTAAGAAACGGCAAGAATGCTTCAGCGATTTCATTTGCGGAGAAGGCCATGTCATTGTCAGAAAGCTACAAGGGTAAAGCATATTTCCTTATCGGAACTATCTGGGGAGCAACTACTTGCAACGGTAATGAAATCAACAGAAGAGCTCCTTACTGGGTTGCTTACGATTATATGGCAAAGGCTAAGGATGCAGATCCTTCACTTGCTGAGGATTGCAACAAGATGATGTCTCAGTACAGGGTTTACTTCCCTCAGACTGCAGAAGCATTTATGTACGATTTGACTGATGGTCAGTCATATACCGTATCTTGCAATGGTATGAAAGCCAATACCACTGTAAGAACTCAGAAATAGTTTCTTACTTGGAAAGGTTTTTTAATATGGTAAAGATGATGGCAACTGCAGCAGCGGTTGCTTTCATCGTTTATTCCTGCAAGTCGAAATTGTCGGTTGCAGACCGTCTGGATTTGAGCACTACCCCGCTCCAGGTCGTTGACAGCATGTGTATGTATCAGACTGAAAACGGGAAGATACAGATGCGTACCGTAACGAAGGAAATGCAGAGGTATGACAATGATACCCTGTCCAGAGAGTATTTTCCGGAGGGCCTTAGGGTATATGCCTATACTGATGATGAGGTTCTCGAATCTACCATTGTTTCTGATGAAGCCAGCCATGAAAAGAACAAGAAGTCAGGCGAAGAAATATGGAAAGCCTTCGGCAATGTGGTGGTGAAGAACATCGTGAAGCAGCAGACTATGGAAACGGACACCATTTACTGGGACAGGACGAAGAAGGAGATATTTACGGACTGTTATGTGCGTATGTACTCCCCTGACGGACTTATGCAGGGATACGGAATGCGTTCTGACGAGCGTGCCCGGAACTCGATTATATTGAAGCCTTTCAATAATTACATGATAGTGGTTCAGGATTCTACGGCCGTTTCCATCGATTCTGTCAATTTTATAGGCCCATTGCTAAAAAAATAATGCAGTTTCACGGAAAATCACTATCTTCGTAGCCCCAATAATATGAAATTAAATTAAACAATAATAACACAATGGCGGTTCTTGAAAAGTTACGCGTTAAATTCGGTATGGCGGTATCTATTGTTATCGCTATAGGCCTGTTATCATTCATTATAGATCCGAATGAAGTTATTTCGGCTTTCAATGGCATGTCTTCAAAGTATGATGTTGGCGAAATCAATGGCAAGTCAATATCTTATAACAACTTCCAGGAAGATATCCAGAAATTTACCACTATCAATGAGGTAATGACAGGTTCTTCAGCTCAGGGCGCTGAGCAGCAGGCTCAAATCAGAAACAATGCTTGGCAGGATCTTGTCTTCAGATATTTGTTTGATGCAAAAGCTTCTGAGGCAGGTCTCAAGGTAGGTGATGCAGAGATGGTAGATTTGACCACCGGCAATATGGTTTCTCCTATGATTGCGCAGAATCCGGCTTTCTTCGATGAAAACGGAAATTTCTCCAAGAGCAATCTTATCCAGATGGTGAACAACCTCGATTCTGACCAGAGCGGCAACTTGAGACTTTACTGGAATTATATCCAGAGTTCAATCTACAACCAGCAGCTGTTCTCCAAATACAGTTCTTTGTTCACTCAGAGCAATTTCATGTCTCCTATGATGCTCAAGAGAACCATCGCCGAGAACAACAACACATCTGACGTGGATTTCGTCATGGTGCCTTTCGGATACGAGCAGGATTCTACGATAGTTGTTTCTGACAGCGAAATCAAGTCTTTCTATAACGATCACAAGAAATTCTACAAACAGCAGGCAAGCCGCGATATCGAGTATGTGGTATTCGAGGTTAAACCTTCTGCAAAGGATATTGCTGACGAGGGAAAGAAAGTATCTGAAATCTATGATGAGTTCGCTACCGCTTCCAACATGAAGTCTTTCTTGATGAGAAATTCAGACAGACCTTATGATGACAAATACTACAAGCAGGGTGAGTTGAGCACTGTTTCTCCTGAGGTTGAAGAGTTCGTATGGAAAGGCGACGGCTATGTTTCAAATGTCATCACCAAGGGTGACAACTACTTGGTAGCCCGTGTAATGGATACCAAGATGGTTCCTGACTCAGTTTACGTAAGACATATCCTTCTTCAGGGTGAGAATGCTGAGCATGAGGCAGACAGCCTCAGAGGCGTAATCGCTGCAGGTGCAAACTTTACAAGCATCGCTTCTTTGTACTCAGCTGACAAGAATTCTGCTGCAGACGGTGAGAAAGGCAATATCGGCTGGATGACCCAGACTTATATGATTCCTGGTTTCGAGTCAGTTATGACAGCTGCCAAGAATGTTCCTTTCGTTCTCAAGACAAACTACGGTTATCATGTTGTAGAGGTTACCAAGACCACTGCACCTGTTCTCAAGAAGAAAGTAGCTGTCCTCAGCAAAGAGACCATCGCAAGCAAGGAGACTTTCCAGACAGAGTATGCAAAGGCCAACAAGTTCGCTGTGATGGCTGCAGGCAAATATGATAACTATAAGAAAGCTGTCGATTCACTCGGAGTATATTCTCATCCGTTGAACAATCTGCTCGAGGGAGCTGACAAGCTCGGTTCCATCGACAATGCCAAGGAAGTTTCACGCTGGGCATTCGAGAACAAGACCGGCAAGGTTTCCAACATCATTACAGTGGACAACAACTACTTCATCATCGCTACTGTACGTGGCGTGCACAAAGAGGGTTATGCTACTGTAAAAGAGGTTGCTTCTTCTATCAAGCAGCAGCTTTACTACGAGAAACTTGCTGAAAAGAAGAAGGCCGAGGTTGCAGAAAAGATCAATGGACTTGATGACCTCCAGGCAATTGCCGAGAAACTTGGCACTACTGTAAGCTCTCATTCAGGAGTTGCATTCTCTTCAATGAATTCTCAGGGTCTGGATCCTAAGTTTATCGGTGCTGTTTCTGTTGCACCTGTAGATAAGGTAAGCGGACCGGTTGCAGGTTCTATAGGAGTTTATGTGTTCAAGGTTACTGGTCGTGACACAGGTTCATTCTATACAGAGGATGACGCCAAGACCCGTCAGGCTCAGATGGCAATGTATTCTTCTCAGGCTATTATCCCTGTCATGATGCAGGATGCAGATGTAAAGGATAACAGAGCAAGATTCTATTAGCAGATAGTTTACATCAAAATAAAGAGACCGTTCATTGATTTGAGCGGTCTCTTTTTTTACTTCATTATGTTATTGTCGAGTTTCTGATATTCCTGTTATTGTGTTCCGGTTCCTCGCCGTGCAGCACTCATGAGAGGTTCGCGCTTCGCGCTCATCCCGTCAGGCTATCGCCTGCCACCCACTCACTGTCGTGGGCGACAAGCCTCTCTTGAGCGCAACACGGCAGGAACCTGACTATGAACAGTATTATCAGACAATACTAAGAACAATTATACGTTAAACAGGAAGTGCATGATGTCACCATCCTGGACAGTGTATTCCTTACCCTCTGTAGAAAGCTTTCCTGCGGCCCTTACGGCTGCTTCGGACTTGTAGTTGATGAAATCCTCGTATTTGATGACTTCGGCCCGTATAAAGCCTTTTTCGAAGTCGGAATGGATGACTCCGGCTGCCTTAGGAGCCTTGTCGCCCTTGTTGATTGTCCATGCCCTGCATTCGTCAGCACCTGCCGTGAAGAATGTCTCCAGTCCGAGAAGTTTGTATGCGCCTTGGATCAGTCTTGCGGCTCCGGATTCGGTTAGCCCCATCTCATCCAGGAACATCTGCCTGTCTTCATAACTGTCCATCTCGGCAATATCAGACTCTGTTCTTGCGGAAATGATAAGAATTTCAGCATGCTCGTCCTTAGTGGCTTCACGCACGGCATCCACGTAGGCGTTACCGTTTACAGCTGAATTGTCATCCACATTGCACACGTACATGACAGGCTTGTTTGTGAGAAGGAAAAGGTCGTGTGCGAGTGGCTCTTCTTCCTGAGAAAGCTCCACGGTGCGGCAGGATTTACCGGACTCGAGAGCCTTTTTGTAGCGCAGAAGCAGATCCATAAGTTTCTTCGCATCCTTGTCTCCACCTGTTTTGGCCTGTTTCTGAACCTTTGCAAGCCTGCTTTCCACAGTTTCCAGGTCCTTTATCTGTAGTTCAGTATCCACTACTTCCTTATCTCTTACAGGGTCCACAGAACCATCCACGTGCACGATATTGTTGTCATCAAAACATCTCAAGACGTGAAGAATGGCATCAGTTTCCCGGATATTTGCCAAGAACTGGTTTCCCAGACCTTCGCCCTTGCTTGCGCCTTTTACCAGACCTGCAATATCCACGATATCCACTGTGGCAGGCACAGTTCTCTTCGGATTGCACAGTTCAGCCAGTTTTTCAAGCCTTTTGTCCGGTACATTTGTAGAACCGAGATTAGGTTCAATGGTGCAGAACGGAAAATTCGCACTTTGCGCTTTTCCTGAGCTTATACAGTTGAATAGAGTGGATTTTCCTACATTAGGAAGTCCCACGATACCACATTTTAAAGACATATTTTTTTATAATTTTTTCGTGTCGGGACTGCAAAGGTAGCAATAAAAAAGTTTTTCTGTTTTTTAAAGAAACTTTTTACGTTTTTTAAATCTGTTTCAGATAAAAGATTCCATATTGCGGGAAAATTGCAGAAGTGGTTATGTGGAGGAAAATAATTGTAGTAGAAATACTTTTGTGTTTCAGTGCATTGGCAGTACAGGCGAAATCATCTCCGGCTGACAGCCTTCTGGTGATGTTCTGGAACCTTGAGAACTTTTTCGACTATGTGGATGAAGGCGGCGGACTGTCAGATGCTGAATTCAGTCCGGAAGGAGCCAGGCGCTGGACGCCGTCCAAGTTTTATGCAAAGTGCTCGGCTATAGCGAAATCCGTATTCTGGACGGCGGACAGGTACGGAGGGATGCCGGACATCATAGGAGTTGCAGAAGTGGAGAACAGGGGAGTACTGACTAGACTGTTATATTCCACCAATCTTTCCAAACACGGCTATTCCATAATCCATTATGACTCAAACGATCATCGGGGAATAGATGTGGCATTGCTTTGGAAAAAAGATAAACTGAAGTGTAAGGGGTCGAAAAACTGTCGCATTGACAATATGAGGACAAGGGATCTTCTGCTGACGGAATTTGAGACGGAAAGCGGTGACAGTCTGGCGGTTGTGGTGGTTCATCTGCCTTCCAAATATGGCGGAGGCAAGACGGCCTGGAAAAGAGAACTTGCCGCGGAGAGACTGTGCTCGGTCGTGGATTCTGTAATGGAGAACGGAACCAGGGACGTAGTGGTGATGGGAGATTTCAATGACGGCCCGCAGGCGGGAGAATTCGATGTTCTGAAGAAGAGTCTTGTCAATGTGGCGGCACCATTGGCCCGGAAGGGGGAGGGAAGCATCAGATTCAACGGAAAATGGTCTCTGATAGATATGTTCTGGATAACGGAAGAATTGGTTCCGGCCGCTGAAATGGAGGTGGTCCACATCCCGTTTCTTTCTGTATGGGATTCCAAGATGTCCGGATATAAGCCATTGCGAACTTATCTCGGACCTAATTATGTTGGGGGAGTAAGTGACCACTGTCCGATTGTTCTGAAATTAAGGACAGGTTTTCCATAGAAATAATGATTATTTTCTTTAAATTTGCTTCTCGCGTTTTTAGCGCAGAAATATATGCCATTTCAGATTCAGTGGTTGTGTCTGGATGGAAACAAAATAGTAATTTTTTAAACCACATATAAATTATGGAAATGAAATCCAGAATTCAGGACAAGTTCAAAGTCCTGTATGGTGCTGACGGAGAGATGTTTGCATCTGCCGGTCGAATCAATCTTATCGGAGAACATACTGACTACAACGGAGGATATGTGTTCCCGGGTGCCATTGACAAGGGTATTATCGCAGAAATCAAGTTGAATGGAACTGACAAGGTCCATGCTTATTCGCTTGATTATGACGAGTACGTGGAATTTGGTCTAAATGAGGAGGATAAACCGCAGCAGAGCTGGGCAAGATATATTTTCGGAGTGTGCCGCGAAATGCAGAAGAGAGGCGGAAAAGTAGAGGGCTTCGATACCGTATTTGCCGGTGACGTTCCTCTCGGAGCAGGACTTTCTTCTTCAGCAGCATTGGAAAGCACTTTCGCCTATGCGCTCAATTATCTGTTCAACAATATGATTGACAAGTTCGAACTTGCCAAGATCGGACAGTCCACTGAACACAACTATTGCGGCGTGAACTGCGGCATCATGGACCAGTTCGCTTCTGTTTTCGGAAAGAAGGGTAGCCTTATCCGTCTTAACTGCAAGACATTGGAATACAAATATTTCCCATTTGATCCTGTCCAGGCCGGATACAAGCTTGTCCTCGTGGATTCTTGCGTAAAACACGAACTTGCTTCTTCCGCATACAACAAGAGACGTCAGTCATGTGAGAACGTATGTGCTGCCATCAGAAAGAATCACAGCGACGTGGAGTTCCTCAGTGATGCCAAACGTGTATGGCTCGAAGAAGTCAGAGACCTTGTTCCGGAGGAGGATTTCCTCAGGGCAGAGTATGTGATCGGTGAGGTTCAGCGCGTGCTGGATGTCTGTGATGCTCTCGAAAGAGGTGATTATGAGACAGTTGGAGAGATGATGTATCAGACACATTTCGGTCTTAGCCATCTGTATGAGGTAAGCTGCCCTGAACTTGATTTCCTGAACAAGCTTGCACGCAAATGCGACGTGACCGGTTCACGCGTAATGGGCGGCGGATTCGGCGGCTGCACCATCAACCTCGTGAAAGAGGAATTCTATGACAACTTCATCAATTCAGCAATTGAGAAGTTCTCAGAGAAATTCGGCCACGCTCCTAAGATCTATGATGTCGTTATCAGCGACGGAGCCAGAAAACTCGAATAAAGGCGTTATCTCATTTTCGTAGATAACCATTCTGAATCTACTATAGCGAATCCCGGTGCCGGAAGGACATCGGGGTTCCTTTTTATTATGCCTCGGCAGTCCTCATATACATTGAACCCGATCTGGACACCCTGGATCTGGCCGTCTTTGGGGTAGGTGAGAGTGATGTCGTTGTCCGGGCCCTCAATCTTGTAGAACTTGAATTTGGCATTGTCAGGAATGGTAGTCTTGTCCTTGCTCTTCTCGGAAAGTTCTATGCGGGTGATATATTTGCACATTTCTACAGCGACATCATCAAGTCCCGCGTCGAAGACATTGACCTTCTCTATAAGTTCGCCGACTTCCTTCACTCTTCTCAATGTGTAGCCGCGAAGGATTTCTCCGTTGCTGTCAGAGAGAATCTGCTCAGTGATGGCATTTATCTGCTTGTCAATCAGGGTTTTCTCTGCGTCTGACATGCTTTCGGGCGTGTACCATATCATCAGTTTTTCGTCAGGGTCGTGGTACAGCACCGGGAAAGGGATCAGATTTACGCTTCCGCATTTGCTGCAGGTCCACAGGAAAAGAGAGCCGTCCTTGACTTGGCTCTTCAGCTCAGGTGAGTCCTGTACATTGATATTCTGATAGTAATTTATTTCTGATGTAGAGCCGCATTTCTGGCATACTGCAGTTATCGATATGTTGGCCATAGGGAAATCAAATTAAGTTTTCTGCAACAAAATTACTATATTTGAAGGATTTTTGGCGACACCTGCCGAAAAAATACTGAAATCTAAATCAACACTGATGAAAAATTGGCTTAAACAATTCACAACCGAGGATTGGATAATTGTCTTCGTGGGAGCTGCCGTGCTCGCTCTGGCTTGTATTTTTCCAAGCGCAATGCCGTCTATGCCTAAGAACCTTACATCTGCAACAGACTGGGTAGGCGCACTTTATATGTTCGGCTTCGTACTTCTGCTGACATATGTGACATTGGCAGCATTGAGGAAACCTCTTAAAGGAACATTTGTTTCCCTGCTGTTCATTTTCGCGATTACATTGCTTGCACAGATTACGGCAAACATTCCGGTCATCAAGGAATGGGGATTCGAGTCAGTGTTCTTCGCTGTAATCTACGGATTGATTCTGAACAACTGCTTTACCCTTCCGAAATGGCTTAAGACAGCGGTAAACAGTGAATTCTATATCAAAGTGGGTATCATCTGCCTGGGTTCCACCATCCTGTTCGGAGAGATGATGAAATCAGGCGCATACGGACTTGCCCAGTCATTGATAGTCGTATTCACAGTGTGGTATTTCTGCTTCTGGGTAGGAAAGAAGATGAATGTGGATCCTGAAATGGGAACAATGCTGTCCAGCGCGGTTTCCATCTGCGGAGTATCGGCTGCCATCGCCACCTGCGGAGTCATCAAAGGAGACAACAAGAAACTTTCTTATGTGGTGTCCCTCGTGCTGATTATCGCTATCCCGATGATGTATCTGCTTCCGTGGCTTGCAGACCTGATGAATCTGTCACCGGAAGTAGCAGGAGCATGGATTGGCGGTACCATTGACACGACAGGCGCAGTCGCTGCCGCAGGAACACTTATCGATGATCCGGCTGCAGGAGAGACTGCCATCATTGTAAAGTCTTCGCAGAACGTCCTTCTCGGCCTCGCAGCCTTCTTTATTTCAATGATGTGGGCATACAAGGGAACCAATCAGGAGGCAAGACCTACCGCCGGCGTCATCTGGGAGCGTTTCCCTAAATTCGTGATAGGTATGATTTTGGCGTCACTTGTGTTCAGCTTCCTTCTTTCTCCGGAAACAGCAAAGGCTGTAGGCAAGGTGACCAAAGGATTCCAGAACACATTGTTCAGCATCGCATTTGTCTGCATCGGTCTGGAAACCAGACTGAAAGACATCTTGGGAAAAGAGAACAGAATTCCGCTGAAAGTATTCCTTACAGCTCAGACATTCAATATCTTCGTTACCCTTCTGATAGCCTATATCATTTTCGGTGTCATCAAGCCTGTCTTATCATAGAGATAAGCGGTTCTTATACCGGCTATAAGTCGATATTGAATACCAATCCTATATAGTGGTTGTCGATATGGCAGCCACTTTTTTTCATTTTATTGAAGGCCTGCCCGCCGTTCCAGTCCGCAGTGATACCGATGCTGCAGTCGAAAGGAACCCAGAGAAGATTGGCAAGTTTCGCCACAATGCTCGCACCGGCGCTGAGCAGCCCGTTGTCAGCGATGCTCTTGCCGGAAGAGAACATCATCCAGTCGAAATGAGGCGTGATCTCAAAGTTCTTTATATAGGCGACAGGGGAGAGCCAGGAAATGTCCCCTACCCAAACAGGAATAGCGTAATCAGCCGTGAGTTTCAAGTGGTTGCGCGAAATGTTACGGATGAAGTATTCGGCATCAGAACCAGAAAATCCACGTGGAACCATCGAAATAGAGTTTTCCCGTCTCACTCCAGCCTCGAACTGGTGCTGGTATTTCGCCGTGAGTTTGAGGCCCTGGGTCAATGTAAATCCAGGAAGATAGCCGTATCCGTAGAAATAGACAGAAGACGAGAACATGTCACTCAGCCTTATCCTCGCCGAATAACCGACTTCTGCGCCGATGCCGTAACGCGGATAAGTGCCGGATGACGGAACATTGCGCACCGAATAACCGCGTATAGAAGCATGGACCGTCTGCATATATACATTGTCCCCGCTTTCATAGCCGACAACGTGCGGAATCTTGGTCCCACTGAAATTACCGTCGAAACTGACAGTGGTCAATGATTTGTCATACAAGTCGTTACAAATCGTGTATCTGACCTGTGGAATAAGTCCGCGGCTCCATCCGCCGGACGAAAAACTCAGCGGAACATAAACCTTCAAGCTGCCTTTCAGAGACGGCGTGTTCAGAAGAGTACCGGTGACGGATTCCGCATGATAAGAACCGGAAACGGCCTTCCTTCTCTGGTATTGGACAGCTGCCCTGTCATTGAAATCAGCCGAGAACTCGAACACAGGATACAATCCGCTGTAAGTGAACAGGATGTGGCCGGAATGCCTGTATTTGTGTGAACCGTCATCATAGACATAGGAGTAAGGGTCATTGTGGAAAGAATAGCCTACCGAACCCCAGGCAGTGCCCAGACTGTTCTGGAAAAGCGCAGTCGCTCCCACGGATGCCGTCTCATAATTGAAGTCGCCACTTAGGCTCCGGACATTGTCATAATTGAAATAGACAGGAGCCCAGGAGTGGAATCTGAGAACATTGGCAGCCTTCACATATTTCTTTGGCTGCGAGAAATCCGTAGTGAAATCAGTGAGAGAGTCCGCCCATTCCATGCCTTTCGCTGCCGCGAGCCTCTTTTCCTGCGAGGTCAATGTGTCAGCTACCCGGTAGTGATGTATATCTCTGAAATCCACCTGTTTGCCTTCATCTCTGTCGGCACGGCGCATAAGTTTGCCATTGCGGCTGAGCGAAGCGAAATATATCTTGTCCTTGTCAATGATGAAGTTTTCTCCGCCGTAGGGGAGTGATGTGTGCTGACGGATGACGCGGCTGTCAGGATTCATGCTGTAAAGTTCCCGAGTCCCGTCCCTGTCAGACGAAAACCAGATTTCTCCGTCACAGGTCCGTAGATTGCCGATGCTTACAGGAAGCGGTGCACAGAGGCATTCCAGGTCCCCGGAAAGGTCAGCATTGACAGAAAAAATGCCTGAGCCGGCCTCCGAGACCGTATTGAAAACGATTGAGCTGCCGTGGAAGCAGACTTCGACAGCCTGGAGCGAGTCCGGCATTGACCTTTTCCTCAGAATTTTTCCGTCAGCAGGGTCTATCAGGACAATGGCGGTTCCTCCCTTGACCGGATATTGCACAGCGCAGATTGTGGAGCCGTCAGGGGAGATTTCAGGGTTGAAGAGGCGTCCCTTTTTCGTCAGAGTGCCAGTCTTGCCCGTGTCAATGTCGTAGTATCGGATTCTTGAAGTCATCTTCAGGGACCATCTCGGGTCAGGAACCGATTCGCTCCACCATAGTTTTCCGTCACCGTATTTCAGGGCGCTGGAATATGAAGAAAAAGCTCTGAGTTTGGCAAGTGTCTGAGTGTCAGGATCCAGCTTTACGAGAGACGAAGCTTCGGCGATACCGGAAGCGATTCCGTGCAGCTGCCCGTCCACGACTACGCCTCCCGACATCGTGCTGAACCATTTTTCCTCATCCTGTATCCTTTCCGACTGCGTGAAAGGCTTCCTCAGTTCCGCTTCCTGCTGCCACATTTCGTGGAATCCGTCAGTTATTCTGTTCCAAGAGTTCTTGAACCTGAGTCCGGAAATCTGGCGGACTGTCTTTTGCGTATTGAAAAACCGGAACGGGTTGCGGGAGATTCTCTCGAAGTACTTATCTGTGAAAAGCGGGTCTCCGTAGAAGTATCTTACGCCTGCAACGGTCATATAGCCGAGCGCGTAATGGTCCGGAGCATAGAACCTGTATGAGCCGTATCTCCATTTGTACCAGTTCCGCATGTCGCCCTCGTCAAATGCCATCATATAATAGTTCAGAAAGTCGGCGGAACGTCCTCTGCCATATCGGGTCAGAGCCGTTTCGGCAGTCACCGCGTCGCCTTCCAGCAGCCAGGTGCTCGGCCACAGGGCAGAATATGCGCCCACAGCCATATCGCCCAGTATCCAGGTCAATGGCTTGAGCCATCCTTTGTAGCCGAACTGCATCTGCGCAAGGTGTCGGCTTTCGTGGACGGCAAGTGATTTTTCCCATGGCATAGGATCGGGATTATAAGCATCAGGCAGAGCGAACAGGTCCACACGTTTCGGAGCCCAGGTGACAGAGCCGTTGGAGACTCCGTGAAAAGGATGGATTATGACTTGTGTGCGCTTTCTGTATCCTTCACCGGGAACGAGTCCCGAAGACAGGCTTTCGCTCATCCGGTATTTTTCCATCAATGTGCCGTAAACTGTTGCCAATGAATCCAGTCCGCGAGGATAAATAAGCTTGTAATGAGGCGAATACATATAGTTCCACCTTACATGGCCAGGGTCTTCTCCACTTGAAGAAAACTGGGCGGAAGCCTGGATTTGCCATATTGAAAAGCAAATAATAGTCAGCGTTATGGTTTTCAGCAGATACGACTTCATATTTATTTAGAATTCTCAAAGGCAAATCTAACTATTTTTTATAATTTTGTGTGATTTAACAAAGTATTAAAACTTCTATACCGCAATAATATGCAGTTGATGTTTCAATTTCTGACCCTCGCAGGGGCAGTAACGCTTTTCCTTTTCGGCCTGGGACTTCTTAGTGTGGGCTTGCAGAAAGTGGCGGGTGACGGACTACGTTCCTTCCTCGCATCCATGACTTCCAATGCTTTCAAGAGACTCGTGACTGGTATCGGCGTTACGGCCGCCATACAGTCTTCCACTGCCACCACGATCATGGTCGTCAGTTTCGTCAATGCCGGTCTCCTTACATTGGCACAGGCAATAGGCGTCATAATGGGAGCGAATATCGGTACGACCGTAACCTCCTGGATAATGGCCATCTTCGGCTTCTCCTATGACATTTCCACCATTTCTTTTCCGCTGATTGCGATAGGCTTCGTGATGATGCTGAACAAGAAGAACAAGAGAGTCAAGGACCTCGGTGAGATCATCATCGGCTTCGCTCTTTTCTTCGTCGGCTTCGCGAAACTCAAGGAAACCTCCGGCATATTGCTCGACAACATTGACCTGAGCGGCCTGCATGCACTTACTAATCTGCATCTCGGACCGGTTAACGCGTCAGTGCTCCTGTTCCTGCTCATAGGTACGGTGATGACCATCTGTTTCCAGTCTTCCGCTGCCACGATGGCCATAATCATGCTGCTCATCACTACGGGCGTCATTCCGTTCAAACTCGCGGCAGCCATGATTCTCGGAGAAAACATCGGTACCACCATCGCTGCCAATGTCGCTGCATCCGTGGGAAATACCACGTCCAAGCGGGCCGCCATGGCGCATACGGTGTTCAATGTGTTCGGTGTCGTGTGGGTGCTGTGCGTGTTCCCGTGGTTTCTGAAACTTATCGGCTTCATCATCAGTTCCTGTGGCTGGCCGGATCCGAATACCGCCGACCTCACTGACGCGGCCAATGCGGATGCCATCAAATCTTCGCTGCTGTACAGTGTCACGACGATGCATACCTTGTTCAACATCACCAATACGATGATATTGATATGGTTCATCCCTCAGATAGAGAAAATCGTGTCGTGGATTATTCCTCAGAAGGCGGAAAAAGAGGTGTTCAGGCTCAAATACATACAGGGCGGTCCTCTTTCTACTGCGGAGCTGTCCCTCGATGAGGCAGAGCAGGAAATCGTGCATTTCTCTGAAATCTGCTACAATGGCTTCGGCTACATGCGCCAGGCGATAAACGAGAAGGACCCTGTCAAGTTCGGGGAATTGAGAGAGAAGCTCATCAAATATGAGGCAATTACCGACAGAATCGAATATGAAATTGCGGATTATCTCAATGAAGTGTCCAAAGGTGAGATTTCTTCTTCTTCAGCAGTCCGCATAAACGGAATGTACAAGATTATCGGGGAACTGGAGAGTATAGGTGACTCGGGAGACGCTATCGGCCGCATATTGGCCAGGAGAAATGAGCACGGACTGTCTTTCGACGAGCAGCAGCTCAAGAGGCTCGGCAGAATGTGCGACTTGCTCGATGACGCATTCAAGGCGATGACGAACAACCTGAAGGTTCCATATACGAGTCTCAAGGATATAACCAATGCTCAGGATGCTGAGTACAATATCAATGAATGCCGCAACACATTGAGAGAAGAGCACATCATCAATATCGAGGAGAATTCATCCTACAATTATCAGGTGGGCGTGTTCTACATGGACATTGTCGCTGAACTCGAGAAGATGGGTGACTTCATGATCAATGTCTCTGAGGCAAAAATAGCGGAAAATGGTTAGAATGAGATACATAGCTGCCGTGGTGACGGTCTTGTGCGCATTGTCCTGCGGTAACGGGAACAATGCCAAGAAGACTCCGCAGCAGCCCTCTTCCGTACCGTTTCCGGAACTCAAGGTACCGGGGATGATAACCGAGCCTGAAGAGAGGATGTCCTACATAATGAGCCATTTCTGGGACGGACTTTTCTCACAATCATTGACCGGTCTATGCGATTCTGCGCATGTGCAGGGGATAAGCGTAGATGACGTGGAGAAGCAGTTCGGAATCTATGCGGCGCTTCTGTGGAACGCTCCGACGGATGAGGCGCTCAAGTCTGTTTCCTCCCTTTTCAATGCTGCGGAGGCTTGTGAAAGGCGTGACACTTCGTCGAATGTGTTTGAAGTCATCACCAAGTTAGTGAACAAGTATCTCTATGATCCTAATTCACCGCTGAGGAATGAGGAGTTCTATCTTCCTTATGTCCAGGGACTTGCAAAATCGGACATGGTGGACGAGAACATGCGTCCGGCCTACGGCTATGATGCGTCCATGTGCGCCCTGAACCGTATAGGTACCAAGGCTGCGGATTTCTCGTTCAAGAGCCTCAATGGAAAAGTAAGGACGCTTTACAGTGTCAATGCGGACTACACCCTGCTTTTCTTCTCCAACCCGGGGTGCCCGAACTGCAAGGAAATAACTCAGATGATAGAGCAGAATCCTGAGATAGCAGAATTGGAGAAGACAGGCAGACTGAAAGTCGTGAACATCTACATTGACCAGGAACTCGACAAGTGGCGGGCGTTCGCAGCGGAATATCCTGAGGAGTGGATAAGCGGCTATGACCATAATTACATCATCCGCATGGACCAGATCTACAATGTCCGCGCGATCCCGTCCCTCTACCTTCTCGACCGCGACAAACGCGTCATCCTGAAAGATGCTCCGCAGGACAAGGTCTTCGAGAAGCTTGCCGCCCTCGCCGTGGCGCAATAATCTGACAGGAACTGACTGATGCTCAGTGCTTCCCGTAGGTCTTTACTCTGGAGTCTGATATGACACCATTCCAGTTGAGGCCGAAAGCGAAGTCGTAGGTGTTGTTGTCGGCATCATGGTAGCATTCCATATCGAAAGGAACGTCCTCACACTGCTCTTCGACGGTCTTCATGTTGGCCGGCAGCTGCAACGGAAGGAGGCCGGACGGCTCGAAACGCCCGCTGATTATGTCCAAGAGCGCGTTGTTCGATACTCCGAAAGTAAGAAGAAGAGCATCTGCGGCCGGTTCAATCTCGGCAGGGACGAACGGACGGTCACAGGCAACTACCACGATCACCGGTTTGTCTCCCATTGCCGCCTTGGTGTCGAGCACCAGACGCATATCTCCTTCATTTGAAGTGGTTTCCGTGAACCCTTTGTACGAGCGGTTGGAAACAGTTTCATTCTGATCTCCGGCAATGCTCTTTTCTCTCGCATAGTCTGCCGTATAAGCCGTATATTGCAGGCTTATAGGCTGATAGTGTCCTTCCTGGTATTCCTCATTAGGAAGAACGTAGCCCCAATGGCCTATCGGGCTTTTTATGTAAACGACAGCGAAGTCTGCATCCTCCGGAGAATCAGCAATTTCGAAGTATTTGCTGAGCAGCTGTTTGCCGATCGGATATTCGTCATAAGGCATTGTCGCCTTCTGCCAATGAGTCAGACCTGCTGCAACGTGACGTATAGGCTGCCAAACCTTTGCTCCGCTCTTCATAGGCAGTGTGTGTCCGTGATTCTTCAGCATGACTATGGACTTGAGCTGGGCCTCATAGCCTGCCGCCACATACTCATGGCATCCCACCACGGCAGCAGCATTTTGCGGATCGACATATGGATTCTCAAAAACACCTACACGGAATATGTTGGTGAGAAGGCGTACGGCGGACTCTTCGAATCGCTTCCTCGCACTCTCTTTTCCGTACTTTTCTTCCCACAGTTTATATGCCTCCAGGCTTATGGCATTGTCAGATGCGCCTCCAAGCTGGTCAACCCCGGCTTCGAAGCATTTGAGTCTTTTCTCGGCAGGGGATTTTGTCTCCATGCCCCATGGAGTTCCACTGTGTTCATAGATTTTATAGTAATCATTGACAATACCCCAGTCGGTGCAGACCACTCCTTCATAGTGATACTTGTTGCGAAGGAGTTCCTGAATGATATAGTGGCTGAATCCGTTGCCGACATTCTCTCCTGAAGGGTCCTGCCCATAGGAAATCGTGTAATAAGGCATTACGGCCGACGCCATCTTCGTCCCGTTGCGGAGATTGAATGCTCCATCGACAAATGGAATGAGATTCTGTGCCAGATTGTTTCCAGGATAGACGGCATATTTTCCTGTGCCGAAATGGGCGTCACGGCCACCTTCTCCAGTTCCTCCTCCCGGCCAGTGCTTGACCATGCAGTTGACTGAATGGGTTCCCCATCCGTCTTTACTTTCCGGAGTTGTCTGGAATGCATCGCAGTATTCACGCACAATGTCTCGATTCAGTTCAGGACTTTCGCTGAATGTGCCGTAGAACCGTCTCCAGCGGGGGTCAGTAGAAAGATCGGCCTGTGGCGACAGTGCTGTGGTGATACCGAGTGCTCGATATTCCGTGGATACTATTTCGCCATGTCTGCGTGCTATCATCGGATCGAAAGTGGCGGCCATTCCTACTTCACGAGGCCAAAGTGAAATCTTGCTTGTCCCGTCAGGATCGAATTCTCCGTCAGGTTCCGGCTGATATGTATTTGTATTGGCCTGTCCGTTGGTGTAATTCCTCGGGTCGCTGGAGTTGTTCGACGGGATGCCGAACGGCTCTGCCTCACAGAATGCCTGCACTTTATTGGACCATGCTGCTCCAGTTGCGGCATCAGCGATATTTCTTACCAGCATATGTCTGATGTAGTCGTCCTTGAGATAACCTGCTTGTTTCGTTGTAAGTTCTGCCGTCATAGCATCGACCGCGCTGGAATACAGCATCAGTCCGCATATTCGCTCTATCGGCAACTGCGCAGCCAAATCTTCTGCACGTTCGGAGACCGGCCTTCGCCAGTCTTCGTATGTGTCAAGTTCGCCGTCCTTGTCAAGGTCCTTGAACGCAAATCCGTCGATATTCAGTATGATGACCCCGGAAGTCTCGCTGTAGCCGAGTTTGGGCCCACGCGTTTGTGACACTATAGTATATCCGTCGTGTTGTTCAATACTTATTTCGTTTTTCGCGCATCCAGCCGTAAGGACGGCAATTGTTGCCAATGTCAATGCTCTTTTTGTCATATTGTAGTGTGTTATGTGTCAGTTGGTCCGTTTGACTCAGGTCAAATGTAAGTGTTTTCTAAAACATGCTCCTCAGTCCGTTGAACGTGGCATTGTCGAAGTCTGAAATCGGAGAAATCAGTTTGATGCTTTTCGTGTTGCAGAGACTTTCGCGCAGAGCATTCTCCATAAAACAGAAAGAACGGGAAATCTGTCCTCCGAGAAGCAGGCATTCTATCTGGTACTTTTCAATGATAGGAGATATGGCTTTGCCAATGGTTGTCCCGACCTCCCGGAATGTCGCGAGAGCCAGGGCTTCGCCATGAGTGGCGAGAGACGCTATATCTTTGACAGTGGCGGCTCCCGTTCCTCCGAGTCTCTCGAATTCTCTGATGAACCCGCGTTTTGAGGCATAATCTTCCAATATACCTTCACGATAAGGGATGCTGAATATGCTGACAAGAGGTAAGCCGGTTTCATTCATGAGAATATGTCCGTCTATGGACATCGCGAATCCCAGACCTGTTCCGAGTGTAACTAACGCTACCCGTGAGTATCCTCGTCCATTTCCGTAGTGCATCTCACCGGAAAGCATGCAGTTCACGTCGTGGGTGAAACGCAATTCTATGCCGGACGGTATTCCGGCCACGTCACGGAAACTCTCTCCATAAACGGCGGCAAACTTATGCTTCATAAGGAATATGCCCCTTTCGTAATCGAACGGCCCAGGAATTGCCACGGCGATTCCGACATTATCTGTGCGTGCATGATTATCAATGAAAGCCCCGACAGCCACCGCGAAGGATCCGGAGATCTCTTCGCGGCTGCCATCGGAGTTTATCGGAATTTCCCGTCTGTCGGAGCATTTTATGAAAGTACCGCCGACGTCAAGGAGCAGAATATCCTTCAACATTCTTCAATAACTTGTGTTTTTTAAAGAACGACATCCTGATAACCATCCCTCAGCATGGTCTTGTGGACCATTACCGGTTCCTTGCCGAGATTTTCAATCACATATTCTCCCATATCGGCAGGTACGCACACAATGTCGAGGTAGTCCATGTCGTAGAACCTCTCCGGATGAGCCTTGCTGCGCACACGTACGTGGTCGCCATCGACAAGAGCAAGCACATGGAATCTTTCACCCTTTGTATCCTGAGGGCACTCTTTTTCAAAGTCCAGACGTCTCAGACTGAAGTACAGCTGTTGGTTTTCACCGAGAATCAGCTCTTTCCAGCCGTCGCCGGATTCTGCGACACGTGGCTGCTGTACGATGTAGTCAGGGCTATTGGGATCGTGAATTACGGACGTGCGGCGGTTCTGTGCTACATTTTCTTCTCCGAGACGGGTGTGGATAGGCCTTTGCTTGCCGTCTAAGTCCAGGCGGAGATAGTCATACATCTTGTACGTGTAGGAACCGATGGTGAGCGAGCCTATTTCGAGAATCACCTGGTTGCGTCCGCTGGAGTGGATTGTTCCGGCCGGAAGCATTACCTGAAGGCCAGGTTTGGACTCCTCATAGCTGACATATTTCATATAGTCGCATGGTGTGTGCTTAGTGTCGGCAGCCTCTATTTCGCGGAAGAACTGTGGAATGTCCGCATTGTCACGGAAGCCGATGAATGTCTTGGCATCGTGTCCGGTTACGCACACATAATAACTCTCGTCCTGTCGGCCGAATTCTCCGTAATGTTCACGGTTGTAGGCTGAGCCTGAGTGACACTGGATGGACATGTTTCCAGTCGAATGGTAACTGTCATCATAATTGAATCGGATCGGGAAATATCCGTGGAATTTCTCTACGGCATCCTTGCTCATGAGACTCTCTCCCTCGCGGCAGACAAATGAGCAGAAGTTTATGTCTAGTTTTTTGGAACCGGCTTCTACGACTACGCTGACCTCCATCGGTATAAAGTCGAAAACCCACGCTGCGTTGCGCATCTGCTCAGGGAGATTACGGTGTCTCTTCATGTAGGAGCCTCCCCACACGCCTTCAATGTAGCATGGTTTGGCGCGGAACGGATATTTCACGAGTTGGGCGCAGATATCGGCGAAGGCCTCGTAAGTCAGCATCTGAATGTTTTGAGGATCATCGCTGAGGAACCAGAAATCAGGAACATTGTTCTGAAGGAGTTCGCGCCGGCTGCAGACTGCCATCTCGAAGTCGCAGTAGTAGCAGCGGCGGATAACGCGGTTGATGATATCAGGACGCTTCTTTCCGATATTTACATACTCTCCGCGGCGTATTCTGAGAATGGATGTCTTCGGTGTAAGGTCAAAGAAACATTTTGTGTCATAGAGAGGCCTGAAGCGCGGAATCAATGTTCCGTAACCATAGACGGCTATGACCTTGCCTGCACCCTTCTTGAGTGTGGACACTTTTTCCTCGAACGCCCGTGTTTTCTGTTCGTCAAGCATTCCTTCGTATCCGCCCTTGTAAATCTTTCCGTAGAGCAGTGTAGGGTCGATTTTCTTGTCCCATATGAGCAGCGGATCTATCATTGCGTCGATTTCCTTTCCGCTCTTGAAGCACTCTACATTGGCATCGACACTTTCGAATTCAATCCCGGCAGCGGCGCATTCCCGTGCGAGCAGATTGATGAAAACGGTCCAGTCGGAGGTGGCATATCCGTCGAATGCTATGATTTGGTTTTCTGTTCGTGCCTTTTCGATTACCGGTGCAGCAAACTTCTTCGCCACAGCTGGCGTTCCACCATCCGTGATTGATGAAATTGTCTTTTCTGAAAGTTCCGGACGGTTCACTGGTTTAGGATCATCGAACGGAAACGGGTTGTACATAAAACTCATATATTCCTGTATTTTAATGTGTTAAATCTTGTTTTGAATGGTATATCCTTATGATTTCGAGATAGTAGGATGGCGTATGACTATCGTATATCGTAGAATTCGAATCCCATGATTTCGGCGAACTCACCGAGTTCTTTTCTCCAGTCCCCGTCAGTAATGGCGTAGTGCTGTGTAACGCCGATTTTCAGAATCCGTTCAAACAGTTCTTTGACCGGAACCTCTGGCCGGAATATGCTGTGAGAGTAGGTCGCGAGAATATGGTCTCCGGGAAGAGACTCTGCCATAAAGCAGACCATCTTGTAGTGTCCGTCTTCCTCGAAGATACCCGTCACTGTCTTCTTGCCCGGACTGAAGCGGTACCAGCCGAATGGTGCTCCGGCATATTTGTATTTCGTCTTGGCAAAACGTACATCTTTGGCAATCAATACATTGTCCTGCCATTTAGGGTCGGTGTGGTCGTTGGGGCCCGCATGGCCTCCCGCAAATGTCCCGAAGTCATCCTCTATGTGAAAAGGTTCGATGAAGTTCACGTGACCCTTTGAAATCAGTTTCAGGACGTAAGTGGCAAGTCCTGCGCCCATGTCCGCTTCCGGTACGAGCACAGAAAGATTCTCATTGAACCAGTCATGATAGAAGCCTGCACGGCATCCGCTCACTTTGAAAGTGGATGGATCAATGTCATTATATACCATGACATCGATGTCCCGCTCTTGTGCCATCTTCTTCAGCGCCAGCGAAGCCCTGACGCAGCCTATGAACTTTTCCTTCTCTACATCATCCATCATCCGGTAGCGTTCAGTGAGGCTGTCGGCATATTCCGTTACTTCCTTATCTGTCAGTGAATCAAGCGTTTCCTTGTAGTCAGACGATGGCAGGTAGTGAATTTCAGGACCGATCTTCGTGAACAGGTCGTAATTGTCAATGTAGGTTGACCACATAGCCTCGTTCATATTTGCCATAAGGCCTACATTTGAGTGCCGGAGCACTGTTCTTGCGTAAGCGGCACGAGAGAAGGAGCGGATCTCTTCCGTAATCTGGGGTCTCGTGCCCATGACGATCTTCACTCCTTTTCTATGGCTGCGCCTGATGGAGCCTGAGGCTTCGAGTGATCCTACTAGAGTGCCGCTGCACAGGTATTCCACGAAATCATCTTCGTCCAATGTCGTTTCGAATGCCATTCTCTCTTTTGCGATGTTTGTGAAGAGAATAGGAATATCGGGACAGTCACGAAGAAACCTTATCCATGCGAAATCCTCGCTCCATGAAAGAAATTCGGCGATTATGAAATCGACCTTTGCATTGTAGTAAGCGTCCATCGCCTTTTCCGCATCTTCCCGTTCATATACAATTCCGGGAAATGTGACATCAAGGAAATCGAGGGTTGAGAGGATATGCTTGGCGACAGCGTCCTTCTTCTGTCCGTATGAACCCTTTTTCGGGCCGGAAATGTTCTTGAAACGGGGAGACGCAATCAGCAGCAGTCCTGCACGGGGTTTACGTATCTTTTCTGATAAATCCATCTTGATTATTATTTAGTAGCGTTTTTCTGGTGTGGGCATCAGCCCTGTTGTGAGTGGCAAGTTCAGCGGTTTCCCTTGTTCTTGTCGTAGTCTTTCCTGTAGAGTTTGAAAGCCACGACCAGCATTATGATTCCGCACACAAGCCAAATTGCGGCGAGTATCGGAAATGTCTCCTGCAGGCTTCCGAGACTGTCCTTCAGAGCTCCGAGAACGACCGGAGCGAGCGCACCGACGGCAAATCCGGTGGTGATCATTGCGCTTGAGCACGAAGCGTGCAGGTGGGGAGGAGTCACGTCATATAGTACGGCGTAGGTGTTCGCGTCGAACACTGCACGGAAGAATCCCCATCCGGCGAAGCATGCGTATAGGGTCCAAAGTGTGGCACTGTGTCCGATTATGAAGAGAGGAACGGCGCCGAGAATCAGTCCTAAGGCCTGAAGCACCATCCTTTGTTCAGGTGAACGTGCTGCGAGCCTGTCGGATAGGGAGCCTGCCAGTAGCACACCTGCGAATGCTGCCACGTAGGTCCAGAACATTGAGTTGAAACCTGCAGAGGCCTGACTGAGACCACATTCGTCCTGGAGATAGGCCGGCATCCATGTCATGTAGCCGGTTATTACGAAGATGAGGCCTGAAAAGCCTAAAGTCAGAAATGCGGCAGTAGGGGTAGTGAACACTGTCCTGAATCCATCCAGTATGCCAGGCTTGTTTTCTTCCCGACTCTTTATCTCTTCTTCACTGAGCGGCTTGTCTTTAAGTCTGAACGCCATCAGCAGTCCCCAGACTATTCCGGCTGCGCCGAAGAGAATGAAGGAATATTTCCATCCTTCACCCGGATGAAGCATATCGAATTTGTCTGCGATGAATCCGGCGAGCCATCCGGCAAGAATTACCCCTATATAATAGGCCGTCTGATGGATGGACATTGCCCGGGCACGAGTGTCCGTGTGATATTGTCCGAGCAAGGAATAGTTGGCCGGGCCGAAAAACGCCTCCCCACCGCCGGTGGCAATACTACGCGTGATCACGAGCATAATGACACTGTTGGCAATTCCTGTGAACATTGTCGCGGCGCTCCAGAACAGAATGGAGAAGGTTACCACCCATTTGCGGCTGAAACGGTCCCCCATCCATCCTCCGAGCGGTACCATGAATGCGTAGAACAAGTTGAACAGCGTCGCTATGAGGCCTACGGATGTGTCGGTGAGATTCAGTGCTTCGCGTATCGACGGAAGCACGGTGTTGAATACTTGGCGGTCTCCTTGGTTGAGCAGGTAAGCCATCCACAACAGGAGCAGAACCTCCCATTTGACCCATCCTGCTTCTTTCCTTGCAGTGTTTCTTTTCATCAGATGTGGTATTTTGTTTTGTCGTCATACAATGACGGCTTGAATAGTAGTGCAAAGTTACAAAACTTTTTGAAAACACCACACTATACCACACCTAATTATTCAAGTATTTTTATTGGAAACTATCTCACCTCTTCCATGCGATAGAGGTTGTATCCTTTTATTTGTACCACAATCAGATGTAGCGTTGCCTTCCCGCTAAGATTCCTTACTGCTTTTCCGTAGGCATATCCTCTGATTTGCTCCTCAGCTTCGAACCACTGCTTCCGTGCTTCTTCCACTGTCGCATCTGGCTTGAGATATTTCAGTTCTACTATGTAGGCGTGTGCTGTCGTGGAGCAGCGATTGAAGTCAGGCATCATGAAGAAGTCGCAGTATCCGTGGTTTAGTTCAACTTCGGGATTAGTGAGATAATAAGGATTTAGGCTGAAATACGCCGTCATGAACCCCTGAATGTTTCTCTCTCCCTCTATGAGGCTGCGTACTGAGGTGGTGTCGTGGTACTGCTGACAGATGTATTCCATCATCGGACGCCAGTCTCCGTCGAGGGCTGCAGCATCGAATGTTTCATATAGTTTCGACATATTGACTTGAAGTATCTTGTTGTATTCGATAACAAGGTACTCGTAGAACTGTTTGCGGACATTATTGTTCGGGATGCTCAATATAGTGTTCACTCCGCGTGTGCCTCCGATTGTCAGCAGGCCATAGTAGTAGAGCAGGCTCTTGAACATGTCCGGTTCAATCAGTCTGTGTGCAGGGAAAGACGCTTGAACTTCACCGAGAGTGAAACCGTTCTGCGCAACCTCCAGAAGTACGCTCTTGCGGTTTCCGTCCAGTTGGTCGAGACGGATGAGTTTGTCGAGTTTGTTGTAGTCAGTCGCTGTGTTGCGGTCCAGCATTTCTTCTGGGGCCTCCCCGCGGCTGATGTAGTGGCGAAGATAGTAACTGACCATGTCGGTATTGTACATCTTCGGGTCTGTGTTAAGGGACTTCGCAGAAAAGCAGTACCCGTCATACCATGGTTTCATCTCTGCAATCAGCGCGTCCTCATCTGCCTTGAGTGCGCCAACACTCTGATAGTACCGGATCATCTCCCTCACCTCTGTCTCGCTGAATCCAAGCATCATGTTGAAATCAGGGTCAAGGGTGAGCGAAGTTGCGATGTTATAGCCGCTCGTCACGTCATCCATAGTGACAGGACTCACTCCCATCATGAGAATGCGGTCGAACATTCCCTTATACTGTTTGAAAACGCTCCTGTAGAATCCCTCGGCGTGTGTCATTGCATGATATACCTGTTCGCCCTTGACGTTGAGCACCACGTTTGTGAAATTGTCGTACTCATCGACGATCAGGTAGAGCTTTCGCTTCATCCTCTTGGCATAGAGGTCAATGACGTTCAATTTGCCGACAAAAGTCTTCTGTTTGAGAACTTCTGACAGATACTCAGGCGGATAGAAAGCCTCATATCTTCTCGCGAAGTCCTCAGCAACGGCGCTGCAATAGACATCGAAGTTCTGCGACAAAGTATCTATGTTCCCACCTACCCTGGAAAAGTCCAGATACAGCACCTGGAACTCTCCCATAAGGGGCGTCGGATTTCGTTCTATCCAAAGTCCCGAATACAGACTGCTGAAATTGTCTTTTTCCAGAATGTCGTAATAGTATCTCATCATTGACAGGAAGAGGCTCTTTCCGAAGCGTCTCGGCCTGATGAAGAAAAGGAAGTTTCCGGCAGTCTCCATTTTCGGGAGATACATTGTCTTGTCCGCATAATACTTGTCTTCCCTGCGAACCTGAGCGAAGTCGGAAATCCCGTAAGGTATTAGTCTGTATGATGCCATATCAGTAAATTATTACAACAGAAGACAAAAATACGAAAAATCAGTTATATTGAGACGGTCGTTGAAACCAAAGGCTCATGAATGATTGTCTAGAATGATGCGCGGCGGGTCATACGGAAATCACAGTGGCGTTTGGTCATGGTGTGACTGAGAATCATCTCGCCGGCGAGGCGTCCCATCTGTGCGAAATCGGTGGATACTGTGGTGAGACCGTTGAGGATAATCTCGCAGAAAGGCGACTCGTTGTAGGAAATCAGACCTATGTCCTTGCCGACTTCAAGTTTCTTCTCCTTGGCAATTCGAACGAGCTCTATGAGATCCAAGTCATACTGTCCGGCCAGGAGAAGATAGACCTCGCCTTTTTGTACCGTGTCACGGCTCACCTTGTCCGCGAATCTGACCTTTATGCCGTTTTCATCGCAAAAGCGTTCGACCCCTGTGCGGATGAATTTTGAATAGAGGCTTGACGGGAGAGTTATCACATTGATCCGTTTGTAATTTTTCAATGTATCCAGACCTTCGGAAAGCCCCTTGGCAGTGTCGCTCTCCCAGTCCTGATAGACCGCTCCGTAGTTTCCATGAATCTGTTTCATCCAGTTGTCGAGCATGAGCAACTTGCGGTTGGGAATTTTCCTCAGAAGAGAGCAAACCTTCTTCTGTGTCAATGTGTCAAGTGGAAAGTGAGGGGTAATTACATAATAGTCGAAGTTGTCGAGATTCTCGTTCAGAAAATATTCGAGCATATCTACGTTCTGCTCATGCAGGCATATCGTGATTTCCGCATTGTTGTCCAGTGCCTCCAGCATTGAGTTGAAAAGAATCTGCTTGTATGTGCTGAGTTTGTCGAATATCGCCAATACCTTCAGTTTCTTCGCTCCTCCGTCTGCCCTGACATAGAACCCCTTTCCCTGCTTCGATTCTATCTTCCCATCGTCCCGCAGCACAATATATGCCTTTTTCGATGTCTCTTTCGAAATCTCGAGCATCTCTGCGAGTTCGTTCATTGACGGAAGAATATCCCCTTCCTTCAAAACCCTTGTCTCTATCATTGATTCTATCGCGTTGACAATCTGACGATATACGGGAATCAGAGAGTTCTTGTCAATGTGTATGTCCATAATCAGTTAACTTTACTTGGAGGTGGTGTGTACAATGCTTGCAAAGTTAAAAAAATATTATGAACTGCTGTTTTATATAAAAATCCATCCGGACCGTTTGGATGATTCGGATGGAAGATATAACCATGTGAGATTTTCTATTTCAATTTCTGACCCTCCGCCAGCTTGTTTCCTCCGCCGTCTGTAACATCGGTAGGGATGCTTGCTTTGCATATAGCACCTCCCGGAATGGTGTTTGTCTCAGAGAACTCGCAGTCTTTGAGTGTCACCTTTCCATTTGCGTAGACTCTGATGAGTCCTTCGCCTGTGACCGTGTTGTTTGAAAATACGCATCTTTCAAATGTAGCATTTGCAGATGTGCTGGATGTTGAGCCAATTCGCATTATCCCATTTCCAACTTTATAATTTTTGTTGAACCGGCAGTTTACACAATAGACATTTTTTGACGCACCAATCAATAGGCAAGTGCCTGCGTATACATCAAATTCTTTTTCTAGTACCCATTGATATGTGTCATTGAATCCGACACCATCAAAAAGTGTTTCTGTCCCAGTTGCAGTGCCATTGTAAACGAATAGTCGCGCATTGTCCTTATCTCCGTTCCTGTCTTTTCCAACGAAGGCCGTTGAGTGTTTGTTAATGTCGCGGTCTGTTGTCGTTACACCGGTCAGATTTGTCGGATAACCACCATAAATCTTGAATCTTGTGTTGTCCTTTAATGGTATGGTGCCAGTTGACGGCTTTATGTTACCCTCAGTTATGAATATCACGTGATCAGTCAAGGCTGTTCCCTGAAGTTTACTTATAAGAGTCTGGAACGACCATGCATTCTCCCACGAAAGCCCCTGTTTGTCTCCCGCTCCGTCCTTGGTGACGAACCTCTTGTTAGCGAATGGAGTGCTGCGGAGTTCTCCCAGATTCTTGATTGCCTTCCTCGGGGCGTCAAGGACATTGCTGGAAATGTTCTCGGCAAGGAGCGTGTTGTCTGCGGAGTAAATCTGCATCGAGAGTCCTGTCGTCTTTGCCGGAAGGATTGCTGCGTAGTATTTGCCAGGGCCGCTTACGGAAACTTCCACATTAGGCTGGTAGTCAGGAACATCCTCTGAAGCAGTGTAGGGAGCATCAAGAATGCTCGCGGATATGTTGACCTTGCCGTTGAGCGGAGCTCCGTTGCCGCCGATGAAGACCTTAGCGGCATTAGCATTAACCACTGTGAACTTGAGCAGTGCGCAGACATTTTTCAGGGCAATGGAGTTGTCCTCTCCGATTTCCCCTACCTCAATCGAGGCATGCTCGAACTTACCGTCCTGCACCTGCGGAACCGTGACAGAGAACTTTCCGCCAGTCAGCGAGGTTTCAATGTTAGACGGATAAACTGCCCATTTGAGGGCCTTTCCGGACTTGACGGTAGCCTTGAATGTCGCCGTCTTTCCGCCGTCCTTGAGATCGGCCTCTGTAAGAGCTTCCGTGGTGAAGTCTGAGCCGTCTTCGCAGATAAGCTTCAGTTTGTCTTCTTTGGCCCAGCTGACGCTGCCGGTCGTTTCGTTAATAGTTGTTTTGGTCGAGATCTCAGCTGTTCCCTCGTTTTCTTGTGCCGCTGCGCCAGTCTCCGTCATAACTGGGTGCGCGGCTGTAAGTGTTATAGTAGTGTATTCCGGAGTGCTGTCGTCCGGCTCCGTCGGTGTTTCCGAGATTTCCTTCGCGCAGGAAACGATTGCGAGTGCTGATGCAAGTAATAGACGGAAGTCTTTAGTTATGGTGTTCATTGTCATATTCAGTTTGTCGTTAATTACCATACAAATGTATCTTTATCCTCATCAAATGTGTAATCGTCGTTGGTAAAGTCATTATTGTACTGTTCGTTGCTGGCGGCGAAGCCGGCTTCTGGGGAGATTGTCAGGACTGTCAGTACAGGAGGCTGGTATGAGTAGGTTCCGTGTAGTGCAGCGTCTGTTAGGATAGTTTCACCTTTCATATTTATAGTGTTTATTAATTTCTTCCCTAAGCACCCGGAAACTCAGGTGTGGTGTAGTTGGGTACAAAGGTATGATTTATTTTTAAAAACAAAATAAATTTTGTGATTTTTTTAACTTTTAGTGTTGATGTTTTGATAGGGCTGCAAAAAATCCAAATAATTTTGGAGAATTAGAAAAGAAAATTTTATCTTTGCAAAAAAGATAGTACCACACTACACTACACCCAAACAAAAATAGATAATAACGAAAACAACAACTTGCCTCAGAAAGAGGATCCTTTATAGATTTCATAAAAACATAATTTGTTATGACACTGAATATCCAGACATCATTCTTGCGGGTTTCCGCTGCCGTTTTAGCTCTTCTTTCCGCATTTTCTTCCTGTGCGAAGGCGGATGTGTCGAACGGGCAGTCGCCAGCCGACAATGGCTATATTGTCGTGACCGAATACGGAATCAGCAACGATGGCAGCGAAATAGGCAAAGAGCTCAACCGTCTCGTCAAGGACGCTTACGGCAGTACACTCTATTTCCCGGCCGGAACATATAACCTGACCGAGCCGATAAAAACTCCTTATGACTATGCCAAGAATGTAAATCTTGTATTCGACAAGAATGCCCACATTACATCCAGCAAACCATTGGAAGCGCTTCTGATGGTAGGTTTTACGGAGATGAAGACAAAAGATGCCGGTCTGAGGCAGTTCTCATACATTGATGGTGGACATTTTGATGCGACTAACACGAAAAGAGGAATCTGGGTGAACGGTCTCAAGCAGCTCGTTACGCTACGAGAGCTTTCAGTCTATTACTGCAAGGGCCGTCACATAGAAATCAGCTGTAGTGACGATTTCAAGGGAACAGGCAGCAGTGACACCAAACTTGACAACATCAGCATCCAGGGGCTTTCGTCCAACGATGACAATTATGGAATATACATAGGACAGCGCTGCGGTGACTGCAAGATTTCCGATACATTCGTCTATGGAACTCGCTGCGGACTTTATACCGAAGGAGCCGGCCATATAATCAACAACTTCCATATACTTACATGGAGAGTGGGTGACGGCCAGACCGGAGACTTTGCTGAGACGGTAGGTGTGAAGATAGCACGTCAGGGGTTCTATCAGTTCAGTCAAGTTTATTTCGATACGACCAACAGGGATTTCGTGATTGAAGGTGACATTGATGTGAATCTCATCATTGACAAGTGCATCAGCCATTCCTATATAGAGAACTTCGGCAGAAGTTTCATCTCTTGGGGCAACGGCAGCGGAAAACTTGAGGCCAAGGTCTCAAACTGCATCTTCAATCTCGACTACAAGCCGGCCGGCTTCAAGATTTTCGATATACCTGAAGATCTGATTATCAATGACTATGAATCGAAGATCACTTTCCGGGACAATATCGTCCGTTCCGGAGTGAAACTGGACCCTTACGACTTGTCGCTGATGATGAAATTCGACGGGAGAAATGCGGAATATGCTTTCACTACGCCACAAGTCATCCCTGCCGGTGGCGTCGTAATAGGCTGCGTAGCTCCATCGGCTTCTTCCAACAGCCTGCGGATAATGCATGGTGAAGATGACTTCACAGACCTTGTCATCGGAACAGATGGTACATTGAAGAAGAACGAGACAAGTTCGGGATCTCCTTACAGTGTATCTGCATTGAAAAAGGGCAAATGGACAGTTCTTGTGCTGAAGGGTTCCGCAACAGCAGCCGTAAACCCGGAAATAATCGACCTTGTCGGCAACAGCACCTTCCTGTCAACTCCGTCTAAGGACAAGTTGTTCAAGTTGTCAGATTATGGCCTTTAGTGCGATATACGCAGTTATACTGCCGGTGGTTGCATCATGTTTTGCAGGTCTTGCTCTTGCATCCTGTTCTTCTGTGCCTGCTCAAGTCAGTCCTGATGATTTTTCGGATGTCATTGACGGCAAGGAAACAGGACTCTGGACTATTTCCTGCGGAGACATTGTCCTTCAGGCGACAAACTATGGCGGTCGGGTCGTGTCTCTTTCGGTTCCGGACAGAAGCGGCAATCCTGTGGATGTCGTTCTTGGACACAGGACTTTGGACGAGTATGTGAACTATAAGCGGGAGCGGTTTCTCGGTGCTGTCGTGGGACCTGTAGCCAACCGGATAGTCGGGGCTTCTTATACTTATGGGGGCAGGACATATCGGCTTTCCGCCAATCATAACGGCAAAGGCATGCTTCATGGTGGTTTCAAGGGGCTGGATTCGGTAGTCTGGGATTTCGTTGCCAGGACAGACAGTTCGCTGACATTCCATTGCCTCCATCCTGACGGGGCAGAAGGGTTTCCCGGGAACCTGGACATATATATGACATATACATTGACACAGTCGCGGGCATGGAAAATTGATTACACGGCCACAACCGACGCAGTCCGTCCTGTCAATATTTCCAATCACCCGTATTTCAATCTCGGGGGTGAAGGCAGCGGAGACTGCAAGGACTATATTCTTTATGTCAATGCAGATTCTTTCCTCGGAACTGACGGCCCGGATGTTATCGAGTCTCCGATTCTTGTGGATGGGACTGTGTTTGACTACAGAAAGCCTCATCCTGTCCGTGACGCCATAGAAAGTAATGATACGCAGATTGTCCGCAGCAACATGGGGTTTGACCACAATTTCTGTATAAAAGGGTCCGGAATGCGAGAGGCCGCGTCTCTTTACAACCCTACCAATGGCATCCGTCTTTCAGTGTGGACTGACCAGCCGGGGCTTCAGCTTTACAGCGGTCAATGGTGGACGGGCGAGGAAAAGGGAAAGAACGGAAAACCGCTCGAAAGATATGGCTCGTTTACATTTGAGACACAGAATTGGCCCGATGCTCCGAACAAGCCGTCTTTTCCTGATCCGTTTCTTGCGCCGGGCGAGACTTATACACATCATTGCGAATACCGTTTCAGTTCTGTTGCGGACTGTGACGGGCGCAGACAGCCGTCTTCTGACAATAAATAGAATTAATGCAAAAGAATGATAGTTATGGATATACACAAGACATTGATAGCAGTGGCCCTACTTGTTCCGGTATTCGTTTCTTGCAGTAAAGGAACGGATGCAGAGAATCTCTCTGCGGACAGGAGTGTCGTAACGGCAGTCGCTGAAGGAGGAAGAAAGACTATCGGAGTCTATGCCTCAGGGAGGTGGACTGCGGAATTTATAGAAGACGCGGACTGGGTGAAGCTCGAAAAAGCATCTGGTAACGGGGACGCTGAACTTGTTCTGGTATTTGACGCCAATGATGGTTTCTACAGATTCACTACGCTCAGACTGTCTCTTTCCGGAAGCGAACTGTCTGTGGAAATAGATGTCAATCAGGAGTCTGCGAAGGGCTCACCTGTGCTGAACCTGTTTCCTCCTGAAGTGATTTATCCGGCTGCGGAAGGAACTTATGAAATACCGTATTCGTCAAATGTCCCCCTGTCCTGTCTGTCTGCAGAATGTGACAGCCGGTGGGTCAAGAATCTTCATGTCGGCGAGGAGACATTGTCTTTTTCATTGGCTCCTAATTCTGAAGAAAACCGACGTGCTGCCAGAATATATCTTATCTGCACTGATGCTCAGGAGAAGGTCTATAAGACACGCTGTACTATCACGCAGGAGGCAAAGGGAGACCGGAAGAGTTTCGACGGCGATGCCGGTAATGACGACTATACAGTGGATGACGACAAATACAAGTGGTAATAAAGAAAACTGAATATGAAATTTCATCTTGAATTGGCGGTGTTCGTGCTGCTCGCAGGCATACCTCTGAAAGCCATGGCCGGGACAAATGCATCTGGAGAAGTTCTTTCTGCAGATGAAATGTCCGTCACCATGAGTCCTCAGAATGACGGGACTGTCTCCGTGCGGGGAACGGTGCGTGATGCTGCAGGAGTTCCTCTGCCGGGGGTAGTGGTTCTTGTCAAGGATAGACCGTCGTCAGGAGTATTGACTGATGCTGACGGCGGATTCACGATTACGGCTCCGTCCGGTGCTGTGTTGGTATTCACCTGCATGGGCTACAAGACAGTTGAACTGCCGGCGACCGGAAGTCCTATGAAAATCCGTCTTGAAGAAGAAAGACTCGAGATAGAAGAAACAGTGGTCGTAGGTTATGGCGTACAGAAGAGGGAAAGCGTTGTGGGAGCAATAACCAGTGTGAAAGCCGAAGACATTGCCGGCACCGGATCGAATCTGCTGAACAATGCTCTTGCAGGCAAGGTTCCGGGAATGCTCGTGTATTCTCAGAGCGGTGCTCCTGGAGAGAGTGATGCGACACTTATGATCCGTGGCCTTTCCAGCTGGAACGGAAGCGAGCCGCTTGTAATGGTAGATGGCATAGAACGCCCGATGAATTCCATTTCGCCTTCGGATGTCGCCAGCATCTCCGTGCTCAAGGATGCCTCAGCTACAGCTGTCTATGGCGCGAAGGGAGCGAACGGCGTTATTCTGGTCACGACCAAGACCGGAACGAAGGGGGCTCCGAAATTCTCTGTCAATGTCAATCAGGGCTTTAACACTCCTCTGTTCATTCCATCGCACGTGGATGCCGCAACAGTGGCGCGGATGGCCAACACGGCTCTTAAGAACACGCAGTCATTCGGCTCCATATTTTCCGATGAGGTGATAAGAAAATATGCTGACCAGTCGGAACCGCTCCGTTATCCGGATGTCGATTGGTACGGACTTCTTTTGCGCGATTTCGCCCTGAGTTCAGATGCTGACATCACGATGTCAGGAGGAACTGAGAAGGTGAAGTACTATCTTGGTGTAGGCTATGTCCATGATGGCTCCATAATCAAAGAAATCACAGACGGAACAAACTACAGCAGCGACAGGATATCCTATCGTATGAATTTGGACTGGGGCATTACAAGTTCTACACTTCTTTCTCTGAAGGTAGGAGGTGTCACAAATATGGAGAAGCGCCTCTCTACTGCATGGAACTCATCGACGGTCTTCAGTACCATCTATCAGGCTCCGTCCATCTCTTATCCTGCCTACTATCCTGAGTGGGCGCTTGAGCAGTTTCCGGATGTCAACTATCCGGGCTTGAAGGACAAGCGGCTTGGAGGCAATCAGGGACACGCCTACGCGAACCCCTACAGCATGCTTGCCGACCCTGACTACCAGCAGACGATGACCAACCGCCTGATGACCGATATTATCCTCAAACAGAATCTGGATTTCATCACGAAAGGACTCTCAGTAACAGGAAAGTTCGGTCTGACATCGACATACTCCCGAATTTCCAAGAAGGTAAAGGCCTATATGGCGCAGTACAACATTGACTGGAATATGTATGATGCAGGTTCTGACGACATCTGGGTTCCTGTGGGAGCTGCTTCGGACTTCGTCTATAGTCCAAACCCTTATGCCGTTACCCAAGACAATTCTGCGACAAATGTGACGTACATCACATACCTTGAAGGATCTCTGAATTACAGTCGGAAGTTTGCTGATGCACATAATGTCACCGCTCTCGCTCTTTATAATCAGAGACAGTACAACAACGGCGCTTCATTCCCGAAACGCAACCAGTCATTCGTGGCGAGGATGACCTATGATTACAAGGGGCGCTACCTGTTCGAGGCCAATCTCGGAATAACCGGAAGTGAACAGTTCTCGCCGAAGTACCGCTACGGAATTTTCCCGTCAGTGGCATTGGGCTATGTGCTGTCAAAGGAAAAATTCTGGAAAGAGTCAATGCCGTGGTGGAGCAGGATGAAGTTCCGCTATTCCAATGGTTTTGTCGGGAGCGACAACTCGTCGAGCAACTGGCTTTACTACTCCTCGTGGACCAAGAATTCTTATGGCTACATCGTGGAGGATGCCGCGGCAAATCTTGATGCCCGTTGGGAAACAGCGCACAAGCAGGACATCGGAATCGAGATGGGATGGCTCAAGGACAGGCTTACTCTTGAAGTGGACCTGTACGATGAGAAGAGGAGCAATATGCTGATGGCCCCTGTGGTGACCCCGCTTGTCGGAGTGAAGTACAAGGATGTGAATACCGGTGCTTTGAAGAAGCATGGTTTCGAAGTTGAGGTAAACTGGAAAGACAGGACAAGGGGTGATTTCTCATATAATGTAGGTGCGATGATAGGACTGAGCGAAAACAGGATTACCAGTTATGGCGATGCTCCTTATGCTCCTGAATATCAGAAATATGCCGGGACGCCGCTGAATTCGGCCAGAACAGGCAGCACTCTCGTGGATGACCGCTATTTCAACACAATCGACGAAATACACGGATATCCGCTCTATACATCAGAATGGACCAATGTCGTGCCAGGAGTGTATAAGTTCCTCGACTACACAGCGGACGGAAGCATATCCCAGAAAGATCTCCATACGCTGAGAGGCTCGACTTATGCTCCGGGAGTATATTCCTTCAACTTCGGTTTCAATTGGAAGGGGCTTACGTTCAAGACACTCTGTACAGGTACAATCGGCAAGTATATAAATTATCGTCGTGCTGCCATAATACCTTTCTATTCAGGTGACTATGTTGTCCATACTTCACATCTTGACTACTGGACTCCGACGAACCGCAATTCTTCAGTTCCGGCGTTGTCGCTGTCTGACGAGATGTACTCGTGGGCTGGAGGAACATCGGCCTGGCCGGGGTATGACCTCGCGCTTGACGGCTACACGTGGAAGAAGTCGGACTACCTGACAGTCAAGGAGATGTCTCTTATCTACACCTTCGACGGCAAGAAGTTGCGCAAGGCACTCGGAGTCCGCTCCCTTTCGCTCGGTGTCATCTGCAATAACCTTTTCACCTTCACTGGACTTATTGAACAAGACCCTCAAAGGCTCACGACTGCGGAGAACTACTATCCGACGATGAGGGTCGTAAAACTGAACTTGAATCTTTCATTCTGAGCATATGAAGAAAATAAGATATATATTGGCCGTGACGGCACTCGCTTTCACAACTGGCGGCTGTGGCTATCTCGATGTGGATCCTGAACTTGGACTTGAAGACAAAGAAGTCTTCGGCACCTATTCCAACTTCCGCTCATACTTCGACTGGCTCTACGCTTCCGGAAATGGCACGAACAAGGAAAACATACTTTATGCGTTCCCGATGTACTCGGACTTTCTCCAGAAATATTCATTCTCATGGTATAACACCACTGATATGGCTGATGCCGGAAGAATGGGTGTGACGCAACAGTATTTCAAGCAGGGCACGATGACCCAGGACTTTCTGAAGGCAGTAACTTTCGATGCTGGTGGTACTGACAAGCCGTTGGCAAAGGCTATGTTTGCGACAATCCGCCGCTGCAATACGACCATAGCCAACATTGACCTTTGTGCTGATGCTACTCCCAAGCAGCGCGGCGATTTGTTGGGCCAGGCCTACGCCATACGCGGATTCTGCTACTTTTCTCTCTGTCGTTTCTTCGGTGGGATGCCTTATATGGACCACGCACTTGAAGCAGAGGAGTCTTGGGACCTGCCGCGGCTTTCCTCTCACGAAACATTGGTCCGGGCTGCCGAAGACCTGCGCAAAGGATATGAACTGCTTAAGGAAGCCGGCTACATGAGGCGAAACTCACCGGAAGATCTTTCGAGCGCGACACTGGACCAGATCAGCGGTGCTGCGGCAGTAGGACTCTATGCGAGAGCCCTGCTCTATGCCGCAAGTCCGCTTAGCAATGAAAGGGGCGAGGAAGACTGGAAAGATGCAGCTGCAGCCTGTGCTCTTGCATTGCAGGAAGCGCTTGATGCAAAATTCACACTCACTCCGGCTGCAAGTTATACGACCAATTTCCTGAGTCAGAGGACTACCAATGAGAATATCTGGGTATATGCGCTCCAGACAAAAGATAACCATGCGAACCTGAGCAGCATCATGGCATATCCTCAGTCTGCTGCCACCACAGGGTCTTCCGGAGTATGCCCGACACAGAATTTTGTTGACAGGTACGAGACCAAGTACGGAGAGCCGCTTCTCACTGAAGCCGACAGGGCTGCTGCCGCTGCTGCGGGGCACTATAGCGAACAGTCTCCATACAAAGATCGCGATCCGCGCCTGGACCTTACCATTGTCCATGACGGACAGGCAAACAGCAACTCTGAGGGCAAGAAGATCAATATATACTATGACCCGGACTCCAAGTCATGGCCGACGACCAGGCTCAATGGAGTGAACGTCTCTTTCGGTATTGACTGGGGTACAAGGGACAATGATACCTACGCATATTCCAACACCGGCTACTACTGCCGCAAGTACTGGAACGGAGTGATCGGTCTCAAGCAGCAGAGCAACCACTACCACGAAGATCCTATCATCCGTCTGGCCGAGTTGTATCTGAACTATGCAGAAGCTGTGAACGAGGCTTACGGCCCGTCCGGAAAAGCAGGAACGGTCGGCCTTACTGCAGTCGAGGCCCTGAATGCCGTCAGGGAACGTATCGGAATGCCTCCTGTTGCATCAAAATACACGGCTGATAAGGAAGGTTTTCGCGAGCGCATACGCAATGAACGTTGTGTGGAACTGGCCTTTGAGGGACACCATTACTACCACGACATCCGTCGCTGGAAGATTGCTCCTCAGACTATGGGAACCATGCTTTATGGAATGCACGTCGAGAAGACAGACAAGAGTGAGAAATATCCGGAGGGAAGAATTTATACCAGAAAGCCTCTGCCGAACAATCGCCAGTGCGTGTGGAAGGACTATATGTATTACATTCCTTTCCCGGATTCCGAGGCGTTCAAAATGCAGAATTTCGTTAATTGGAGCTGGAAATGATAAAAGGGAAGCACATGAAGAACAGTTTGATGGCGGCATTGGCTGTTATGCCATGCCTTACAATGATGTGGAACTTCCAGGCATCGGCCGCAGTGCCACGAGAGCGTCAAGAGAAGGCGGATGCCGCGAAATGTGACAGCCTTGTCGTGATGCCTTGGAACGGACGGGTATCGTGGAATGAGTCCACAGGCAGTTTTCTCTCTGTTTCGGGAGAAGCCCTTGAAGGACGTATGCAGGGCGATTTGATGAACAGGCTCACAGGTGCCGTTCCGGGACTTGAAATCGTGGAAAAGGCTGGCTTTGCTCTGCCGAACTACCAGTATCGCACACTTGACTCTGACCGTTTCTCTGTCAGGATGAGAGGACGCGGCAATGTGATGTGCATCGTGAATGATGCATGCATCCCTTTCGGACAGTTCCAGCTTGACCCGAACCAGATAGAGTCAATGACTTTTCTTACGGATGTTGCCGACAGGGCACGCTATGGTGTGCTTGCGTCGGACGGCGCTATCCTGATAAAGACAAAGTCCGGCAGTTACAACACTCCGATGCGCATCAGCGTGAATGCGGAGAGTGGGGTAGGCTTCGCGGACAGAGTCTCCGAGTGGGTGAACGGAGTGGACTATGCCAAACTGAACAATGCGGCGAGAGAAGAGGGGGACTATGAACAGCTGTACAGCCAGCTGGCGATACGCAATTTCGAGAAGTGTGACCCATACAGCAGCGAGTATCCTAACGTTGACTATAAGTCTCTAATGTTCAGGGATTTCAGACCGGAATCAAGTGCGGGGCTGAATATCTTCGGCGGCACTTCAGGAGTTCGTTACAACTTCTCTTTGAGCGGACTCTGGTCAGGTGATCTGATAAAGAGCACCAAATCGGTGGACCACAGTCGTGTCAATTTTACCGCAGGCCTCGGAGTAAAGGTAGGGAAATATATGGAAGTCTCAGTTGACTTTTCTTCAATGCTTTATTTCAGGCATTCCGGAAGGACATCGTGGTACGACTACCGCTCTGTTCCGGCTGTGGCATATCCGCTCGAACTCGAACTGCCGGACGGTGCCGGGACCGCCTATGGCGTAAGCAAGTCTTGGACACAGAATTACTATGCGCTCATGAACGAGGGCGGATTCCGCACAAACAGGATGCGTTCAGGACTTATGGATGTCGCACTTGACGTGGACCTGTCGTGGCTGCTCAAAGGCCTCAAGTCACGTACTTGGCTTGCCGCATCCAACTTTGCGCAAACCACGATAGGAAAGAATGATGATTACATCGCATGGTATTGGTCGTCCGATGCCGGCATTCAGGAGCAGTCCTCCCACAAAGGAGCCAAGGCTTCCGGAAAATCCACTCTCTCCAACTACACTTGGCAGTCGATGTCAATGTACGAGAGACTTTCATACGAAGGTGATTTCGGACAGAACCATGTAAGTGCCGGAGCTACTTTCTCGATGAACAGTGCCTCCAGCAAGACAGAGACACAGAATCAGAGGCAGATGTATGTAGTGGCAGATGCAAAGTATTCATATGCAGGCAGATATGTTGCGGAACTGGTGGCCCAGTATGCAGGCTCATCTCGCTACGAAAAGGGCCATCGCTTCGCCTTCTTCCCTTCTGCCGGGCTCGCGTGGGTAGCCTCCAATGAGGACTTCCTCCGGGACGTGAATTGGATTGACCGCCTTAAACTTCATGCTCAGACAGGACTCACCGGACAGTTCGACGTTTTCGGCACGCCATATCAGTACCGTTCCAACTACTCTTACAACGGAGACATGTGGTACGGCCCGATTTCTGACCAGCCGTCCTGGTTCGGAACCAACCGCTGGATTTCCTATAAGACGACGATAAACCGTCTCGCCAACCACAACCTCAGTTGGCCGAAAGTCTTTCAGACAGACCTCGGAATTGATTTTGATTTCCTCAGTCTCTTTTCCTTCAAGGTCAATGCATATTACAAGAAGATATATGACTCAATAGTGAACGTATCTTCCATAATTCCAGGAGTCTATGGCCTCAACAATATCTCGCTGATGGATAACTATACCGCGCAGAGCCTTCGCGGAATGGATGTAACATTCGGATATTCACAGACCTTCGGAGATTTCCATGTCGGAGCCTCGTTAAGCGCGACAATGTACAAGGCGATATACGAGAAGATGACTGATGACAACTGGCTCTATGAATACCAGAAAAAGACCGGTACTCCTGTAGATGCGTATTGGGGATACCGCTGCATAGGAAAATATGAAGATGAGGATCAACTGTCATCTGTTCCTGCAATCTCTACCGCAGTGAAGGTAGGAGACCTCATGTATGAAGATGTGAACAATGACGGGAGGATTGATGACAATGACAAGGTGAATCTCGGAAATACGGCTCCTCGCCTCAGTTATGCCCTGAACTTTACTTTCGGATGGAAAAGCCTGGAGTTGAATGTAGTGGGAACAGGTCGTGCAGGTCTTAAGACAGCGATGACCAACAGCTATTTCTGGAACGGCTGGGGAGACGGAAACTATTCAGCCTTTGTCAGGGACAATATCGGTGGTGCATATCCGCGTCTCGACTATGTACATTCGGACCAGAACTTCGTAGGATCGGACTTCTGGCTCCGCAACGGTTCCTGGTTCAAGATACAGAGCGTGGAACTGTCATATGACTTGAACTTGAGGCCTTCCTCATGGATCAAGGGAATAAAGTTCTCGCTGAAAGGACAGAATCTGCTGACGCTGTCGGGGATAAAGGATGTGGATCCTGAGTGCATTGACGCCGGCGTCACTTCCTATCCTCTGCTGCGTTCCGTGACCGGAGGCGTGAAACTCAATTTCTGATGCAGCTTATTATTCAGACAAGATATAACTCTTTCAATCCTGATAACAATGAAATTCACGAAAACCATAGCAATACTTCTTCCTGTCATTGCCATTTCCGGCTGCAGCTTCCTTGATCCGCTTCCGGACGGCAGTTACAATGACGACAACTATGAAGAAAACACCAAGTTGCTGCGAGGATATGTGGACAAGATATACAACGACTTCATTCCAACGCTGTATGCGACGAACTACCTTCTCGGCATCTCGGCCGCAACAGATGATGCAGTGTATCGCTCAGAGACAGCCGCGTGGCGCAAGTTCTCGAACGGTACTGCGCTTATGTCCGGCAATCCATTCACTTCCAAATGGAACAGTGACTATTCGGCAATAAACTATGCAAACCTCTTTCTCAAGGACCGTGTCGGAATCAGTTCCCGTTATCTGATCGACAAGGAGGCTGATGCTGTCTATCGCAGGACAATGCAGGGCAGTGCCTTCGGACTACGTGCCTGGTACGGATTTGACCTTCTGCGCACTTTTGCCGGAAAGGGAACTGACGGAAACATGTATGGCGTGCCGATTATGACAGAGCCTGCCGCGACAGACAAGATTGACAACGAGAGCATCCGTAGAGCAGGAGTGGATGAATGCGTGAAACAGATTCTGGAAGACTGTGACTCTGCATATTTCTATCTTCCGGAATCCAACCGCGACTATCCTGGTGATCCTGCCCAAAGCCTGACAGTGACCGGCTCCGTGCGCTATAAAACTCTGGACCGTGTCTGCATTGACGCTATACGCGCTATGGTATGGCTCTTTTGGGCGAGCCCGTCATTTAATCCTGGCGGCAATGTTGACAGGTATAGGCAGGCGGCTTTGTATGCTTCGCGGGTTATGAAACACAAGATTGAGCGTGAAGGTTCACTTGCCGGCGGATTTGACCCTCTTTCCGGTTTCAGATGGTATGACTGCAACAGTGCAGAGATTGTATGGCCGTCCAACTTCTCGAAGGCAACTGACACTGAAAAATGCTGCTATCCGCTCGGTTTCGGCGGGCAGTCCAATATCGTCCCGACACAAGAACTTGTGGATGCATTCCCGATGGCGAACGGCTATCCGATAACGGATCCTCGCAGCGGATATGACCCGCAAAAACCTTATGATGGCCGTGACCCGCGCTTCTATGCGGCAATCTACTATAACGGCTCCTCTGTACTGCGTCTCTCAAATGGTGCGAAGATGTATTCTTTCAAGACTGAGACAGACGGAGCTGACGCTCCCGGAGGGACGATGACCTCGCCTACAGGCTACTATATCCGCAAATTTCTCTACCGTGGATGGAATCCGTATGACCAGACGGTTCAGCAGGGTTACCGCTGTGTCCACCTGTTGAGTTGGACTCAGATGTGTCTCATTTTTGCGGAGGCTGCAAACGAGGCGGTGGGCCCTGACGACAGCGGAACATATGGCTATTCTGCAAAACAGGCGCTTGCGTGGCTGCGTGCCCGCAAGACGACAGAGGGTGCCGATGGACTTGGGGCTTCAGGAGACGCTTATCTTGATGAGTGTGCATCTTCCGGAAAAGAGCAGTTCGCGGCTTTGGTCAGGAACGAATGGCGCGTTGAAACCTGTTTCGAAGGTGAAAGATATTACAATCTCAGACGTTGGGCTACCTCATCATCTGACCTTAATGTCCCGGTTCACAGGGTAAAGATAACGAGAGGGTATTCGGGGGAGGAAGTCTTTGATTACAACGAGGTTGTTGAAAACTTGAGCTATCCGTCCCTTTGGGCACCGCTGCCTTATATGGAGGTTCGCCGCTGTCCGAATCTTGTTCAGAATGAGGGCTGGGAAAGCTGGAAATAATGTATTTTAATTGGAAAATCGGATATATGAAGAAAATAATTGTCTCACTCGCCGTTTGTTGTGTCATTGCCACCGGATGCTACGATGACTACACTATGGATTACGAATATACAGGGGTATATTCAGCCTATCAGTACGACCTTCGCACGTTTGTGGTCGGAGAGGGGATGAAGTTCGACTTTACCGTGGCTCTCGGAGGTGTCGTGGAAAATGTCCGGGACAGAGCTGTGGAGGTGACGACCGACGATGCTCTGTTGTCTGCGGATCTTTCCACCTTCTCTGAATCGGAGGGCACACCTTCTTTTACTGCACTTGACGGTCTGAAAGGCATGGGACGGCTCGGGGCCTTGAGCCAGTCTTATGTGAGCGACGCTTTTGCGGATGTGAAGGAGATTGTCCCGCTTCCTTCTTCCTGCTACGAATTGACCGGTCTTGACGGACTTACCATACGCAAAGGACGGCACACCGCCAGCGTGACTGTCCACGCGACCGATGAGATACTTTCCGACCCGAAAGCGTTCGGTCCTTGTTATGCCTTAGGATTCAGGATTGTAAGTGCTGACGCAGATGTGCTTGTCAAGGAAAAGAGTTTCGAGGTAATTGCTGTAAAATGTGAAAACCGCTTTTATGGGAACTGGTATCATGGAGGCCGTACTGTCGTCCGCAGCGATGCTACAGGTGAAATCCTTTCAACTGATGAGTATGAACTTACGCTTCCGCAGGCTGATTCGAAAGTATATAGACTGACGACAGTGGATGCCGTTTCCGTGAGGACTGACCGTATGGGAGGGCGTACAGGCTCGCTCCTGCTGACTTTTGAAGGGAACGACATCACGATTTCTCCTGCCGACGGCTCAGACATCATCATAAACCCGATTCAGGGATATCCGAGCCGTTTCAATGGTGCGGATCTTCTTCAGAACAGGGAACTGTCGCTAAACTATTGCTACAGCAATGGCGACGGAACTACGACTTATGTCTATGATGTGCTGAAATTCCGCAACAGAATCAGGGATGGCATAAACGAGTGGCAATCAGAATAGTTGTCTCTGATTGAGGATTATTGTTCGATATAACACAATGAAAGGTATGAAAATAAGAAAATTGACATTGCTCTGCTCTATGTTTCTTTCGGCTGCGCTTCTTGTGCAGGCACGGAATACGGGGAATGTCAGAATAGACGGAACTTTCGGAAATTCAGTCGAGGCTGTCGGAGGGTGCACTTTCACGGAAAAAGACGGAAGCTTCGACATTGTCTCCAAGCAGTGGAAGGCAGGAGTGATGCTTCGCGGAAAATGGGATTTGAGAGAATACAAGTCGATAAGACTGACGATAGAGAACCACAGCGACGTGACTGCGCTTTACCTCGTATGCGATATGTTCGACTCTCGCCGCAAGTCTGAATTCCGCGACCGGGCCAACAGGGCAGCAGCAGGGGTTTATGAGGCGGTGGGTGACATACCGACCGGCTCCAAGATGACAGTGGAATTTCCGTTGAGCCCGGATATGCCTTGTCCTGAAGTAAACGGGGCGTTCCGCCTGATGCACGGAACCCCATATTCACGGGAACTCGGACTGTTCTCGTATGACATTGACCTTTCTGATATTCATACCATTGTCCTCGCCGGAGTAAATCTTCTTCCAGGGGTGAAGTTCACTATCTCAGATGTGGAACTGATTCGCGGAAAACGCATTGCGCCGAAGTCAATGCAACTGGATTCAGCAGCATTCTTTCCGTTCGTTGACACCTATGGTCAGTACAAATATATCGACTGGCCCGGCAAGGTTCACTCGGACAAGGATCTCCAGCGTGCGAGACGTGCGGAAGAAAAGGATCTTGCAGAGCATCCCGGACCTGATGACTGGGATATTTATGGAGGATGGAAGAAAGGACCACGATATGAGGCTACCGGACAGTTCTACGTGAAGAAGATTGACGGAAAGTGGTGGATGATTGATCCCGAGGGCTATCTCTACTGGTCGCACGGAGTCGTGCGCGTCACCACTTCTTCGGCCGTGACTCCTCTGGACGGCAGAAAGTTCTATTTCACAGGCCTTCCTGACAATGAGGAGAATCCATTTTATCAGTTCTATTTTACTCGTGACAATCTGCTGTATCCATATTATACGGCACGAGGCATCAGAGAAACCTATGATTTCTCTTCGGCGAATGCTTTCCGCAAATACGGTGAGGAATACAAGGCCGTTTTTGCTGACCTCGCCCATCGGAGGCTGCGCAGCTGGGGAATGAACACGATGGCAAATTCGTCTGATACGGCGATATGCGCTATGGACAGGACCGTCTATAACGAGAGAGTAGATTTGGGCGCTCCTGTCGCCGGTTATCCGAAATGGCCTGTCCTTGAAGGCTCAGGCGGATGGTGGCCTTTCATTGACCCGTTCGACAATCTCTTTCCTATGTGCGTGCGGGCTCATCTTGAGGCTAAGCGGACACAGCTGGAGGATTCGTGGTGCCAGGGATTTTATGTGGACAATGAAATCAACTGGGGAGGTCCGACAATGCTTGCTGGTCTTGCCCTGAAGGCATCTGCGAAGCAGGCGAGCAAGCAGGTGCTGATAGATCATCTCATGGCCAAATATAGAAGTGTGGAGGCCCTCAACAAAGCCTGGGGCTCGGCATTCCCTGATTGGAACGCACTTGTGTCGAACCGCAAGCCTTTGCCGTCAGGTGCGGATGCAGATCTTGCAGAACTGTCGTCTTTGATAGTCAGACAGTATTTCAAGACTGTACGCGATGTATTTAAGCAAGTCGCCCCGAACAAGCTTTACATGGGCTGCCGTTTTGCAGGGGCTCCGGAGTTTGTGGTGAGGATAGCGGCTGACTATGTGGATGTGATGAGTTACAACAACTACACTTATACCCGTGAACCCTTCTCCTTGCCGAAGGGCATTGATCTTCCGGTCATGTATGGAGAGTTCCATTTCGGCGCACTTGACAGGGGACTGTTCCATACAGGTCAGGTTGCCACATTCAGTCAGAAGAACCGGGCCCGCGCCTACAAGGACTTCGTGCGTTCATGCCTGAAGAACCCATGCATCATCGGCACCAACTGGCATCAGTTCTCTGACCAGCCTTGTACTGGGCGTTTTGACGGGGAGGATTTCCAGGTAGGACTTACCGACTGCTGCGATACCCCTTATCCGGAGACGATCGAGGCATTGCGCGAGATTGGCTACAATATGTACACAATCAGATATGGACAGTCTGAATAATAAAGGCTTTGGATTATGACTATACAGAATATATTTTTGTCATCGGTTTGCGTGGTGCGCCTGGCATTGTCCTGTGGTGTTGCCGCCTCCCATGAGCCTGAATCTCCAGGCAAAAATGAGACAGTGGAGTCTGCGCTTGCTCTTCCTTACATAATGAGTGACGGTATGGTCCTTCAGCAGGAATCTGAAGTGGCGATTTACGGAACTGACGACAGAGGGGTAAAGGTTACTGTCTCTCCTTCCTGGTCCGACCGCAGTTTCGGGACAGTCACCGGAAGCGACGGAAGATGGATTGCCAAGATAAAGACACCGAAAGGGTCGAACAAGTCCTATACGCTAAAGATTACCGACGGCAATAAAGGAGAGAAGATTATCCGTGATGTCCTTGTCGGAGAGGTCTGGCTTTGCAGCGGACAGTCCAATATGGAGCATCCGATGAAAGGCTTTTCTGCCTCTGAACCAGTGCAGGATTCGGAAAAGGAACTTTCCGACGCAGACTATCCGCAGTTCCGCTATTTCAAGGTTCCTCGCGATGTCTCCCGGGAGCCACGGTATGATACTGGGGAATCGTCGTGGAAGAGTTGCTCACGTGACAATGCCAAGGACTTCGAGGCGATTGCTTTCTTTTTCGGGAGGAGAATCCACAAGGCCCTGGATGTTCCGGTCGGAATAATAGGCTGTGCCTACGGCGGATCGCGCATTGAGGGCTGGATGCCTCCAGAGTCCTTCACAAAGCTCGCGAAAAACGAGTATATGGATTCTGACAAGTTGTCTGAAGGGGAGAATAGTGCGAGTGCTCCGTCCAACTGCTGGAATGCGATGCTACTTCCTGTGATGGACTATGGCTTCAGAGGATTCCTTTGGTTTCAGGGTGAGAGCAACTGTAACTACTACTGGTCATACTCTCATCTGCTTCAGGTCATGGTCTCCGACTGGAGAGCACGCAAGGGTGACAGTTCGGCGCGGATTCCGTTCTATTTCGCGCAGTTGGCTCCGTGGGTGAACAACCGCCCGATTACGAACAGCGGTTCTGAACTTCTGCGCAATGCCCAGATGACAGCCTCCAAGGCTATTCCGAACTGTGGAATCATCGGACTGAGCGATGCCGGCAGTGAAAACACCATCCACTTTCCGAAAAAGATGATACCTGCTGAGCGTTTTGCGTTGTGGGCATTATTCAATGAATATGGCGTCAAGAAGGTAAATCCTATGGGACCGGCATTTTCATCAATGAGATCTGAAGGCGGGAAACTGTTGGTGAGCATATCCGACGCTTCAGGGCTTCATGTCGTGGATGGAGTCGATAATGTTCCGTATGCAGAAATATCCGGTGACGGAAAGAATTTCGTTCCGGCCAATGTCCGCATACTGTCCGGCGGCATCCTGGAGTTCTCTTCTTCAGAAGTTTCCTCTCCTACGGCGGCACGCTACTGCTACAGCGGCTGGCATGTCGGCACCATCTTCAATTCGGCCGGTCTGCCACTTTTCCCGTTCCGGGCATCGCTGTAGGTTTATTCGGCAAGCTCTCTTACTGGAAATCTAGAAAGATTCCCGGCGGGTCATCCGGAAGTCGCAGTGGACTTTCTTGAGCTGCCTCTTTAGAATCATGTCTCCGATGAGCTGCCCCATTTGGATGAAATCCGTAGAAACTGTGGTGAGTCCGTTGAGGATTATCTCGCTGATAGGGGATTCGTTGTAGGAAATTATAGCAATGTCTTTTCCTACTGCGAGTCCTTTCTTCTTTGCGAGTCTCGCCAGTTCTATCAGCCCGAAATCATATTGGCCGCTCAGCAGGAGGTATGCTTCTCCCTTGCGGACGTTTTCGGAAATCACGACATCTGAGTAGGTTACGCAGATGTCATTGTCCTTGCAGAACTTTTCCACTCCGGTCCGAATCGTACGGGCATATAGACTGGACGGAAGAGTTATGACATTGAGCCTGTTGTAGTTCTTGAACCTGTCGAGCCCCTCACCGAGTCCCTGTATGATGTCGTTTTCCCAGTCCTGGTAAACAGCTCCGTAGTTTCCATGTATGCTCTTTATCCAGTTGTCCGTCATGATGAGTTTCCTGTTAGGCACTTTTTTCAGCAGAGTGCGCACCTTTTCCTGGGTTGCGGCATCATGCGGGAAGTGCGGCGCAATGACATAGTAGTCGAAGTTGTCAAGGTTTTCGTTGAGGAAATACTCCATCGTCTCCACATTCTGCTCGTGCAGGAGAATCGTAATCTCGGCATGATTGTCGAGCCTCTCTGTCATCGAATTGAAGAGTATCTGCTTGTATGTGCTGAGTTTGTCGAATATCGCCAGAACCTTCAATTTGTGCGTCTCCACATCATTTTTGATAAAGAAGCCCTTACCCTGATGAGGCTCCAGGAGCCCCTTGTCCCTAAGTATCGTATATGCTTTCTTTACCGTTTCCTTCGAGATTTCGTATTCCTCAGCCAACTCGTTCATTGAAGGCAACATTTCCCCCTGCTTAAGTTCTCCTGAATCAATCATTGAACTGATTATCATCACAATCTGTTTATATACCGGTATCTGTGATGTCTTGTCTATGCTTATATTTTTGTTCATATTCTATGTGTGTGGTTGACTTAGCTGTGGTATTGATCAAACTGCATGCAAAGTTAAGAAATTTTATAGATTACTTATATTTGCTCAAGAGCGGAAATAATTATAAATTTGAAGGACGTGTGCAAATATCACGTCCTTTTTAATGATTTCTGAATATGAAGATTGAAAGCAGAATTTGGGGAAAGACTCCTGACGGAAAGGAGATTGTCCTTTACACAATTACCAATGAATCAGGCGCGTCAGTTTCACTGTCGAGCGTCGGTGCCGGAATAGTTTCTGTCAATGTCCCTGACAAGGACGGAAAACTTGCTGATGTCGTGATCGGATATGATGATCCGATGTCGTATTTCGGTGACGGACCATGTGCCGGAAAATGCCCGGGAAGGTACGCCAACAGAATTGCGAAAGGACATTTCACGCTGGACGGAAAAGAATATACATTGCCGATAAACAATGCCTGCAATCATCTTCACGGAGGCCCTGAGGGCTTCCAGAACCAGGTGTGGGAGAGCAGGACAGATGGCGATGCGGTCGAATTCATGTACTTCTCGGAGGACGGAGAGGCAGGTTATCCGGGAAATCTCAAGGTCGTGGCACGCTACACATGGTCAGAAGAAAATGAACTCACATTGACCTTTACCGCCGAGACAGATGCTCCTACTGTGCTCAATCTTACGAACCATTCATATTTCAATCTCAACGGGGAAGGCTCAGGCACTGTGCTGAATCACATTCTGAAGCTCAATGCGTCAGAGTTCCTTCCGACGGACGAGACGCTGATACCACTCGGTGAGCCGGCTGATGTTGCAGGGACGCCTATGGATTTCGTGACGGCCAAGCCTATCGGACAGGATATCCGTGCGGATTTCCCGGCATTGAAATATGGCAAGGGTTATGACAACTGCTTCGTGATCGACGGCGCCGAGCCTGACCAGATTCAGACAGCAGCAGAACTGTATTCTCCGGAAAGCGGAAGAGTGCTCGAGGTGCTGACTACCCAGCCGGGCGTTCAGGTTTACACAGGAAACTGGCTTGAGGGATGTCCTGCGGGCAAAAATGGCCATATCTATCACGATTATGATGCAGTCGCTATCGAATGTCAGCATTATCCGGATTCTCCTAACGAAAGCGATTATCCTTCTACGGTTCTCAGACCGGGCGAGGTGTATGGCCAGGCGATTGTCTTTGCTTTTTCCGTAAGAAAGTAACTGCTTATGAGACAGTATCTTGACCTGTTGCGCCATATCAGAAAGGATGGCGTGGTAAAACACGACCGCACAGGAGTCGGCACACAGAGCGTGTTCGGATACCAGATGCGTTTCGATCTTTCTGAAGGGTTTCCGCTGCTGACCACCAAGAAGGTTCACCTCAAGTCCATAATTTATGAGTTGTTGTGGTTCATTGCCGGAGATACGAATATCAAGTATCTGAAGGACCACGGCGTGTCCATCTGGGACGAGTGGGCGGACGAAAACGGCGATTTGGGTCCTGTCTATGGGCATCAGTGGAGAAGTTGGCCGGCTCCTGACGGAAGAAGCATTGACCAGCTGTCACAAGTCATTGACCAGATTCGGAACAATCCTGATTCCCGCAGGATGATCGTCTCAGCGTGGAATCCGGGTGAGGTGGACAAGATGGCGCTTCCGCCGTGTCATTGCCTTTTCCAGTTTTACGTTGCGGAAGGCAAACTGTCCTGCCAGCTGTACCAGCGCAGTGCCGATACTTTTCTCGGCGTGCCGTTCAATATCGCATCCTACGCGCTTCTGACAATGATGATTGCGCAGGTTTGCGGACTCCAGCCGGGTGAGTTCATCCATACCACGGGCGATACGCATATCTACCTGAATCACTTCGAGCAGGTGGATTTGCAACTTTCCCGTGAGCCGCGCAAGCTCCCCGTAATGAAGATCAACCCTGAGGTGAAGAGCATTTTCGATTTCAAGTACGAGGACTTTACGCTTGAAGGTTACGACCCATGGCCTGCGATCAAGGCCCCGGTCGCAGTGTAGGTTTTATTTTCAGGACAATGCAGAAGAATATCATAGCGGCGGTTGCCGACAATATGGCGATAGGCCGTGACAATGAACTGTTATGGCACATCTCAGCGGACATGAAGTATTTCCGCAGAGTAACCATGGGCTGTCCCATCATAATGGGCTATAAGACATGGCTTTCCATCGGCCGCCCCCTTCCCGGCCGCCGGAACATTGTCATAACCAAAAGTCATTTCGATGCCCCTGAAAACGTGGTACAGGTGCCTGACGTCGCCTCCGCTTTCGTTGCCGCGGAAGAAGTTCAGGTCAATGCCGCTGCCGCGCAAGAGATTCAGGCCGCTGCTGCGCAATGTTCTGCAGGTCAATGTTTTATTCTCGGCGGTGCGAAGACGTACGAGCGCACGTTAGCCCAGGCGGACAAGCTCTACATCACCCATGTCCATACCTCTGTCCCCGATGCCGACGCCTTCTTTCCTGCCATCGACCCTGCCGTCTGGACATTGCAGTCAGAAACTCCTCCTGAAACCGACCCTGAGAACGGCCTTCAATATTCATTCGCCGTCTATATCAGAAAATAAGCAAAATCATTAAATAATTAAGTTGAACCAATATGAAAACGCTATTGAAAAGAGCATTGCTCTCAATTGCCGCTTTTGTGGCACTTGCATTCACAATGAATGCTCAGCAGTATCAAGACGTCGTTTATCTGAAGAACGGAAGCGTCATTCATGGCATTATAACTGAGCAGATTCCGAATCAAAGCCTGAAAATTGAGACGAAAGACGGAAGTGTGTTTATCTGCGATATGAATGATGTGGCGAAGATTACGAAGGATTTTCAAGTCAATGAGGAAAAGAATCAAGGGAGAGAATACGGATGGGTGTCAGCTCCACGTTACCGCGGTTTCGTAGGTGAATCTGTAGTAGTAGGTGTTGAAGATACTGAAGATACCAGAAGTCAGGTTTTCACATCGCACGGATGCCAAATCAATCCTTATCTGTATGTTGGAGGTGGACTTGCTGTCAATTACTGGATTGAGGACGAGTCATTTAATATCCCGGTTTTCGCACATATACGCAGTGAAATACATAAGGCATATAATAAAAGAGTGTCTCCGTACCTTGAAACGAGAATAGGATATAGTGTCGGGGATATAGAGGGCTTCTTCTGAGCGCCGGCAGCTGGATGTCATATATATTTTGGAAAGTCGAAGATGGGACTCAGTTTCGGCATTGGCTATAACTTGCAACTCGCCAAAGTATCTTACAGCTACGGTTCAGGATATCCTGTTAACGAAAATTTCGGCGGTGTATCAATCTCTGTAGCATTCGACTTCTAGTTCGGTAATAATCTACTTTCAACTTGTCCGTGAAATCCCGCCTTCTCACGGACAAGTTGCTGATTTTGAATAACTTGTCCGTAGAAAGGCTACTTTTTACGGACAAAATTCATAATGGAGCAAGTTGCTGAACACACGAAGAATAATAATATCTTCAGCGCGCCCTTCTGAAATGGTGATGCCGGCTTTATTGAATCTGGAGCATATATTTGATACCCAGTCAGCCTCCGGAATTTTTCCGAGGTAAATGGTATCCCCGAACATGTAGAACGACATCCTTTTGATAAGGAATATTTTCTTCTGAAACCGAAGTTCCATAAACAAAAGGCTTATACATAACATCCTGATTTGATGGAGGATACAAGCATTTTTCCGCAAAGTTCACAACATTGTGGACCACAAGTTTGTGTACTTGGTGGATTTTCATTGAAAACGGATAGCCGGACAGAAAAAAGCACTAACTTTGTGGGTGAAAAAATATAGGCAAAGATGCAGAAGATTTGGAAAAAGGCCCTGGTTTATGTGGGCATCGTAGCGCTCTTTTTGGCACTGGCGTATGGATTCGTGCCACAAGTGCTTGGCGGAAAGATAGTTAACCAGAGCGATATATCAGGTTATGTGGGAATGGCCCATGAAGCCAATGAGTGGAACGCGGCACATCCGGATGACCGTACCGCCTGGACCAATTCCATGTTCGGCGGAATGCCTACCACGATGATAACCGGCAATCCAGAGGGCGACTGGACCCAGAAAATCTATGACGCATTTCTGCTCGGACGTCGTCCAGCCACATATCTGTTCATCGCATTGCTCGGCGCATTCCTGCTGATGCTGTCGCTTGGCATTGACAAGATACTTGCTGTCGGAGGAGCTGTCGCGGTCGCATTCTGCTCATATAACATGCAGATTATCCAGGTCGGACACAACACCAAGATGATGGCCATCGCGTGGTTCCCGTGGGTGCTTGCAGCCGTCATTTTCACATACAGGGCGGCATTGGGAATGTACCGCAGGGAAGATGACATTGACCCGAAACCTGAAAAGAAGGGCTGGCGGGCGTGGATTCCGCAGGCGGTACTCGGCGCAGCGCTGTTCGGAATGGCATTGAACTTCCAGATCAAGGCAAACCATATCCAGATTTCGTACTATCTCGCGATTGTCATATTCTGCTATGCCATAGGACTTTTCATCTGGCTCGTCGCAGACAAGGAACGCCGTCACGGACTCGGCAAATTCTTCGCCGCATCGTTCCTCCTGCTGTTTCTCGGACTCGTCGGAATAGGAGCCAATGCCAACAAACTTATCCCGATGTACCGATACTCGCACCAGACAATGCGTGGCGGTTCGGAACTGGCTTCGGAGCAGACGGCGGACAATGCCGGGAAGTCCAAAGGCCTTGATATAGAATATGCTACGGCCTGGTCTTACGGATGGCAGGAACTTCCGAATCTTATGATTCCGGACTTCAACGGCGGATCTTCTGCCCAGGAGATGAATCCTTCCAAGTCGGAGACCGTGAAGGTGCTGAAGAAATATGGACAGCCAAATGTAAGGCAGACAGCCAAGTCACTGCCGCTTTACTGGGGACCGCAGCCATTTACGGCCGGGCCGATGTACATGGGCGCCATCACCATCTTTCTGTTCATACTGGGCCTGCTTCTGTGTGAAGGAAAAGACAAATGGTGGATACTCGTAGCCACGATTGTAGCCATATTCCTCGGACTCGGCAAGAACTTCATGCCGTTCACCAGGTTCTGGTATGAATATATGCCGTTCTACAGCAAGTTCAGGACTGTGTCAATGGCATTGGTCGCACTTCAGGTGACGTTGCCGATGCTCGGATTCATCGTTCTGGACAAGATTCTCAAGGGCGGAGTGGATTTCGCGCGGTTCAAGAAACAGGGCACAGTAGCACTTGCATTGACAGCGGGAGTCTGCCTCCTGTGCTGGATTTTCCCGGGCATTGCCGGAGATTTCACTGCCGACAAGGACAGCCAGTATCCGTCAGAACTTGTGGCAGCATTCCAGCAGGACAGGCAGAGTCTTCTGTCCCATGATGCTATGATGTCGTTCTGGCTGATCGTATTTACTTATCTGATAATACTTTGGACCTATTCCAAACCGAAAGAAGGGCAGACCAAATCTGCTAATGGCAGAAGGCTTTCGGCAGGACTTGCCATCTCCGCACTGGTGCTTCTGAACATGTTCGCGGTGGGCAAGAGGTATCTGAATTCCGACCATTTCACGACGCCTAGGAACTTCAACGGCCAGTTCGCCAAGAGGCCTGTGGATGAGGCGATTCTTGCAGACGAGGAACTCGATTATCGCGTCCTGGACCTCTCAGTCAACGTCTTCAATGACTCTCATCCGAGCTATTGGCACAAGAATATCGGCGGATACAGCCCTGTGAAGATGCAACGCTACCAGGATCTCATTGACCATCATCTGACCGGCGAAATAAATTCGATAATAAAGGCTGTCAATGCAGCAGGGACGATGGAAGGCCTTATGGCTTCATTCCCGAGAGTGCCTGTATTGTCAATGCTGAATGACAAATACATAATTCTCGACGGCAACAGCGCCCCTGTGGTCAATCCTCGCGCTATGGGCAATGTCTGGTTCGTGGATTCAGCTGCGCGCGCGCTTTCGGCCAATGAGGAAATATCGATGTTGGACGGCATTGACCTTCACACAACAGCCGTCATCGGTCCTGATTTTGCCTGGGCAGCGGATGCCGTGGACGCATGCTCGCTCGCCGGCGCTTCGATAGATGCGAAACTTGCCTCTGCACGGGATACTGTATATATGACCTCCTATGCGCCTAACGAACTGCGCTACCACTACCGTGCATCTTCTGATAAGGCAGTGGTATTCAGTGAGATATATTATCCTGACGGATGGACATTGACCTTTGCGGACAATTCTTCCGGAGAGTCCCTGAAACTGTTCCGTGCGAACTGGACTTTGCGCGGTGCGATTCTTCCCGCAGGCGAACACGACATCGTCATGCGTTTCGCTCCGGCATCATATCGCATCAGCTCGAACATATCACGGGCATCATCCATCCTCCTTATTCTCCTCATCCTTCTTTCAGCTGGCGGAATGCTATGCGGAAAGTTTACGGCTCAGAGATAAGTTTTCAAACCGGAGGCAAGGTCCTTATTTCGTAAGAGAGTCGAGCAGGGTTGCCATGCGGGCAGTGAGCGCTTTGCGTGAGAACTGGCGTATGGCGTCAGACTGGTCGTCGTCCTTCAGAATTTCGTTCAGTTCGGTTTCACCGGAGTGGGCCACCTGCATATCTTCGGTGTCGTCTCCCGCCTTGAACTTGTTCCAGCACAGGTTTATGTAAGAGGCTACGGATTCCTTGTCATCCCAGCCGAAAACCACGCCTGCACCCGTCTGGTTCACGATTCTCGCCATAGCCCCGTCGGTCTGTCCGATGCCGAGGATAGGGTTCATGGACGCCAGGTACTCAAACAGCTTGCCCGGCAGCGTGGCCTTGTATTCTGGCTCCTTTCTGAGCGGCAGGATAAGCAGTGAAGCGTTTTTCTGCTCACGCACAGCCACATTGTGGTCCTGATAACCGAGATTCACGAGATGGTCTCCAAGCCCTGCTTCCCTTATGGAAGATATGATTTCGCTGTCGGTCTTGCCAGTAAGCCTGATACGCAGCATCTTGTCGAAATCAGGATCAGACTGGCATTTTTCCGCAAGAGCCTGCCAGACGACTTCAGGGTTGCCGTCAGAGGCGAAAAGCCCGGTATGGGTGATGTTGAAATATCCGTCCGGTTCCACTACCTGATCGAAATCATCCTCGTCGAAACCATTGGTAATCAGTTCGACAGGCGTATCGGTCATGGTCTGGAAATCCTCCTGCACCAACGGCGAAACCGCAACTACCACAGTGGCGTCGTCCAGCACCTGCTGCTCCAGGCGCTGATGCTTTTTCTTGGCCCAGCCGCATAGACACAGATGCTTGAAGTAGAACATCCTGGTCCACGGGTCCCTGAAATCAGCCACCCACGGAAGTCCTGTGGCAGCAGCCAACTTCCTGGCAATCAGGTGCATTGACTGAGGAGGGCCGGTACTTACGATAGCATCGACAGGATGTTCCTTCAGGTATTTCTTCAGGAAACGGACAGACGGCCTTACCCATGTCACGCGAGGATCCGGGATAAACAGATTGCCCCTCAGAAAAAGCATCAGCTTCTGCTTGAAAGTCTTTTCCTGATGGTTGATCGGGTTCACCTCCTGCTTCGTGGCGTCATTGGCCTTTCCCGTCAGTTTCCGGTACAATGAATAGAATTCCGTGATGTGGCGTCTTATGATGACGGCGTCTTTCGGAACGTCCTCTTCCAAGCTCTTGTCAATGCTTGTCATCTCCGGGTTTTCCGGTGTGTAAATCACAGGCTGCCAGCCAAATTGCGGCAGATACTTGCTGAATTTCACCCACCTCTGGACGCCCGAGCCTCCGGTCGGCGGCCAATAATATGTTATGATAAGTACTTTCTTCATATCGGTATAGTATCGGTGTAAAGTTAGGGATTATTTCGTAAATTTGCCTGATTCAACTAACTCTATTTCCGAGATGGCGAAGAAACAGGCGGAAGATACACCGCTTCTGAAACAATATTTTGCGGTCAAAGCGCAGCACCCTGAAGCGATACTGCTGTACAGGGTAGGAGATTTCTATGAAACATATTCTGATGATGCAGTACTGGCAAGCAAGGTCCTGGGCCTTGTCCAGACCAGACGCTCCAACGGGGACAAGGGAACCGTGCCTATGGCCGGATTTCCGCATCACGCTATAGAACAATATCTTACGAAACTCATCCGCTCCGGTTACAAGGTGGCGGTCTGCGACCAGCTTGAGGACCCGAAACTCGTGGGCGGCAGGACACTTGTAAAGAGGGGTGTGACGGAGATGGTGACTCCCGGCATTGCCTTCGGCGAGAATATGCTCGACGGAAAAGAGCACAATTACCTCACGGGATTGACCTTCTCCAAGGACCAATGCGGAGCGGCCTTCCTGGACGTGTCCACCGGAACATTCCAGGTGGCTCAGGGCAGTGTGGAGTACATCGGGACTCTGATAGCCTCACTGTCGCCGAAAGAGATCGTGGTGCAGCGGGGCTATGAAAAAAAGGTGAAGGAACTCTACGGAGAGAATCTGTATGTGTCCACGCTGGACGAATGGGCGTTTGTCTATGATTCGGCCGTGGAGAAACTGAAGAGGCAGCTGAAAGTGGAATCCCTGAAGGGATATGCCATTGACACATATCCTCTCGGCATCTGCTCTGCAGGCGCGCTCGTGGTGTATCTGGAGCAGACGCAGCACACCGGATTGGCGAACATCTGCTCGATTTCCAGAATAGACGGCAGCAAGTTCGTCTGGATGGACCGCTTCACTATCAGGAATTTGGAGATATTCGCGGCCTCATCGGGCGGAGAGGGAGTGGCACTTGTGGACGTCATTGACAAATGCTGTTCACCTATGGGCTCACGACTGTTGAGGGGATGGCTGGCAATGCCTTCCGTAGATCTGAATGAACTGAACTCAAGGTATGACATAGTAAGTGGCTTCACCGGCAACAGGGAAAAGCTCACGGCGGTTCAGGAACATATCGGCAACATCGGAGATCTGGACAGGATGATGTCCAGGGCGGCTACAGGCAAGATTATGCCCAGGGAAGTGCTCCAGCTTTCACGTGGCCTGTCACAGCTCGGCCCGATAAAGGAACTGTGCACCGGAGATTGCGCGCCATTGACAGAACTGGTCTCGTCGATAAGCGACTGCAATGCGCTTCACGAAGAAATCTCAAGGACATTGACCCCGGAAGCTGCGGCCGCGATAGGTAAGGGCGATGTGGTGGCCTCCGGAGTGAATGAGGAACTCGACCGGCTGAGGGAGATTTCCCGCGGCGGAAAGCAGTATCTGCTGAACATGCAGCAGAGAGAGACTGAACGCACCGGAATCTCCTCATTGAAAATAGGTTACAACAATGTCTTCGGCTACTATATCGAGGTCCGCAATGCCCACAAGGACAAGGTGCCGGAAGATTGGATCCGCAAGCAGACTCTTGTCAATGCAGAGAGATACATTACTCAGGAACTGAAGGACTACGAACAGCAGATCCTGTCGGCTGAAGACAAGATATATGCGTTGGAATCAGCCATTTACGGTGCGTTGGTCTCCAAAATCCAGGAATCCATAAGAAGCATCCAGGCCAATTCCGCGATTGTGGCCAAGCTCGATGTTCTTGCAGGTTTTGCTGAACTGGCATTGGAGAACAGATACTGTCGTCCGGAAGTGAACTCCGGCTTGTCGCTCGAAATCAAGGCGGGGCGTCATCCGGTCATCGAGACGCTGATGAGACCGGGCGAGGAATATGTGCCGAATGACATAATGCTGGACAAGAAAAACCAGCAGATCATCATTCTGACCGGCCCTAACATGTCCGGAAAGTCAGCATTGCTGAGACAGACGGCATTGATCGTGCTCCTGGCGCAAATCGGCTCATTCGTGCCGGCGGATTCCGCGAAATTCGGCTGGTTCGACAAGATTTTCACCCGTGTGGGCGCTTCGGACAATATCTCCAGAGGAGAATCTACGTTCATGGTGGAGATGCTGGAAACGTCAATGATACTGCACAATCTCTCCGAGCGTTCGCTTGTGCTTCTCGATGAAATCGGCAGGGGTACATCCACGTATGACGGCATGTCCATAGCAAGGGCGATAGTGGAGTATATTCACGAATACGGAAAGGGGGCGAAGACGCTTTTCGCCACACATTATCATGAACTGAATGACCTGGAAAGCCAGTATTCCGGTGTCAAGAATTTCCATGTGGCGGTCAAGGAAATCGGAAAGGAGGTCATCTTCCTGCGTAAACTGAAGGAAGGCGGCACTGCCCACAGTTTCGGTATCCACGTGGCGAGAATGGCCGGAATGCCTAAGGAAGTGCTGGAGTCGGCAGAGAAAACATTGGCCGCGCTCGAGGCTTCTGGTGGCAGTGAGATAAGCAAACCTTCCCCAGACCAATGCGGGAAGATAATAAAGCCTTATAACACTAAAGAGGGTAGGGTGGAGAGCGACGGCTCCATCCAGCTGTCATTGTTCCAGCTTGATGATCCTACATTATCCTCAATCAGAGACACTTTGAAAGATGCAGACCTTAACAATATGACGCCTATGCAGGCTTTCGACATGTTGAGGGACATGAAGAAGGAACTTGGGATTTGATAAGCGATAATTATAACACCATTTAACACTATATTATGACATTGAAAACTTTTTTGGCGGCTGTATCATTGACATTGATCACCCCTATGCTTGCCTTTGGCAATGACGGCTCTTATCAGGTGACTTCTCCGGACGGGCAACTTCGCGCGACGGTGGCGGTGTCTGACGTGATTACATATACGGTGGCGCGTGATGCCCAGGTGCTCATCGCACCTTCTGAGATAAACATGACATTGTCCGACGGCATCGTGTTCGGAGTCAATGACAAGGTGAAGAAGGTCAGGAACACTTCTGTGGACCAGGTCCTGCCGACGATTGCCTATAAGAAAGCCGAGGTTGTGGACCGCTACAATGAGATGACGCTCGAGTTCAAGGAGTTCTCTCTGGTTTTCCGTGCGTATGACGAGGGTGTGGCCTACAGGTTTGTGAGCAGATTGAAATCAGACTGCAATGTGGTCAGCGAAAAGGCTGAATTTGCGTTTGCGAAAGACTGGACGGCCTATATTCCGTATGTGCGCCAACATGTCCAGAGCCTTGAGTCTCAGTTCTACAATTCGTTTGAGAATACTTATGCTGTTCATCCGCTTTCCGGGTGGAACAAGGAGCGTCTGGCATTTGCGCCTGTTGCGGTAGCTGCTGACGGTGGCGTGAAGGTGCTGATTACTGAGGCGGACCTGATGAACTATCCGGGAATGTTCCTGTACAATGAAAAAGGCGGTTCCTCCCTCTCCGGAAGATTTGCGGGCTATCCGAAAGAGGTGAAGCAGGGCGGACACAACAGGCTTCAGATGGAGGTACAGTCGAGAGAGAACTATATCGCCAAGGCTTCTGCAGCTGAGAAGTTCCCGTGGAGAGTGATTATGGTTACGGCCAATGATGCTGATCTTGCCGTGAATGACATGGTCTGGAAACTGTCCACTCCTCAGGACCCTGAGGCTGATTATTCTTGGGTTCGTCCGGGAAAAGTTGCCTGGGACTGGTGGAATGACTGGAATGTTTATGGTGTGGATTTCCGTGCAGGCATAAACAACGACACATATAAATATTACATTGACTTTGCTGCTGCAAACGGTATCGAGTATGTGATTCTGGATGAAGGCTGGGCGGTGAACCTGCAGGCGGACCTTATGCAGGTGATTTCTGAGATTGACCTTCCGGTGCTGACGGAATATGCGAGAGAGCGTGGCGTGGGCCTGATTCTTTGGGCTGGATACTGGGCGTTCGACAGAGATATGGAGAATGTATGCAAGCACTATTCCGAGATGGGGATCAAGGGCTTCAAGGTGGACTTTATGGACAGGGATGACCAGTTGATCGTCGATTTCCACAGGCGTGCTGCCGAGACTGCCGCCAAATATCATCTGATGGTGGATTTCCACGGAACGTACAAGCCGACTGGCCTGAGCAGGACTTATCCGAATGTGGTGAATTATGAGGGTGTGCACGGTCTCGAGCAGATGAAATGGAGCGCGCCTACTGTGGACCAGGTGACCTATGACGTTACTGTTCCGTTTATCCGTATGGCGGCCGGCCCGATGGACTACACTCAGGGCGCGATGAGAAATGCCACGAAGGGCAATTATCGTCCGGTCAATACAGAGCCTATGAGCCAGGGTACCCGTTGCCGCCAATTGGCTGAGTATGTGGTGTTTGACTCGCCTCTCAATATGATGTGCGATTCGCCTTCAAACTATATGGCCGAGCCTCTGTGCACCAAGTATATTGCAGAATGTCCTACGGTTTGGGACGAGTCGCTGGCTGTAAACGGCAAGATCGGGGAGCATATTACATTGGCCCGCCGCAGCGGTGAGACCTGGTATGTCGGTTCATTGACCGGATGGCAGGCCCGAGAGCTGGTTCTGGACTTGAGCTTCCTCGGCGAGGGAGAATGGACGATGGAGATTTTCCGCGACGGTGTCAATGCTGACAGGGCCGCTAGGGACTTCAAGCATGAACTGGTACCTGTACCGGCAGACCGTAAGGTGAAGATCAATATGGCTCCGGGCGGTGGCTGGACAGCCAAGATAACAAGATAGAAGCCTTCGGATGAATACTAAGGAGATATTTCACAGAACTGAACTTCTTTTGGGAGAGGATGTCATGGGCGTCCTCTCCTCTGTGAAAGTGATCATATTCGGAGTCGGCGGAGTTGGCAGCTGGTGTGCGGAAGGACTTGTCAGAAGCGGAGTTACGCATCTGACCATCGTGGATTCGGACAAGGTGAGCGTTACCAATGTGAACAGGCAGCTTATGGCTACGGTCAGGACTGTCGGTCAGGTAAAGGTGGAGGCTCTCAAGGCCCGGCTCCTGGACATCAATCCCGATGCTGAAATACAGGCATTGCAGGCTGTGTACAATCAGGAGTCGGCCGATTCTTTCGACCTGGATTCGTTTGATTATGTGATAGATGCGATAGATTCGCTGAAGGACAAGGCATTGCTGATTCTGCGTGCTTCACAGAGCAGGGCCAAGTTCTTCTGCTCGCTTGGGGCAGCATTGAAAACAGACCCCCAGAGGGTGAAGGTGGCGGAGTTCTGGCAGGTGAGCGGCTGTCCGTTGGGCGCTGCTCTGCGGAAAAAGCTGAAGCGGGCCGGGACCTTCCCTGCGCACAAGTTCCTGTGTGTCTATGATGACGAGGTGCTGCCGAACAGGGGGCTCAATCATGAATGTGAGGGGGATGACAGCATGTGGAATGCCACCAAAGCCCAGATAAACGGCACCACGGCGCATATTACAGCGATTTTCGGGATGACACTGTCCGGACTCGTGGTGGATGACATATATAAGAATGTGTTGAAAAATGCCGCTCAGAATAATAACCAAAGCTAATTTATATTAAATTTGCCGAGATATTGTAATAACTAATTTATATATTATTAATGACACCGGAACAACAGAAAAAATTCCAGTACTGGCAGTGGCGGACCATTATCGGTACAATGATAGGATATTCTATCTTCTATCTCGTAAGGAAAAACTTCTCATTCGCCATTCCGGGACTGACTGTTGAATATGGAATAACCAAAGCGACATTCGGAGCCATATTGGCTATAGCCAGTTTCATCTATGGCGTATCCAAACTTATCAATGGATTTTTGGCGGACAGACTGAACGGAAGGTGGCATCTGGTCACCGGCTTGTCAGTGAGCGCGTTCGTGAACCTGATATTCGGAGCCGGCGCCATGATCTGCGCTTATCTGACTGGAGTCAGCAACGGGACTGTGTTCGTCAATGCACTTGTGCTCCTTTTCGCGATTCTGTATGTAATAAACAATGCTTTTCAGGGCTGCGGCTTCCCTCCGTGCAACCGACTCATAACTCACTGGGTTCCACCACAGGAACTCGCGACGAAGATGTCCATCTGGAACACCTCACACTCAGTCGGAGCCTTCATTGCCGCCATCCTTTGCGGTTACATTATGGGTCACACCGGAACAGACATGAGCGCTGACCCGGAAATGCGTGCGAGAGTGATAGAAAATACAAAGAACATCACTGAAGGAATGGACCCTGCTGCCGCTCAGGCTTATGTGGATAATGCGTTGCAGAATATCGGCGCATGGCATTGGGCTTTCTGGATTCCGGCATTCATCGCCATCCTGGGCGTCATATTCATTATCGTGACATTGAGAGACACGCCTAAGTCCGTCGGTCTTCCTGAACTTGAAGGTACCACGACTGTTGAGGTGAAGAGCGAAGAGGAGAAGAAGGATTTCAGGCAGTTCATCATAAAGAAGGTGATTCTCAATCCTGTAATCTGGATTCTTTCATTGTCCGTGTTCTTCGTCTATGTGGTACGTCTTGCCGTTCTCGACTGGGGCCCTTCATTCCTCCAGGAAAGCCGGGGCCTGTCTCCTGCATTGTCAGCGTGGACAGTGGCGATTTTCGAGGCATTCGGCGTGGTAGGAATGATTGTGGCCGGCGTCGTGTCAGACAAACTGTTCCACGGAAGGGCGCAGAGGACCTGCGTGCTGTGTATGGTCGGCGTGATATTGTTCCTGATATTGTTCTGCGTGCTTCCGCAGGATACCAATCCGGTGATATTGATGATGGTATTGGCCTGCATCGGCTTCTTCCTCTATGGTCCGCAGGCGCTTATCGGCGTGATTGCATCCAACCAGGTTACCAGAAGGGGAGCTTCTTCTGCCAATGGCATCATCGGTTTCGTGGCTTACTTGAGCCCGCTCGTTTCCGGTCTTGTTTTCGGCCACATCGCTGATACCAGCGGTTGGGAACTTGTGTTCAAGATAATGATTGTGGTGGCGTTCATCGGATTGCTGACGCTCCTCACTCTCTGGAACAAGAAAACAGACGGCTACAGCACTCCAGAATCAGAAAACTAATACATTAAATTATGGATTATAGAAAACAGCTTGACGAAGCCTTGGCAATGGCTAATGACACCAAGGTGTTTGAGTTCGGAAATGACGTATTGGGGCTTGCTCCGAAGTTGTTCCGCGAGAATTTCGGGGATAAACCGGCACTTGTGGTCGCTGACAAGAATACCTGGCGTGCAGCCGGAAAGGTAGTGACCGACTTCATCAAGGATGCAGGCATCAAATGCGACACTTATATATTTGAAGAAGATGAATTCCATGCTGAGTTCGAGTTTGTGGACAGGGTGGACAAGATTCTGGATGCTTCAGATGCCATTCCTGTAGCTGTGGGCTCCGGCGTGCTCAATGACTTGTGCAAACTTGCCGCTTTCCATCACGAAAGGCCATATATGGTAGTGGCTACGGCTGCTTCCGTAGATGGATTCGCTTCTTCAGGTGCGGTGGTGACCAAGGATGGTGCCAAGATCAATATCGAGACACACGCTCCTAAGGTTATCCTTGCGGACAATAAAGTGCTTGCTGCCGCTCCGAAGGAGATGACTGCTGCCGGTTACGGTGACCTTGCGGCGAAAGTGACTTCAGGTGCTGAGTGGATGATTGCGGATATGTTCGGTACTGAGCCTATTATTCCGGTGGCTTGGGCTTTGGTCAATGATTCTCTCAATTCGATTCTTGCTGAAAATGAGAGGATTGCGGCCGGTGATCCTGAGGCGGTAGGTGATCTGTTCGTGGGATTGACATTGACAGGACTGGCAATGCAGATAGCGCATACAAGCCGTCCGGCTTCCTGCTCGGAACACCTTTACAGCCACTACCTGGATATGACTGAGTATCGCTACAAGGGCAAATTCCAGTCACATGGATTCCAGTGCGCGATGGGTACCGTCATCATGAGCGCCTGCTTCGACGAGTTCCTCAAGATGGATCTTTCCAAGCTCGATGTGGATGCCTGCGTGGCGGCCTGGCCTACACTTGAGCAGGAGCAGAAGAGAGCATTGGACATCTTCAAGGACTTCCCTGTTCCGCAGTTGGGATATACTGAAATCACCAAGAAGTACAATGATGCCGAGACCGTAAGGAAACAGCTCCAGACAGTCAAGGATAATTGGTTTGACCTTAAGGAACGTATTCAGAATCAGGTATATACCTATGATAAGATGGTATCTCTCATGAAGAGCGTAGGTGCTCCGGTAGGACCGGAAAGTATCGGCCTGACTCGTGCGCAGGTAAGAAAGATGACGGATTTTGTCCAGCTTATGCGCTGGAGAATAAATCTCTTCGATTTGTGCAAACGTGCCCGTCTGTATGACGAGCTTATGGACAGAGTGTTCGTGAAAGGTGTCCTGAAGATGGACTAATTCCTCCTCTCACGATATACTCCTATTTCTGATATGCCTACAGTGCTTCCGGATTTGTAGATTCCGTCAGGCGCTGTGGCTTTTCTATACTCGAGCACATCTATCCTGACGGCGTCTGCGTAGTTCTCCTCAAACCTGATGATGCTCACTCTTCCGCTTTTGCTGATGCGGACGTCCTTGCGGTCAGGTGATGCTTCAGCTCCTGAGGCATCTGCATTGACAGTGACAAATTCTTTCCATTGTCCGTCTTTACGGAAGCTGATGCTGTACTTGCGGATTTCAGAACCGTCTTCTTCGGTGATTACCAGCATGTTGAGAGGAACCTCCTTGTCCAGGTAAGTCTCGAGCCACGGCTGGTCAGGACCGAGAGCATTGGCCACCCATGCGCTGCGGAAGTCGTCGTCATTCGCGAATTCGGAGATTTCCATGTCGTAGCTCCAGCTGCTGTCGGATCTGCGGTGCTTGGCAATGTTGGAGGATATTATCGGGGCTGCGCATTCCGAGAATCTGTCGTCGCCTCCGGTATAGTCCGCGCTAATGGCCTTCGCCGCCTTATTCGCCGCTCCAGGCTCCGCCTCGTTCCACGCTTTTCCTATCTGTTTCAATGCTTTAAGGGCATTGTCGTCTATCTGTCCGTCTCTGTTCGGAGCCACATTCAGGATGAAATTGCAATGTGCTTTTCCCATCGGGACAATGTTCCCGTTTACCAGAAAATCCGTGCTCTTGAGAGGGGCGGTCGGGAAAGACGTTTTCCAGAACCAGTTCTTCTGGAGAGGGTAGCAGGAAAGTGCAGGGAGCGCGTTGCTGGCCTTGTCAATTTTCTGTCCGGCGCCCTGTTCGTATGACTTTATGTCTGTGTAGAAGAGGGCGTCTGACGGATATTTAGCCGCGTTCAGATCCATTACCAGGCAGTTCGGCTGGATGGATTTGATCAATGTATAGATTTCCTCAAAAGGTATCTCGTCGTATGATATTCTGCTCCACGGGGCGTCCCACCCGTCGATAATCAGCGCCGTAATCGGGCCGTAGCCTGTGAGAAGTTCGCGCAACTGGCTCTTTACCAGTTCTTTGTGTTCCGGTGTTATCCAGCCGGGACGAAGGTGGGCGTGCGTGTCGAGGATGGAGTAGTAAAGCATCACGTCCAGTCCTTCAGCCCTGAAGGCGTCCACGTATTCCTTCACGACATCTCTTTTCAGAGGGCTGTTCATGACTGAATAATCAGTCGTCTCGGTATTCCATATGCAGAAGCCGCTGTGGTGTTTGGTGGTAAGACATCCGTATGTCATCCCTGCTGACTTCGCGGCTTTGGCCCAGCTGCGGCAGTCGAGTTTACCCGGATTGAACAGTTCCGGTGAAGCGTCCGGATCCGGCCAGTCTTCATTTACGAAAGTAGGCATGTTGAAATGGATGAACATACCGAAACGCAAATCCACGAATCTGCGCTGGAGTTCGTCTAAAGATTTGCCTGAAACCGGTGCGGAAACCGAAATAAATACACAGGTAAACAAGAAGATTGACGACAACAGGAATTTTTTCATTTGGCCCGAATCTTTTGAATATTTTCATAAATATATGCAATTTATTTACAAGTTGTATTATATTTGGATAATTACATTATGAAAAGTAACTGATTGGGGGATGTGAGCGCCTGAAACTGAAAGTCGATTTATGGCTGAAGTGTTTGGAAATAGCATATTTATACTTAAATTCGCGGGATTGCTTGATGGTAAATGCAATGGAGCTGTCCACCCCGGACAGCTCCAATCTTGCAGCGGATGCAAGCGGACAATTAACGAATTATCCGAAAACAATAATATGATACGAAACCTTGTTGCAACACTATTTGTTGCTGTCGGATTCGCAGTAGCGGTCCAGGCTCAGAACATCAAGGTATCCGGTACAATCTCAGATTCAGCCGGTGAACCTATTGTCGGAGCGTCAATTATGATCGAAGGTACGAAGGATGGTACATTCTCAGATGTAGATGGAAACTACACGATGTCAGCCCCTTCCAATGCCGTTCTTCAAATTTCATCTATCGGTTTTCAGACGGCTGTTGTTCCGGTAGGCGGAAAAACAACAATCAATGTCACTCTTAAGGAAGACTCCGAAGTTATCGACGGAACTATCGTCGTGGCTTTCGGTACCGCGAAGAAAGATGCCTATACGGGATCTGCCACGGTAGTCAAGTCAGAGGACATCGCCAAATCACAGCAGTCAAACGTGGCTCAGTCATTGGCTGGTAAGGTTGCGGGTGTGCAGCTGACCAACACTTCAGGTCAGCCGGGCTCCAGCCCTTCTATCCGTATCCGCGGATTCAGCTCACTCAATGCAGGAAACGATCCTCTCTGGATTGTGGACGGTATGCCTTATTCAGGCGACTTGAGCAACCTGAACCCGAGCGATATCGAGTCAATGACGGTCTTGAAGGATGCCGCTTCCAATGCACTGTACGGTGCGCGAGGAGCGAACGGAGTCGTCATGATCACCACCAAGAAAGCAAAGTCTCAGGACGCGGTCGTCAATGTCGATGCCAAATGGGGTGTAAACTCCCGTGCGGTAAGAGATTACGAGTACATTACCGATCCTGCACAGTTCTATGAGACCCACTATAGAGCACTTTACAATTACTATGTGTCTGACGGCAACATGAGCGCGTTCGCCGCACATGCCAAGGCCAACCAGATTGTAGCGGGCTCGTCAAATGACGGCGGTCTCGGTTACCAGATATACAATGTTCCTAAGGGACAGGAGTTCATCGGTATCAACGGAAAGGTAAACCCGAATGCGACCATCGGACGTCGTCTGGTCTATATGGGTGAGGAATACTACATTACTCCGGACAACTGGACTGATGCTGCATACCGTCATTCCCTCCGTCAGGAGTACAATGCGAGCATCTCCGGCTCCAATGACAAGATATCCGCTTATGCATCATTCGGTTATCTGAACAATCAGGGTATTGTCTATAACTCTGACATGGAGCGTTATACCGCACGTCTGAAGATGGACTATCAGGCGAAGTCATGGCTCCGTTTCGGCGCCAACGCCACATATTCGAACTTCAAGTACAACAGTATCAACGACAATGGAGAGAGCAACTCTTCAGGTAACGTCTTCGCATATACGACCACTGTAGGTCCTATCTATCCTCTTTATATCCGCGACGGAGAGGGCAACATCCTCTATGACCAGAACGGAAATGTGAGATATGACTTCGGTGAAGGCTCAAATGCCGGAATGGAGCGTTCATTGTTCCCTAACAGTAACGCGCTTTCAGAGTCCAAACTGAACAAGAGCTATGTCGAGGGCAATGCCTTCAACGGTACAAGTTACGCTGAGGTGACTTTCCTGAAAGACTTCAAGTTCACTTTCAATGCCGGTGTCTCTCTGGACGAATCCCGTACTACAGCTACCAAGAACCCTTGGTATGGACAGTTCGCCAGCCAGAAGGGTATCGTTTCCAAAGGCCACGTAAGGTCATTCGACGTGAACCTCCAGCAGATTCTCAACTACACCAAGCAGCTCGACCGTCACAATATCAATGTCATGATCGGTCACGAGTCATACCAGTCCAAGTACTATGCTCTTTCTGCAACGAAGAGCAACATGCTGACTCAGGACAATGACGAGCTTGCAGGAGCCATCATTGACTCTCAGGGTGCAAACTCATCCAGAACCGAGTATTTCAATGAGGGATATTTTGCCCGTGCGATGTATGACCTTGACAACAAATACTTTGCATCTGCTTCCTTCCGTCGTGATGCATCATCACGCTTCCATCCTAAGCACCGTTGGGGTAACTTCTGGTCAGTCGGCGGAGCCTGGGTGATGAACAGGGAGAACTTCATGAGCAATACCTACAACTGGGTGGACATCCTGAAAGTAAAGGCTTCCATCGGTTCTCAGGGTAACGACAATATCGGAAACTTCCGTTACGTGGACACTTACTCCATCGAGAACTCCAACGGCAATGTGTCAACAGTGTTCAACTCCAAAGGTTCTGACAAGATCACCTGGGAGACAAACACCAACTTCAATGCCGGTGTGGAATTCGGTTTCTGGCAGGGCAAACTCTCCGGAGGCGCCGAGTACTTCTACAGAAAGACTACAGACATGCTTCTCGCATTCCCGGTTGCTCCTTCAATGGGTTACTCTTCATACTATGCCAATGTCGGTGACATGAGAAACAGCGGTGTGGAACTCGAATTGAACTACACTCCTGTCATGAACGACAACGTCCAGTGGAGCATCAACTTGAACCTCACTCATCTGAGGAACAAGATCACAATGCTTCCTGAGGAAAGAAAGAACAAGGAAGCCGAGGGTTATTCAGGATTCGTAAGCGGAAGCACATTCTTCGCTGAGGGCCTTCCGATGTACACCTTCTATATGAAGAAGTACGCAGGCGTGTCCGAGACAGGAAAATCCACCTGGTATATGGATGAGACTCAGGCAGACGGCTCCGTAAAGCGCGTTCCTACAGAGGATTACACCAAGGCGTCTGACTATATCTGCGGAAATCCTATTCCTGACCTTTATGGCGGTTTCGGAACTGACATCAGTTTCTACGGATTTGACTTCAGCGTGGCATTCAACTACCAGATAGGCGGTAAGGCTATGGATTCGGGATATGCTTCGGCAATGTATTCTCCGGCCAACAAATCTACGGGTATGAACTGGCACAAGGATATTCTGAAAGCTTGGAGCAAGGACAACACCTCATCCAACATTCCTCGTCTCCAGTACGAAGACCAGAACCAGAACGCTTCATCAGACAGATTCTTGACGAACTCAAGCTATCTCAATCTCCAGACAGTCAATTTTGGATACACCCTTCCTGCAAGGATTACAAGAAAGGCTTACATTGAGAAGCTACGTTTCTATCTGTCATGCGAGAACCTTTGGTATTGGTCTGCAAGACGCGGATTCGATCCGAGATATTCTTATTCAGGAGCCACCACACAGGCCGGCTATTCTCCGGCAAGAACGATTTCCGGTGGCGTAAGTATTCAGTTCTAAAAGCTATTGTGGTATGAAAAACATATTTAAAATATCGACTCTTTCAGTCATTGCTGCAGTCGCTTTCAGCAGTTGTATCAAGGAGGCTCAGCTGACAGGCGGTGCAACAGAAGAACAGGTTACACTTGAGACATTGGTTCAGGGTATTCCGGCAGCGCTTGTACAGGCAGGATCTACAGGATACGGTCTGGCTTGGGATTTCGCTTATCCTGCAATCCATCTCGCTACCGAGTCAATGACCGGTGACCTCGTCGTTCCGGGAAATACCGGTTATGACTGGTTCTCCCAGTGGGGAAGCAATATTGCTCTCGGCTCCGAGTATGCGGTAGGCGCTCTTCCATGGAACAACTTCTACAGTTGGATCATGAGTGCCAACAGCGTCATCAGACGTATCGGAAACGCTGATTTCTCCGCTCTGGATTCATCAGAAAAACAGTATCTCGGTTATGCTTATGCTTACAGGGCATTGTTCTATTTCGACCTTGTCCGTATGTATGAGTTCAAGAGAAACAAATATACCGAAGGTGAGGATGTCATCGGACTCGGCGTTCCTATCGTGCTTCCTGAAACCACTGAGGCTCAGGCCAAGAACAACCCGAGAGCCAAGGTTTCAGACATCTACGACACATTGATCTTCCCTGACCTCGAGAAAGCTGAAGAATTGCTTTCTTCATTCAAGGCAGCTGACAAATATACCATCAGCATCGCATTGATCTACGGTATGAAAGCGAGAGCTTACCTTGAGCGTGCCACTTCTCTCGAAGAGGACGGCGACAAAGTCAAGTCAGCCGAGTGCTATGCTTCTGCAGCAACCTATGCCCGCAAGGCCATCGAGACAAGCGGCTGCACGCCTCTTACCCAGGACCAGTGGGAAGATCCTTCAAACGGATTCAACAACGCAAATTCCAACAATGCGTGGATTTGGGGACTTGCGATTCCAAGCGAGAGCGTTTCCAACCTCCTCTGCTTCACAGCTCATATGAGCACCGAGAATGCATGGAGTGCCTATGGTCACGATACTTGCCGCGCCATCAACAAGAACCTTTACAACAGTATCAGCGGTTCTGACTTCCGCAAGCACTCATGGCTTGATCCTGACAGGAACTACTACAACTACAAGAGTTGCAGAAAGGACGCCAAGGAGTACTTCGCGAAGCTCAAGAATTACAGCAACATCAAGTTCCGTCCTGCTCAGGGCGCTTACGAAGATTATATCACAGGTGGTGCCGCTGACCATTGTATGATGCGTGTTGAGGAGATGTACTTCATTGAGGCTGAGGCTAAAGCGCACGAGAAACTCTCTGAGGGCATCAGGCTGCTCAACGAATTCATGAACAACTACCGTATAGTAGGTGACAGAAAATATGACTGTTCTGCCAAAGCTTCTACTATGACAGGCTTCATCAATGAGCTTATTCTTCAGAAGAGAGTCGAGTTCTGGGGTGAGGGTATCATAATGTTCGACATGAAGCGTCTCAACATTTCTTCCAAGAGAGGATATACCGGAACAAATGCTCCGGCTTCATATAGAATCAACTGCGAAGGCAGGGCTCCATATTGGAACTTCGTGATTGGACGTAACGAGATGCAGAACAACCCTGCGGTAGCCAATCAGAACAATCCGGATCCGTCACAGGTTGTGCCACTTTGGAAATAGAACCGGGTAATTAACTCATAATCAATGAATGATATGAAAACAATCAAACATATACTGCTTCTGACATTTGCTGCATTTGCATTGACAAACTGCGCAGACGAGGCTTCGTATGTTCCTGGCGAAAAAGAGAATCCGGACAATTTCGGAGTATATTTCCCGGAGCAGACTGTTTCCACAACCGTGGAAGTGGATCCGAAGGCTGAAACTAAAGTTACATTCAAGGTTGCCAGAAAGAGAACAGATGAGGCCATCATCGTTCCGTTCAATGTGGATTCCGAGAACAAGGATATCTTCACGATATCTCCGATTGCCTTCAAGCAGGGCGCAGCCGAAACAAATGTGACAGTGAAATTCGACAAGGCTGAAGTCGGAACTACATACAAATGTACCATCAGCATTGACGATCCTGAATATGTTTCTCTCTATGGAACAAACGCTACGAGTCTTTCATTCTCGGTGGTACGCGCAGGTTGGGAACTTGTAAAAGGCCCTAATGGTGAGACAAAAGGAAAATGGAGAGATGACATCATCGTAGGCCTTTACAGCATCCAGTCAGCCACATTCAATCCTAATCCGGAACTGGATGTGGAGATTTACGAGCGTTCTGACGTCAAAGGTCTGTATAGGATGAAGGTTTACGGCGGGTCCAATTTCATCAGGAGTTTCACCGGCGGAAACTACTCTTATGCTGAGGACAAGGACGTCTGGACTACTGTCAATGCGAGCGATCCTGACAAGGTATATCTTCCTCTTCAGACTGCCGGCGTGACATTCAACTCAGGCGATGGTGAGGTTTCATTCGGTTCTTACGTTCCGGAAAACTTCTCTCTGGACGAGAGTGCTGCACAGTATGGTACAATGAAGGATGGTGTCATCGAGTTCCCTGTACAGGGCATCATGATCACCATCGCTACACTTGACGGTTATGCTTACGCAAACATGAACGGTCTTACACGTATTCTTATGCCGGGCGTCACTGTTCCTGACTATACGGTATCGCTTTCCAAGGAAGAGTGTAAGGACGGTGTAGTGGATGTTGTTGCAACCCTTTCTTCTGATGTGAAGAAATTCAAATATTCAGTACGCGAAGGTGCCATTGACGAGGGAGCAGCCAGCCTCCTCGCTCAGGAACTGGATCAGGCCGGCAAATTCGACGGAGAAATTACTGAGACCTCTACATTGCACCTGAGCTGCAAGGAGACAGGCAAATACACTCTTGTAGGCTGTGTTTATGATGCGGCCGGCACAATGCAGGGTTATGCTTCCGTGGCATTCGGTTATGTTGCCAAAGGTGAAGAGAAGCCGGTTATCCTGACTTATGGTCTCGAGGCTACAAACGAGTTCGCCGGAGAAGGAATCAATCCTGACAACTCTGCCAAGTTCTATGCTTATGGCCAGGATATCGAGTCCCTCACTTACGGATTCTACAAGTCAAAATATCTTGTGGGCAAGAAACTCGAAGACGTCCTCAAGGATTCAGGCAAGGCATTCACTTCAGAGGAACTTGAAAAAGTGAACGGCAAGGGCTTCAGCTCGATGATCAAGGGCCTGAACGGTGATTGCCAGTACACTATGGTCATCATGGCCAACAATGGCTATGTCACATCGATTACCACCAAGGATTATCACACCACAGGTGTTTACAATCCGGGTATGGACAACTATGACTATGAGGACTTCCTTGAGCAGCAGCCTTCAAAAGAGGAACTTATCAAGGATTGGAATTACTACGCTATGGACTTGACCGTAGAGGATGAGACTCTTACCAGATATGCACGTGGTACCGTTTCCATCAAACAGGGCACTGCAGAAGGTTTCGATTTCGATATCGAAGGCCTTGCCGGTGTCAAGTTCGACAAGGGCGGTGTATGGTACGGTGCTTACATTCCGGGAGTCGAGTCGTTGTCCAAATATAAGGGTGCGTTCGTGCTGGTTGCTCCTCAGGGTGATGATTTCGCATCTTATGAAGGCACAGACGTGTTCACCGGTTTCATTCCGGTAGAGAGCACAAGTGCAGTTTATTACGGTGGCGGAATGTACTTCGGTGAAGTAGCTGACGGATATCTCTACGGAGTTCCTTCAAGAGACGGAATAGAGAACAAGACCACATTCAGATATCTCTACACAGGTACGCCTAATACAGTCGTAAGTATTATGACAGAGATGATGCTTGTGGATCCTGCCAAGGACAAGGGCGGTATCCCTGAGCTTCCTAAGAGCAAGATTGCTGAGATCAGAAAGCAGGCAAAAGAAGCATTCGCCCGACGTAATTACGTGGAGATTCCTGAATATGAGGCTTTTGCACAGCAGAAGACAAAATATGTCAGAAACCTTGCTGCGGATATGACTCCGGTAGCCGTTCCTGTCGCAAAGCATGCTGAAGCGAATATTAAAGTGGAAAGCGGCATTGCTTCGAAGGCTCCTTCCCGTGGCGGCTTTATATTGAACGGACTTTATAGATAATGAATAACAAGTTTAGAATATGAACATCAACAAGATATTTTCCATCGGTTTGGCTGCCATCGCATTGGCAGCCTGTACCGCGGAGCCGCTGAGAAATCCTGATATGGACAAGCAGGCAAATCTTCCCGGTGCTCCAAAAGACGTGGAGGATGGCGTGGTCATCGTCAAGTTCTCCGCTGCCGCCCTCCCTTCCGTAGAGGCCGCCGCTGAGAAATTCATGGCGACCAAGTCTTCTGAAATGCCAACTTCCGGTATCCCTTCAGTAGATGAAATCTTCGAGAGGATCAATGTTACCGGTCTTGTGCGCGTATTCCCTTCTGACAAGGCCCATGAGGCGGCTACCAAGGCTGCCGGACTGGACAGATGGTATGAGGTGCACTTCGACAAGTCACAGGACCTCGCCGAGGCATCACGTCTTCTTTCATCTGTTTCTGAGATCTCCAAGACTCAGTACTCCAACAAGATGTACAAGGCTGACGCCACCAACAAGATCGTGCCTTTCACAGCTCAGGCTGCAAGACCGTTCGTGAAGTCAGAGTTCAATGACCCTAACCTCTTCTGGCAGTGGGGCCTCATCAACAACGCTGACCAGGCTATCGCCACCAAGGCTGTCGCAGGAATGGATATCAATGTCGCTGATGCATGGAAACTTACAGCCGGCGACCCGAGAGTCGTGGTAGCAGTGCTTGACGAAGGTGTGAAGTACACCCATCCTGACCTTGCCGCAAACATGTGGACCAACCCTAAGGAATCCGAGAACGGCAATGACGATGACGGAAACGGATATGTAGATGATATTCACGGATATAATTTCGTAGAAAACGGCCCTATCACTTGGGACAAGGCAGTTATCGGTATTGACGGCAGCAACAATGGCGACAGCGGTCACGGAACACACGTTGCCGGTACGATTGCAGCCGTGAACAACAACGGTATCGGTGTAGCCGGTGTGGCCGGCGGTTCAGGCAAGAATGACGGCGTGAGACTGATGTCCTGCCAGATATTCTCAGGCGGAAAATCCGCTGCCGACGCTGCTACGGCACGTGCAGTGAAATATGCAGCCGACAACGGAGCCTGCATCATCCAGTGCTCTTATGGTTACTCTAATGCCAGCGGCGGATCCAATATGACCACTGACAAGAGATTCAAGGAGTTCTCTCCGCTGCTTGTCGAGGCATTGGAGTACTTCTACAAATCCAAGAACTGCGAAGCTCTTGACGGAGGTATCGCAATTTATGCAGCAGGAAACGACGGCAAACTTGTTTCTTCATATCCTGGCGCATACAGCAAGAATATCTCAGTTACCGCTATCGGTCCTGACGGTCTTCCTGCAGCATACACCAACTATGGCCCTGGATGCAACATCGCCGCTCCTGGTGGAGAGGTGAGCGGATTCTCCGGTGGCGCAAAGGCCGGCATCCTTTCAACAGTATGCTCTGAGCTTCCTGACACTCAGGATACTGACTACGCATTCCTTCAGGGAACTTCAATGGCTTGCCCTCATGTTTCAGGTGTGGCTGCACTCGGTCTTTCTTACGCATTGAAAATCGGCAAGAAGTTCACCCGCGACGAATACATCGCCATGATGCTTACTTCTGTCAATGATATCGAGTCCGCATTCGAGGGAACGAAGCAGACCCAGGGCAAGATCAATCTTGAGAACTACAAGTATGGCAAGATGGGCACAGGTCTCATTGACACATACCAGCTCTTCATGCAGATTGAGGGTACACCTTGCCTGGTGATTCCTGTAGGCACATTGGAAACCATCACTCTCGACAAGCATTTCGGCGGCTCAGCCAAGACTCTGACTTATGACAAGGAAGTTGTCATTTCATCTGAAGACAAGGCCAAGCTCGGTGTTGAGATGCTGAGAATGTACAACGGCCAGCTTATGATCAAGTGTGCCAAGACAGGTACCTGCAATGTTACTGTTTCTGCAATCGCAGGCGGAAGCACAGTGGGTTCTGATACAGGCGCAGGCGGAATGAGGATTTCCAAGAAATTTGCGATTGTCGTTCGTGACCACTGCGCATCAAACGGCGGATGGCTTTAAAATCCAAGAAGAAGTATGAAAAGATTTTTGACAATGATAATGGCCGTTGCAATGCTTCTTGGCGTTGCAGGCTGCGAGAAAGACAGTCCTGTTGTTAAATCAGGCCTTTCAGGCGAATGGAAACTTGTTTCCTGGAACAACACCACTCCGCAGGCGTTCGATATCTATATGGAGTTTTTCTCTGACGGAAAATTCAATCTGTACCAGAAGCTTGCCACATCTACTTACCGCCACCTCACCGGCACATTCGACAGCAAGGGTGACGTGCTTACCGGCAAGTATGATGACGGTGCTGACTTCGCTGACAAATACAGCATTGCTCTGGAAGGTGATGTGCTGACATTGACAAGCACGACAAATCCTGCGTCAGTATCAGTCTATAAGAGGACAACGATTCCTGACGAAGTGAGAAACTCACCTCAGACCAAGGCATCTGCAGAAGAGGCAGTCCGCCCGTTGTAATACCCGCGGCAGACATATAATAGAAAAGGAGGATGGCATTTGCCACCCTCCTTTTTTCGGTCTGCTACTATTCCGGCTTTTACGCAGGAACAGTGCCGTAACATCTACTGCTTGGAAATGTTCTCACGCATTTCGGTATCGGCCTGGATGTTTTTCATCTTGTAGTAATCCATTACTCCGAGATTGCCGTTGCGGAATGCCTCAGCCATTGCCAGCGGCACCTGAGCCTCAGCTTCAATCACCTTTGCGCGGGCTTCCTGAGCCTTGGCCTTCATTTCCTGCTCCAGTGCCACAGCCATTGCCCTGCGCTCCTCTGCGCGAGCCTGGGCGATATTCTTGTCAGCATCTGCCTGGTCCATCTGCAGCACGGCGCCTATGTTCTTTCCTATGTCAATGTCTGCGATGTCGATGGACAGAATCTCGAATGCGGTACCAGCATCCAGACCTTTTGCAAGAACGACCTTGGAGATGGACTCCGGTTTCTCCAATACCTCAGCGTGGCTTTCTGCAGAACCGATGGATGAAACGATGCCTTCACCTACTCTCGCCAACACGGTCTCCTCACCTGCACCGCCCACAAGCTGATTGATATTGGCGCGAACAGTCACTCTTGCCTTGCAGATCAGCTGGATACCGTTCTTGGCCACAGCTGTAACCGGAGGGGTGTTGATGACCTTAGGGTTGACGGACATCTGCACAGCCTCGAAAACGTCTCGTCCTGCGAGGTCGATACCGGCAGCGGTCTTGAAGTCGAGCGGAATATTGGCCTTGTCTGCTGAGATAAGTGCATTGACCACCTTCACCACATTTCCTTTGGCGAGGTAATGGGCCTCAAGTTCGTTGGATCTGAGCTTCAGGCCGGCCTTGGTACCGGTAATCATCGCGATTACGATGGTGTTGGGATTTACGCCTCTCCATCTCATGAGAACAAGCTGGATCAGAGGAATATGAACTCCGGACAGGATAGCCTGGAACCACAGTGTTACAGGGAAGAACCAGAGCAGTACGATCAGGGCGACGAATATGATGCCGGCCCAGATAATCAGTGGAATTGCCATAATTCAGGGTTTATTTAGTTTTGTGAATATGCTTCAGTAATTCTTGTTAGCGTTTGCTCAGAACGCCTCATCTGGCATGATGACTTTCACGTATATCTTGTTGTTCTCGATGTGGACGACCTCCACAGGAGTTCCTGCGTCGATCATTCCCTCGAATGCGGTAACTTCATAATTCTTGTTCCCGATTCTCGCGGTCCCCATCGGACAGAGCCTCGTGACAGTCTTGCCCTTGTCGCCGACGCATGCCTTTTCCTCGCTTTCAGCATTGTCAATGACAGTGCTCAGTTCAAGTTTCTTCCAAGTTTTCGCGCGGAAAGCATAGCACAGCAGCACCGTCAGAAGTACGACATTGACAATGGTGACAACTGCTCCGGTCAGCGGGCTCATATAGGCGAATGCGTACCAGCAGGAGCCGCACAATGACAGCACGCCCAGGAATCCGGCGATCCCGATGCCCGGAATCAGAAAAATCTCGGCCAGAATAAGGATGATTCCCGCTAAAACCAATGTTATTATAAGTCCCATACTCAATGAGTTAGTGTTATGTATCCAAATATATGAATATTATTCGGCTTTGGAAAGACCTGCCGACTCAATTCTCAAGTTGGAAAGACCTGCTTTCTTCAATGCTTCCGTAACGCTGTCCGCTTCCTGCCTGCTGTCGTAAGGACCGAGAATATAAGAGATCATTCCGCCTTCAGTCGTCTTGGACATGTCCGAGTCGGTAGATGCCTTGATGGTTGCTATCTCGTTTTCGTTCAATGAATTGCCATCGATAGGGAATACTCTGATCTGGAACAGCTCGTGAATGTTCTTCTCTATGGCCCTGGCCTTCTGGACAGTAATCGGCTTGCCGTCAAGGAATGCCACGATGATGGCGCTGCGGAAGCCTGCACGTTTCACCTTGTTAAGGTTTGCCAAAACATCCTTGTACGTGTGGAACAGTCCCACAGAGTATATTCTGCGCCCGTTCGAGCCAGGTCTTTCAAATACGGGACTGAGACCTTTTATCTGTTTTACGGTAGCCTTGGACATCATTGAGAAGAGCTGGATCTGGTAGTACAGCCCCTGCGGAATGGTATTGTCCTCTGCAAAGCGTCCCTGCTCGAGTATCTGGAAAGTGTAGTCAAACGAAGGCGCCGGCTTTTCCATGTCCAGCCGGATCCGCGCCCCCGGACTCTTCTTGGAAAAAGTGTAGCCCGCATCAGCCCCGACCAGCTCCCTGTCGGCTTCCCTGTGAATCTTTTCCGGGTCAATGACTATGCCGCTCTGAAGGAACTCCAGCTCTATTTTCTGCAGCTCCCGTGATGCTCTTGCCAATGAATCCTGTAATTTCGGAAGCATCGCCTCCTTGCTCAGGATAGATGCGGCAAGCCTGCTCCTTTCCTCACCGGAAGTCTCCGAAAGCCAGCTTCTGTCCCTGTCCAGATCGGTGCTGAACTTGTAGATGGAATCGCGTAACGACCTGACAGTCAGCATCTGCTCGGAGTATCTGCTCATATCTGCATTGTTCTGACCGTTCTCGTCGGTGGTGGCAGAGTGGTTGTCTATGCGTGTCGGGTCATTGTCCGGTGCCAGACTGCATAGCTTTTTCAGTTCGTCAGGGTCGTTGATTTCCTTTCTTACCGGCATACTGTCGAATTCCAGGACGTAGATGTCCACGGAATCAGCCGGGCATTCCCTGTTTGAGGCGAACATCGAGTATTTGCCGTCAGCCGTATTTATATAGAGGAAATCATCGTATGGTGAGGAGTATGGGAAACCCATATTGACCGGTACTCCCCAGTCATTCAGTTCCTTGTCCCAGTTCGATACATAAAGATCGTAACCGCCCATTCCGTACAGGCCCTTGGATGCGAAAAACAACTGCTTTCCGTCAGGCGATATCATCGGATAGATTTCATCGGAAGAGGAGGTCAGTTGTTCATTGACAAGTTCCGGGACAGTCCACAGAGAGTCGCCCAATGCCGTTCTGTAAATGTTTCTGATGCCGTCGGAGTCTTTTCCGGACCAGTAGATCTGCTTCACGTCGTCCGGAATGTAGATGGCCTTCGCAAACGGATCATTGGCAGTGGAATCCAGCTGGTTCGGCGTTATTCTCCAACTCCTGTCCTGCAGCGGGTAATAAAGGAAGAAATCCTTCAGCGAAAACCGCTCTTTGGCTACGGGAACAGGGTTGCTGCAGAACCCGGTCATGTTGCTTCCGTTCTGGGCGGGAACCATCATCTCGTCCAGCCTGACGGCATCAGCGGAATCCGCCGCCTCTTTTGCATTCTGGAGCAGTTCGACGGCGGCATTGAACTTATATGCTTTTGCCAATGAATCAGCAGATTCCTTGAGTCTGCTGAAATCGACCTTGCGTGCAGGTACAGTCAATGAATCCGCCATTTCTTTTCCCGTTGCGGGGATGCTGGCGGTCATTGACGACAATATCAAAATACAGTACGTTATCTTTCTCATAATCCGATACTGCAAAAATAAGAAATTACTTGCAGAAAGTTTCTTTCTACGAAAAAATTAGATAAATTTGCACTCTATTGTCTATTGTGACAGATTGGAAACTAATATAATTTAAAAATATCAATCAAATGCAAAGTAAAGGTGCAATCAAATTCGTGGCGGTTCTGCTCGCTATCGCGTGCATCTGGCAGCTGTCATTCTCTCTTGTGACATCTATTCAGGAGGGAAAGGCGGAGGCTTACGCGCAGAAAGCTGTAGAGACTTTCAAGCAGTCATCAGAATACGCCAATGTCCCTGATGTGGACAAGGCCTTTTACCTTGATTCTCTCGCAAAGAATGAGAACCGCAGGTACATTGACTCCATTTCGAGTGAAAAGGTCTATTTCGGATACACTTACAAAGATGTAAAAGCTAAAGAGATCAACCTCGGTCTTGACCTTAAGGGCGGTATGAACGTCATGCTTCAGGTTCAGCTTGAAGACTTGGTAAGTGCACTTGCCGGAGAAAACAAGACTCCTGAGTTTACAAAAGCCATCTCTCTTGCAAAAGAGCGCAGCGTGAACTCACCGGATGATTTCATCACATTGTTCGCTCAGGCTTGGAAAGAGGTTTCTAACGGACAGAGGCTCGCTCAGGTGTTCGGCACCTACGATCTCGCTTCCAAGATCGGCCCTCAGTCTTCTGACGAGGACGTTCTCAAGGTGATCAGGGAGAATGCAGAAAGTGCAGTAGCGAACTCATACAATGTCCTCCGTAACCGTATCGACCGTTTCGGCGTTACACAGCCTTCCATCCAGCAGCTCGGAAACACAGGACGTATCCTCGTCGAGCTTCCTGGCGTAAAGGAGCCGGAGCGTGTGAGAAAGCTGCTCCAGGGAACTGCTTCCCTCGAGTTCTGGCCTACATTTGACAATGCTGACATAGCTCCATATCTTCAGGAGGCTGATGCTGCTCTCGCTGCTACAGTTGAGCCTGATTCAGCGCTTGTTGCAGAAGCTGATGTGAAAGAGGCTGTTTCAGACTCTTCTTCAGTGCTCAGCGATGAGGTAAATGCTTCAGCATCAGATGCGAAAGCTCTTGCAGAATATAGAAAGGCACATCCTCTCTTCGCTGTTCTCCAGCCATCCGGCTTCAGAAGCGGCGCCTGCATCGGTTTCGCAAACGGTAGCGATACAGCTAAAGTAAACAGACTTCTCAATCAGCCTGAGGTCAAGGGTATTTTCCCTCCTGAGTTCAGACCAGTATGGTCAGTCAAGCCTTCAACCTATGTAAAGGGCGGAAACATCTTCGAACTCGTGGCTATCAAGGTTGCTACAAGAGACGGAAAGGCTCCTCTTGACGGTGGCGCAGTTACCGACGCCCGTGTATCTTACAACGGACAGGGTGTAAACAAAGGTAACCCTTCAGTGTCAATGACAATGAACGCAGAGGGCGCTTCCATCTGGGCTCGTCTTACCAAGGACAATGTAGGGCATCAGATCGCCATCGTGCTCGATGACCTCGTATATTCTTACCCTAACGTGAACAGCGCCATTACAGGCGGCAGCTCAGAGATTACGGGTAACTTCGACGTTGAAGAGGCAACTGACCTTGCAAACGTGCTCAATTCCGGTAAACTTCCGGCACCGGCAAAGATTATCCAGGAGCAGGTAGTAGGTCCTACACTCGGTTCTGAGTCCATCAGAGCAGGTCTCATCTCATTCATCATCGCCTTCCTGCTTGTGCTCGTCTATATGATATTCTTCTATAGCGGTGCAGGTTTCGTGGCTGATATCGCCCTTCTGTGCAACGTTCTTCTCCTCTTCGGTACATTGGTATCATTCGGAGCAGTGCTTACGTTGCCTGGTATTGCCGGTCTCGTATTGACAATGGGTATGGCGGTCGATGCCAACGTGATTATCTACGAGCGTGTGAAAGAGGAACTTGCAGCCGGCAAGGGTCTGTCCAAGGCTATCGCTGACGGTTATTCAAATGCATACTCTGCAATTATCGACGGTCAGGTTACCACACTCCTTACCGGTATCGTGCTCTTCATCTTCGGTTCAGGTCCTGTACAGGGCTTCGCTACCACTCTTATCATCGGTATCATCACTTCTGTTGTGACATCTATCTTCATCACCAGAATCATATTCGACGACAGAGTTTCCAAGGGCAAGAACGTAAGCTTCGAGAATAACCTTACCAAGGACTTCCTCAAGCACACCAATGTCAATTTCATCGACAAGAAGAAATACTCTTATCTCTTCTCAGGAATCCTCATCGTAATCGCTATCGCATCTATCAGCTTCAAGGGCTTTACCTATGGTGTTGACTTCACCGGTGGCCGTACCTATGTGGTAAGATTCGATACTCCTGTTACTGCTGAGCAGGTACGCAGCGCCGCTGAGAACGAGTTCGGCGAGACTGTCGAGGTTAAGCAGTTCGGTGGTGAGAGCCAGATGAAGATCACTACCAAGTACAAGGTTGATCAGGAATCTACAGATGTTGATGCTGAGATTGAAGGCAAGCTGTACAATGCTCTCAAAGGTTTCTTTGCAGAGAAGGATATGACTCTCGGTGAGTTCACATCTACATTGGACAACCCTAACGGTATCATCTCTTCTGACAAGGTCGGTCCTACTATCGCAAACGACATGAAGCGTTCAGCTATCTTCGCAGTGCTCATCGCATTGTTCGTTATCTTCGCTTATATCGCTGTCCGTTTCAATGGCTGGACATGGGGACTCGGTGGTGTCCTTTCACTCGCCCATACGGCGATTATCGTGATCGGATTCTTCTCATTGTTCTCCGGAATTCTTCCATTCAACCTGGACGTTGACCAGACCTTCATCGCGGCTATCCTGACCATCATCGGATACGCAATCAACGATAACGTGGTTATCTTCGACCGTATTCGTGAGTTCAAGGTGCTGCACCCTAAGACTGATTTCAAGACCAATGCGAATATCGCGCTCAACAGCACGCTCACCAGAACCATCAATACGTCAGTATCTACTCTCGTGACAATGCTTGCTATCGCAATCTTCGGCGGCGAGTCTATCCGTGGTCTTTCCGTAGCCCTGATACTCGGTATCTGCTTCGGTACTTACGCTTCCATCTTCATCGGTACTCCTATTATGTATGATGCATACGTATGGAACGAGAAGAGAAAAGCTGCTAAGGCTGCCAAGAAGTAATTGATTACATAACATGGCGGTCTCCTGACTGCCGAAACATAGAATGAGGCCGTCCCTTTCGGGGCGGTCTCATTCATTGTATAGTGCAGCACGGGGGCGAATAGTGGGGTTTTTGCCCCCGTCGACTTCCAAATTGATCATCACGTATGCAAAACCACGCCTTTTGCACACGTGATAATCCTTTTTGAACGGCATGTCCAAAAGTTGGACAGAACTGACACAGGGAATGGGGGACTGAGGCCGCCACTTTGTCCGTGAAGTGAGATTTGGGGCAGAGGAGTGGGGATAGGACACAGCCTTGTAAAGTAAGGTAGTAACACAAAAAAACGAGGCCGACGCGATGTCAGCCTCGTTTATGGAATACCCGAAAATCGGGATTGAATTATCTGTACTGAGCGAATTCGATATCTTTTTCAGCACGTGCAGCAAGCTCTTTATCCTTGCTGGCTTTCTCAAGATATGTCTTGACATCAGCAGCTTTGCCCTGACGAGCAGCAGCGATAGCGCGGAGGTAGTTAGCCTTAGGGCACTGGCACTTGAGAGCAGCCTCAGCCTCAGCAGGTTTGCCTACGAGGAGGTCAGCGAGAGCCTCATTGCATGTGTTGGTGCCTTTGAGAGCGGCAGCAGCCTTAGCGTACTCACCATTGAGGATGTCAACAACAGCCTGGTTCTCTTTTGCGCCAGCAGCAGCGAATGCTTTCTGAGCAGCAGCGAGGTCACCCTTGCGGAGAGCGATCACACCATTAGCGTTCTCGAGGTCAGCGTCTTTGGTCTGAACCTTACCGAATGCCTTCTCAGCAGCAGCGAGGTCGTTCTCTTTCAAGAAAAGAACACCGAGGTTGAACTGAGCGCGGTCGCTATTGTATTTCTCAACAGCCTTGTTGTAGAGAGCCTCTTTTGTCTTGGCATCTTTTACGAGAGAAGCAGAACGGAGGAGAGCCTCTTCGTCGAGAACGTCGCTGTTCTCTTCAACGAGCTTGAGGAGCTCTTCCTTGGTGTAGTTCTGGTACTCTACGTTAGCGATGAATCTTGCACGACGGAGCTCAGGAAGAACTTCTTTCTTGAGGGTTGTGTAAACCTCAGACATGTTCTTGATCTCGCTCTCACGAACTGCAGGATCGCTGTACATAGAAAGAACGCGGATGATAAGATCCTTATCCTCGATGTTGGACTCTTTTACGAGTGCCTGGAAACCTTCCCAGTCCTGACCTACGCTCTTAACTTCAGGAGCAGCGATTTCTTTGTCAGTTACGACCTTGCCCCAAGCCTTGTCAGCGCTCTTTGAACGCTTGTCGGAAAGTTTAGCGTTGAGATCCTGTCCGCCATCAGGTGATGCATAAGCAACAACTTCAGTTCCCTTAAGGGTCTTTCTGTCATTGTTCTTGATCTCCTCGAGAGCAGCCTGGAAATCTTTGATAGACTCTGATTTGAGCTCTTTCTTGCGAACGTCAGCAGAGTTGATGGTGTAAAGAATCTGGCCTTCTGCGGTCTGAGGGATTACTTCCTGGTAGTTGTCTTTCTTGTAGCAAACTGAACCGAGACCCTCACCATAACCTACAAGCATATAGGTGGTGTTAGCGCCGTCAGCAACTTTCTTTACAGGAAGGTCAATAGACTTCTTCTTGTATTTTACTACACCGCGGAGCTCGAGATGAGACTGCTCCATACCTTTAACATAGTCAAAGTGTACTTTCTCAGTAACTGTCTGACCGTCAGAAGAAACTACTGTATAGTTATCCTTAACTTTCTCTCCCTGGTACATGAACGGAGTCATTTTAGCCTCGCCGCCTTCATATACAAGCACTGGAGTTACCTCAAGGATTGCTTTCGGGTGGAAATAGTCAGCAGGATAGGTTACAGATACGGTAGCGTCGATTTTACCGGCTACGACTTCAAGTGGAGACGGATCGCAGGTGACAGTAACACTCTCTGCCATCTCAGCCATCTTCTCAGGAGAAGCACACGCAACAGCTGCAAGTCCAAGGACTGCGACTGCCAATGATTTAATTTCTTTTCTCATGATGATTGAAAAAATTATTGTTATTAAAACTGAATTGTAGATTCCTCCAAATTTTGCACCAAGTTACGAACAATTTTGCAATTTTAAGTAATATACGTTCCTATTTTCAACTGATTTCGTAACTTTGTACTGATATGGACGCACAAGAACTACAAAGACTCAAGAACAAATACGATATTATAGGTAATGACGCGGCATTGAACAGGGCCCTGGAAATGGCCGTGGCAGTGGCGCCGACGGACCTGACCGTGCTCGTCACAGGAGAAAGCGGCGTCGGAAAAGACAACATACCTAAGATTATCCACCAGTTCGGAAGACGGAAGAACGCCAAATACTTCGCGGTGAACTGCGGGGCGATACCGGAAGGGACCATTGACTCGGAACTTTTCGGACATGAAAAGGGCTCGTTTACCGGTGCGATAGAGGCGAGAAAGGGCTATTTCGAGGAGGCCGACGGTGGAACACTGTTCCTCGACGAGGTCGGAGAACTTCCGTTGCCGTCCCAGGCGAAGCTGCTCAGAGTGCTTCAGTCGGGTGAATATATAAGGGTGGGCTCTTCCAAAGTCAGCAAGACGGACGTAAGGGTAATCGCCGCCACGAACGTGAATCTGCTATATGCGGTATCGCAGGGGAAATTCAGGGAGGACCTGTATTACAGGCTCAATGCCATTCAGATCTCCATGCCGGCCCTGAGGGAGCGCAAGGCGGACATCTATCTGCTGTTCAGGAAGTTCACGTCTGATTTCTCGGAAAAGTACGGGATGAGCAAAGTGACATTGACCCACGACGCTATAGAACTCCTCACGAACTACAGGTGGCCGGGCAACATCCGCCAGCTGAAAAATGTCGCCGAGACTGTGTCCGCGCTCGAAGGACAGAGGCTTGCGCCGGGAATGGGAAAGTGTGAGGTCAATGCAGCCACTTTGTCAGAATATCTGCCGAAAGATGACATAAATGCACTCCCTGTCATGTATCAGAGAAATTCGGGCTCTGCGATGTCAGACGATGAGAAGCAGGAGATATACAAGGCCCTGTATGGACTCAATGCTGAGGTGAATAAGCTCAAGGCTATAATCGCTTCCGGAAATTTCGGCAATGCAAATGCGCCACAGCCGGCAGAAGCGGCGCCAAGGACATTGGCCCCGAGCTACGAGCAGGGCGATGCCTACGTCAGCAAGCCTGTCAATGACTGGAGCACTCCGGAGAATGATGTGGATATCCAGGAGCCTGCACATCATAGTGATGCGCATGTCGAGCCGGAATCTTCTTCAGACAATCTGTCGATTTCACAGAAAAGCCAGGACCTGATCAGAAAGGCATTGGAAAAATACAATGGAAACAGGAAGAAAGCTGCAGAAGAACTCGGAATATCAGAAAGAACATTGTACCGGAAACTTCCTCCTGAATTCCGTGGAAACAAGAAAGAAGACTGATGTGTATGAAACCGATAAATCATAAAATATTGTCGTACGTCCTTGCCGCGGTTGCGTCGGCAGTGGCGGCGGTGTGTGTGCATTCCTGTGGAATATATTCATTTACAGGAACTTCCATACAACCGGACGTAAAGACAGTTACGATAAATTACTTTGAATACAAGGCATTGAAAGTAAATCCTACGCTGAGCAACAGCATGACGGAGTCGCTTAAGGACAAGTTCCGGAAGATGACGAGGCTGGAGCAGGTGGATATGGACGGTGACATCGAGATTACGGGAGCCATTACAGGTTACGATGTTCGCGCGATGGCCATTACTGCTGATGAGGTGGCGGCACAGAACAGATTGACAGTGACCGTGAAAATAGATTTCACGAACAGGAAGTATCCTGAGGATGATTTTCAGGGAAAGTCGTTCTCGGCTTATGCGGATTATGACTCCACGCAGTCTCTCGACGCGGTGGAAGGGACTCTCTGTGACGAGATTATAGAAAAAATCTGTGAGGATGTGTTCAATGCTACAGTAGCGAATTGGTAGTGTATGGAATATCAGAAATCGATAAATCTCAGGACATTGACAATGGACGAACTCGCCGGGGTGGTGAATCTCTATCCCTGGTATGGTGCGGCCAGAAAGGAACTGTGCAGGAGAATGGCGGCATTGGGAGGCGATTCCTGGGGCGTGTCGCAGTTTGCTGACCAGGCTATGTATATAGGTAACAGGAGAAGTGTCGCTGAGGTGATGAGGAAAGGGCGCAGCGTGGACTGCTCGGACAAGAATCTGGATGAGTTGCTGAGCTCCTACATTGACGAGAAAAAACCGAAACAGGAAAAGGAAAGTCGTCGCGTAAGTATTGCCGGAGGAGACTTCTTTTCCGCATCAGACTATGACAGTGTGCGTTCGGCGGATGACAACATCTTCTCAGGGTTCAAGCCGAAGAAGACGCAGACAGATGGCGCTGCCAATGCGCCTGCACTTGATTTCTGCACGGAAACATTGGCAATGATATACCTGGACCAGGGCTATTATGACCAGGCGAAGGCCATTTATTCGAAACTAATTTTGGCAATACCGGAAAAAAGTGCTTACTTTGCATCCCTTATTGAAAAAATTGACAAGTTGATAAACAATCAGACATTATGAATGCTATATTTACTATTCTTGTTGTGCTCGTTGTGATTGCAAGCATCCTGCTTACGATCGTTGTCCTGCTCCAGAACGGAAAAGGTGACAGTATGGCCAGCAACTTTGTCGCAGGTAACCAGACTTTCGGCGTAAGGCAGACAGCCAATATGCTGGAAAAAGTTACTTGGGGACTCGTTTCTTTCATTGTGGTAGTTTCTATCGTCTCATCATTCACGATGGGCAGCAAAGACGCTCAGGTGGACATTACCAACAAGATCGAGAATGTTGCTACAGAGCAGCCTGAATTCCCTTCAGCTGCTCAGCAGAGTGCACCTGCAGTACAGGCAGATCCTGCAAGCGCTTCAGATTCAGCAAAATAAAGATCGAGTCGCTGCCTAAGACTGACAAATTGTCAGTAATTTAGGCATCGGAATATAATTTGGACTATAGCCGTTTGTTCTTCGGAGCAGACGGCTATAGCCCGTTTGGGTAGGGCGTCAGGTTCTATGAGCAGACTTGTGGGACTGTTCCGGTGAGCGAAAAAGGAGAAATTTAATATGGAAGATTACAGAACACAAAACAATGCGGCAGGAGGAAAACTGGAGTTCTTGAGCAAGTTCGCCACTAACTTGAACGAAAGGGCTTCTGCGGGCAAGCTGGATCCTGTGATCGGAAGAGACGAAGAAATTCGTAGAGTACTTCAGATATTGAGCAGGAGAACCAAGAACAACCCTATACTTGTCGGTGAGCCTGGTGTCGGTAAAACAGCCATTGCTGAAGGTCTTGCCCAGAAAATCGTGGACGGGGCCGTGCCGGAGAACCTTAAGGACAAGATAGTGTATTCACTGGATATGGGTGCGCTTATAGCAGGTGCCAAATACCAGGGTGAATTCGAGGAAAGGCTTAAAGGCGTGGTAAAGGATGTGGTGGACAGTCAGGGACAGATAATTCTGTTCATTGATGAAATCCATACACTTGTCGGCGCCGGCAGGGCTTCCGGAGCGATGGATGCGTCCAACATCCTCAAACCGGCATTGGCCCGTGGCGAACTGAGGACTATCGGTTCCACTACGCTGGACGAGTATCAGAAATACTTCGAGGCGGACAAGGCGCTTGAAAGACGATTCCAGATGGTGATGGTGGATGAGCCGACACCGGCAGAGTCCATTGCCATACTGAGAGGTCTGAAAGAGAAATACGAAAACCATCATAGGGTGCGTATTGAAGATGATGCGCTGATTGCAGCGGTCAATCTCTCACACAGGTATATTACCAGCAGGTTCTTGCCGGACAAGGCCATTGACCTTGTGGATGAGGCTGCGTCCAAGCTTAGACTTGAGATGAACTCCGTTCCGGAGCCGATAGCCGAGCTGAACAGCCAGATCCGTCAGCTGGAAATCGAGAAGGAGGCAGTCAAGAGGGAAGGCGTGTCATTGAAACTTGACAAGATCAATGAACAGCTCAAGGACCTGAATGCAAAGCGTGAAGTCCTGATGAAGAAGTGGGATGAAGAGAAGGGTATCCTTTCCGGCATCCAGACAGCCCGTCAGGAGTTGGAGAACTACAAGATTGAGGCGCAGGCGGCTGAGCGTGCCGGTGACTATGGCCGGGTAGCGGAACTCCGTTACGGCAGAATGGCCGAGGCGCAGAGGAAGATAGATGAACTCACTGCCAAACAGGCCGCAATCAAAGACCCGATCATCACTGAGGCAGTAACTCCGGAAGACATCGCAGATGTAGTGTCAAGATGGACAGGCATACCTGTAAACCGTATGCTCGAGAGCGAAAAGGAGAAGCTGCTCCGTATGGAGGACGAACTCCACAAGAGAGTCGTCGGTCAGGAGCAGGCCATCCGCGCAGTGGCAGACGCTGTGCGCAGAAGCCGTGCGGGACTGTCCAATGAAAAGAGACCTATCGGTTCGTTCCTGTTCATGGGTACCACCGGTGTCGGCAAGACCGAGCTTGCAAAGGCTCTCGCCGAGTTTCTGTTCAATGACGAGAACATGATTACCCGTATCGATATGAGCGAGTACCAGGAACGTCACACAGTCAGCCGTCTTATCGGTGCCCCTCCGGGATATGTAGGATATGATGAAGGTGGTCAGCTCACGGAGGCTGTAAGGCGTAAACCTTATTCCGTAGTGCTGCTCGACGAGATCGAGAAAGCCCATCCGGATGTGTTCAACATTCTGCTTCAGGTTCTGGACGACGGTCGTCTGACCGACAACAAGGGCAGGACCGTGGACTTCAAGAACACCATAATCATAATGACTTCAAATGTCGGCTCCGATATCCTTCAGAGCTATATGGAGAAGCTTCCTGAAGTCGGACGTAAAGGTGAGACTCCTGCTCAGCAGGCCGCTGACGTGGCGAAGAGGACCCAGATGCTGGAGGAGTGCAAAGGCAAGATACTTGAACTCCTGCGTCAGACCATAAGGCCTGAATTCCTGAACCGTATCGATGAGATCATAATGTTCGAGCCGCTTACCAAGAATGATATCCGCGACATTCTTCATATACAGATGAAGGACCTTCAGAACAAGCTTTCTGCAGACGGCGTCGAGATAGAATTCACTCCAGCGTTCGAGGATTATATGACCGAGAAAGGTTACGATCCTGCATTCGGTGCGCGTCCTGTGAAGAGAGTGATGCAGCGTGAACTTGTCAATCTCTTGGCCAAAGCCATACTTGACGGCACTGTGCACAAGGATTCCGTCATAGAAGCAGACGTGGCCGGAAACGAGATTGTCCTGCACAACAAGCCGGTTTCCGCGGAACGGGTACTGTAACAGATTGTGAGACAATATTAAAGGTGTGCTGATATGCATGCCGGCTAACTAAAAAGGGTGACCTTACACAAGGCCACCCTTTTTCAGTTTCAGTCAGCGACGTTTACGCAGTAGCGTTACACTACTTTTCATCGATTACATCCCCGTGGAAATGAACCACAGCCTCTTTCCATGTATCTGTATAGCCCGGCTGGGTAAGTCCGTCAGGAATGCCGGCAGAGAAATCAGTATGCTTGAAAGAACCGTCGGCATTCTGCGCCTTCACATTACCGTCAATGAATTTGACTGTCAATGTGACCTCCAGCTCCTGCCATTGCTTGAAAATATCCTGCGCTGTCTTTACCGAATAACTCGTGAGAAGTCTCTTCACCGCCGCGAAAGAAGCTCCGGTATCAGTCATCACATCATAGGCAAGTGACTTCTTCTTGCCAGCCTTCTCCGCGCTGTCCATTGACTTCTTGAAAAGTTCCAGGGCCTTGACATCATTCTGGCGGACCTTTTCCATCTGCTCGTTCTCGAACTTGTCGATCCTCTCGCGCACATAAGGAGCCATGATATTGTACATCCTGTAGCAGGCATTGGAAATCCTGTTGTTGATCCAGAAAGAAGACGTGGCAGAGTAGGAGAGCAGGTTGCCGTTGCCCTGCCTGAAGCACTCGGGAACCTTCTCCGTATTGGAGTAAATCGGTGTCACATAAGAAGTTGCAGCATCATCGGTGCCGAACCACAAGATACCGCCTATCACGTCAGGATAGTTTCCACGTGCCTGTCCCACAAACCAGAAACCCGTCTGCTGAGTGGCGATAGCACGTTCATTGGTGTATTTCTTGCCCTCATATTCGAAGTCCATCGGCCTCCAGCGGTATGGCAATGCATTTCCGCCTGCACCGATATCGGTAGTCATGTCCATAGGCGTACCCTCATAATGGTCACGCATCACATCCGCAACATTCTTTACGGTCACCTTCTTGGCAGGCTTGATCCAGAGCGGCATCCTGTTGTCCGGATTGTGGCCCATCGCGTAGTCAACGTAGGAATAGGCGTCCTTGGTCACCAGATTGCCCTTGGTCTCCTCGAAAGTGAACCAGCCGTGGCTCAAGATATTGAACGCGCTCCAGACTCTGGCCTCGCATCCGCGCAGAGCTCCGAAGTCGGCAGGACAATATGCGTCGCGGAAACTGAACTCGCTGTCCTCGCCGCTGAACCAGCCCTTTGAACGTGCAAAGTCAATGACATCCTCCGCGTACAGACAGTTTTCCGGATCATTGAGAGGGAACGTGGCGATGCGCGACTGGTTTGCATGACCGCTGATGTAGCCGTCAGGAACACGCAGAGCCACCCAGACGGAGCCTTTCTTTTCGGTTCCCTTGCCGACCATTTCCATTATCCAGGCCTCGTTCTTGTCCACGATGGAGAACGACTCTCCCTCGGAGAAATAGCCATATTTGTTCGTGAGTTCTGCCATGACCTTGATGGCCTCGCGCGCAGTCCTGGCTCTCTGCAATGTAATGTAAATCAATGAACCGTAGTCCATTATGCCGTTGGGGTCATTGAGCCCGTGCCTTCCGCCGAAAGTGGTCTCGGCTATTATGAGCTGGTGCTCGTTCATGTTGCCCACGGTCTTGTATGTGTGCTCCACCTGGTCGATAAGCCCGAGATATTGACCTGAATCCCAGTCATATACGCGCAACTTGTCGGTAACTTTCCAGTCAGCCTGAGGCTTGAAGTAGAGTTCTCCGTAGAGCCAATGCGAATCGGCCGCATAAGATACCATGCAGGACCCGTCGGCGCTTGCCCCTTTGGTCACAATTACATTGGTACAGGCATCTGCCCTGTTTGCGGTAATGCTGCACATCAGCACCGCAAAACTCGAAAGAAGAATATTTCTAAGTTTCATATCAGGTTTTGTACAATATTATTATTTCACTACATTTGTCGTGATGGGAACATCTCCCGTCACAATTTACAAATATAACGAAACTGGAGACATCTGAAACGAAATATAAGACCGAATATGAAAAAGATATTGTTTGCGCTATTGTCAATGCTGTTTTTCGTGAGTGTCAATGCTTATGCCCAGGAGCAGGGTGAACAGAAACAGCCGACACCGGAAGAAATGGCTGCCAAGGAAGCTGACAGGCTCGCGGACCTTCTGAAACTCGAGTATTGGCAAGTGTTCTACGTTGACTCCACGCTTCAGCACGATTATGCGGCATGGCAGGAAGAAGTAAAGAAACTGCAGGCTGCCAGGGTGGACAACTATGACCTGTACACCATCACCAGCGACAAGTGGATGGAGCAGATAGACAAGACCTACAAGAAATTCTTTACTCCGCAGCAGTGGGCCGCATATCTGAAAAGCGGAGCGGCCAAGCAGCAGAAAGCCCGGGAAAAGCGTAAGGCGAAGATGAGCGGACAGGCCGCGGCAAAGACTTCTTCTCAAAAGAAGTAGGTCCGGCAGTATTACATTTCGGTAGAAATTGACTAAATTTGCAGATGGTTCTGGAAACCGGTTTGTTAACAAATAGGATATGAAAGAGGAAATAGAACAGTTGCTTGCGGAGATTAAAGATCTCAAATGCAAGTCAGAGAAAGATATAGAGGAAGCGAGAGTCCGTCTTCTGGGAAAGAAAGGTGAAATCACCAGACTTTTCGATGAATTCAGGACAGTCGCTCCGGAAATGAAGAGAGAGTTCGGCCAGAAACTGAACGTTCTGAAAAAAGAGGCTTTGGCGCGCATAGAAGAGTTGAAGGCCAATGTTGCGGCATCAGGTGCTGCTTCTGCGGATGATTTCGACGGTACTGTGCCAGGCGACCCTATTCCTCTCGGGACAAGACATCCGGTCTCCATTGCAAGACAGCAGATCGTGAACATCTTCCGCAAGTTCGGCTACGACGTGGCTGAAGGTCCGGAAATCGAGGATGACTACCACGTATTCGAGGCATTGAACTTCCCTCCTAACCATCCTGCAAGAGATATGCAGGACACCTTCTTCGTGTCTGTAGGACATAAGGATCCGCTTCTGCTTCGTACCCACACCTCCAGCGTACAGGTCAGGGCAATGGAAAAGATGCAGTTGCCGATACGTGTCATCTGCCCGGGAAGAGTGTTCAGAAACGAGGCTATCTCAGCCAGAGCGCACTGCATATTCCACCAGGTGGAAGGTCTCTACATTGATGAGAACGTGACATTTGCCGATTTGAAGCAGGCTATTCTCCTCTTTGCACGTGAAATGTTCGGTCCGGACACCCAGATACGTATGAGGCCGTCATACTTCCCGTTCACCGAGCCGTCAGCAGAGGTGGACGTAAGCTGCAACATCTGCCACGGAAAAGGCTGCAATATATGTAAAGGAACAGGCTGGCTGGAGATTCTCGGCTGCGGCATGGTGGATCCGAACGTCCTCGAAGCTTCCGGAATCGACAGCAAGAAATACTCAGGATTTGCATTCGGAATGGGTATCGAGCGTATCGCGATGCTGAAGTGGCAGGTCAATGACCTCCGTCATTATTTCGAGAACGATATGCGTTTCCTGCGTGAGTTCCGTACTTGTGTAGAGGTGTAGAAACAAGCTTTGGATGAGATTCTGCTAATTTTTCCACAAAAAATGCCGAAAAAATTTGCAGAGTCGGAATTTATACCTATCTTTGCAATCCCGAAACACCAATAGGGATTACAAAATGCGGAAATAGCTCAGTTGGTAGAGCACAACCTTGCCAAGGTTGGGGTCGCGAGTTCAAGTCTCGTTTTCCGCTCTCGGAAGCCATCTGAATTTTCAGGTGGCTTTTTTGTATTATGCTACATAATTAACTCAAGATGAAAAAATTACTGTTAATCGCCCTGTCTGCCTTGTCGGCATTTTCCGTCAATGCTAAAGAAACCCCCGTTGTCATCAATGTGAAAACTGATGCCGTGTCATTGATACTCAAGACTGAAACTGACGGTCGTCTCACGACATTGCACTTCGGCGGCGTCATAGAAGATGCCTCGGCATTGGCTGGCTTCAAGAACGGAATCAATTCCAATCACGGTTCGCCTTACGAGGCATATCCGACACTCGGCTGGCGTGCATTCGACGAACCTGCATTGTCAGTAACACATAAGAACGGAGACCTTAACACAGAACTCAGATATGTTTCACATGAAGCCAAAGCCCTGAAAGACAATAACATAGAACAGACCATCATTCATCTTTCCGATGCGAAAGAAGGCCTGGACGTGGATCTCGTCTATACTGCGTACAAAAAACAGAATGTGATAACTGCCCACTCGGTAATCAGAAACGGCGAAAAGGGAGCGGTGACGCTTCATAATTACTACTCCTCCGCATTGCCCGTAAAAGCGGACAAGTATCTCCTTACCCATCTTCACGGTGCATGGGCGGCAGAGTCCCAGATGGAAAACACACTGCTCACCCACGGGACCAAGAGCATCGAGAGCCGCAAGGGCGTCAGAACCACGCATACGGAAAACCCTGCATTTATGCTCAGCCTGGACACGGATTCGTTCAATGAGAACTATGGCGAAGTGATAGCGGGAGCATTGGCCTGGAGCGGAAACTACAAGCTGAACTTCGAACTTACCGAGTTCAATGTGCTGAACATTCTTGCAGGAATCAATCCGTATATGTCCGAATACACGCTTGCGAAAGGTGAGTCGTTCACGACACCTGAGATGATCTGGACATGGAGCGGGGAAGGCGCAGGCCAGGCAAGCCGCAACCTGCACAGCTGGGCCCGTTCGTACTGGATGGTAAGCGGCCAGGACATTGTCCCGACCCTTCTGAACAGCTGGGAAGGCGCGTATTTCGATTTCAATGCCAAGACATTGACCGATATGATAGATGATGCCGCATCGATGGGACTTGAGATGTTCGTGCTGGACGACGGCTGGTTTGCCAACAAATATCCCCGCAACAACGACAAGGCAGGGCTGGGAGACTGGCAGGTCAATGTCACGAAACTTCCGGAAGGCATTGACTTTATCGCGTCCCACGCTCACGACAAGGGCCTTAAGTTCGGCATATGGATAGAACCGGAGATGGTGAATCCGAAGAGTGAACTGTATGAGAAGCATCCGGACTGGATAGTGAAGGACAAGATGCATCAGCCGACGCGGATGAGAAGCCAGTATCTCCTGGATTTGACGAACCAGAAGGTGCAGGATTTCGTTTTCGGCGTGTTTGACCAGACTATGAGCCTGTCCGACAAGATCGACTATATAAAATGGGACGCGAACCGCCACGTGGAGAATGTGGGTTCGGGTTATCTGCCTGACAATGAGCAGAGTGAGTTCTGGGTGAAATATGCTCAGGGGCTCTATAGCATCATGGACAGAATACGTGCCAAATATCCGGACGTGATGATTCAGGCATGCTCTTCCGGAGGCGGAAGGGTAGAATATGGCGCCCTCAAGTATTTCAATGAATTCTGGACCAGCGACAATACGGAAGCATTGACCAGAACCGTCATCCAGTATGGTACAAGCCTGTTTTATCCTGCCAATGTCATAGGTTCCCACGTGTCAGCGGTGCCTAATCACCAGACCGGAAATGTGACTCCTATAAAATTCCGTTTCGATGTAGCCTGTGCAGGACGATTGGGCATGGAACTGCAGCCTAAGAATATGACGGAAGAAGAGAAGGCATTTGCGCGGAAGGCCATTGCGAATTACAAGGGATACAGGGATATTGTCGCTACCGGGGACCTGTACAGGATCGGCTCTCCTGTGGACGGCTCCGGCACGCACGGAGTGCTGTATGTCTCTCAGGACAAGAAGCGTGCGGTATTCTTCGCATATTGCACTAAGTATCAGAGCCGTACGACCTGTCCTCAGTTCCGGTTGAGGGGTCTTTCAGCAGAGTTGGATTACCATATCGAAGAACTCAATGTAGAGAAATCCTCAAGCTGGTTCTCAGGAAAGACATTGCCGGGGTCAATGCTTATAAACAAGGGGCTGAATCCTCCTGTGAAGCAGGTTTACCAGAGCGCGGTCTTCCTCTTGGAAGCCAAATAGTTATAAAAAAGAGGCTGATCCATGATGGGTCAGCCTCTTTGTCAGTAAGCGGATTACGCCTAATTGTTCTCTATAATGGTCCAGCTATTCGTTACTTTCCTGAATAGTCCAACCATCGTTCACCAGTTCCGCCCACGCTTTCTCGTAGGCAGCTTTGCATCCTTCAGGTACATAAATGGTTTTTACCCCTGAAGAAGGTCCCACCTTGTTTTTCGTGCCTTTCTTTCCGGTATATATTGCAGGCCTTTCGCCAAGACAGATTATCTTGGAAAGATTCGGCGTGCCGGTAATGCAGTTTTCCTTCATCTCCTCCACTGTCGCCGGCAATGTCAATGTCTTTATGACCGAGTTCTCGTATAGTGCCCATTCACGGATTATTTTGGTTCCGTCCGGAACCGTGTAACTGTCCCCGCTGCCGCCATTGAGTATCATCAATGTCTTCATATCGTAATCGTACAGAGCGCCTTTGTTGTCGGTCTTGAAATACTTGTTGTCCGCATTGACTTCCCAAATCATCTTGTCGTTGCCGTTTGACGGGCTGCCGGAAATTGCATTCACTGTTGACGGGAGGACGATTTTGGTGTAGTCGCTATAGGCGAAAGCGCGGTTCATGATGGTGACTATGCCTTCTGGAAGACGGAATTCGCTTATATTCTTGATGCCGGAGTCCCTGTTCTTTCCTCCGCAGAAACTTTCGTACGTATTGTTTTGACTATTCAAACCCTTGATGGTCTTTTCTTCAGCCGTGGTTTTGCTCAAGTCCAGGGTGACCTGGCTGAACGGATTGTCCAGGGTGACCTGCTGATTAAGACTTCTGGTTGCATTCATAATGCCCTGAAAAACTTCCTCGCGCAGCATTGCACTGGCGGGCATCGTTACTTTGACGGATTTTTTAGCGGTCTTTATCCAGTCGTAGTCCACCTCGCCCTCAAGGTCGTCGACATACATTCTCGTCGAATCGATCGTGACTTCTTTCACCGGAAAGTTGACTACACAGCCCGGGTCAATGACAAGGTCGCTTTTCTTTTTCAGTTCGCAGCCGCCGCCCGTGCAGTTTATGGAGAATTTGAGATTCTTGAGAGTCCTTCTTCCGGACATAGGCAGTACGATAGGTATTTCGGTCGGGTTGTTCGCATCTGAGCTTATGGATATAGGTGTATTCATATCGACAACCAGATTGCTCACTGTATATGCCGGCTGAAGTGAGGACCATTTCCTGTCCTTGTAAAAGGTAAAGGCATTCTTGTAGAGGCCGTCAGCGCTAATCGTACAGGAATGGATTTCTGTTGCCGTCTTGGACCATACTTTAAGCCGAATGACGGATCCTGCGTATTGGAAGTCAATGACTCTGTCCTTTCCTACTCCGTACATAGGAAGCGGGAGTTTCTCACCGATATTGTTTTCATAGGATTGTTTTGTGGGAAAATTGAAATAAAAATATCCGTTGCTCGCATTACCGATACAGAATGAAGCAGGGTAGAATGCGAAAAACTCCTCATCTCCGGTTACAGCATCATCTCCGCTAACGTATGTGAATTTTCCCACATTGCTCCCGGCAGCGTCGTCCATCAGTTTGTAAATGCCGAGGCAAGTGCTGTATCCTCTTGGGTTAGAGGAGTTTGAGCTGTGCTTCCTGGATGTCTGGATAGCGATCTCGTCGTTTTTTATCCAGGATACCTTATGCCCGTCAAGTGCGGTTCTGGTATTTACATCATTGATATTGGCTGTAAGTTCAGCCGATTCTTTTACCGTTTCCGGCATTGTGCTTTTGGAGCAGCCGGTAAAACTCAGCAGGCCTGAGGCTATACCGCAGGCTACAGCAAGAACTCTTATTATCGTTTTCATGATTTTTTCAAGATTAATCCCAGTTGGTATCGACATTGTGGAGGTTATCGAGGCCGTCCTCTGGGTTTGATGAGATGTGGACGCCAGATGCGAAACAATTCTGGATGTCGAAGTACATAGCCGCTATCTGAGGAGCGACATAATTCACGTTTTTCTTTATCATATACTATTTTCGTAATACTTGTAAGTTCGTCTATATTATTGTATTACAAAGCCTCTGCGTTTATACCCTCACGGTGGCAGGGGGTTAAAAAAGCGGATGATTCATCGCGAATCATCCGCTTTTAGTTCGTCCAGCACGAACATACTCTAAAGGGTGCAAGTCCCTAAACCGCC
>ERZ1034998.5-NODE-5-length-183266-cov-51.060739_pt1 | contig 183266 bp, 197 predicted proteins | sample MGYA00520621_ERZ1034998 | MGnify/ENA primary metagenome ERZ1034998 (study PRJEB33766, sample SAMN09781748) | gut metagenome | biome: gut microbiome | host: Homo sapiens | place: Madagascar | study: EMG produced TPA metagenomics assembly of the PRJNA485056 data set... | reverse complement strand
TACATAACATACCACCACCTATTAGCAATGTCAACCCTTGAGTGCTAATTTTTTTAAAGTAATTTTTAAAACCCTTGATTTTACAGGGCTTTCAGGCTTTATTAAATTTATATTAAATTGATTTTGGCGTTTACTGTACCATTACTGTACCATTTTTTTCAAGTTTTTTAATTTCAAGCTTAGCATCAAATGCATTATTTAGGTGATTATACACATCTAATGTTACATCACTTTTAGCATGCCCCATTATATATTGTGCCGCTTTAATGTTCACACCGGACCTTGCCATATTAGTGCATCCAGTATGTCTCATAACATGTGAAGAGAATTGATGAATAAGAACCGGCTCTCTTTTCTCTTTTGATGCTTTTTTCAGCTCATACTCGTTATAATACTTGACTACATTATATAAAGCATTGTTTACACCATTCGGCATCATAGGTCGTCCATGTTTCGTTACAAATATAAAATCTGTATAGCCATCTATCGTAACGGAACATATTTTTCCTAGTTGGAAATTCTGCAACTTTATTGCTCTAAATGCATCACAAGCAACGTCCGTTAATGGTATTGTTCGCTTACCAGCATCTGTTTTTGTCTTTTTGATGCGAAATTTACAGCCTTCACCATCTTGGTAGTTACGATATGTCAACTGATGAGTTACATATAACTCTTTCTTCTTTAAATCTACATCATTATATGTAAGACCTATTAGTTCACCACAACGAAGCGATGTTTCCAACATAATTGTCATCATTGGAATATGCTTACTAAACATTTTGCTTTGCTGCATGAACTCTAATAACTGCTTTTGTTGAATTGGGGATATTGCTGTTTTGAATTTAGTCTTCTTACCATAGTCGCCAATTGCAATGCTTCGTGCCGGATTCTTACGAATATAGTCATCATCTACTGCCAGCTCTAATAATGGATTTAATAAGTTGTGAATTGATTGCAATGTACTGCAAGCATATTTTTCTTTATCCATCTTAGCGTATAGCATTTTAATGGTAGATGTTCTAACATCTGTAATTCTTAATTGCCCAACCGTGTCACGAATATGTGCATTCCATAATGAGTTATAGTTTGCTTTTGTTCCATCATCAAGAACTTTAGTATATAAATATACTTCCCATAAAGAATTTAAAGTAACATCTTTAACTGATGGACCTGTCAAAATATGGTCGTCAATATCAGCATTCACTTCTTTTTCTTTGCGTCTAAGCTCTTTTAAGTCCTTAGAATACACAGCTTCGCGATTGCCAGTTTGTGCATTTATGTATCTGTATGCATATATACCATCAGTTCTTTGACTCTCTCCAGTATTTAATTTTCTACCTTTTGAATCTTTTCTACTTGCCACGATCTTTCCTCCATAAGTCGCTGTGCAAGCTATTTAGAATAATTCAACACGTTTCGTTGTGTTTATTATAACAAATATCACTCTAAATAGCTATTCCGCAATACTATCCAAATATCTCTGAATTTTATTGACTGAATACAGCACTCTGCGACCTATATAGATTCTGGCTTCGGCTTGCTCTCCTATTTTGCGGGCAGTTGCATGACCACACGATAACATAGAAGATAGCTTATCTATGTCCACAGTCATAACATTAGGGGTCAGTTTGTTGTTTGTCTTGTTCATTTTGATTCCTCCATATACTATTTTGAAGAAATCGTAATGTTGAGGTCTGACCCCTGTGTATGCTACTTTCTGTTCATGTTTGACTCTATTGATGTTACTCGGTTGTTGAGGTCATCAATCTGTTCGCCATGTTTATTTATTCTGTTGTTCTGCTCCTGATTGTCTCTTGTCAGAGTATCAATAGCATCATTGAGCTTCTGAATAACAACTCGTAAATCGTTAATAGGCTGAACAAATTTCATTACAACACCCACAAAAGCTCCTAATGTAACTATTGAAGTAATCAGGTAGCCTATGAACTGTACATTATCCATTATTATTCCTCGTTGTTATTCTCTACGAAATTCTTAAATGCCTGATGCATACCAGTAGAAGCTAATCCCATTAGAGCACCCAATATGAAGTTCTGAAATGAAAGTCCAGTAACAATCAGGTTTGAAATGCCACCTACTAATGCAAGAATAGCTGGGATGTCATCGTTTGGTATGAACTTGAATAATGATGCGTGCTTAAATATGTATCCCAAGATAAGGCACGCAATCACTACTACTGGTACAAAATACGAAGTTAATGCATTAAAATCCATAATTTACACCTCCTCTGTTGCAGATTCTCCTGCTGAGACCTTATCAAATATAGCGTTGGCATATGCCTCAAACTTGTCGTAATCAGCATCCGCTACGGTTTTGTTGGCATTGTATGCTTTACGGTCAGGGCAGCTCTTATACATATTGATTCTACCATCAAACTCGAGACGAGCCTCGAAAGTGATAATATCCTGCTGTGTTGCCGGGTCTTTTGAAGAACCCTGAATTGAAAGTGTAGTTGTTGTGTTTAACATTATTTTAATCCTCCTTAATGCTATCTTCTGTCATGAACTCAAGAACTGTATAAATCATAGGTGTACACTGCTCTGGGAAATCTTCCTCTGAGATTGTGTTAATCTCTACCGATACATCCACATTTGAAAGCTCTAAATATTCTTTATAGAACTCATCCCAACGTGGATTCTCAGGATTGATTGAATCAGAATCCCCAGAATACTGCTTTATAAGATTAGCTCTTTCCTCTTTATAAGTCTCGAGCTCAGACGTAAGCTTCTTTAAATTTCGAGCAATAGAGAAACTGCCTTTTCTGGAGAAAGACATATTCATCACTCCAGATTTGATAATTTCCTGCTCAAGGTCATATAAATGTCCTATTGTTGTGTTAAGTGTTTTCATTTTTATCTCCTTTCCGGTTATGCCCAGCAAAATATCACATAGCTCACTTGACAGCTTCCCGACCTTGCACCGGTAAATGATACATACCAAGTGCCTTGATTATATACACAATTTCCGATTTGCCATCTATTATAATTCCATGCTGCATTAGTAATTGTTATGGTCGTTTTTCCAGCAATATATGTTCCAGATGGATACCCAAGTGCTGCACGTATATCAGCATCTGTCATTAAGGCTACATATTCAGAATTAGAAATATTGACAGTTTTGTTTCCTGCTGCAAATCTAACTGGATTATTTTCGATATTGCTAGTTGCTCTTATACCCAAGGGTACATTTAGACATGAATCTGTGATGTTAACAGAGTAAGCAGTTAAATTAATGTCATTGTTCCACGCCGTAATTTCTATGTTTCCTCCGTGTACACGTGTAATCCCTTCATATATGCTAAAATATGAGTCATATTTACTATAACTAGGGTCCTCTGGCATGCTATCATTATGATACCCAATATACATATGGCTAGAATCTGCTATAAATTGCCAAAATGATTTCTTATCGCCTAAATCTGACGGTGTATATCCGCATGGTACATTCACTTTAAAACTCTTAGTAAATTCACCAGCTGAACCAGTAATAGTAGCACCCTTTATAGTTCCACCTTCAATAGTAGCAGCACTCACTTTTCCACTAAAAGTAGCATTACCTGCAGAATCTAAGGTTAAATTCTTAGCACTAATAGTAAAATGGCCGGTGGTGAGGGCTATTGAGTTGCCTGAGATTTTCAGTTCAGAATTTACCTGATTCACCACATCGCCTTTTTGTACGCATTCAATCCATTTACTCCATGATGATGCTGATGTACCGACTCTCCAGTATTCCTTACCACTTCCTTCTACTTTAGCAGTTTGTTTAGGATAGCCGCCGCTTGCATCATTCCATGGCACTACTGTTAATAAATAACAATAGGTTCCAACTCCGGATAATCCAATCACAGAACATTGCTTAAACTCTGCTACAGATGTGCGAGGATAATTTGTGAAATACCAGGATGGCGGCTGATTAGTACTTCTGGTGTCCTTAACATCTAAACCGTCTCCTTTAGCTCCTTGTGGGCCAGTTGGTCCGGTGTTTCCTTGCTTTCCTTGAACACCTTGAGGTCCCTGTGGGCCGGTAGCACCTTGAACTCCTTGCTTTCCTTGAACACCTTGAGGTCCCTGTGGGCCGGTAGCTCCAGTTGCTCCAGTGTTGCCTTGTTTTCCCTGTGGACCTGTTGGGCCCATATCACCTTTAGCGCCTTGAGCACCTTGCTCCCCCTTAATCTTAGTCCAAGAATATGCGGCTGGATTAGTTGAGTCGGTAGGCGTAAAATCAGTATACTGTCCAATATATAACTTTCCAGAACTATTGGACACATCGAACCCAGTCTTACCATCAGCACTATTAGCATAAGCTATGTGCAAATATGATGTTTTACCATTCGTTCCATCGGTTCCTTTAATACCTTGGTCCCCCTTTGCTCCCTGGGCACCTTTTACTAATTGCCAAGTATATTTAGTAGTATCTGTTGAGTCTGTAGGATTAGTATCAACATAAGTACCAATATATGCTTTATTCGAAGGGTCGCTTACACTAAAGCTAGTTTTACCGTCTGCACTATTTGCGTAAGCTACATGAAAATATGAACTTGCTCCATTTTTTCCATCTGCCCCCTTTACTCCTTGTGGACCTTGAATACCTTGTTTACCCTGAGGCCCAGTTGGTCCTGTTGCACCGGTATCACCTTTTACACCTTGAATCCCCTGCTTTCCTTGTGGACCAGTCCTACTTACAGAATATTCGTAATCATGACTACCATCTGTATAAGTAGTGATTTTCTGGCACCATAAATATTTACCATTTGGCACAACAGGCACACCTGCACTCCAAATTCCTGTAGGAGGGGTTGTTCCGCTATCACCGACTAAATATCCTATAGTTGTTGAATCAATTGATTTTATAGCATCTACTTTACTATCAACTTCATCAATAGCATCTTTAACACTCTGTCCAGTAGCAAATGTAAGACTTTCTGCAGATATGCCAAGTTTATACTTACCATCAGCGTCAATATAGAATTTGATATAATTATTACCATCACCAAATCCAAGCTGACCGTCTTTACTCAAATATATACCGCGTACCGTACTCGTTGCAGACTCTTTACCAGTCGAATATATAGCCGTATCCTTTATTTTGAATCCAGCAATTGTAGCATCAAAAGCTACCAAATCTTTAACAGATATCTGAGTTGCTGTGATGGATTTTGCAGTTATAATGCTTCCATTTATACTGTTATACGATGTCTGCTCAGCATTCACTCCATTTGCAGCACTGATATTAAGCTTATAAAATAGGCCATCATCACCTTTCATTACAAGCTTATCAGCTACGATTGTGTTACCTTCTATCAAATCTCCCTTGATAGTAACACCGACAATTTCGCCTGTAACCGTCTGGTCTCCTATAACTAAATCTTTGATAATACCTGATGTTGCATAGAATTGCTTGATAGCTGCAATGCCTATATTCGAAAAATTTATGTTTGCATACTTAAGTTCAGCATCTGTCGCATTAAGTTTGTTAGTGGCCAAGTCATCGATTTCGCCCTTCCTAGCTTTTAAATCATCTACTGTAGCCCGTTTAAAAGTACCATAATCTACTGATAAACTATGAATTGTTGAATCCGTTGCCTCGAGATTCTTGATAGTCGCATACTTAGCATCAAGAGTATCTGTAGTAAGCATATTAGTTTTCAGATTATCAATAGCCGCGTTAGTTGCTTTTAAATTGTCAACGCTAGCTTTCTTGGCATCCAAATTTGTAATGCTAGCAGAATGAGCTTTTAATTCATTCTTAACATTTACATTATCTGACTCAAGATCTGTTATTCTACCCTCAGCAGCCTGTAATTGTTCGGTGCTAACCTTTCCCGCTACAACAGTACCAAATTCACTAACTTGAGATGATAGATCTTTAACCTTATCGTCTGTAGCTTTCTTATCAGACGTACTTGTCGAAGGGTCTGTAACGTTACCAGTGACTGTAGCCGAATGTGCTTTAATCAGAACGGTTACTCTATCCCCCTCTTTGATGCTAGTGGTTGTCTCGATAGGGGTCATTCGTTCTGAACCATCGAGTTTGACGTACATCTTGCCATTAAATTCTACGGCTGTTCCATAAACTGTAGAGTCTTTAGTGGCTGTAGCATCTGCTTTTATAATCTTAGCAAAAGTGGTCGCTAAGTTATTAACGTTTCCCATGAGTTCCAATCACCCCCATAATTTTACTGTATACGTTGCTTTTTCTGAGACTGAACAGCCTGGAGTGCATGATATAGACTGGCTAATTACTTTAGCTTTAACGTCTTTTAATCCTGCTTCAGGATATACAAACCTGACACAATCTCCGACTCTTACAGGGCAATATCCATGTGTATAGCTTATGGTATATGTCAATGTAGAAAGTGCCTTAAGCTGAGCCTTAGCATAATCATCTATCATCTCTTTGGTTGGAGTGCCACCCACATTTGGGTCTGTTATTCGTTTGGTTATCTCTCTACCCCTATTTTGAATAGATACAGGACTGTTTGAATCAGTGTTTTTTACTGTAGTCTCGAAATGTTCGTTATTCTTTGTATATATCACCTGCAAGACATTTGGTATACCATATAGGTCTCTTTCCATCTGCATACCCGGATGTAATATAGAAGCATTGTCAGATGTAAATGTCCATACCGGCTGTAATGCTTGATTGTCTTGCGTCGGTGAGAAAAGAATTTGGCCTAGTTCGTCCAAGCCAAATCCGTATTTTGCGTTTCCGATTAAATCAGAAAGAAAAGAGAGCCACGTGTCGTCCGAATTAGCAACAAAATCACCATATAAAGTAATCCCGCTACTAACCGGTACAACCGGGGCTCTCGCGTGCTCTCTGATTAATATTTTTGCATTGTCCATTATGTTCTCGCCTTTAAATATAGTGTATCCTAAATCTGGTGGATTTTCTTTCAACTCTATTAAAGGTGTGTAAGCGTTTATCGACCTGGTCTCGCGCTTACCATTGAATGTGGAACTCTGCGTCTGTAAAAGGAATGTTCCAAGAGGGATACGTTCTGTAATCCCATTTTGAACAGCTTTGAGATATGCTCTAATGTAGCATTCTCCTATATTGTCATCAATATCGAAATTTGCTGAGCCAAGTGTTTCAGCTGTTGAATCTCTTGATATAGTGGCCGATTTGACATTTGTGAGTAAGTCTACGTCTTTCCAAGTATTTGGATTAACCGTATAGTACTCGAATGTCTGTGTCATAGACTTACTCCAGTCTGTCATCTTACATATCTCCTTCTACTCTAGTTATTGTTAGTGTTACAGGAACCAGCTCTTCTGTATGCTTCTGCGAAAAGCTTACTTTTATGTTAGCCCAGAAGCCAACACCAGATGGTTCCCTTACATACACGTCGCCCATCCATCTTTGTATACGACGTAACTGATAAATTGTTTCTTTGTCTGATTTAAGAACATCTGCATTCCATGTTGCCGATGCTCCTATTTGTGTTCCATAATATGAAACTGGGTTTTTACGCCCAATATACTCAACTAATTTAACATCTGGGTCAGTTGATTCTGATACATCTACATTATACAGCAGTTTAAGCAGTGAACCTGCCCACGGTGGATCTACCATTGTATCGCTGTTGTTAGTATCGAAACTTGACCATTCTTCATCCCATTGCAGGATAATATAAGGTCCATTTATTGGATATCCCGGTGGATCATAAAAGCTCACTGCTCCTGTAGATTCTTCTGTCGCTATGATTCTGTATCTAGCATAATCCAATGCTGGATGAGGGTCTGTTACATGAATATTCCTGTTGCATTCTATCTGGTCTGCAATCTTAACAAAATCACCGTCATATGTTCTTCTATAAACAGCCAATGTTACTCCCGATGCAGGGTCACCATTTGAATCTGTGCAATATGGTCTGACAAATGCAGAATATGAGTTTTCATCTATACCAATCTCTGCATCTGGCTCATACTTGCTTTCTGTCCAGTTAACAGATATGGTTGTCGATGCTGTAGCTGTAAGACCTGAGTTCATAGATACCACAACTGTAACAGTGTAGTCCTGATTATTCTCAAGGTCTATGTTATGTGCTGACATTTCAACGAGTAATGCCTCACCAGTGTCAAAGTTTTTGAAATATACTTCCTCACCAGCATTCACAACTTTTGTCTGACCGATTTGGTCTACAGTTGTGTAATTATTTGCAGCTGCTATGGATACATGATAGCTTACTGGTGCCTGAGTTTTAGGTCCTGGTAAGCCATAAATATAAAACGGAAACTGTTGGATATCCGACGTCGGATTATTATCCTTATCGCGTATACTGAGTGATAATGTAGGCGGTGCATAAACATTTATTCTTCTAACTACTGACCAATCGCCATATTCTAGCGTTACGCCGCATGTTCTTGCGCACCAATCTATAACTGTTCCCTCGGTATATACACTTGTATCAATTGAATATGATGGTGTAATATCTTTATCATCCTCGGCCTGCGTGTTTTTAAATGGGTCCGGATTAGTTGTTAGCTTTTTGCCATCAACTAAAATATTCAATTCCGCATACTTCCATCTTGAGCCATCTTCTGAATTATGAACCCAAAATAACTTCAACGGTTCACCTGTAACTACAGTAGATGCTGATGACCATGTTGTAGGTGCAGATGGTTTTGTTCCTATTACAACAGAAGATATAGCTGTCCAATCGGATTCGCCATTATCGTTTACAGCGCGGACTCTAAAGAAATATTCGCTTCCACTGTCAAGGCCGACAAACTCAAACTGAGTCTTTGTCACGCCTGTTTTTGTTCTTGTCTTATCTGTGATATCGAAATATGATTTCTTCGTTGCATACTCAATGTCATAAGACGTCGCACTTTTAACCTCTGACCACGAAATCATGATTGAGGTCTTAGATGTTGCCCGGCATTGATTTATTCCAGCTGGTGCTGCCGGTATAGTTCCTACTTTACTTGAGAAGTCTGACCAAACACCTTGAATACGAGAGCTGTAAAATATATTGACTGCACATACTCGTGCCATATATTCACTTCCTGCCTCGACATTGCAAGTGAATGCGCCTTTGGCCAGTTTAACAGTTACGTTACCGGTTTTATATAATACATCATCTTTGTAAATCTCAAACTTTAATTCATCTATCTTGTTATAGCTTCCGTTTTCAGAATAGTCTCCTATATTATCAAGTGATGCTGTTAATGAATATTTTTTAATTTCTACAGAAGGAGCACTCATCTTTGCAGGTGGGTCCCCCGCTGTAGAATATTCTTTTGCTGTCTGTGAACCAGTCCAATAAGCAACATCTGAGCCATTTACCTGATGTGTTGTAGACACCGGAGTTACTAAGCATCTTATTCTAAGCGCATTAGACGGTCCGGAATATGTTGCTTGCTTATCAGTAGTATCGCCCGACGAACCTTGGAACCATATACCATCACCAGTATCGTATTGCCATGATACTGAATAATGATCCAAAGTCTTGACAGTCACTGTCGATGTCTGCTGTGTTCCACCCGATAAGTAGCCGACATTTACTGGGGAACATATGCTATGGGTATGCGCTTCGTTCTGGTCAATAACAGCACGGTCTCCAGTAATTTGCCGAATATACCATCTCTGATTCTTAACCCAATCTGGCATATGTTGGCCATTGTAATAAGTTGCATTTGATGATATAGACACAAGAGAACCTACACCCATAGCAGTACCAGTAACTACTGTAGATTTAGTCCATTCATTGAAGTCCCATGTGGCAAAATATGTATTTGTCGTACCTGTCTGCAGTTTTACCTGCAAATTTGATACTGCTGGCATGTTAGATTCTCCTTTCTGTTATTACTGCGTCTACAAGTGTCTCAATAGCACTTGAAATGCTTGAATTATCATCATATGTTATTCCGTCTATCTGGTAAGTCGGTTTGCTGATTCCAGAGATTTCTTTACGTAATCCTGTGATTGCAGAGATTACATCAGCATTACCACTATTTTGATTGCGTGAGCGCATTCTTGAATTAATGGCATTTAACTGAGCGCTTAAGCCCAAATTTATATTACCGCCAAGCAATTGGTTCATGTCTCTTGCACTTGCATTAACACTACTCATATCTACAACCGGTCTAATAGTTGGGGACATATCAATATCACCATTTATCATATCAGTTAGCGCGGACAAGGCATATGATGCTCCATTAACAACCGACCTAGCCATTGATTTAGATGAATCTTTAGCCCATGAAGCATATGCCTCAATACCCTTAACCATTCCCATAGGAATGTATTTACCTATTTTGTAAAATACTTTAGATGGAGAATGTTCATCTAGTTCCTTCTGAGCGGCTTTTGTAGCGGCTTTTGCCATAGCTTTTGCTTTTGCTTTAACAATATAGTCATTATCACTTATACCGTTAGCAAGTCCCCTTACAAGATAAGCACCAGCTCCATAAAATGCGTCTCTATAACTTCTAGCTTCTGTAACTCCAGCCTTAACTGCATTTTTAACGTTATTAACAATCATGCTTTTACCTGATATAATTCCATCGGCCATGCCAGCAGTTACAGCTTTCATAGCAGATGACGCTTTTGAACTATATCCCTTTATGGTTTGTATCATTTTATTCAATACACCCGTAGCAGCTTTAGTGAATGACGATGCATTCTTTGAAAAGCCACTGCTAACCGCTTTAGCCACTGATGAGCCTGCCTCCGTAGCTTTAGCAGAAGCACCTTTGAATGAAGTAAGTAATGCATTCACGCCTGAATCGCCAATTGTTTTCATCTGTTTTGAGAATGAAGATAAACCGCTTGTATCAACATTTGACATCTGATTTGAGAAATCAGATAATGCTGATGCAAAGCTCTTTAAATTACTTCCTGAATCTTTTCCGATTTCAGCAGAAAATGAAACTAGCGAACGGCAACACGAAATCATGCTGTTTATGTTCTTTGTGTTAATTCCTTCTGTTATAGTTGAAGATACCGACTGCAATGAGCCCGCAATACCTGTGAAATCAGTACTAATTGCTAAGTTTAATTTTGAAAGATTATCAAATTTAGCATCTTTTGCGTAAGTGTTGAAGTCAACTAAATATTTGGCAGAATCAATTGCACTACTAATTGCTGTTGCCGAAACAGTTCCTGACACTGATGCTGAGAATGACGCTATTGCTTCACCAAAATCAGCAATATTATCGCCAAAATCAGATAAATCATTATCTCCAAACCACCAGCCTTTAACTCCGCCTTCATCTGGAACTATTTTATTTAATTCCACCATCATGGCTCCAGCATTTGCTGCTGTCTGAACTGCATCGGAGTCTATCTTGCCAGATACTTTTTCAGAGAATGACGCTATTGACTTACCGAATGACTCAAGATTATTGCCAAAGGTTGCCATATCATTCTTACCGGTAAAGAAATCAACAACTCCACCTGTATTAGGTATTGTCTCTTGAAACTTTGCCATGATAGAACCAGCATCTGCGGCTGCCCGAACAGCATCTTGGTCTATATTACCGGCTACAGTTTCAGAAAATGACACAATGGATTTGCCAAACGACTTAAGCATTTTACCAAATGTATCAATATCGTTTTCGCCAGCAAAGAATCCTAGTACACCACCTGAATTAGGTATTGTGGATGCCATGTCAGCCATTATTTTGCCAGCGTTTGCTGCAGCTTCTACAGCACTAGCGTCCACTTTACCAGCTACAGTTGATGAGAATTTGGCTATAGCATTTCCAAATGAAACCAATTGCGTTCCGAATTTGTCCATAGAATTATCGCCGCTAATCCATGAACTAATACTTGATAATAGGTCTGCGGCTGTTATTATCATAATGGTTTCAGCAAGCGCTTTAACGCCTTCCATCATGTCCGGGCTTATAAGCAATGCTGCTGTTAAGAACGGCATTGCATTTATCATAAACTGTGATAATTCACTTCCTAAATCTGCAAAGCTTTTACAAATTGGACTAAACGTCATTATGCTAGACACAAAATCTGCTGCCGTGAGTAATAGTATGCCTGCCGTGAGTGCCCCAACTTTTGCTACAAAATCAATAGGGTCAACTGCAGATAAAGAAGTTATGAACGGTTGAATCTTATCTCCAAATGCAGATAAATTGTCAGCTATTTCAGGTAATCCAGAAGTAACTCCCGCTGCAAATCCGCCAACTATGCTACCGACAAAATTGCCTAATGCGTATCCTATAGAAGATAAGAAACTTCCACCATCTTCCACTAGTTCTGTAAGTCCCGGTATTCGCGATAATCCTCCTAATGCAGCAAGAACTAATCCCATTATGCCGATAAATGCTGACAATCCCAGCGCACCTTCTATGGCTCCAGATATCGGTATGTGACTTACTATTGCTAAGGCTACAGAAAGAGCTAATAACAATACTGACAGACTAGCTGCCGATGCCAGAACTGATTCCGGTTTGCACTGAGCTAATTCGTATATCATAAACGTTATAGCAGCAAGTGCTAATGTCATAACAGCTATTCCCGGTATTGCTGCGATTGCAACCTGAGCGGTAGCACCAACAATTGCTAGTGTTCCGGCGAATGCCAGCATCACTATTGACAGTCCTGCAGCTGCTGCTAATGTATTTTGCCATTCGCATTGGCTTAACGCAATTAACATTATGCCAAGTAATCCAACAACTACGGACATTGCTATGATTGAACTCATCGCACCTTTTACATTACTAGCGCCATATTCCATAATTGCAAACATGGCCATAACTGCAGATAGTGCTAAAGTTGCTGGTAAAAGCTTTTGCCATTCTATAAATGATAACGCTGCTACTGCGGCAGCCATAACACCTATTGCAACAGCCATAGCTATTATTGAACCTTTGCAATCTTCTGCACCTTCTGTAGCGGCTATCATTCCCGACATGAATACTGCTAAAAATCCCATAGCAACAATTCCTTTTGCAAGCGCCCCTAGCGATATCATACCTAATAATATACATACTCCGGCCATAATAGCTAAAGAAACACTTAATGCAACGAGTGTAAGTCCAACTTTTGCAATTTGTTTATCCCCGTATTTTGATAATGCACTAACCATACAAGTTACGAACACACCAAAAGCAATCATGAAGACTATTCCCGCGCCAATCTGACCTGCACTTAATCTTCCTACGAGTTGCATAGTGATTGCAAGCAATAATAGTGAGGCGGAAATCGACAATATCATTTTTCCAAAGTCTTTTGCGTTTTTGGTCAACATAGAGGCAATTGCCATATAGCCGATAAATGCCATAAAAGCAACCATAAATATACCACCTTTTATCGCCGCTTCTAGAGATAAGCAATCTATAAGTTTAACGACGGCAACCATCAATCCAATTGCTATCGCTAACTTTATCATCATTGTTCCAAATTTGCTTACGTTTGGACCGCCAAGTCTCGCTGCTATACCTAAGAATATTGCAAATGCTGTAAACGCTATTGCAAAGTTTCGGCCTTTTGTAAGTTCATCAGGTTTTAAAAGCCCTATTAACTTAACTGCTGCAATCGTGAATAATAAAGCTATAGCCAGTTTGGTCATCATTTTACCGAATTTGTTTATATTGGCCATTTGTTCGCCATCAACACATTTACCAAGAACATATGTCAATATTACTATCACTCCGCACAATTCAACTAGCATTCTAAAACCCTGAGCCGCTTGATCTGGGTTTAGTTTACCAATGATTTTGACTGTTTCGGCCATTAATAAAAGTGCCATACCCATTTGAATAAGGCATGTTTTAAGCCCTTTAATGTTCAGACCGTTTTTGTCCAGCGACGCTGACGATTCTGAAAACTTTGATATAGCAAAGGTCATTACCGACAAAACAATACCTAATTTAACAATGCAATTAGTTGCACGTTTCAATTCGTCTCTATTCATCTTACCGAGAATATATACAGCTCCTGCCAGGATTAAAAGAGACTCTGCTATTTCTTTAATGCCTTCTGCTCTTGTTTTAAAAGCTTTAGCTTTCATAATTTTCTTAAAGCTTTTGGTAGCCACTTGGATGCTGGCTGATATGTTGTTTAATACACCGGATATTGAAGCTGCCACGCCTCCGATTTGAGTGGTGAACACACTAAAATTCTTTATTGCTGTGGAAAGCTGAGTTGATATGTTAAGTAATCCAGCTGATGCAATTCCTGCAAATATCTGATTCCAGTCTATGTTTTCAAACCAAGTTACCATTCCACCAGTCAATTGATTTAATGATTCTTTTACATCCGGGAATGCGTCAAGAATACCCTTTATCAAACCTGCTACGATAAATCCACCTATTGCAATCATTACTTTCGAAGGCGAATGAATATCAAGAATATCTTTTATTGTATCTATAATAGTATTAGCGATTTCAGAAATGGCCTCTATAATAGAACCAATCCTTCCGCTCATACCATCTTCGAGACCTTCAATTATAAAAGCTCCTATTTCTTTTAAATCGAGATTCTTAAGTTCCTTGATTCCGCTTGATAGTGACTCAATCCATCCTTGAGCTACATCACTTAGGTCTACGGACTTTATTTTCTCTAAGAAAGATTGCACTTCTGGAAGACTAGATATGTAATCATATAATTCTTTTAATCCAGAAGCCACCATTTTGATTCCTTCTGCCAAAAGATTAACGCCAGCAGCAAGAAAGTCATTTTCGCTAAGAAACTGGTCAATCTTATATAAGAAGTCACCTATTATCGCAGTTACATCGAGGAAACTCAAACCAAATGCTTTTAATAAAAGTGAAACGACTTTTATGGCAATCTTAAAACCACCGCCAAGTATGTTCGTGCCCCACTTTAAAATAACAAATAAGCCTCTAAAAGTAGATACTAATTGGTCTGCATGTTCACCTACACCAAGCATTGACTCAGACATGCTATGAAATTTCTCAATTACACCATACAGGTCGCTTGATGTTATTGGATCAAATACTGATTTCCATGCTTCACCAACAGACTTAAATACTGTCCCTATAGCTTTGCCAATATTTGTGAATGATTCTATTAAAAGCTCTCGTCCGCCTTTTCTGCTTGACTCTTCTTCAAGAAGTTCCTGCATAGATTTGCCAGTTTTCTTTGACTGAGCTTCAAGGTCTCGTAAAGCATAAATTTCATCTTGCGTAAATCCAATATTTGTAAGCTGTTCATCAGACATTGCTGTAAATGATTCAATTGCTTCGGCCTGGGCTTTTGTTACCTCTTCCTGAGCTTCTTTGTAATCTGTTGCATGTCTTGTTGAGTCACCGAGTTGCTCATTTACAAGATTCTGAATATGAGCCCAATCCATGCCTGCTTCTGTAAGTTTTTGAACTCGTTCTGCGCCGTTTCCAAATTCTCCACCAATAACTCGATTTACTACTTCTCCGAAATTTTCAGTGACTTTAGTAACAGTTTCTGTTGCTTCTCCGACGGATTTAATTCTTTCGCCAAGACTCTTAAAATTGTTATATAATGCACTGTCCAGTACTTTATTACGAGCATCTGAGAATTTATTAATAAACCCACCAATTGCATCGCTAGCACTTGTCCAAAGTTTACGAGCATCTTCGAAATCACCAAATATAAGCCGCCATGTTGTGGTCCATCCAGAGCCCAAGGCTTCCTTGCATGTGTCTATAAGCTGGCTGAATGTTTTTACTTTTGTTGCAGCTTCTCCAGCAGTCTTAGCCATTGTTGCGATTTGCTCTGCTTCTTCCTGAGAATATCCTTCGTCAACGAATTTCTTTACTGCAGCTTCATATTCTTCCTGTGTATCTGCCGCTGTGGCAAACTGGTCAAGCGTTTCTGTTAAAACCTGAGTTGTAAGCCATTCACCTTTTGTCAAGCTTTCTCTGAATGATCCATAAGTATTAATAGCTTCTTTGGCACCTGTTTTTAAATGCTCAGAAGTACGTATTAATGCATCCTGGAATACTTGTCCTCCCATTCCGGCGTTCACAACCGAATTCCAATCCATTAATTGGACTTTACCCGCTGCAATTGCCTGTGAAAGCTGGTACATAGCTGTAGATGCCTGCTGAGCATTAGAGCCTGATGTTGCTGCAAGGTTTGCAATACCTTTGATTGATGACGCTGATGTACCAAGTTTTACTCCTGCTGCTGTGAACGTACCGATGTTACGTGTCATTTCTGAAAAATTGTAAATAGTTTTATCGGCATAAGTATTTAGTTCATCAAGATATTTATTTACAATTTTAACATTTGTTCCCTCTTTTTGAGTATTTGCCAGAATTGTCTGTACAGCATTCATCTGGGTTTCATACTCTGACATACCATCTTTAACAGGATTAGTAGTCAAAGCAGAAAGTATTTTCCTGCCAGTGTTTACAGCATTATTCGTAATATTGGCTAAAGCTGTTCCAGCTATAACCTGCAATGAGGAAAATTGAAGACTAACTTTCTGAACACTATTTGCTAGTGTGCTCATGTCCACTTTTTTTGCAGAATCTGAAAGTGAACTGAGCGATTTATCTGCATCTTGAAAATTGAGTTTAGCTTTGAGTTTATCAATTGTAGACATACTCGTAGCGACACCTTTTTCGAATTGGTCGTTATCAAATCGCATCTCTACAACTTTATTATCTACAGTTTGACTCATACGCTAGTAACCTCCTTCCAAGCATTGTTTGCTATTTCATCAAAAATAGGCTGAATAGTAGGATTGATGTAATCTCTTCCTTCTACCCAGCCTCCGGTTCCTGTGCCATGACCGTACTGTAAAATAACGGCAATTGGCACTCCTTCGTGAACATTCGAATTTTTAAATTGTATAGACACTGAACCGTTTGATCGTTTTATCTCGTAATACCAAGAACTTGCTGTTTGTCCAGTGTCTTTTGGGGTTGCATTAGACAATGCTTCAACTCCGGCACGTCCATACTTATCCAAATCCCCTATTTTGATTCCTTCTTTAAGCTTCTCGAAATAACGATTAAGCTTTGAGAAATCCCCCTTTTGTCTAAATGTAATCATGTCAAGTTCTATCCTTTTGAATGAAAGCGCGCTCTGTTTCTGGCATTTATCTCAGCATATTTAGATATCATGTCACGTTGAGGTACTTTCTTTGTTCCTTTATTTCGTTCTAATTCAGCAACTCTAATGAGAGTAATCAATCTTTTGATATTCCATTTCTCGCATTCGAAAGGAATACCAAGCTCAAGCATCCAATAGTAAATAACTTCCGAAGTTATTATTTTTTTACTTGCAGCTCTTTCTTTTGGTAAAGTTGTAGCTGTCATTGGACGCTCTAGGTATTTATTAATTGCTTCTTTATTTTCAGTGGATAAATAATCGAAGATTGGATCTGATTCACTTGCGTTCAAAGCCATGCAACGTATGTAATCGTAGACCTCATCATTGTTTTTTTTTGAATCTATGAACGGCTTGCACCATTTGGATTCCCATTTAGATACTGAAATTAGAGAATGTTCTAGTTTAAGAATTCCACCTTTAAATGGCGGTTTAGTGTAAAATACTTCATTTTGTTCATCCCACAATCTAATTGTATCTGATGGCGGGACTATTAGTGTAAGCATATTACTGTTCGAGCTGCTCTAAGGCCTGCTTTTTAATCTCTGCAGTATCCTTGTTGCCAGGTGTGATTCCATTAAAGAAATCAATTGCCTTATCGGTATCTGCAACTAATTCCATAAACAGTTTAGAGTAAGCCGGTGTCTCTTCAAAAGCCTTTGAGATTTCAGGAGTTTTCATGAATCGTTTTCCATCTGGAGAAATCTCCCCATATGACTTAAGAATAAGCTCCTTGAATATTTTTACCATCGATGGAGTATCTTTAGCTTTTACAATACGTTTTGCCATCTCTGACAAGCCACCCGTTGTTGAAAGTTCCATCTCTACTACTTCCGCTTCTGAAAGATTGAAGTAGCAATCATCCTTACGTTTATTACCGAGAAAATCCTCGTACTCTATTGTTTTACATAACATAATAATTATCTCCTTTTATTTTAAAACAAAAAAAACAGACCATCTAAATGATGATCTGTAAATCAATTAATTTATTTATTTTTTTTATTTTTGCGTGTTGCTATAAACTCAAATGCCCATAGAACAGCTACAACCTCAAATAATATGATATACCAACCTATTTCAACATCAAATGCAGCAAGTACAATACCGACTACAAATAACACGGCTGCAAATATTAAAGCATATTTTAATATTTCGTTCATTTGCTTAGAGTGTTCACGCTCGACATCCATTTCTCGCATTTTAACTCGCTCAGAGGATTCTGTTTCTTTAATCTTGGCCTCATCATAAATATGAGTTTCTTTTCGAATAGTGCCATCATCTAAAGCTATTTTAGTGCCACAGTACTGACAATAGCAAAACGGCCTGCTTGAGTCTATGTCGTCCAAGTTAGCATTACAATTTGGACATGTAAGTGAAATAAGTTTCATAATACGTTCCTCCTATGCATCAACTATTGTCAGTATAGCACTATTTTGATTATCTGTCGACTATTTTACACGTTTGTAGCTGCGCCAAGAAGAGTGATAATCTCCGCTGGAAGAGGTAATCTAGCCTCAGCCTCTTCTGTACCGTATAATAAATCCTCAATCTTCTTGAGTGTAGCAGCATCAGTCTCTGTTGAGTTAATTACGAGAGTCGCAGTTGGCTTGAAGCCTGGCACATCAACAGGAACTGTAGAAATCTCCCACGACATCTCATCTGCCTCAGGTGACTCATTAACTGATGAATGATCAACAGATGATGGAGCTGCTGTACAGCCGTATACGAGATGAATCTTGTAGCCATGATCTGTTCCATCTGTATCGTTTCCGATAAGTGTCTGATAAGAGAATCCAAATGTCTTTCTCTTCTGCTGTCCGATTGTAACACCTTTACCAAGTGAAGACTCACCGTTGCATTCTTTAAATCCGTCTGGATACATGTAAGCACTGATCGTAGCCTTGTACTGCTCATCTGCAATAAGATTTAAGTACTTCTTATTGTTGGCGTATACTGCTGTAGCATCTGCTCCCTCTGGAGACTCAGATACTTTACTGATACCATTCCAAGCCTCTCCCTTAGGATAAGCTCCGCCATCAGCAACGTAAAGTACACCTTTGCTGACACCAGTCTCAAACTCTCTCTCGCCTGTCTGGTCCCATACTAATTTCTTACCTGCCATTATTAGGTTTCCTCCTTAAATAAATATTGTGAATACAAAGTGATTAAGCCCAGAAGTTGTAAAGTGTCTGTCAAAAGCACAGTACGGCAATTCTTCAATTTTGTCCTTGAATTTGCTATCTGGGTCATAATCAATAAGAGTAATTGTGTATCCTTGTTTCTTTATATAGTTGTTATTGTTTGCCGGTATACGTTTCTGGATTCCCAGTTCGTACTTTATGCAAGGATAATTTAACTTCGGTGGAGGCTGAAAATATACATTTTTTGTGCCGAGAATCTCCACCAGTTTATTGTGTAGCGTGATTCTATCCGCCATTATAGACTCCTCCAATAGTTAAGATTAGTTTTCTGTCCTTAGGTTCAACAGATTTAATAGTCCATTTAGAACCTAAATATTCCACATAACGCATGTCAGGAATGTGCTCAAAAGCAAACTCATCCCCAACAATTGCTATAATGGTATTCAAGTTTGGGCTACTATTGACGCTAGAGCCAGACGTTTCGAGATTTCTATAATCTCTTGTAACATCACCAAAATATACATGATGTTCTATGTATGAATCAGACCAAACGCCTGGTGCTGTTTCACCTGGTACGTTGAATCCGATGTTTCCATAAAATCTACCCATATTGCCTCCTAGTATCCCATTTTGATTATTTCAGACTTTTTATTTACCAGTTGTCTGTGATGCTCCGCCTGCTGACTGTGTACCGCTGCCAGCTGCTGCAGCTTTCTTAAGGACGATTGCAGAGTATGGTGTTGTAAGAGCACCACTCATACGAGTCTCCATTAAGTACTTCATCTGGTTGTAATCGATATCGAAATCGTCGAATGTGTTAACTGCACCACCCTTATCAGCGCCAGCTGTATAGTCAGCCATGTTAACAATGATTCCGTAAATATCTTTGTAATTCTCCATCTCTGGAATAGTTACAATCTTCTTTACACGCATAGCTGTTGCAAGCTTCTCCTCTGACTCATAGAGTACACGTCCATTCTGGTCCTCAAGGAGAAGAAGATTTGTAAGCGTATCTTCTGTTGTGTAAAATGTAGGTCTTCCTGAGCCCTTGTAATCCTTACGTGCCTTAACAGATCCACGAATAACTCCCTTATACTCTGAATCGTTATCAGAGTATGAGCTGCCTTTGATCTTATAATCTGTACCCTCTTTGATTGTGTACTTGATAGTATACATATCTTCGTCAGATACTACAGGACGGATATTCTGCTCATTGATCTTATCATCAGATGATGCAATTCTGCCATCACCAAGAAGCATAGCAAGTGCAAGCTCCTTATTAAGCTGACTACGCATCTCTGCACGCTGCCACTCGATTACATCAAATGAAGTAATATCTACAACATCGTCTCTATCCATCTTTAACTTGATGTATACAGTTGTAGGTGTTGTAACTCTCTTAAGAAGAGCGAGAGCGAGCTCTTTCTTCATGTTACCCTTAATGTAACCCCTTGCTCTAGCCTCATCAGCATCAAGAGTAGCAAATGTTGTCTTTACTCTTGAGAAAGGTACATGATGAACTGAGCCCATAATATCGCTTACCCATGTCTCATCTTTCTTAATGAATGTTGGCGGTACATTGAGCTCTGTTGGCTCCGGGAAAAGCATATTAATATCCTTAATGTTATTTGCTGCTGCGTGCTCGATGAAGCTCTCTCTCATTGAGCCATACTTCTTAGCGTCTTTAATTGCCTCATCAATAATTGCTGAATGTAACAGTGCCTCCTCTGAATTGTTGTCGTTGTCGAAAACGCTGTGCTTCATGGTTGGTTCTCCTCCTTCATCATCGTCGTCTAATTCGCCTTCACTAGCTGCTCCAACTAGTGCATATAAAACTTTCTGCTGCTCTTCTGTCATAGAATTAATGACATCTTCTACTGTTTTGTCGCTCTGCTGCTGAGCCTGGCCCTGATTGTTATCTGGCACTTTTGTATCTCCTTCCTTTGGTGCATTTGTCTTGCCATCTGAATGGCACAGGATAGTAATAGGTAAATTACCGTTATAAATAAAACCTTCACCTGCCTCTGGATCGTCACTGTGGGCTAATACCCAGTCAATCTGAGCACCATCATTTGCCCCAGCGTGGACAAGACTTAATTCTCTGATAACGCCATGCAAGACTTCGTTACCCATCTGTTTAAGCTTGTTTGCATAAATAGAAAGTGATGAAATATCACCATGCTGGACAATCTCCTTTGCCATCTTGGCGTTTTCGCTGTTATTAAATTTGCAATATGCATACACACCGTCAGAACGATTTTCCAAATCAGCGTGTCCAATGACATCACTAATGTCCTGATGGTCATGATTCCAAAGTAATGGAATACGGCTGCCATCCTGAGCTTTGAATGCATCACGTTTAATGATTCTTCCATCGCTGCATAAAATGTCATTCATTGTTGCATAGCCTGCAAAGTCATAATCATTTGGATTGAATCCCATTTTGATGTTTTCCTCCTTGTTTTATTAGTAATCAGTTCCATAGTCGTAATCTTCATCTGAGTCTTCATCCGTAGTGGATGCAAAGGACTGGTTTTCGCCCGGATTAAGATTCTTATTACGAAGTTCATCTGCCCGAGGGTCATCAACCGGCTTCATACCGATAACGGCACGCATCTCGTTGGTAGACATGATTTCGTTACGTGTGAATTTGTCTGCAATATCTGCAATGTTGTTAACTGGAACTAATTTGAAAGCATCCCTAAAGAACATGATCGTTTGCCCTCTAGTTCTTGCATTTTTAGATAAGAACTTTCTTTTGAACTCGTCTGCGATTGCAGATGCGATAGGTTCAATAGTTCTGTTATTGTAATTAAGCATGGTCTGCTCGTCTGCAGTGCCATCCATTACACTCGTTGTAATACTCAACTGGCTATATACCATGTTGATAAGTAGCTCGATTTGCTTAAGGAGATTATTCTCCAAAGACCTATTTAACTGGGTTATGTGCTCTGTAGCATCGAGGTATGCTATTCCATACTTTGAACCAGTTAGCTGCTCTTCAATCTCTTTTCGACGTTCCTCTATCATGACTTTCTTTGCCGGGGTTTTAACCGTATATGGAAGCTGTATGATAAGATCAAGCTTGTCTGAACCATTGTGCTCATCAATTACATCCAACAGATTTAACTTTCTGATAAGACGTTGAACTGATGAATTTGGTTCATTTGTAATTGCATAGAATGGGTTCTCTATAATGGCCACGTCGGACTTAGGTAAAATAACGTCTTCCTTATGCCCGGTTCGGTCATTGTATAATCGAACTTTTACATGGCGCGGATACCATTCAACAATTTTTCCGGTACGCATAGTGTCAATAATGTAACTGTCTGTATTGTTCGGGTCATCTGTTGTATTGTTCGGGTCATCTGTTGTATCTACTGGTACGACAGCCACAACACCTTCATCAAACATAGACATAACAATATCCTGCTTTAAATTCCTACCGGTTTGGTCAATGTTTGCACTTAGTGTCAGGCAATCATTAAGACCTGACGATATGGTGCTTTTGTATCGTTCGTTTGCATCCAATTGACAATGCTTAATATCCAGCGCTGCTACATCCATCGCAATACGATTGAAAAGTGAATTGATAATCGAGCGTTCGTTTCCTCTTGTGAACTTGGCTCGCCCTGGGTTTATTCCTGAGCCGTTTCCAATATCTCTGTATTGAGTTGGTGCTCTATTTAAAAATGCGTTCCAGGCATGTTTCAAACGTGTGCCTACTGATAATGCCATTTCTTTTCTCCTTTAAATTTTGGTATAAAAAAAAGAACCCTTACGGATTCTGATACCATTTTGAATTATTTAATAATTCATGTTGCCACATAAATATCCTTTGCTATCCAGCATTTTTAAGCTTCTCAATATATGCTTTACCAGCAGATGTATATTGAATAGGCAGTGAATTAACATCTACGTTTCTAAACGATTTGTCTATTGCTTCCTGCCATTTTTCAGCTTTATGCTTAGATCTTAAATACTTAGATTCTGCTGCTCCCGCTTTAGCAGCTCTGTTCTCATATGTGGACTTGTATTTATCTGCTTTTCTTTGAGATTTCATGAATTTAGCCTGATATTTATCGGCCTTTCTCCTAGAACGCTGATACAGATCATCTGATATACTTGTACGAATCAATGGGTTGGCATGTTTATACATTTTATCCAATGCCTTGCTGCTTTTGTAATGCATCTTATCAGCTTTAGCCTGATACTTTTTATACTTAGCAGAGGCCCCATTATTGGCCTTTATTTTGGCTTTCTCATACGCAATTCTATTCTTATCTGATTTCGAATTTAATGGATTTCGTTTATTTATGGCTTTAGCATAGGCTTTAGCCGGATTATGTATTACGCCCCACTTCATACCAAGCTTACCATAGTGCATAAGCTCGTCTGGGGCTAAGTCGTAATAATCGTAATTGTATTGCCACATAATTTATCCTTCCTTAAAAATATAGTATTGACATACTCACGCGATTTAGCTATGATTGATTATGGAGATATTAGAGTCTTCAAATAACATAGAAAGGAGTATGAAAACATGAACGTTAAGCGATTAACTGCCCCATATAAAAATGATGCTGGCAAGATTGTCCGTGGTAATGCAGCATTAGTGCATAACATTAGTGCTAATGGCGGTATGAAAAATGTTGTTGATAATGCTGAGCTTATGGGATTTCTTAAATTTGCTGGACTTAATATTTTAATGTATTGGTGTCTAAAATTTGAGGATTTCTTAGAAAAGCCATCAAAAATTCAACAACTTATTGATGAATAATACAATTAAATATATGTGAACATTTTATGGAGAAAATTTTGTATGAAGATTAACGAGCAATAAAGCCTGTACTTAGATTAAGTATGGGCTTTACTTCTATTTGTTCCTCCTAAAATGCATCTAAGTTACGCTTGTATGCCACGAATGCGTCAAGCATAGCTGCCACATTATCAATCTTGTGTTCTCTTCGTTTCTTATAAAGCTTACGGTTACCGTTTGTATCCTCAAGAGTAATTGCATTACCCATTGTATATGACATGATTTGCTCATCAAATAAGAGCATTCGTTCACCAGCAAGATTCTTTAACTCACCTAGTGGAACGGACTCTGTTCGCGCTCCCTGCTGCACTTTCTCTATACCAAATGGACCATTTTCTCTCTCCCATCTTTCCACAAATTCCTTTGCGTAATATGGATCATATCCAAAGCATCGAACATCATACTCATTCTTAGTTATATACTCATCTAAATCGTCAAAGACATTCATCAAGTCAAGGATTGTTCCTTCCATGACTATCAAACTGCCCTCAGCAATAAATTCATCGTATTTAGCTTTAAGCGCTCTTGGTAATCTTGAATACGACAAGGTTGTAATATAAGAACGCGTCTTAATTCCAAACTGTCCATTACCAATTGGGAACATAAATGTAAATGCACAGAAGTCATCACCCTGTGACATATCGGCTCCCATAGAACATGCCATCTGCCAATAGCTTCTCTTGCGATGAACAAGTGTTTCAGCATAAGTAAAGAAATATGTATAGCCCTCCATCGGTATGCCAAAACGTTTTGCAAGAATATCATTCCTTGCTGCGGGATTAGCTTCTGCTTTCTCAACATCGGACTGATACGTCTCATAAGATACTGTAATTCCAATGTTTGGGTTAGCTTTCATCCAATAACGTGGGTCGTTAACTTCCTTAATATCATCCAGCTTGTACCACCAAATAGAAGTATGCGGAGCTTTGTAATCTCCTTTGAGAATACTCATTAACTCCATTTTGATTGTATCGCCGGAACCATTTCTAACAGTTCCTTCTGAGCTGATGGCCACTATGAGATAATCATCATTTGCTCCTCCACCTTGCTCTTTTGCTGCTCCCTGCTCAATCGCTCCAACTACATCCTCTCTTACATCACCAGAAAGCCACTCATCGATTGTCGCAACTCTTACTCGCAATCCTTGAAGCTTATCAATGGTCATTGGACGAACTTCGAGTAATGAACCAGTCAGGAAATTCTGAATTCCTTTCTTTGTAGGACAGAGTTTTTGCCTGTTGGCCTTTGAACCTGTTGTGTTGTTGATTGACCCATCTGTAAGAAATGTATACAGTGGGCCTCTTGAACGAGTGATTGCAGTACGAATCGGTGACATGACTTCTTCTGCCTGAGGCATAGTTGGTGCCGTTGTGATTTGATGCGATGAAGTTTTGTCAATACATAGAAAATAGTTTTGTATACATGATGCATACATTGATTTAGCGGCTCCTCGTGCAACAATCAGATATTGCTTTTTAATGAGTCGCTTCTTGATCGTCTTAGTAACATAATGTGTGCCACCTCGACCGTCTGGTTCTGGTATAGTCTTTTCTACAAACTCATACCAGCCAAATATAGACTCTGCCCAAAGTTTGAACGAGTCAAGTAAGTGTAAGTCTGAACCGTCTGTTAAAACAAGCTCATTCTCACAGAAAGCTATAAATCCGTTTATCGCTTTGTCGTCATAGTAATATTGCGGGTCGGCGATTAGCTCGTCAATTCGTTGCATTTCCATGGCAATTTCATTGGATATTGGGATTTCACCTCTAATTACAGCATCTCTAAATTGGCCGTAATAGTAAGGCACAGCCGTATTAGATAATGCCATTATTGTTCACCTACCTATGTTTATCTTCTAGCAAGTATGCTATATATTGTCTTCCAGTCTCGCGCGTTCCAGACGGAATGTCTTCAACAGTACCTCTAAGAATATCATCAGAGTTTGTGTGCTGAGATGTCGATCTGTTTGTCTCGTGCTTAGTGCTCTGCTCTTCTTTTTGAGAATTTGACTGCTGATTATTCTTGATAGACTGTTGTTGACTCTCTGCTGCAGAATGAGCTTTAGCCTTAGCATTATCAATCTTTCTTTGATTTTCAATGATTTTCCACTGATTTTCTAAATCTCTAGCCTTATCTGCAAGTATTTGAGATTGGGATTTAGTGGACTGAGAATTAAGACCTAACTTGTTCCTCACATTCTTTTCAACATAATCGCCAAGTATCCGTGTTCCACGTTCAACAGCCATATCCGTTAAGTTTCTACTTAATTTCTGTGTAATTGCTTTACCTTTTGAAACTTTGGCTGGTTGCAAGCTATTTAATTCGTTTTCGAGTCGGATACGTTCGATTCTTTTGCGAATCTGGGCATCGGTCATTTCGTTTACTAGTTTAGACCCTTTGCTTTTTGTTGGATTCCTACGAAGCTGCTTACCTGTTAGCCTGGTATAGTCATCCTTCATTTTCTTTGCTTTTCGTTTACCCAAATAATTCAAGCTTCCATCTTTTTTCGTAAAAATATGCTGATACCATTTCATACCTTTACGTCCAGAATGCTCCAGTTCATCAGGAGCTAATAGTGCGTCGTAATTGTATTGCCACATTTATTCCTCCTGTAACAATTTGACCTTTTCACTCATTCGCCATTTAAGTTCCGTAGCATAGCTTTTACTTGCTTCCAAAACTATCGAGCTTGTCGGTGGGTCAAATATAATTTTTACTTTTGTGCCTGTGTATGTTCTTGCTAAATTGGCCAAGGCCACGTTGTCCGGTATAAAGTCTGCCCATGTGCTTGTGGCATCAGAAATTGTGAATCCGTCTGTTCCAATTCCAATATCATTTAATATTGCAAGCTCTGCATTTATGTACATAACTAAGTCTTCATCAAAGCTTGTACATTCCGGAGCTACATTGACCTGCTTCTTTACAGAACCTAAAATGCTTTCTATTAAAACATCATTCATTGTCGTATCTCCTATTGTTTCCATGGACAGGTATCGTTTGGTGTTCGTTCTATAGGTGCAATAACAGCATTTGAAATATCTCCATAATGAATCAGATTGTGAGTGTTGAGACAACAACATATAGCGTTATCCATATTCAGCAATTTCTCCAAATTCCTTGCTTGTATGTCTTGATGAGTTATAGGTTCAATATGATGAATATAAATTCCGTTGTATATTGTGAAGCCATCAATTCCTAAATCACATCCGTTATCGCGTAATATGACATTACGCCGGAAATGCTTCCATTCTGGAGACCTGTAAAAAGTTTGGTTTAACCATCTGCTTCCTCCAAAGGTCTCATGTCCAATAACAGATTTAAAAGAAAGATATGCTAAGCGCTCTTCAAAAGTTGAAAGTTGTATGAGTTCTGAATATGTTTTCATATGTCGATGTCGTCTCCTGGGTCGTCTTCACCAGAATATATCCCCATTGCACGTATTGCATTCTTATACATGTTCAATTGCTCATCAGCCGACTTATATGCCTGTGTTTTCGCACTTATCAAATCTTTCTGTTCACCCATTATGTCTCGCTCAAGTCTTTCTTTAGAAGAACCTATCTTCAAAAAATGCGTAATAACCTGAGCGGATGCTGTTCCTTCTAATAATTGCTTCTCTGCGAGGTCCATAGCTGCTGCCACCATACGATTCTCCCGCTCTTCTAATGAAGCTGCAGGTTTTCTGTCTTCTTTTTTAGGCATTACTATCTCATCTCCTATTGTTCACATATGTTTGTATAGAGTTGTAGACATCTTTATAGAACATACAAACCTGTTTTATACCTCTTTTTCGAGCTTAAAGGAGGCTATGTGAACTTGTTTGCACCTGAACATCAGATGAAAGGAGATAAAATATCGATAAGAGCTTGTATGTTCTATAAAGATGTCTACGAAAAATATACACCGTGTCCAAATTGCTTTTCAAAAATATCCCTCCGGAGATTTTTTTAAGACGGCCGCGATGCAGTAGGGGGTGTCAATTTTCAGGACCCCCTCCCCTATCAAAGCCGGGACTTACCTGTCCCAAACTACTGATAGAGGTAACAATATTCAATTTTTATTTGTTTATGATGCATCTTTTGATGAATACATCATTTTCTTTGCATAATCAGCAAACTTTTGTGCTGTTTCTTTATTAACTTTCACATAATTTCCTAACAAATCATACTTAAGAATCTCATTCATTGCTTCATCAATTTCAGAATCATTAAAAGACTTTGATAAATTGTCAGAAGTTACACAAATTCTATCTAAGTAAGAACAAGTGTTGTAACCTTGCAATGAATCGAACATTTGCCATTCATCAAACTGTGTGAAAGGATTGTAAGGATTGTCGGATGTCGTTAGCATCCAATCATTTGAAACTGTTTCCATTTCTTTGTCCTTTCATTAATTACAAGTACTTAGAAACTGTGCTTGTTGAAACACCCATTGCAGCTGCGATTTCTGAAATAGTGAATCCGTTTGCACCATAAGATTTAATGCGATTAATCTTAGTATCACTAAGTGCATTTGTTTGTTTTGGTAGAGCTCTTTGCTTTAAAGCATCTTGATCACAATTCTTGAAGATTTGTAACTGTTTGCTATTACTTATAGCGCCTGCTTGAATGGCTTCCCATTCTTTATCATCAATAACTATGTTAGGCTTCTTAGCTCCATATGTAGCTCTAGCTGTGGCTAATGCTTGTGATTTAACTTTCTTAAGCTGGTCCTTGTTTTCTTTGTCTGTCAGGGAAGGGTTCTGTTCCTTCTTTTCTTTCACAATTATGTTTGCATATAACTGTGCCTGACGTTCCTTAGGGGCATTCTGTAAAGCTAATTTAAGTTTTGCATCCAGGGAGGCACACTGTTCTGCATACTTCTTCTTAGCCTCAGGGGAGTAGGTGGCACTAGGGGTATTCAGTAGGCTTAGTCTAGCCTGGTTACCTAAAGCCTTCTGTCTGTTGGCATAGTCTGCATAAGCTAGTTCCTTAGCATCATGCTTATCACCAACAAGAGTCATAGCATCCTTAGTCAACTCCATCTTAGGTACCGAGGTGGTACGTAGGGAGGTAACTACCTGGGTAGTCCCGTTCTTTAGGGTCTTAGTGGTGGTATAGGTAGACCTGGTCTCAGTGTACAGTTTCTCTCCTGTCTTAGGGTCTATGTAGTGTCGGGTAGTCTTACCAGTTACTGGGTCAGTAATGTACTTACCTTCCTTTCTTTCTGGCACTGTCCTATCTTCTGACTTAGATCTTGAGATAATAGTTGAAGCTCCGCCTCCGCTTTGCCACTTCTTCTTGAGTTCATCTATACCGTTGTCAATTGCACTCTGTTTGTAGTCCAGCTTATGTTTCTCAGAATCAATAACAACCATTGAGTGCCTAACAGCTCTTTCTATTTCATCTGTTGGTGCGCCCTTTAATGTCATGTCTGTAATAAGGTTCGATACTACACCCATCTGCTTCTGTTTGTATGCAGAAGTAATAACCTTTGCGCCATTGGCAAGCTGCTCATCTGTGTACTTGTACTTCTTTGGATCAAAGTCTTTCAATCCTTCAAGAGGCTTATCATGTTTGATTCGCACTGATGAACCACGATTGTTTGCTGGTATAACCATAACAGTATCACCATCAAAGTCTGCACCTGATAGTATTCCTGCTACATTTGAATTAATACCAACGGCATCCTTCGCATTACCCAATGTCTTCTTTGCTTTTGGTTGATTGTTGTTGACTGTGAGCTCTGGTATCTCGAACGTTCCTCCATGAGGGTAACGAACCAGGCAAACTTTTTCGCCATTCTTATAGTTTGGAGCATAAATCTCCTTATCACTCATTGATGGTATTGGTAGTATTACTTGCATAGCCTGCCTTGGTAAGGCTGCAGCTTTCAAGTGAACCGCTGAGGCATCACAGTCATCTGCAAATGATTCCAACAATGTCTTTTTAAGAGCTGGGTTCTGCAATGACATAATTTCATTGTACTGTGTCTTTTTCTCATCATAAGCCAAGTTGAGCTGCTTCTTGATAAGAGGTAAGTCCTGCTTAGATAAGAACTGAGAAGATAAAGACTTTGCATACTCTGACCAGTCACCTTCTTCTCTCAGCTTGTTTACTGGCGATAAGCTATAGCGAGGCTCATCTTTCTTTGTAGATTTGGTAGCCTCGGAATATGATTCACCAACTTTGACATACTTTCCATTCGGGTCGGAATAATATCGCTGACCATTAGCTTTTATCAAAGCTCCGAAAGGATTGTCCGGGTCATCTTTAATCTTCTTAAAGACATCTTCCGGTGGTGTGCCTTTCTTTTTGTTAGTGTTGAAGATAATATCAACTCCATCGGGCATCTTATCTGGTGAATACATAGCCATTCCTTTAAGGTAATGTGATCCGTCAACCATGATACGAACCTGTGCGTAGCTAGAGTTGCCTAAAGAAATATCGTCAACGCCTCGTCTGATTTCGATTGTTCCATCTCTATCAATACCGCCATCTTCTGCATAGCGAATCATTACTCGCTTACCGTCGATGCTTGTAGGCTGTCGAACTACATCAAAGTGAGCACCGCCATCTCTTGAATATTCAGCGACAGTATGAATCTTATCTGGGTTATGAATAACATCAGACCATTCTGTTCCAGGAGGTGCTAATACTTTGACAGTTGTGTACTTTCCTGGATTGCTAACTTGAGGTACTTTTACTTCATGAGTTACATATCCTTGGTCCGTCAGCATGGTAACAGCATTCTTAAGTCTTGTTGCTGATACATTCATATCGATTTCTACACCAGAACCGATATCAATATATCCTTTATCATCAACATTCTTCTTAAGTACATCAGCAGTTGTCTTGGTAAGGCTTGCCTTTTCTTTGGCTTTCTCATCTAACCATCCTCTAACTGATGATTCATTCTTGCCCATTATACGGCCTATTTCAGAAGCTCTGTAGCCTTTTTCCTTAAGAGTTTGAGCCTGCCTGATATTGTTAGCTCGTTCCTGAGCTACAGCATTAGCTTTCAACTCTCTAAGTTTGGTTGTCGACACTCCCATACATTGAGCTATTTCTTTTTCAGTCATGCCTTCTTTTTGAAGCTCTTTGATGTAACCCAATGTATCTTTTGATCTCTGAGGATTTTCACCGGAACCTTTACGGTATCTACCAGAACCTGTTGGCGAACCATCATAAGGCTGTTTGGTGCCATAGTGCATTAGCTCTTGTTCCATCTCACATTTCCTCCGAAATCAAAAAGTTTGTTAACATCTTGTCATAAGCTACGATTCTATCCATAATAGGTAGAATATCATCAGCTTCTGGTATTGTGACTGATACTTCGTTGTTCTGATAAATTCTCAGTTCAATGTCTATGCAGCCTGGTTTAAGTTTTTCCTGCAAACAATAAAGACTGGCATATGTCAGGAGCTGCTCAATATGAACAGGTGACAGTCCAGTCTTTAAATCAAATATCATGAGTTTATTCTTTGAGAATTTGAGCGCGTCAGCATGACCAAATATAGGTGGCAGCTTACCGCGGCTCTTAAACTCTGCTAAAGGTGTTGCAGAATATGATACTGGGACTTCCGTGTCCATACGGAATCCAATAGCATCATTTGTGTAAGTCATAAGATTCGGAAATATACGGTCAACGTAATACGCGACTACGTTTTCAGGTATTCCGTGAATCAGCAGATGCTTACGTACTTCTTTCTTGTCAGACTTTAGTATCTTAATACGATATCTAATTGCATTCTCTGCATACTCGTGAATTAAAGTTCCGACTTCCTGAGCGTATCCAGAACATATCATTCTGAAAATATCATCAGGTGTCAGATTCTTTGTTGCCCAACGAGTTGCCTGACTTGGTGGAAGTTTGGCATGCTTACCTTTTAGCATGTCCGAATACATCATCAAGCTCATCTAATATCTCCTCCTTATTCTCTGGATAGATAAATCTTGCGAAAGACATATCGTTCCATTTGTTCACATAATAATCTTGATTTGGTCTATGACTTGCTTTGCTCGATTGCTTGCACTCAAGGGCAGCCCACTTGTCGTTATGGAGAATTAAAAGGTCCGGGGTACCTTGTCTATACCCTGCATCATTCTTCATAACAACGCATCCGTCATATCTGGATTTTATTTCTTTAATCAGACCTGACTGGAATTTGCTTTCTAACATAATTGACTCCTTTCGTGCGCGCGTAAAAAATAAGAGCAGCCAATTATGGTCACCCTCTCACTATAATCTGTGTTTTTTACGCGATTGTGGTTCCGTTTTTATACCCACAAAAATATAAGAGCAACCGCAATATACGGTCACCCTCTCACTATAATCTGTGTTTTTTACGCGATTGTGGTTCCGTTTTTGGTGGCTCAAATTTAACAGGATTCTCAAAACGGAATCTAAATACGTCAGTTGAGACATGAAGAATGTTCGCAAATCTAGAAATTGTATAGAAGTTAGGAATGCGTACACCATTAATATATTCGCTGATTTGTTTTTGTGAAACTCCAGATGCGATTGCTAACCGGTGTTGCGTCATAGCATGCATGTACATATACTTTTGTAGTTTGTGCCCAAAATACTCATTCATTTTCTCTTTGCTCATTGGAAGCTTGCCTATCTTGAACCATGTCTCCTCCATGTAATAAAATATTTCATAAGTGCCATCATAGAATTGAAACGTAATGGACGCTTCTTGCCAATTTAAAGAATATGCTTTTATTCGTGAAATATACTCGTCGTCACAGTAGCATATGAGTCTGCGCCAAATATCTTCATCCATTTGTTTTACCTCCTTAAAATATGCTTGTGGACGTTTGGCCACTTTTAAAGCCCATTTTATTTCTATATAGGTAAAATATTACATATATATAATATTTTTCAATTTTTTTGTCCGATTAAAGAAATAAAGTGGGCAAATGGCCACAACACCCCTCAAACCCGCATAAATACTGAGTTTCTTTGTGGCCACTTTGGCGTTTAAAAGTGGGCAGAAGGTGGGCAAAGTGGCCAAAAAGTGTCCAAAATGGTCATTTTTCAACTTTTCAATTTACCCTTGTGGCCACCAAAGTGGGCAAATGGCCACTTTTAAAAACACTAATTTTTGCTAAAAATGGCCAAAAATGTCCACAAAAATCACTCAACAACCGGTATCAAAAATGGCTTCCTACACAATTTTTTGATACGTAAATCACCAGCAATCAGGTCATTTTTGTTAACGCATCTGACGTAATCCCCGCCTTTTCCATGCACCAAAATCCTAAAATATTGAGGGTATTCTCCTATGAAATAACCCTTAAATTTCTGGCTTTCGACGTCAATTTTACTACCTCCTGGGTACTGTTTTCCGCATGAAACAGCTACTAAATCACCAATTTTGCAAGTCTCAGTGACCCTTTTTACTGCTAAATATGCGTTTAAAATAGCGCCATTTCGCTTCTCAGCAACCGAAGATGACCAGCCATCCTCAGCTTTTCCAGACTCATATACGTTAGTTTTACCTTTTCTGCCCATTTATTTGTCCTCCTTTTCGCAGATATCATTAATTTTCTTCACAAATTCCGGGTGTTTCTGCCCATATTTATACATGTCATACACTTTTGGCTCATAATATAGCTCTGCACCACATAATGGACACTTGTTCCCAGGCTCATCCAGCCCAACTTCCCTGCCACAAAGCTCGCAATAACCCCTAATTTTGCCATTTACCTTCAAATAAGGCCCTGTAATATCACTTTTCATGATCAAATTTTCTCCTTAAAAACTCGCCAATTTTATTTCCTGCCATAATAAATAACCACATAATTAGTACAATAATGCCTAAAACAATAGCCAAAGGCCATAATAATACTGTAAACATGAACAGGTGTTCACCAACTTCGTCCAAAACTGTATTCAAAACACTCACAATCATCAACCCAATTGCTACATATAATATAAAAAGCACTGCCAGAATCATAATTTCCTCCTTTTCTTAGTAAAAAATCACAAAAAAATAGGACCTGTTTCTTTCAACAAGCCCTAAATTCGATTAACGAAACTCATATGAATTTCTATCTTTTATCAAAATATTTTTATGTTTGCATTCCGTAGCCCAATATGCCTTCAAATATCTAAATAAACTATTTGTGTGAATAGTTATTTTAAATATTTTCTTAGGATTTGTGGCTCCATTTTTAAGCACCGCCATAAAGTACGATGAATAATTGTAACGATAATTCATATAAATCACTCTCCTTTCACTATAGTCCATGTTTCCTACGCGATTTTTATTTCTTCAAAGACTTTGTCATTTCCCCAAAAATATCATTAACAGCACTGCTATCACAACTCTTACTCATATCGCCCAAGCACTTGATAATTGCAGTCATCTCAACAGCCTTGCAAATCCTTCCGACAAGTCCGCTTAAGCATAAATACACCAAAATCACAACAATTGCTACGTTTAATACATCCTGAAAACTCATTACTTACACCTCTTTCTTCCTTATTATTATAATAGCTGCGTACCGGACAATTTTGATAAGTTATCAAATACGTCCCATGATTCTTTATTCATTTCCCTGTTTGATTCAGCCTGTGCCTTCTCTTTCGCCTTAACAATTTTCGCTAATGACTTAGAAATGCTATTCAAGCTCTTATCAATACTGCTCACATGCTTCTCCATACGTTTCTCATATTCTGTTGCCATATAAATCAATCCTCCGTAAATCCTAAAATAAAATAAAAACTAACTGTCAATATCCACCAATCTGGGTTATATGGATGCAAATGCAATAGCCTACACAATGCATTAATAAATATTATTCCTGCAATCCATCTTAATTTAGTCATAAAGCTCTGCCTCATCATTCGTAATCATTACATCTACAGTTACATCCATCGCTTCATTGATTGACATTTTTATCACCCCACATTCAAGATATTTATCCGATACTGCATCTTGAAACCCTCGAAATATAAGTGCTATTTCATCATTATTCGCATTAATGAGCCTTACATCATTGTCAATGTAGCATAATATGTCTTTTAATTTAGTCATCTGTTTCTCCTTTACACTATTTTTTATTATTCCGCGCTCATAAGTAACAAATAAATCAGCTAATGCTTGCAATGTTCTATATTGAAATCCAAAACTTCCACGTGGCGGAGTATAAATTAATGTTTTGCCATTCACAATTGCATCATAAGCCGCACGGGTAAACTTTATCTGCCATTCAGATAATTGCCAGCCACAAACATCTTGCACAAAATCTATAATATCCGTTATTTACTCACCTCCAAATTTCCAACAAACTCAACAGTTTCCGTTCGTAATGAAACCCAATATCGCTTACCTTCAAAGTCTACATAATCACCGTCATAGTTGTAATCCTTATCTGGCTGCGATGCATAAGACATTATTCTGATTTTTGTTGTATTGTTCATGAATTATTCTCCTTGTTATCACGTATTGCTTTTTCCAAACAATCTGCGACTGTTCCATTAAATAACCGTTCTCTTTGAAAAACAGTATTTCCTTTATTAAGTTTAGAGACCCATTCACCGGTTATATACAAATCTGCGTTTGCTGTTAAAATATCAGTATTTTGATAATGACATATAATTATTATTTCATAACAGCACCCAGCTGAAATAACATATCTATATTGGCCTTTTGTCACATTTGTCCAATTCTTTAACTCATTCATCTGTTTTCCTCCTTATGCTTTTTCTTTTCTCCATAGCTGCAAAAGTCATCTAAAAATATACCCCTACCCCATATGGTGCACCAATATCCACTAGTCCTAAATCTGCAGTTCCAGCAATGACATTTAGCTTTAGGTACTCCTGCAGGTGGAATATGACGACGAATCTTATGAGTTAACTTAAGTATCAAATCTACCATCAACCACCCTGCAATTCCAATCAACATAAGTAAAAATATCATATCTAAAACATAATGTACGCTCATTTCTCTTTATCTCCTTCCAAATAATCAATCTCAAACTGTATAAACTGTTGAGCTTTCTTCAAATCCTGAATAATATCATCCTTATGTCCAGCCCTTGAAATATACTTAACCGCCGAACCCAGATTAAAATTTAAGCCCCAGCTTCGAATAACATCTTTCGGCTCAGGGCTTAGTCTTTTATAGTGTTCTGGCGATATAGGATTTGGGTTGACACGTATATTATCTGAAATATTATAATCAGGAACTTTTACAACGTCATCAGCATTAAAACAGTCTACATTTTTTACTCTTTCCATAATACGAAACTCATTGTCACATAATGATAAATTACCGCATATAGTTACACGCGGTATTCGTGCTATCTCTTTTGATGGCATGTTTTGTATGAAATCATTTATTTTTTTGCCTACTTCCAAGCAGTAATGTTTATCCGGGTCGACTAAATTACAGCGTTTTTGTATAACATTGATAAAATAGTCTGTCAATTCATTATAATTCCATACTTTTAGTTCGCTTAATATTGCATCTGTGAATATGCACTCCCATTTATATTGTTTATCTCTCATCTATTTTTCCTCCTTAACTATTTACATCCTTTTGTAATAAAATATACACCAATACTGACAGCCAATATTGCAATTTCTGAGATAATAGCGTTTCTAATAGCTTCTCGCCAATTTATTACCGTTGCACTATTTTCTGTAAACCATAAAAATATGTTTATACCAGTTCCGAGTATCAGTATTCCTATAATAAGTTCCATTTATTTTTTCCCCTTACAATCTATAAGACTTTCTCTTACTTGGTCTATAATGTTCTGAATAATTAAGTCTGATGACGCCAATTCAATTTCAGAAGTACTAATATGTCTGCTCATCCTCATATTCGTTTCGAGGTTTCGGAATTTAATAATGAAAGCATTCAGTAATGGCTCATAGCATACGTTAAATTCAATAGGATATTCAGCACATAATTTTAAAAGTTCTATCATTTACATTCCTCCTGCTAATAAATAACTTCCAAAGCAAATAATTAGAAATATTGCTTCTGAAACCAAAGAGTGTATTATGTTTTCTTTTACAGTAAAATCTGTAGCACCCAAAACAAACCAACAAAATATGTTTATTGCAGTACATATCAATATGTATCCAATCATCTATTCCTCCTTTACGTCATAAACACGGTGTAATGCCACTTTTGTAATTTTTCCATCTTTTTGAACCATTGCATAATTTCCGCTCCAAAATCCAGTTCCAATCTGCAATAATTCGTAAGTATCAGTATTCAATTCACACGTTTTGCAGTCAGGTATTATGTCCGACATGTCAGATATGGCCAAACATTGAGAGCAAATCGAGTGATCAGGCCTTACTTTGCATACTTTCATGCTGTCACCTCCATTTTCCTTAACAAAAAAAAAAGAAAGAGCCAGTCCTAAGACTAACTCTCCTCGTTTTCAATAAATCGCAATACTTCCCTTAATGATATTTTTTGAGCAATATAACATTTTTTAACCATATCTTCATATCCATCTGCTTTATCATCAGGAATAAGATCTATTAATTCCTGAATCAATGATATCTTGTTTTCGATATGCGATTTTATCTTTGCGTATTGCTTCTTTCTTAAATATTTTTTAAACATAGTATCACTCTCCTTTCACTAAAGGCCATGTATTTACCGCGATTTTACTTTTCCTTAACCCAAGTCTCTCTAACCGGGTAAATATACTTACTTTCCCAATCCGGGCAGAGAGTATGCACGCAAGGCTTTTTATTACCAAGCATACATTTTCCTCTCCACCAGAATCGGCATGCTTTAGTGTTTAACATTGTACCATTGAGTCTGCATTTTTGCGTACTTCCCAATAGTTGCTTATTACGTAATCTGCTGGAACATGATAAGCTTTAATGTCATATCTATGTGCAGCCTGTCTTTCAATATAGCAATCACTCCAATTATAATCATCTTCAATTCCAATGAAAATATCGGCCTCAGATAACTTCTCAAGGGATTTACCAAGATACCATATTGCCTGATTATTATTCTTTGGTGGATTATCCTCAACACAGCTATCAATAAGCTCTAACTCTTCACCTTCGTATGTCTCAGCAATTTTCTTCATCTTCTGAATACTAGCTTTGATTTCTTCTGCTGTTCTACCTTTCGTAGGTACACTTACGAATAATTTTTTCATAATATTTTCCTTTCTGTTAATCATTCCAGCCATCATACTCATCGTTATAAGAATACGTATTTTCATCACCAATAATAATACTATCCAAAAAATCAAGATTCATCATTTTACTTAATTTGTGTATATCATTAAAAGTATCATTGTCATATTGTGATGGGTATACGTTTCCCGATGGGTGATTATGCACGATTATAAATCCACTTGCCCCGGTTAATAATACTCTCTGAAATATAGACGCCGGACTGCAATATGCGTCAGTCATACCGCCACGCGATACTTCAAATATAGCGTTTGGCACTAATTTAGTGCTTAAACATATCAGCCAAAGATGTTCCTCGACAAGATTTTTAGCATCATATGCGGCATCCATGAAATCTGCTACAACTTTTGGATTTATTAATCCTTTATATTTGAAGTTTGGAAAGTCTTTTGACTTGATTTTCTTAAGCTTAATTACAGTTTCATCCTTCATAATGTCATAAAAATATACTCTCATAGGCTATTAAGCTCCTTTCCGTAGTAAATATTTTTTCGCGAAATATAAAAGAAAAAGACCCAGATTTTACTCTGAGTCCTTGTACAAATACTACTTTTTCGCGACTGTTATGCTAATTTCGCCATTTTTGTTACGTTTTAAAATATATCCATTATTTTTAAGCTCGAGTCTGATTTTTTCAAACTCGTAATCGTCCATCAATGATATAGTTTCTAGCGCATCAAATAAATCTGAATCATTATAATCTAACATAAATATCACTCCTTTCATTATAGGAGATGTTTTTTACGCGGACAAAATCAACTCAGAATATGGAAGAGTCTCAATCCACTTACAGAATTCTCGCCATTCATCCAGCTTATGATTCTTACGAGACTTATAAATATTCGCCAAGACCTCATAATTCATCATAACGTTGCGTGTCTGGTTATAACTGCTCGGAAGAAGCTGAATCATCTGCCACCAAATATCTTTCTTAGTCATTCCCTTATAGCTCCCAGCATCATCAATCATTTTTATGTATTTTTTTCTATACCGATTAAGGACATCGATTTCAAGTTTCAAAAGGTCAATAGATGAGAAACAATACTCGGTTGGAGCATACATTGGAAGCCATCTACAATCCGTCAAATGCTCACAGCTAAAATCATCTAGCGTAAACTCTTTCTCCTGAATCTTATGCATAGCCATAATACGGCAATTATTAGAAACAGTGCCAACCTTGTAAGTATCAAACTCCTTCCACCAATATAAAGGTGCTGTAATTCTCACATATACCGGCATCATCCTCATAAATTTTCTATGATCTGTACCCGCGTTTGATAAGCGTTGCATTAGCGAGTGATCGTCAGGGCCAAGTTTAAATTTATCCGGTATTTTTTCATCCCTCCATACCAATTGTTCTAATGTTACCTCACTATCGCTCTTTTTCCATGAGTTCATCCGATTTCGCATGCCCTCAATAATAAACTCCATCTGTTCCGGACTCGCCAGAACTGTGTGTTCTAATTTGATCATTTCTTCTTCGCCTCCTTTTTGCATTTCTTTTCTAAATTATCAGGAACGTCATCTTCTCCGACCATGCATTGATCTATCTCTCCAAAATAATATGGACACCCATTGCATCTCTCATAATTGTGTTCGCTCATTTCCGGACTCGCCAGAACTGTGTGCTCTAATTTAATCATTTCTTCTTCGTGACCTCCTCTTCTAGCCAAATTCTGACCCTATCGTTGTAAGTGTCGATTTTTTTAACTTCTCTATCTAAGAAATCTTTTGAAAAATGTTTCCATGTATCATGTTTAAATCCAATTGACAGCGCAGGATATATATTGTCCATAATAGTCACGTCACAACATACAGTTAATAATAGATCTTCCAGTTTAATCATCTTGTAGCCTCCAATTTTCCAAAATATACTCTCATAGGCTATTAAATTCCTTTCCATATTTCCCGAACCACTCATGAAACTCTTTAACACAATCCGGGCACAAGTCATAATAACTAGAATTGTAAGTATCTACAAATTTGACCGATATAGCAGCAATTGCATCATTATCGTCTAGTCTTTCATAAAATTTATTACATCTATCACATTTACACGCTCTACTCATTATTCATTCTCCTCTTTTAGCCATATTCTGACTCCATCGTTGCAAGTGTCAATATTTTTAACTTCTCTATCTAAGAAATCTTTTGAAAAATGTTTCCATGTATCATGTTTGTAATTAATTACCAGCGCAGGATATGTATTGTCCATAATAGCCACGTCACAACATACAGTTAATAATAGATCTTCTAGTTTAATCATCGCCTTACCTCACTTTTTCTTTTTGTATCATGTCTTTTATGCATTTACATCTGTTTCTATGCTCGCACATAATTACCGTATTAGTAATCTGTAATTCACCGGCATATGTATATGTTTTTTCTACATCAGCACAAAATTCAGGACAGTTTTCACAATATCCATCTACTATTAATTTAATCATTTTGTAGCCTCCAATTCTATTTTTTCGTTACACTGTGGGCAAGTTATATACTTGATTTCTGTAGCCAAAGGATACAAATTATGTGGATGCCCGATTTCTATATCTTCTTTTTCATAACTGAATAAACATCCACACGATTTGCAACTGATTTTCTCTTTGGTTCCGGGTTTAATAATTTCAATCATTTACGCTTCCTCCAATTCTCCAAAAAATTTTTCGTATGCTTCCACATCATATTTTATAAGATATACCTTAGCTTCATCTTCAGATAATGCTACAGCACAGTATTTGTAATCTGTTTCATATGTCAAAAGCCAATGATTTTTTAAACTTTTAAATATCTTTACGTTTCTGCCAATGTAATGTACTTTCACATTAAATAGTGTACTCGAATACGAATATTTACTTTTTGTTGATACCAACTCCATTTTATCAGTATCGTATTTAAGGTTATTAATTACAAATATCATTTCTTCTCCTCTTTCTCTGAAATAACCTTTGAGATATAGTCATTAAAGTTTGAGCCAGATGTATTAGTACCCCAAACCTTCTTAGCTAAGCACATAAGCAGACCAACCTCTTTTGAATATGTATCTCCATCCTGGCAGCGTACAATTGTTTTACTATCGTCTGCCCAAATAACAATAGTGCATGGACCTGAATATATAACCTTCTTAACTTCTAATGATTTTCTTGACATATTATTTTCCTCCAAATTAAATAATTCTCCGAATGCTTCTTTTAACGTTTTCCTTAAATTTTCAATACCGCTGCTAATATATGATGATAATTCATTAGCAGAATAAACATCCTTATAGATATCAAACGGCTTCGGTTTAAAGAACTGATCATATCGCATTGTTACTCGTTTCTGCTGCAACTGCATTTCACGCGGTTTCATCCATTTGTCATGCACATATGTCATTCCATTACGCGAATTAAAGGATTCTGGCACCTCTCCAGGTATGTGCGATAACGTTGTCATAATTGATGTGCCCGCCAATACTCTAAGGTTTCTTTCATCTGGATATCCAGCCTTTGCAGCCATTGTTCCCACTATTTTAAATATATCCTCGCGGGTTAATAATTTTCTATCCAATGGTATAAGGTAAGGTTTGCAAATATCCATCCAAACCTGATCATTCATGCATGTCGGCCTTACATCAGCTATACCATATGTACCATATGCACCATATACACTGTTACTATTAATCACATCAGCAGGTACACCATATGCATCATATACACTATTACGCAATTTTTCTAATTCATTCTCATCTAAAGTTCCCGCTGTAGTTGGTAACAACTTTTCATTCATATTATTCATTCTCCTTTCTAATTTAAATATTTATTCCAATATTCCAGAGTTTCTGGTTCGTTAAGTACATTCGATATGTGAATACAATTACCACGGGTATCTACAGTAATTTGATTCATAAAATCTACCCATACATATTCATCGCACGGAGTCCATAGCAACGTATCGCCACCCTCAACCCCATCTATTCTTAAAAATTCGAGATAATCGTTTAATGATATCTCTCCTCCTAGAACAAGATTTCGATTTACGGTGTATTGAGCTTCCAATACCATAGGAATGGTCGACCAGAAATACTTTTTACTGATTGGCTCGTAAAATAATTCCTTCTCATAATTTTCATCCCCGAATTCTAAACAGCTAGTACCGAACGCGTCATAGGCGCACACACGTACTTCAGTATCGGCTTCATCTGCCGCTATGCTTGCCATGATTTCTTTATCTGTATCTAAACCATGAAGTTCTATATTCTTTTGGCGATAGTCTTTATACATGCCGTTAATTATTCCAGATGCTGCCAAAACACTGTTAACCTGCTTTTTATTTAATACACCTGCTCCAAATATACAGAATAACGTAGCAACACCGCTCATGGCTGGAGTAATAAAATAAGACCAAGACAACTCAATAGCTTCTGCTACTGTGTATGCGTCCGGGTCTCCATCATGATTGATCCTAGAATCTGCTCGTATAACTTCGAGAGCTTTCGGGGTTGCCTTAGCTGTTAGTATAGCCGTACCTACAACTCCAATGCCTCCTATTATACTCAATATAGTCGATGCGTTTTTTCTTATGAAATTTTGAAAATTCATACACTCATTCCTCCTCATCTTTTTGATAAATTTTTAACAAATAAATATCCAAGTGAAAATATTATAGCAGGAACACAAAACGAAGACACAATTCTGGCTCCTACTAAGCATCCAACAACGAATGCTATGATTAATAATGCAAATAAACTTATGTATTTCACACTAGTCCTCCTACTCTAACGGAACCTGATCAACATCGCCACCTGGAAGTGTTACAGATTGCATTACACATTTCTTTTCCTCATCCCAATATATAGTATCAAGAATATGGTCTACACTTCTCTGAACTTTTTCATCCAGTAGCTTTAGTGACTCCCACGATTGTAATCCAACCATTTTACGTAACTTAGTCAGTGTACGATATGACCAGGTCTTAAACTTCATTGCCATAGGCTCGTGGCTAAAATATATAAGCTGGTAAATACCTTCCTCAGATATACCAATTTTAAATGGATTGCCTTCATACATCTCAAAAACATAATCACGATCAATATCATTAAGTACAACATCTGCTGATAAATCCAACGCATCGCAAATATCTTCCAAGTCAGCAACCCATAACCATGAACCTTCAAACTGTACGAAATGAATTGGAAATCCATTCCAGTCTTCTACCTTTTCATTCATCAGTATTTTGTCTCCTTTCACCTAATTAAATAAATCCATAATTTTATCCGCTGTGTCCGCCATTGTAGAAAATAAGATTTTGCTTTTCATAGATGGTGCCATGTCTGCAAATCTCTCCATTCTGTCCTTATAGTCAACTACAATATTCACCGGCGGTTTTGTCGGATACTTATTCATCTCTGCTAAAATATCCAAAGCTGCAATTCTTGTAATGAACATTTGATTTCGCTCGCTTTTATCCATAAATTTACTGCTTTTTTGCCATCCAGGATTTTTCACAAATGTTACATATATTTCTTGCCGTATTGTTTTATACATTCCGCCGGCTCCTTTCTATTTCTTGTCTTTCTCTTCAAACTTAACTGGTTTGTGAGAATATAAATTAGTTGGCTCTTGTAAACAAGCATTGCAAGTGTCAGCATCCTGACTTTCTTTTTCATGTACGCATCTTGGACAATATACATCGAAACGTACTTCTTTATATCCATCCTCGTTCATTATTTTCTCTCCTTTGAATAATCAACAAACTGCATAGTAATCTTGAATTTTGTAGGGTCATTCTTATCCTGGCTGACAACCGGCTCAAACTTCTCATAATCATCTCTGCTATGTAGGAACATGCATTCTTTCAAATAAGCCTCCTGCTTTAATGAATCTTTGATTAAAAGACACTGTTTAATCTGATTCAAAGAAACAAACCCCCACATATGAAATGTTTTTCTAAGCATAGTAATATTCGAATTAATAAACCTTTTGTTGTACTCTGCATCAGGTGACCACTCTGAACTAGTCTTCCTTGAAAAAGTAATTGTCTTTGTTACTGTCTTCATTTGAAATATCCTCCTTTACTTTTAGACAAAAAAAATAAAGAGAGTGAACTGTTGGACTCGAACCAACGACCTCTAAAGTTTCCTTTAGCGCTCTCACCATCTGAGCTAAGATCATTCTCTTCATTATAGTCAATGTTTTTTACGCGAAACTATTTACCCATTTAGTTTCGTTAAATTTTTTCTTTTGAGCTAATGCCCTTCCTATAGCCAAATCTATCGGTGCCTTGCTCTTAAGATGATAATAATATAAATCTATAAATGGGGTGTTGAGTCTGTCTATCCTACCAATTGCCTGCATCATTGTCTTATATGAATAGTTCTGGCTGTAAAATATAATTGTATCTGTCTTAATACAATTCCAACCCTCACAACCTGCAGTATACTGAACTAAATATGCCCAGTTATCTCCTTCCGGCAGTTCCTGATGCTTATGACCATTCCACTCAGTCACTGTGCAAAGCTTAGGTAAATACTCCAGCAAAATATCACGCTCATAATCAAAGTTGTAGAATATGATTGCTTTCTTACGCTCATGCAAAATATCAATGATACTATCTATTCTTGATAAATCACCATTCACGCATTTGCGCAGCTCATAACACAACTCTGATGCGTTCTGAATAGGCTCGTCCTTTGTATAATTCCACCTGTTCTTTTGGATATCCTTATATGTGTCTTTACTGTACTCGACAGAAATATAAAGATGGTGCTGAACTGTGTGTCTTTGAACATCCATGTTAATTAATATACTATCTCTTAGCCTAATCAATCGGCCGGTATCAACATATCTATCAATTTTTGGATAACTAGAGAATGCAGAATATACTATATGCCTTCGATTAAATTCTGTTCTATTCTTATAAAATCCATTTGCTATAAATATCGGAATATAATCCGGCCATTTATCCCCAGGTGTAGCAGTAAGCAATACCCATTCGTTGTTTCTAGCTATTTTAATAAAACTTTTTGCCCATGTACCTCTGCCTACAGTTCTTTGCTCGTCAAATATAAAGAAAGCATTTTTAACTTCTGTGTATTTATGTATATTATTCCAACTATCCACCACAACAGTATTAGAATATATGTTTATGCTTGGGTCTGTAGATAACAGAAAGTTAATCATATCGCCATCCCATTCACGAGTATCTCTTTTATGAGCTGTAGTGATAATATAAAGGTCAGGGGGATTGCCCTCACCGTCATCTGGCATTGGAATATAATAGCCTTTGCTAAATATCCCACCATTATTGTAAAAGTAATATGCCAGAGCGGTGATAGACTTTCCTGAACCTGTACCACCATTTAAGATACAACCGTTTTTCATCTTATAAAGAGCTGCTTCCTGTTCCGGCTTCAATTGAATACTCAATAGAATCAGCTCCTATCATTTAATTATCAAACTCACGGTTCCACTTAGCTGCAAACTTATCCTCATGAATCTTGACGTACATGGTTCTCAAATATGCCTTGATGCCTGCGCCACCCATCTTGCTCTCCCAAGGTGAGCCAGAAATAATCAAGTCAGCAGTAATGATCTCAGCGCTGTCAAGTAAGCATACTGTGTCCTCTGTAAGAATAGTTCTTCCGCCTGACTCTGTGAACATAGTAATCTTTGGTGGAAATGGGTCGAAACGTACTGCAACAGACAGATAATATGTAGGCTCCTCTGCATTTGCTCGCTCCTTGATGTTCCATCCATCTGCCTTAAGCTGCATTGCTAACTCTGGATCGACAATAACTCCGAACTGTCTTGTTCCTTCCGGTGAATAATCAGTCTCTTTTCCACTGAAATTCCTGAATCCGAATACTGCTCCTTCAATCTCTAAATCATTTGGTCTGTTTGGTCTACTCATTGTGATTCTCTCCTTTTTCTTTTAATGTTTTATATAAAGACGCCGAATTACCAGCACCCTTTACAACTATTTTTAATTGTCTCGCGTCTACGAGTTCATTTACTGCATCCATTACATGCCGTTTTGATGTACACGAAGATTTAGCAATTTTTTCTAATGAAATTCGGGCATACCCTTTATTCTGTTCCTCGGTATCAATAACTGACAGTACCTTTGAACGCCTCAAATCTTTTCTGTCGTTGCCCAATGTTGCTATCTCCTATCTGTATGCCTTATCCTTAGCGACTCCATATGCATAGCGTCCTGAAATCTGTGCGAAGACATTCAGCATTACCTCGTGTTTCTTGTTACTTCTCTTGCTTCTCTGTGCATGTTTTGATCTTGTTGCCATTGTTCTCATTCTCCTTTACTTTCATAAAATATGGTGTTTGTTTAAATTTTGCTCGAGCTGTAGCCGTCTTTTCATCATTTTCTTTTCCGGCCTTAGTTAAATATTGTAAATATCTTTTATTCATTGTTGCTCCAATAAAAAGAGGACCCAAGCGCTCGAACTCAGGTCCTCAGAAAATATAAATTAATCAGTTACAATTGTGATACAGTTTTTATTGTGGTTATAATAGTATAGGTTATCACTTAAAATATCAGATGGGTCAAGTGTACCATTAACTTCTCTAATCGTTTCACGGACACCTCTATACAATGGGTTTGCCGGAAATACTATTATCTCATATATGCTCGATGGAATAATATACAAGTCAATTCCGAATGAAGCTAAAAGCTTTTTATTCAGTATAGTCCTAGCCCCATAGCATCCGGCACTGTCTGTAAGAACGTTAAGAAACATGTCATCAGGAAGAACATCACTAGAAGACTCTCCTATTAGGTCACATAAGCTTAGTACTCTGAAATCTTCCTCATAAATATTGTTCCTTGCAGCATAATCCAGTTCACCAAGCGATAAGTTAAATTGCGTCATGATTTCATTGCTCACTGCAATGCTTCCATGGCACTCCATAATCTTATCAATGGTTACTGTGAATCTGTACATAATAGCTAAATCCAAATATCTACGATGAGGAACTGTCTGCAAATATTCCTCGTTCATCTCATAGTTTATGACAACGCACTTTAGATTCTCCAATATCATGTCCCGGTTGATGCTTAAACGAATATCAGCTTTTGCCTTATCGTATATGTTAGCTATCATTTCAACGCCATCACAAATACTAATGGTATTATCTTCAATATCCTCAATAATATCGTCGATGTAGATGATAGGAGCAACCTCAAAGTTGTGCTTATTGTAATGAATACTAATTCCTATCTTCTTTTGTGCATTGTTTTTCTTGTAAACCGTTACGTCAACAATCGCATCATTAAATATCTCTGAAACTCCGTTTTTAAGTACCTCAATAATCTCATTTCTAGTCATAAGTCTTATCTCCTTTACTTTTTAACAACCTCGGCTTAAATATAACTAGCCATTAATGAACCACTCTATATCACCAAATTCAGAAATAGTAGAAACTGCATCATCTACTAACTTGTTGTAATATGATTTATCAATGTCATCCTCCTTTCTGTTCTGTTTGACTATTTCCGACTCTAGCCAACGATAGCCTTTTGTTCCGGTAACAGCGCTGTATTTGTCATCACGTTTGCATACAAGTGTTCCACCACCACAACCAGGCTTAATTGGACAGAACAATCCAACTTTTCCTACGAAAATATAATTATGGCCAGCCTCGATGCGTTCTCTCAAGCTGGCACATTCATTCTCAAACAAAGTATCTGATAGCTCGCCTTTCTTATACTTTGATTCAAGATTCTTAAATTGTTTCTCTTCTGCTGTAACATCAGGATATGATTCATTCATGTCCAAATATATAGGACCTACAGCAGAGTTCTTTGTTTCACACATATCATAGAACTGTATAGGTTCTTTACTGAATAGTGTTTTAAACACATAAGGTACTGCAAACTGTGTTCCAGTTGCTGTCCATTTTCCTGGGTCCTCAGGGTCATTATCTGCAAGTTTTGCTATGTATACAGCGTTATTCACCAAGCATATTCTGTCAAATATATGCTCAACCTCGAAATTGTAACCGTAACGTTTTCCTCTTTCAACAATGAAGTTGAGAATATAATCGTCCGGATTAGCAATTTTAATTGAATCGGTCTTGACATGAATAACCTTATAACCCTGCTCCTCAACTGCATGACGCAAATCAATCATAAATAGAGCTCCTCGTTTTGCCACAATATTATCTTTGTTACGAGGGTCTCTAAATGGGTTCTCAAACTTAGCAGCCGTTAATCCATATACTGAATTAATCGCAATCTTCAACGCTTGAGCTAATGCTTTAGCTGTACTCTTATCGTTCAAGTACTTAGCAAGTTTTCCTCCGAATGCATCCCGTACGGCATCGTACTCACCATGCTTAATATGAATACGAATATCCAGAATCTCCTTAAACTTCTTAGTATATTCCGGTCCAAATATGCATTCATCAATAGCAGAATTTGGGTGCTGTGAACCGATGTCTTCTGTCTGTGAACGTCTATACATTCCAGGACTAGCCCATACTTCACCACCTTCGCCGACTTCTTCCCCTCTATACGTGGACTTTCCAAATTCAAATTTGTATCCTGGAAAATATGGTAATAAGCTTTTTCCAAGTGGTCCGTCAAAAGGTTCAGCCATCATTTCAGGTTTTGCTTCTTTTAAGAATGCAAGAACATCATCCGGTAGCTCTGTCACTGGCTGTGATAAGTCTCGATACATGAACTGGTCTTGAGGATGCCGATTACGTCCAAATATAAATTTAGTTGTCAAGCTGTTCGTGGTATCGTTTACTGTACCACCTGCTAACTCTGCCAGAATTTCTCTTGCTGTAAAATCACCTTGATTAGCCTCAAATACAGCTTGAGTTGCAATAACGTCGTCATCACAATACTCGGCAACTTTTGTCCATAACTCCTCAGGTACCGGCTGATCCCATGGCAATCCTAATTCGTGATGCTTGATTTTTTTGCACAAAGCTCTGACATGATCATCCATTTTAGAATTAGGGTCTTCTGCTTTTTTATTAAGCTCAATTTCCCATTTCTTAAGAGACTGCTTCTTTGCACAGAAATCATAAACATCAGTATATGACAAGTTATACGCTTCACCAAACATACAATTGGCACTTTTACCGATAATCCTCTGCGACAGATTAAATAATTGCTCATTATCATAACCCATCAAACGTGCATACATAATATGATTATCATAACGTCTACAGTTAAATCCAACTAATTTGAATTTAAGCACTTGCTCAATATCCTGTGGTGTTGGATTTATAAGTCTAACAACAATATCTGTGTTCCTACGCTTGTAGTTAACAATGAATAGATTCGGAAATACCTCTACATCATAAAACACAAGCTCGTCATCAGAATATCCTTGGTTATCTATTGACACTTCATCCGATTTGAATTTCATCTTAGCAACAAGTTTAAGACAATAATCAGATTGATGCGTACTGTTAACTGCAAAAGCCATTATTGCAGGCCTCATATCTGTTACATCATATTTCATTCCACTGCTGTAGCATTCTTCAAGCTTAGAATATATGAAATCTATTGATGGCTTTGTTGCGTTATGAATTTCTTTGTTGAGATTACGTATTATGAATTTCCGCAACCCCTTTTCGCTTTTTATGCCTTCGAAATTAATCACTTTATCTCCTTTCTCTTTCAAAGGAAGATTCGAGTTGAGAGTTGCAATTGGAATATCATTACATTTAGTCAGCTTTCTTCTTAGCGATGCATTTGCCGTAAACACCTTTATTTCAATATCATCACTATAAATGCGACTAAGAGCAGAAGTGTCTCCGTCATAGATATAATGCAGATGAATACCAGCACCGCCTTTAGAAACCTCAGCATATGTCCTAGGCCACTTGCTAGCGGCTTTAATATTTCTGTCATACGACTTCTCTCCTTTCTCATCCTTTAAATCAAAATCAATCACAATATGATTTTCCGGCAAGTTCACATAATGTAATTTGTGTGTGTCAAGGTCTCTGAGTTTTGTCTTTACGTTATCCCATTTGAATGTAGGCTTCTCATCTTCATTACCATACTGGGCCTGACAATCTGCGCAATACTCATCAAGTAAAGATTCTGTACAATTCAATTCCAATATAGGCTCCGGTATTTTTTCAAGTTTGTCGCCCGAATATATAAACTTGTCTAATTTGAAACCCTCGTAATAGTTTCTTACTCTCTCACCTTGGTCTAGCAACGCTCGCTCGTTAAACGTTGCGAAATAGTTTTTAAGCTCTTCTTTAAATAAAAGTTTCGATAATGGATACTTCACATTTGAATCATCGCAATATGCCTTATACATTTCATATGCTGCTTTTAGAGTTGTACTATTCTGCCTTTTGAAAATATCATATGAGTCTAGCACATAGTTGTAAAAGTCATTAGATGCACCCATCATACTTGTAGGTACATAATTGTTATAAGCATCTGGATTCTCCAAATATACATATTTGCAATGATAGGCAATCGCTCCAAGCTCGAATTTGACCTGATTCATAAGAATATCGTATCTTTTTGTAGGAATTTTGTTTCCAGTCGGTGACACGTCTATCAATCGTCTTAATAAACCAGACTTGGCATCCGTTATCTTAACCGGCTTATTCGTACCCATAAATAAGAAACTGTTAAACCTATTAACATAAGTTGATTTAAATTTCTCATTTACAGTCATTTCCTCATGCGATACAACTGAATTAAGTCTAGTGTTGTCTTCAATACGTGAAAGATCGCCATCATGCTGTATAGCAATTAATGGATTTGCTTTAAAAGCTTCCAACGCGAAAGCATTAGAAGAAGAGCCCAACACCTTTGCATCAAACACCGCATAATATCCGTCGAACATGTCCTGAACAATATTTAATATAGTTGATTTACCTGTTCCTGGAGCCCCATACATAACTATGAACTTCTGAATATTCTTAGAGTTGCCAGTAACAATTGCTCCTATAGCCCATTCAAGCTTATGGCGTTCTTCATCAGAATATAAAGTTCCGATAATTTCGTCATATGCATCAGTAGGCCCTTTCTTAAGTGGATACTTGAGACGCTTACTAATATAATTCTTCTTAGTTGTCTCAGTGTTTGCAAATGTGATAGTTTCGTCTAGCGGATGATAATTGTCTCGCAATTGCTTCTGACAATATTTATGCCATCTATCAATACTCCCTGAATCTGAATCCCACAAATAACAAACGCGAGCAGGCTTTGTACCCGTTCGCGTTTCATAGTTTTTTGCATATTGTTCTAATTCAGAATCGATAAGATTAATTAATACACCTTCATCAGTTGACCATAGTTGAGTGTAATCATTCCAGACAGCATAAAAATCACCGCCTCGTATCATTAAATCATCAAAGCTTGACTTAATTATAAAGGCCGGATATATCTCAAGACCTATTTTAGTAGACTTTTCTTTGATTTTTATAAAGTCAAGCATATTTTATTGTCCTTTCTGTGGTCTTATTCTACATAAGCACCATCAATCTGTGTAATCTCGTAGTCTGCTTCTGTCTTGTCGTTACGAATATATAATGTGTCCGTCTCGTACTCACCCATTCTGTCAAGCATATCATGGCTTCCCATAATCTCCTCGATCTCAACAGGCTCGTCATTCTCATCTGTTAAGACATCATTGTTGTAGTAATTACATGCAAGCTTGTCGTATCCATTTGGCTCCATATATGCCTCTGGTGTAATTACGTATGGTAAATCTGGTTCGTTTGTTACTGGCGAAGAGTAATTGCTACTCTTAATAATATCTGAATATGTTCTCATGGCAGATGTCCCCTTTCTTGTCTGTTCTGTTTCTGCTGCTTCATCTGGAATATCATTGTTGTCAGGAGCTTCTTCTTTTGTTTTCTCTGCTTCCTCTAACTTCTTATGATATACCTCTTTTACCGATTCTATCTCTTGATTAGAAATATCCTCATACTTCTTTTCTACTAATTTGTTCACAACAAGTCCGCCTGCTACGAATCCTGCTGCAAATATAACTACTTCTTTAATACCCATAAGGCTACTCCTTCCATACTAAATATACGGTTCTTCTACCATAGTCGATGCACTCAGAATATGAATCCATATAAATATCAATGCATTCTCCCGCCTCAATAGTGCCTACATATCTTCCTTTTATGAGTGAACTTCTTCCCCAACCTGTGCTCTGCCCATAGCCAGTGTCGTGAAATGTGTAATCACCCATATAGTTGTAGTTGCAATCGTACAATTCAACCGATTTACCAATCCATTCAGACTTACCAGCTAATACACCAGGTCTCGGTCTAGTCCCATCTGCGCAATATGGGTCACCGGTGTATGCAGTTGATTCAATCTGAATATATTCCGGCTCTGGTTCTTCATATGACTGCTCAACAACTATCTGCTCGTTTTCAGAAATATCAATAGGTTCTGTTTCAGCTGTAAAATCAATAGAAGACAGCATACTCGTAACTCCGGCCGTGAGTTTTGAGTTTACTGTCTCCTCTGCATTAACAGTGGTTCCCTTTATTATACCAATACTGAGTACCGCTGCAAATATAAAGTTTTTAAGTTTCATTCTGATATGCACCTCCTAGTAGAGTTGTAGTTTCTTATTACCACTCGTTAAGTTCTCGGTCCCAATCTTCCCAGACATCTCCGTCACAATTGAACTCAAGAGCATAAAGAGTATTGCAATACTTGTCCTTATCAAATACGTTCTTTACATCCGGTGAAATATCCTTATCCCAAGAATGTATCTCACGAATACCAAAGTCTATGGCATTGTCACCGTCTGGGTTATCTTTCTCAAATTTCCATCCGAAACGATAACCAGCTTTTGTCTTTGGTAAACCTAATCTGTCACGTACATCATTTAAGATAACACGTCCGTTTGCCGTAAGGTCACAATTTGCTAAGTTCTGCTCGCCAAGTAACTTTGAGTAATTATACTCAGCATCTGGAACCCATTCCGTAGAAGTATCTTTACAGAATATAACAGTAAGAGTTCTGTCAAGAGGAGTCTCATCACCTGCTACTTCAATCTCTTTTGTGATAGTTTTAGATTTGCCGGAACCCTCATCAATAACCTTTTCTTTAACTTTTATTGTTGATGTTCCAAGCATAAGCTGCTTATCCTCATCTGCACCATACTTCTCCACAACTCTAGCTCTATATTCGTCAAAGAGTTTCTTAGTAGTTGCGTATGCTGCCCCAACCAGTGCGTATCGTTTCATCATGATTTTATATGATGTAACAAAGCTTGCTATAGATAATCCGCCTAATACAATTGATGGAGCGTATATTCTGAGAAGTCTTCCCGCACAACCAGCGTAAGTCTGTGCTACAAACTTATTGTATTCATTGTCGTCGAATGACGCTCCTTCCTTTAATTTAAGCTCTCCATTATGTAATTTCTTGGCCTTGTCTAAATTATCTTTTGTGTCGTCGATAATATCCTCAAGATTTAGCGTTGCTTTGCATGCAAGAACTGTACTTGTAATACTTCCTGCTACTCCAAGGGCTACAAGAATCTCTGGAGCATGCTTCTTCAACACAAATGATGTTGAATTAGCAACTGTTTTAATACTTGCTAATAAGTTCATTATTAATCCTCCTATGCTATCTTAATTCTAATTCCATCCGTTTTATTTGAAATAATTGCAGAATATATATCTGCCATGTTCTCTAATTGTCTACTAAATTTCTTTGATGATTCATTTAAAATATCATCAAATTTGTCTGACGCCTTATCTGCAGCTTTCTGTGCTACATACTCTTTTAACTTATCGGCATCTATTTTCGCTACCTCATCAGATATAGAGGCCGTGAGTTCTTTTCTTATATCTGGAGCTGCAGTATTAATTTCTTCTTTTACCTGTTTGTGAATATCATCTTTTATATCCATTACAGCCGATTTTACCTGCCTTTGAACTTGAATATCAGTTGCTTTTTTAATAGCGGCATTGATAATAGTCTCCGGTATTGCCACATCAATATCTGACGAAATATCATCTATCCTTGAATCAACTTTGTCACATACTTTCTTAGCCTGATATGTTACACATACTGCTACTCCAGTTGCTATGGCACCAACAGCAATGCCAAATATGCCAAAACATTTTAATATACTATTTGCCATTATTAATCCTCCTAAATGTAATCAAATATTGTCATCTGTCTGAATTCAACAGGTTGACTATCAGATTTCTTCTTTTTTGTCAAACCTACCATCGGACTGAAATTTCTTAAATATAGCTACAACCTGGTATGTCGGCATTTTATACACTCTTGCCTGCCAGCTCATGCTATCTGGATATTCTTTAGATATTGCTTTTCTCATTTCTGTAATAGAAATAGAACTCATAGAATATCACCCCTAATCCAATTTGTATGCTCTAGGTAAATCGAGCAAATATCCTTCTGGAACACGCTTTATCTTCGCTCCCGACAGATTCTCCCATCCGTACTGGGTATCAATATATGTTCCTGTAATGTCAACCATCTGATATAAATCAGAAACATATGCTCTATGGTATCTATCAATCTCCTCAAGAAGCATATCCAGAATATACTCAGCGTCTCCTTTACTCTCTAATATAATGGTTTTGTAGTTGTAACCGTCATTCTTTAAAGAATATGTTTTTGCTGCAGTGGTCTTGCTGGAACTTGATGAGTTGAAATATCCACCATAATTAAATACAGACCCTGTCCTGCTCCCTGACGAACTTCTTCGTGTTGATCCATTTAACAGCATCGACATACAATCCAAGAACATATTTTTCAGTCCAGGGATTATAAGCTCGTTAACCGCATAGTTTTTTACATTTGAAATATCCTCACTAAGAAATGTGTCTGAGAATTTCTGGCCTAGTGAACGATTTTTAGCTATTACCTTGCCGGTAACAACTTTCTTCACAGGTTCTTTTTTGGCCTCAGCCGTTTTTGACTTGTGAGAATTCGACTTGTACTCTGACATTAGTCTCTCCTTTCTTTTTACAGAAAAATAAGAGACCTAGATTTCTCTAAGTCTCCCTTCTGATAATTAATTCTGGTCTACTGTTGTGTCATTGTTTTCTTCTGTTGAAGTTTCTCCATAGTCCTCCGAATCATCGACAGGTGTATCAATGAAGTCTACATCAACGTAATCCTTATTAGTAAGTTTCTTGTATCCAAGCGCGCCGGCTACAACACCTAATACTGCAACTCCAGCTACCTTAGCTGCTTTTGCAATCTTTGGATGTTTCTCCGCCGCTGCTTTGATCTTTGTTACTACATTAACTTTGTCTTTCATCTTTGTATCCTCCGTTTCTACAACTTCTGTTGTTTCAATCTCCTCTGTTGTTACTTCCTCAACTTCCTGATTTTTGTTTGACATAATATAGTCTCCTTTCTTTTTTTTATCCTATAATAGGCAATGTTTTTCTCGCGAATTATCTGTCATAATTATGTACAGGTCTTGCTCCATAATCCAATATCATGGTTGGCTTCATGGTATCCGGGTCTACATATGAATCAATACGAGTATCTATCATACCGCGTTCTGCAGAAAATCCCATATCATCGCCATATGGTACCGGTTTTACACCAATAGCCTCAAGCCATTCATTAAATGACTTGTAATACTCGTTTCCGTACGTCATGTCAAAGTTCATATCATTACGAGCCTTTTCTATTTTATTTACGGTGCTCATGAATTTCCTTTGTGACACGGCTTCGAAGAATTCGCATTCGTCACTGCCATTAATTATGATACTTGCTGATACAGGCTGCTGCGGTTGCTTCTTTAAATTGTCCTCATTTACCGCTTTTTGTATCTCATGCTCTTTCTCTTCTCCGATTATCTGAGCAGCTTTTGCCTTGTAATCAGAAAATGCAGACTCTGTAAGCTTGCATGCTGCTGTCAGAGCTACTTCTTTTTTATGAGAAATATTATTTGCTCCTATGATGCAGGCAACTGTCAATCCTCCAGATAATATAGCTGGAATATAGCATTTCCATGTTGCTTTCATAGACTCCCAAACTGTAAGTTCAGTTCTCTCAACCACATTTTCACCCGGTTTGTTCATCGGAGTGATTGATTTGGCTTTCTGTTCCTCAGCATCAGCTATAAGAGTCATTGCTTTTGGGGTTGCTTCTCCGACAAGAAATGCGGTAGTGAACACACCTGCAACTGCAATACCGGATAATATAGTTGAACTATTTGCCTTTGTGAAATTAATTGCAGCCTTCGCAAGACTCTTCATTCTCTGAATCATTGTTTAATCTCCTTTCAAGGTCTTCAATACGCGTGTTCAACTCCTTTATCTCCTGCTGAGTAATAAAATGAAGTCCTGTTGTCGCTAAAAATGCAAGGCCAAGTGTTTTGATGCATTTTCTGTGACTGCATAAAGTCTTTGCTACTGAGTTGAATGCACTTACTACTACTTTTGTTTCAATTAGTGTCATAATATGATTCCTCCTTAAATATAAAAATAAGAGACCTAGATTTCTCTAAGTCTCCGTGTAAGCTATTGCTTATTGTGTATATATATAGCTACTGTTGCTGCCATATTTGAAACTACAAATCCGGCTAATATAGCTGCCGCTGTTATTACACTGGAATGATTATATCCTTTAATAAATTCATCATTGCGCAATTCACAAACTGCTGCTTTTAGTCCCTTTGCTACTTCTGTAATTTTGCTCATATTAAGTACCTCCTAAATATAAATTTAATCAATATGCTTTCATTATAGGCCATGTTTTTACCGCGAAAAAAATAAGAAGAGCCTGTTAAGACTCCTCTCTCTTTGCTAAACGTTTTGTAACCTCTTTTTCTATTTTACTCTCATTATTAATCTGGGTTGATAGAGCTGTAAGTGCTCCAAGTAACCCAATTGCTACATAACGTAGAATATCTTTTTTGTTCATTACGTTTACCTCCTTTCATCTTAGGCCATGTTTTCTACGCGAGAAATTATCACTTAACCAACCAGATTTCCGGACGAACCCCACGAGAGTTCGAAGCGCTGCCGCAGTCCGAAACGCCAAAGCCGTACACATAAGCGAAACGAGCCGAAGAAAATTCTTTCTTGGTAGCATTACGGAGCCATCCACACTCACACTCATTGTTATAATAAGCAACTCGATTGCGTATCTGCTTCATAAGTGGAAGCTGTTTGTCATTATCAGCCTCAAAGTGATTTCTATCCCACTCGTCGTCCCAGCCAAACATCTCACCTACTGTCGGAATAGTCACATCAGTAAGTCTTGTCCTAATTGAATAAGGTAATGCCTTTACGAACTCTGTATGTAACAATTTATTCAAATCAGAGTCTTCAAATCCGCCCTTATTTGTGTCTAGCTCATTCATAGGTCTCTTAGCTACATAATCGTCAAAAATAAGCATCACCTTATTGTCCGTAACCTTGTGTACTGTTGCTGTAAATTCTCCCAATCCATCTAACTTAATTGTTGTCTTATCTCCTATCTTAGCATCTTTTAAATCGGGCTTTGCTGGTGCTCCGAATAATGCATATGCATTAACGAATTCTTTAATCGCAAGTACGTCATTAATACAATACTCTTTCATTGTTTCTTTAGACTCTTTTTCAGCAGTAATTTCAATATACTTTCTGTGCATTCTTTCTACTGTAGGTATGTCAATCCCCCTTGCCAATAATCCAATAATTTCTTCTCCTAATGTCATTTCTCTTTTACACATATCGTTAATCTCCTTTCAATTTATAAAAATATAGAGACCTAGATTTCTCTAAGTCCCTAATTATTTACTTTTTTCTGAAATGCTGTATAAGCTTTACGATTCCGTAAATTACTAATCCTGCAATTATAACATCACTAAAAGCTAATAATACTCCTATAATACCAGCCACTCCGACTGATGCTATAGTTAATAATATTGCTAAAATAACAATTGCTATAATTACTAATATCATTAATGTAATCATATCACTTACCTCCTTCTCACTATAGTCCATGTATTCTACGCGAAAAAAGTAGAACCCGATTTCTCAAGCTCTACTGTTGTGGTGGATATAATTATTTATTATTGTTGCCTCCGCAGATTAGCATTAATGCAAATCCGATTAAAAGGCCAGCAAAAATATAATTCATACATTTCACCTCCTTCTCACTATAGACCATGTATTCTACGCGAATTTTAAATAGGGCACTTATCAAATGCCGTTTCCCATGGTTGCCGTTTTAGTGGCTTCATCTTAAGTGCCCACATAATTTGTCTTATAGTAACTGTTGGGTAAATATGATTCTGCGGCGGGCCTGCGTGTTTCTCGAAATAATCCTTGAATCCAACTTGAGTGTAAATATCATCTACAAGCCATGGGTCTAACTCCGCCCAAGTTGTTGATTTATCATCGGAATTATAGCGTTGCTGAATAACAGCTAATCCCTTATTATTCGCTAAATATAAAGTACATTTATTATACACAGGATGATTGCATTCATATGTAATGCCGTATCTATTAAAATATAATTGAGGCTTATTATAATGGTATCTCATAGCTGGCAAAAAGTATAAGGAGCTGTAAAGCCCCTTACGCTGGAATAAGTCCAATTCTTGTGTCATACTTCAAATTAAATTTTAATAGCCTCATCTTCATAGTAAATGCCTCAATAGGATTCAATCTGATAATGTACTTTTCGCGTACACCATTCTCGTCGAATATTGTATATCGAATAATATCATCTCTCAAATCATCCTTGTTTAAGTTCTCTAATCCAATTAACTCATAAAATTTGTTCATATATTTGTCCTCCTTAAATATGGTTCTTTCTTCCTATATTAGTCTATGTATTTTACGCGAAAAAAAAAGAACAGCAGTTAAGCTGTCCTTGCATGTATGTAGTTGCATCTCTGCTACCGCTGTTACATTTCATTCTGCATAAGGTTGTATGCGGTTTCGTAAATATCATCTGCACTGATCATCTGGTCTTCATACACGATATACTCAACACCATTGCACTCAAATTCGTATGCATCATATACATTGAAATCCTCTCCAAATTTCTCTTGCATTGCTGCTAACAAATATAAAGATTCAATAGTATCGGTATAGTCGTCTATGAAATCATCTGTATCAGATTCGATTTCTTTAACTTCTTTCGATTCAACTTCTGTAGTCTGATTTGTTTCAGTGGTTTCAGTTTTGCTTCCGCATCCACATAATAACATCATAACTGCCATTGCTGTTAATACTAAATAAATTGTTCTTCTCATAATAGTTTCCTCCATAAAAATTGTATTTATTTGTGTCATATTAGTACTTGTAATTTTCGCGAAAAAAAAAAGAGCCCTTGTAATTAGAGCTCCTTTAAACCTTCAACTACCATTACTACCACTAATGTGATAATAGCGTTTGTCATTGTAGTGATTACTGATTTCTTGCTCATACTGTCTGTATAAGCCATCATCACGTTTTCACTGTAACTTTTTACTCTACTCATAATATTTTCTCCTTAAATAATTGTGTTGATTGTTCTCATATTATGAGTTGTAATTTTCGCGAAAAAATAAAAACCATTGCTGGTTCAATTTATATAAGAAGAATATAACGCTGTTTTCTATCTCGAGCCCTTACGTCTACACATTATGTGTTGATAGATCCCATGCTACTTAAATCCAGATGCATTATTGATCATAACGTTATACCAGCTGGAACTGTTTTCTTCTCATATTATGAGTTGTAATTTTCGCGAAAAAATAAAAGGCCATGTATTATACACGACCCTTTACTTCGATTCCTTAACTTTTTTACAGAATCTTGAACTTTGTAAGTACTTTACTTGCTGCTGAAAGTCCTGGAATGTGTCCATCGTTCTCAAATGCCATTGTCAGCATTGTCAATCCTGCTGTAAGTAATCCTACTCCAATAGTTTTTCCTGCATTCACCGCATGCCCAACAGCATCCACTTTAGCCTGTTTTGCCTTTGCTTTAGAATCTGCTGCAATCTTCTCTCTGTCAATTGCCTGTGACTCTGTTGCTAATGCATAATCAGACTCAATTTTCTGCTGTTCATTACGCACCTTATACAGGTCTGTAATCGCTCTTGAAATATTGGTATACTCATCGCTACCTGGTTCAACATTGTCCAACTCTGCTATTTGATTACTCAGAGCATCCTCCAATCTCTCCTCAACTGTGCAAATTTCCTCACTCATAGTGATTCTCCTTTCTGTGTTGTGTTAATATGTATCATTATAGGCCATGTTTTTACCGCGCCTCCGACACATCTAAAATTACCTCTTTGTAATCATTCAACGACTCCATAGCTTTCTCATTGTCAAATGCAATCCAATAAATATAACTTCCATTTGGATTTTTCTGATAATTCAAACTTCCTACGTGATGTGTTTTGCAATGCATATCATCGTATATAGATGCCGTAACGGCTCCTACGGCAAAAGATAAAGCCATTGCAATTAACACTATGATTATTGTCGTACCCATGCGTTCACCTCCTTAAAAAGATAAAAAAAAATAAGAGAAAGTCGTAATCTCTAGAAATCTAGCTTTGGCCTTGTTCACCTCATAAGTCACTACCTTATAAAAGTTTTCACATTGGTTACTACGGCAGAGTGTTCGCTCCTTCATAACTTTTACTTCTTTTATAAAATATCAATTACTTTCCTTTTCTCTCATATTAGTCCTTGTTTTTTTCGCGAATTTTAACGATACAAAAATATAATGATTCATAGGGTACCGTGTAGGGCAAAAATATAAGACCCAGATTTCTCCGAGTCCTATACTTCATTAACTTATAAAATATTTGTTTAATATTGCGCCTTTGTACATTGCTACTATCTCATTTACAATCCAAAGAATATCTTTGCCGGTCCTTACGTAATCTATAAATGACTCGTTGTGATAATCACTATAATAATATCCGAATTTGAATCCGTCATGTTTAATATTGACTATCAAGCCATACTTATCATTTGTTACTACATAAACGCTTGCTCTTATTCGTTCTTTTAAATTCTTGTAAACATGTTTTGTAATAATTGTTTCTAATTCTTCTGGCATAATAATTTCCTCCTATAATAAGCTGTTAATGTGCTTCATTATAGGCAATGTTTTCTACGCGTTATCTCTTATGCGATAGTAGCCAGAAAAACTTCCTATATCTGTCATAATACATATCACGCTCGCAAGGTATCTCTAATATCGTTTTTAAATAGGTAAACGGATATCCATTGGTAACTGCTTTGAAAATATAGTCACCTAATACCGGGTCTGTACGATATGCAACCTCTTTTATTAAGTCCATCTTCTTTGAAATATAGTACATTTCTATAGCAGCATCGCCAACATTGTCATTAAGATTGCAACATTTTATTTCATTTCCTGATGCCGCAGTGTATCCACGTAGAGATAATTCCAAATATAGCTTATGCCATTCAGGATATTGCAGGCAGAAATGCTTTAATTCCAAAAACTTGTGTTTGCTGATATGCCATTTGTTTCTTTTTGATAATTCTGACCGTACATCTTTACTCATTTCTTTTCTCCTTTACTATGTAAATATGAATTAACAGTAGAATAGAAAATGGGGTGCTATGTGCGGTCAATTTCCATTTATTACCATTTATTTCTAATCTAGGTTAGAAATTACGGCAAAAAATATAAATCCATGTAAAAACAGAGGGCCCTCAAATTAAAGAGAGTCCTCTATTATTATTTCCAATACTTCTTAGAATATATAAGAAAGGAGGTAATCACTAAGAACATTAATCAACAGGAACTCTAAGAAGTATGCGAAAACCTATTAATATTTGAGATATCTTTCGGCAACATATCCAACAGCACCGTTGTAAGATATCTTCGACATAGTTGTAGTTGCGCCGGATATACGCATATTTTTACATTTTCTTGACAGCACTGTCACTTTAGCACCATTAGCTAACGAGCCAATCTGTACTCCAGATGAATTTCTGAGTCTTAATGTGCTGCCGCTTGTATGTACATGGGCTGCAACTGACCGTGAACGAGAATTATATCTTGCAATTAACTTAGCCTTAGTCTTAGGACCATACTCACCATCCCATTCACTCGGGTCATTTGGAAATGCAGATTTCTGGAATTCGATAGTTGCGTCCTCGGTATTTGAGCCGAAGTCGTTGTCGACTCTACCGCAATAATATCCACAAGCGTTGAGCATTGTCTGTAATGTTCCAACTTCTGCTCCTTTATCCCCCTTTCTAAGGACATTTGATGGAACAGATGCGGCTGGCTTACTTTCCTGTTTTGCTGGCTGAGATGCTGGTGCAGAGTCTGCTGAGAATTTTGGACAAATATAACCGCGGATAAACTTCTGATTAACTGTTACAGTACGTCTCTGCACTGCATCACTCTTGTTACCCTCGATTACAGTTATTGTGTTTCCTTCTACTTTTTCAACAATTCCAACATGGTCAGGTACCCCCATGTCATCACCTTTACCTTTATCCTGCCAATCGTATAATATAGCGTCAGCTGGCTTCGGTACATGGCTGTCAGCTTCAATCCAGCATCCCATAGACTTTGCCTTTGCTATGGCTCTGTTGCAAGAGCACTCGAGCGGAAATATATCAGCAAGTCCTGCCTTAATATATGCCGCTGATACTGTTGGCATGCACCATAGATCTGTATATTTAACTTTGTAGCCCTGAGCAAGTGGTTTGTGGCCGTTGTAAATATCAATAATAGCTTTGTGTGAGCCATCTGATTCTTTACGTCCAATCCATCCTCTCATTACCCGAACTACTGACTGTCTTTTTTCTGATTCTGTCATATCAAGTCTTCCTTTCTACTAATTTTAAGCATAAAAAAAGAACCTCAACTTTCGCTGAGACTCTACTGTACCACTTACTGTACCATTTTTTATTCAAAAGATGCCATATAATGACACTTGATGAAAAGTTCGAAATCGTAAAAAGCCCGTAAATATAAGCTTTTAAAGCCTGATGAAACGTGTTGAAATTCGAATAGCTCTTACAACCCTTGAGTGCTAATTTTTTTGATAAAATATTTGAAACCCTTGATTTTACTAGGGTTTCAGGCTTTATAAATTTTCTATTAAATGGTTTTTAGCGTTTACTGTACCATTACTGTACCATTTTTTTCAATTTTTTTGATTTCAAGCTTAGCATCAAATGATACGAAAAAGCAGTCTATCATAAATGTGAAAGACTGCTTTATATCATATTTCTTATTGCTTTGTGTGTATATTTAACTGATTGTCTATATCCCGTCCTGCATACATTACTCTAAGTATTGTTACAACCTTTTTATCATTATCCGGAATATAAAGAACAAGATAATTATCTACCGGCAATACACGAAGTCCACGGCTTTTCCATGGTTCTTTTTCATATTTTCGATAACGCTCCGGCATCTTATCCAGGCTTAATATCTGTTCCTCCAAACGATCGAGCTGTCCACTTGCGTTTTCCGGTGATTGTAATTCAAAAGCAATATATTCAAAAATTCCTCTCAAATCACTGTCAGCCTGTTCTGATACTTCTATTTCATATATCATAAGCCATAATCTTTGCGAATATCAGAGAAGGCTTTCCTAGCATTTTTTGTCCGTCCAGCCTGCATATCCGCATATCCCTTCTCTAATTCTTCATTTAACTCTACCTCTGATAATGCGCTGATATCAGCAGGTCTGGCAGATGGTATTTTTACTTCAAACGGAAGACCTCTCTGTAAGATAATCTGCTTATAAAACATATTGATAGCATTGGAAGCAGGGATACCAAGTGTAGCCAGAATATTTTCTGCTTTCTCTTTGACATCCGGTTCAATCCTTGCATATAAATTTGCTGATTTTGTAGCCATATAAAACATCTCCTTTCGTGAGCAGTATTTTATCTGTCTTTATTATATGCAAATGTCCGCACAATAGCAATACTTATTTCACATAAAAAAGACCGGATATCTTCAATTGGGATATCTTCAATTGGGGATATCTTCAATTCCCTCATTCTCTTCATACCAAGTATCACTGGATATAATTTTGGATGCTCCTCTACCACCTTTATAAACTTTTCATCTTCCATCAGATAAAACAATATTACTTTTTATCCGCACGCTACTTACCCTTAAATTCCTTCGCTATATAACAATGTTCCTGTTTGCCAACCAACTTATCGCCTTCAAAATCCAATTCTATAATATATGGCATCCAATCTATAATTCGCAGAAAATCTTCACAGCCAAAATTACTATCATAAAAATTCAATATCGTACTAAGGGCAGTACCATGGGTTCCTATAACAATATTTTTATCCGTATTATCTGATAAAATCTCATTCAGTGCCTCTATGTTACGATTTTGCACCATAGCGATGGACTCTCCACCTTCTTCATGATAATTATGATCAGCCCATCGTTTCCGGAACATTCCGTGGCTGTTTCCATCAAGTCCCTTTTCACGCTCCCTCAATCTCTCATCTGTAATAATCTCTTTTGTAAAAAAATCTGCTGCCTCTGCAATGGTATCCATACTACGTTTATACGGACTACAATAAAACGCATCTATTTTCTTATCCTTCAAAAATTCCAGCACAATTGCAGAATCTTTCTTACCCTCTTCCGTCAAAGGTCTTGTCCTGTCTTCTTCCCAATCGTGTTCCGGCTGTGCGTGACGCACGAAATAAACTCTTGTCATTTGATCAGCTCCATTTCATCTTCCATTTTTACGAATCCATATTTTTCATACAATGGCCGTCCCATCTCTGTCGCCTCTAAAGTAATCTGTGATACGCCCTGTTTCCTTATATCCTTTACCAGTAAATCTAATGTATGAAATGCAATCCCCTGTCTCCGATATGCCGGTGCCGTATACATATTCATAATATAAGCCTTTTTACCTGTTGGATTATGATATGTCGGCATAACCTGATAAAAACTGACACCACCAGCGCCAATAAAGGTTTCGTTATCATACACCAGATATGCAATATGCTCACCAGTTTCTAATGCGTTCTTATAATACTCATAGGATTCTTTTTCCACCAATGACATATCCACATCATCCGACAGTTTATTTGCCGCACGAAGGACAATAATTCTAGTTCTTACAAGTTCATCAATGTCTGCTATGGTAGCTTTTTTATATTCATAGTTTTTCGCCATCACATACTACTCCTCTAAATCTGTTAACCTTTTCGTGAAACAAATAATTCTATTTGCTTCCGTAAACCCCATTTTCAAATGAAACTTAAGACTATCTTCATTATCCAACTCACAGTCACTCGCAAACTCAAGGCACCCCTGATCCTTTGCCCAATTCTGACATTCTCCTAACAATTCTTTCGCATAACCTCTTTTTTTATATTCTTCTAAAACAAAAATGCCTTCCAAATATCCTACCGGACTGGAATCAGTTCCCTCTACATAGTCAAACCTTAATCCGCATTGTGCAAATCCAACTATATGTTCCTCTGATATAGCAAGAAAAATAATATTTTTTCCTTTTCTTATATGTTCGCAAAAATTTTTTGTTAAATCTTCAACTGTGTGTGATTTCCACATCTGAATTGCCAAACTCACAAGTTGGGCAACATCCTCTAATCCAGCTTTTCGAATCAATTTTACCACCTATCCTTAACTCTTTCTGAAATATTTGTAAGATACAATAAAACACTTACTCTATCTTGCTACAAAATTCTATAATTTCTTCTTTCCTACAGTCCAAATCTTCCTTATATTCCACTGAGCATAACCCAAGACTGTCACAACACTCAATTTCCATATGTCCATAGAAATGTTCTATGCTTGCGATAATCCTCTCACATTCCCTCATGCCCGGTCCAGTTCTTAATGCGATAACATATCCCTTCTTACCACTACTTATCTTGGCATGCGGTTCATGTGTGTTACACCACGGAGTACATCTATCAATAAAAACTTTAAATTGTCCCGGTATATCTGCCCAGTATGATGGAGACACAGATATAACTATATCAGCCCATTCATATTGCTCAATTATCTTATCAACATCGTCATTCTGAACACATTTTGCTGTATTATGACAAGTTCTACATCCTTTGCAAAATTTTATGTCATAATCATCAATACATATGTTTTTAACATCATGTTTCTTTTCCAGACAAGCAGTAACTATATTAACAATTTCTGCCGTTGCCCCGTTTCTGACAGGACTACAATTCACTACCAATACTTTCATTTTGACCTCCACTTTTAACTACTTATCACGACTGACACCGGAGATTTCTCTGCTGTATGCCGAATTGGCATGCAAATCTAATATCAAGCAAAGAATATCCATACGTTTGCTCCTTTATCATGATTATCAAAGTCAAATACCATAAATCTGCATGTTCCATTACCTCCATTGCAATACATAAAATTATAACTCCTCTACCAGTGTTATTCTGTAGTTATCAAACCTAAGCACTTTAAAACTCTTATCAGATACATTAAGCCCATCACAATAAAATTATTGCGGCATCGTTTTATGGTTTCTAAAAAGTCATCTGATTTATAATTAAATAATTTGATAGCCTTGTATTCCTCTGTAAGTCTCATATCTTCCAGCATTCCATAAAGAAATGTCTTACCTTTACCACTATCTCCACCAACATTTCTCACCAGTCACTATCCCAGTCACTTCCGCCTGAATCCCAGCTATCACCGGAATCCCAATCATAGTCACTGTCATAATCACTGCTCGAGCTGCCTGAGCTCTCATAATGGTCTTCATAATAGCCGCTATTCTCAAATTTAATAATCGAGCTGTCCCACACCAGATCTGAATAGTCAAAGCCATATAGAGATTTGTTATCCAAAACCTCCTGCGGAACATCCGAACGACTGATTTCATTATAATCATAGCTGTCGTCATCGTATTCGAACCAGCTATAATGACTGTTTACATAGACCGTGTCATTATACTTGAAGTAATCAGTTTTGCAATAATTGTGTATAGGTGTAATGAGCACAAGTGCAATTAGAACTACAGTAATAAAATAATGCATGGCATGACGCATTGCACTGCACTTTGGCTTTTTAAGCCATGCTGCGTACAGTCCGAATGGCTTAAACCTTTTGTGATTTTCAATAAAGTCTGTCAGGAAAAATGCGCCTACAATACCGGCAATACCCGATATCAGCAAATCCCAGCCAATGCCCTTATACGTATCATTGAGTGCAAATCCAACTATAATCAGGACAATGAACATAACAATGCCTATAACCATAGCAATAGATGGCTTAATGATATACTCATTTATATTTTTAGATGAAAATGTATCTGAAAACATCTTCTTCGTTTCCTGAGCAAAATTCTCATTCGTATGCTTCTGCTGATGCGCTTTTTGATTTAAAATCTCATCCTTTAATTTAAGATACAGCTCATTAACAGCATACGCCTCATCTGTACCCTTATATCGCACCGCACGAGTGCCGTCGGCCTTATTTTTGTAGACGATAAATTCATTTCCATCCTGATAAATACCAAATGCCCTAGGCTGTCTGTAGTCTATTCCTATAAAAAATCGTGTGATTTCATATGGTGGAAGATGTCTGTCCTCGTACCATTTTGCAAGCTCTGCTATGGTCTTTGGTGTACCGTCTGCCGTCCTCTTTATTGAATTATTGCTGGCGCCGCAATACGGGCACTGCTCAACATTCTCAGGTATCATGGAACCACAATACTCACATTTAATCTCCAATTTAATTCCCTCTGACTTTCTAAAACCTAAATTTCCATAAATATACTATCAAATATACTCCCCAAAGTCCATAATTCAGTTATTATTATTCCTAATCAAAATCTGTATGATTTTATCATAATTTTCCGGTCTGTGTGGAAACGTACAGTCTGTGCATACCTTGATTTTTTTGCCATTCTTCTCTATGTAGGTCTTACTTCCGGGACAGTTTGGCATACTATACATCGGGCAATAACAGAACAGACAGTTAAATTCATCTGAAAGCCCCTTGTGACACGGAAAATATTTGCAATCTTTGTTTTTAAAGTATTTATAAGAGTTTTCCATTTTTATTCCTTCTATATTCATATGCTTTTCTCACAAGGCTCTCTGCAAAATGCGGATTTGACGGATAATACAGGTGCGGAAACCCAAGCCAGTAATTATCATGGCTTATCACGCAGTCGTAGCTTCTGCCTGTGGTGGGCTTGGTCGCAATACAATCAGCTCCGTTATCGGTGCTGTCGTAATAATGAAATTCATGCGCCTTTATTTTTTCATTTGGCGGTAGAAAATTGCTATACTTTTCCGCAAGCTCAATATATCCGAACCTGACCAACTTTCCCTTAAAATGGCACCCACCATCCAGTGCCCCCACAAGCTTCGACTTATTCATATCATTTTGTATATCTGCTTTGTTTTGTACATCAGCCTTGTTTTGCTCATCTGTATCATCACAGATGTTACGGATATATGTGTGAAGATACATAAACCCTCCACACTCTGCAACCGTCGGCATTCCGGCTCTAAAAGCTTTTTTTATGGCATTCAGCATAGATACGTTTTTACTCAGTTCCTTTGCATACAGCTCCGGATAACCGCCTCCAAGCAGCATTGCGTCACAATCCTTTGGAAGCTTGGTATCGTGAATCGGTGAAAAATACTGTAATTTTGCACCGCATTTTTCAAGAAGCTTCAAATTATCTTCATAATAAAAACAAAATGCTTCGTCCATGGCAACAGCTATGTTTACGGTATTATTTTGGTCTTGAAGCCTCATAGGCTCTGCATTTTTTAAGGTTTGACGCTTATCTTTATCTGCATTTCCGCTGTCACAAATTTCATCTGCCGCTTCTGCTATATCTATAAACAAATCCATATCTATTGTCTTTTTTAGTCTGTCGGCAGTTTCATTAAGCTGTTTTTTTATATCTGAAAGCTCATCCGGCATGACAAGCCCCAGATGTCTGCTTGAAAGTCCGATATCCTTCTGCTCCGGAAAATACCCGACTACTTTTACGGAAAGCTCCTTCTCTATCAGAGGCTTTATGATGTCATAATAGCCCTTCGACATCCGATTGAGCAGAACCCCCTTAATCAAGTGGTGCGTGTCATACTGCAAAAAACCGGCTATAAGAGCAAGCACTGACTTTCCCATTCCCTTTGCGTCCACCACGAGTATTATCGGAGTCTGCGTCACCTTTGCCAGATGGTATGACGAACCCTGCTCATATATTCCGCCAAGCCCATCATATAATCCCATCACACCCTCAAGCACCGCAAAATCACCATCGGCTCTTTCATCTAAGAAAAGCTGCACTGTTGTCTTTTCGTCCGTAAAAAACGTATCGAGATTTTTGGATGGTACGCCAAGCACCTTTTTGTGAAACATTGGGTCAATATAATCAGGTCCGCACTTATATGACAATACGTTTTTTCCGCTATCCTTTAATAGCTGCAGTAAAGCGCAGGTTATCATTGTTTTTCCACTGCCGCTTTTCGGTGCGGCTATCATAAAACGATTTATTTTCATGTATTCATCCTTTATTTCATCATATATCTTAAAATATCAGCCTTCGATGATTTATTACGGGTTGTAGCATAAAAGCCCAGGTTAAAATTCAAATGAACATATCCACACCGGATTTTCTGCCTGCATCAGATGGTAATGTCCTATCTGCTTTGAGCGGCTGACCTGCAGCTGCACGATATCCTCATTTTTCACATCATATGCCGACAATATTTCCTTTATCTCACAAATTGTTTCCATGGAAATTGCATTTATCACTATACGGATATGTGGATTTTTTGCTTTAAGAGCCTCTATTATCTCCTTTAGATTGCCACCACTGCCTCCGATAAATGCGTGTGTCGGCACCGGAAGATTGTCCATCCCGTCAGGAGCCTTTGCATTTATCACATGGATATTTTCAAGTCCATGCTTTTCTTTATTTTGTGTGATAAGCTGCACGGCATTTTCCTTCTGCTCGATGGCATAGACCTCCATATCATCGGAAAGTGATGCGGCCTCTACCGCTATGGAGCCGGTTCCGCTTCCCACATCATAAAGCACTGAATCCGATTTCAAATGAAGCTTGCAGATGCTTACATGCCTTATTTCCTCTTTGGTCATCGGAACCTTTTCACGTATAAATGCTGCATCACTTAGCTGCGGTGTAACATTTTTTGCAACCGGATTGGGATTTTTTATCATGCAGATATACAGTCCCTCCATTTTAAGCTTTATGCACTCCTGTGGCAAAAGCTGCGATATAGTTTCATCCGGATATGATAGCTGGTATCCCACAGTTACCGAGCATTTTTGTAAACCATACCTTTCGTCACTGCTTAACAGGTGTCCAAGCATATTCACATCCTTTACACCTGACATCAGCATAAACGTTTTTGCGTGGAGGCTAATCCGTGATGTGATATTAGACAGCTTTACTCCGTGGATGCTGCAAATATATGCATCGCTGTAGGTTTCACCGACTGCTGCCGCCATGTATGACACCGATGAAATTCCAGGAAGGATTGACACATTCGCATTTAATTTTCCTTCAGATATTTCATTTTTTATCGCCATATACAGCTTTCTGCTTCCACTGTAAAAGCCTGTATCTCCCGAGAATAATATAAGAACATTACTGATTTTTGCAGTATCCGCACAAATTTCGTATAGATAAGGAATAATCTGTTCTGCAAGATAATACGGCTTTTTTTCTATCTTCGCACTGTATTTTTCTATCATGCGGCTTGCGCCAAGTATAATATCAGCGCTTTCTATTGCATCTGAAACAGCTTTTGTCATGCAAGCATCATTTCCCATTCCAATGCCGGCAAGCATGATATGAAGCTTGTTATATTTCCTGTCAATATATTCACAAACAGCTTCAAATGACATTCCATCATCCTGCACGCTTTGCCCCACAATATAGACCGGAATATTTTTATTTTTTGCGGCAGCTATTTTCTCAATAAAGCCCCCGGCCGCACCACTTTTTTTTGTGACCAGACATCTGATATCATACTGGTCAATAAGCGCCTCATTAAGCTGTATGCTAAACGGTCCCTGCAATGCCAGAATGTGCTTTCCTGTAATATCATTGTTCATGCATAAGCTTATGCTCTCAAGCCCCGGAAGCACGCGCACATACAATCTTTCCCTGACAGCTGAGGTTTTACAATACACTGACAGCTCCTTGCTTCCTGTTGTGAGCAGTATATTTCCGTCTGTATTGTTAAGTGCCTTTGCACATGCTTCATTGTCCTCAAAATAGCGGATATTACCATAATCTGCTGATATATCCGTATCTCTTTTAAGACGCACATATTCGATATTTTCTGATATGCTACTATCCGCCTGATTGTCTGTAACAGCATGTGTCTCATTAAACGCATAAACTGCCTGCTTTATATTTTGGGTAACAATGGCTGCATATGGATGGGTTGCATCCACTATGAGCTTACATTTTTGTTCCGCAAAGAAACTTCTCATGCCCTCGCTGTCCATACGCCCCATATGAACATGCGCGAACGCATTTTCCTGCAGCACGATTTCACCGTATTCTGTTGCCACACAAACCGTATGCTCTATGCCTCTTTCACACAGATGCTCTGATAGCTTACGTCCCTCTGTTGTTCCTGCAAAAATCAGTATTTTACTCAATCTGATATCCTCTCCTTGTGACAAGCTTTCCGTCAATTATTTGTGTACCCTCATTGCCGATAAATACCGTCGTAAACATGTTGACCTGTGCACTGCGAAGCTCACCTAGGGTACAGACCGTATAGCTTGTTCCCTCACGTCCGATATTTTCGACATAACCGCAGGCTCTATCCGGCTCTATCGCACGAAGCAGAATATCACAGGCTCTCATCAGATAGTCCTTTCTCTTATGGCTTGACGGATTGTACAGTGCTATGACAAAATCACCCTCTGCGGCAGCCACAAGACGCTTTTCAATCTTATCCCACGGTGTGAGCAGGTCACTTAAGCTGATTGTACAAAAATCATGGTTTAATGGTGCTCCAAGCACTGCCGCACCACTGTTTGCCGCTGTAATGCCGGGTATTACCGAAAGCTCTACGTTATCGTATTCCTGCCCAATCTCATACATAAGAGAGGCCAGTCCGTATATTCCGGCATCACCACTACATACAAGGGAGACTGTTTTGCCCTCAAGTGCCTTTTTAAAGCACAGATGACATCTTTCTTTTTCCTGACGCATCGGAGTTGTCAAAAGCTCTTTTGTCTGGAATTTTTCTCCAAGCAGCTTTATATATACGGTGTATCCCACTATGACATCACTCGCTTCCAGGGCGTCAATCGCCTGCTTTGTCATCATGCTTTCAAAGCCCGGCCCCATACCTACTATGTAAATTTTATTCATGTTAATCTCCATCTCTACTATTTTTATATAACCTTGCTGCCGCAACCGTTACACTGTCATATTTATGTTTTTTATAGATAAGTTTTCCTGCTTTATTACATTCCCTGATGCATGCAAGCACTGCTGCACGCTCGCACACGTTGTCCACTCCAACATGCTCCCTGACAAACTGCGAGGCACTGAATTCTCCCTGCACCGCCATAAGCTCATCCGCGGTATAAGTGACAAAATCTATCCTGTTTCTTTCGCAAAATTCCTTTATTCCCGGTTCATCTTTTTTCACATCTATTGATGCGATCATGTCTATATCCGAAATATCTATTTTAAGCTTTAAAAGACTTTGTCTGATTGCGCTGTCAATATTTTCAAACGCTATATCCCTTCTGCACCCAATACCAAGTACAAATTGTGTGGGTTTTAAGTAAATACTGCCATTTTTCAATGCCTTTGCTTTTTCGCATGATACTACAATATCAGCTCCGTAAGCAGGTGGGAAGTCCACTGTTTTTATTGCATCAGCACTCATATCAGCTTCATCTAAAAATGCCTTTATAAGGCTTCTGTGTTTAGCCGGAATGTGCTCCCAGTCGACCGACATAGTAACCACTTTTCCCGCCAATACCTTTGATGATACTCTGGCGATGCCATCTTTATTGACTATTGCAAGCCTGCATTTCTTTGCAAAAACATCAACTGCAAATTTATTATTGATATCAGTAGCGGTTGTTATAACAGGTGTGGCATTCATCAGTGCTGCTAATAATACAGCAAGCTCATTGGCACCTCCCACATGCCCTGAAAGAATCGGAATAACAAACTGCCCCAGCTCATCTATCACAATAACAGGACTGTCTTTAAGCTTGTTATTTACAGAAGAAGCTATAGCCCTCACTGCAATACCACATGCCCCGATAAAAATCAGAGCCTTTTTTTCACTCATCTGTGCAGCTGTCCAGTCTGATATATTTTGTGATATGTAGAGGGTATTTCTAAAATTTTCATCGGTGGAATTTTTAATATTCTCATCCGATAATCTCGAGCATTTGGTAAAAACCTCCACCTCATATTCACTTTTTTCAAGCTTATAAGCTATGTCACATGACAGCTCATAGCCCTTTTTTGTGAAGCTTACAATGCAAATTTTCATATTTTCAATTCCCATATATTTCCCATATTTATATATTCACGCCTTTTTTCAATCGTTATCCTTTGACTCTACTGAAGCCTTGCGATACTCTGTCGAAAAATCCGGTGCGTAAAGTCTTGATTTCTCGTAATGCCGGTGAGCTATTACATCCCCCACAAGCACAATCGCTGTCTTTGTGATATTGTGTTCTCTCGCAGTCTGCTTAAGTGTAGCGACAGTGCACACGTATGCCTCCTCCTGTGGCCAGGTTGCCTTGTATACAATTGCAGCAGGTGTATCTGCCACATATCCTCCCTCAATAAGGCTTTCCGTAAGCTTCTCTAAAAGCCCGGTGCTTAAGTAAATCGCCATGGAAGCGTTGTGTGAGGCAAAGCTTGCTATGCTCTCCTTAGGCGGCACCTTCGTGCGCCCCTCCATGCGTGTGATGATGAGCGACTGGGAAATACCGGGGAGCGTGTACTCAATGTTGAGCGATGCAGCAGCGCCAAAGCACGCGCTCACGCCCGGACAGCTCTCATATGGTATTAAAAGAGTATCAAGCTCATCCATCTGCTCGCGCACTGCGCCGTATATGCTTGGCTCTCCAGTGTGCAGACGCACAGTCATTTTTCCGTCTGCCTCAGCAGCTTTCATGACTGCGATGACCTCATCCAGTGTCATTTTTGCACTGTTATATATTTCACAACTCTCCCTTGCATAGTCCAAAAGCTCAGGATTAACAAGCGAGCCCGCATAAATTATCACATCTGCCTTTTGTAAAAGACGCATTCCGCGTACTGTTATTAAATCTGCTGCGCCTGTTCCTGCGCCAACAAAGTAAACCATTTTTCTGCCTTTCTGCTTTTTGCAAGCTCACCAAATTCGTTTGAATACATGATACAGTCTATCTCAAGTCTGCCCTTTGCCCTCTTATCCAGATAAAAGCATATGCGCTCCATCGCATAATCCATTACCTCATACAGCCTGCCGCTTTCCTTAAGTGCCGCCAGGGCCTCCTCTGTCGTAAGGCTGTCCATAATGCGCTTTATGTATTCGGGTGCTACACCGCACTTAAACGCAAATGCCGTCAAAAGCTCTATCCTGCAGTCTGCCTCCCTCGAATGAGTGTTCATGATGCCTCCTGCTACCTTTATGAGCTTTCCTATATGTCCTGTCAAAAGCATCCTCTTAAAGCCCATATCGGCTGCCATATCAATTGTTTCGCCGATAAAGTTGGAGCATTTGACACTCCTGTCCAGATCATAGCCATAGCTTTCCTTCATAAAGTCAAGACCGTAATTTCCCGGCGCAACTGCCACATAATCATATCCAAACGAATATCTCTGCCTAAGCTCCACCCTTATCGTATCAATAAGAGCCTGTGAGCTCATAGGCTCAACAATACCGCTCGTGCCGAGAATTGATATACCACCAACTATCCCAAGCCTTGGATTAAAGGTCTTTTCTGCAAGCTCCTTTCCCTTTGGAACCGAGATTGTGATGTCAAGTGTGCCCTTAAAATCCAAAAGCTCACAGACCTCCCTTACCTCTTTTTCTATCATCTCACGCGGCACATGATTGATAGCCGCGTTTCCGACAGGCTGGTCTAATCCGGGTTTGGTGACTCTTCCCACTCCGTCACCACCGTCTATATTTATGATAACCAAATCCTGCTTTTTTTTGCATAAAGCACAGGTATCGGAATGCAAAATCCGTACAGAAGCATATATATAGGCTCCTGTGGTCACATCAGGGTCATCCCCTCCGTCCTTTATTACGGCACAGCTTACCTCATTTTCACTTCTTTTTATGTCGGTGATATCAGCCGTGTAAGCTATTCCCTTAGGTGTCTGAATCGTTATTTTGTTTTTAGCCTTTCCGGTTAAAAGCATATATGCCGCCGCCTTTGATGCCGCCGCAGCACAGCTTCCTGTGGTAAATCCGTATCTCATAATCAACTAAATACCCTCATGCATCAGCCTCTATCAACCAGACTGTAAATCAGCGCATTGCATATAGCAGCCGCAATATTGCTGCCGCCCTTTCGTCCGACATTTACTATGTATGGCACGCCGGTCTCCATAATAAGCTCCTTGGCTGCTTCCACATTGACAAAGCCCACCGGCACACCGATTACAAATGCAGGCTTATATATTCCTTTTTCTATCATATCGTACAGCTCTATAAGCGCTGTCGGTGCATTTCCTATCGCAAAAATCACAGGCTTATCTATCCTTGATGCAAACTCCATGCTTACTGCCGCACGCGTTGTCTTTTTCTCCTTTGCAATAAGAGCGACCTCATCATCAGCCATAAAGCAGTGCGCCTGTCCGCCGAATTTTGCCAGATATTTTTTATTTATGCCTGAAAGAGCCATGTTGGTATCAGTCACTATATCAGCTCCCTCTGATATCAGCCTTTTTGCAATAGCAACAGCGTCCTTAGAGTATTTAAGCGTCTGTATATAATCAAAATCAGCACTCGTGTGTATGACTCTTTTTGTTATCATCTCCTGATCAGCAGGCAGCGTAATCTGCATTTCAGACAGCTCATGTGAAATTATCTCAAAGCTCCTCTTTTCAATCTCCATCGGCTCTAACTGTTTAATTTTTTTCAATACACTCACCTATCACTTTCAATAATCTTACATTTTCATCATAAGTCTTTACTGCCACACGAAAATACCCTTCCGAAAGCCCCACATAGTTGGAGCAGTCCCGTATCAGTATTCCCTTATTAAGCAGTATATCATATAATGGAAGCTTGCTGTAAAACAGTATGAAATCAGCATCACTTTTATATACCTTAAAACCAAGCTTTTTTAGTCCATCTGACAGCAGCCTTCTTTGTCCGCTCACATATGATGACGTTTCTTTAATATACTCTGATTCCCTAATGCATGCCTTTCCTGCCATCTGTGCCAGGACAGACACGTTCCACTCCGGCAGATTCCTTTGAACCTTTTGTTTTACTGCCTCATTTTTACTGAGCATATATCCAAGCCTTACTCCCGGAATAGCAAAAAGCTTGGTAAAGGCTCTTACAACAATCAGATTGTCATAGTCACATAAAAGTGACAAAACAGAATAATTTTTTTCACAAAAGCCCATGAAGCATTCATCTGCCACTACATAAATATGCTTTTCTTTGCAATGCCCTATTATTTGCTTCATGAAAGTGCTGTCTGCAAGATGTCCTGTCGGATTGTTTGGATTTGCGATAAAAAATATATCTGTATCATCCGTAAGCATATCCATTAAAGCATCAGTGCGTGCAGCAGGAGAAAAATCACTCTGCTCATCCAGCCGGAAATATCTGATATCACAGCCTACAGCCCCAAGTACATGCTCATAGCCTAAAAAGCCCGGAGCTAAAAGCACTGCTTTTTTAGGCTTTATGGCATGAGCTATCGCCATAAAAAGCTCGGAGGCTCCGTTTCCGGGGATTATATCCTCGCTTTGTATACTGCAGCCTTGCTGTGTAAAATAACCTGACAACGCCTTTTTAAGACCGCTGCATGCTATGTCGGGATATCTGTCTGCATACGAAAGTGCATCACTCATAGCCTCTTTAACAGTATCCGGTATGCCAAGAGGATTAATATTTACCGAAAAATCCATATTTACTTTATTGTTGTATATGTCGCCGCCATGGATGCTTTTCATTAAATTTCTCCATCAATTCTTACATCATCTTCCATATTCAAAGCAATATTAAAATAAGACTCATCACCGCCACAGATAAAAGCTCACACAAAAACGCAGTGATATACATCAGCATGTTTGCGCGCTTTATATCCTCGTACTCTATCTCTCGCAGCCCGTCTCCTATGTATTTTTTCTTCACAAGCTTTCCAAAATACACTGCATCACCCGCAAGCTGCACCCTTAAAGCACCGGCACATACGGACTCTGTCTGGGCTGAGTTGGGGCTTGCGTGATTGAAACGGTCTCTTTTAAAAATACGGTATGCATTTCGTCCATCAAACTGCCTGCCGCCAATAAATGCCGCACCAATCATCAGATATGCACTGATTCTTGCCGGTATAAAATTGACCACATCGTCAAGCCTTGCCGCAAATCTGCCAAAATACATATATTTATCATTTTTGTAGCCAAGCATGGAATCCATCGTATTCACAGCCTTGTATACAAAGCCAAGCACCGGTCCGCCGATTGCCGTGTAAAGCATAGGTGCGATCACTCCGTCAGATGTATTTTCAGCTATCGTCTCAACTGCCGCCCTTGTGACACCAGCCTCATCAAGCACAGATGTATCTCTGCCAACAATCATGGAAACAGCCCTTCTTCCTGCATCAACTCCGTCTGTACTTAGTGCATCGTACACCCTCATGCTCTCCACACGAAGACATTTTGTGGCAAGAATCTGCCAGGTCATAACAGCCTCTGCTATTACTCCTGCATACAGATTTATGCTGTATGCTGCCACAAGAATAATTACCGATACTGCAAAGGTTGCAAAAATAACAGTAAAAGCAAGAAGCACGCCTCTTTTATATTTAGTTAAATTTGCTTCATTTTCAGAGCTATTATATCCGGCATCACAATTAAGTCTCTTATCGAGAAAAGAAATGAGTGAGCCGATAAGCCTGACCGGATGCGGTATAAAATGCGGATCCCCTATTAATAAATCAAGCACAAAGCCTGCTATAAATGCAATAATATGATAACACATATGTTAGTCCTTCTTAAATAAATTATAGCGATATGGGCACTATTTCATTAAACACAATCTCATTGCCCTCAACCGCTACCTCACACGAGTAGCCACAGCCGTTTTTCACCTGGTAATCATAGTAATCCATATCACAGTAATGGCTCATTATCGCCATGATAGTCCCTCCATGCACAAAAAATACTATTTGTATCTCTTTATCAGGCATAACCCTCTTAAGCTCTAATGCCTGTGTGAGTGCCTTCTCAAAGCCACATATACTTCTTTTGCAAAACTCTTTTCTGCTCTCTCCGTATGGAAAGGCAAGTGTTCCACCACTGTCAATCCACGCCTGATATGAGTCCCTGAAACGGATATCTGTGCTAAGTTCCTTATAGCTTTTTAGCTCCCATTCACCGAAATCCATCTCTGCAAACTCTTTTACGGTATGAATTTTATGGTGCTGTGCGACCGGCAAAATAATCTCTGCCGTCTGTTTACAGCGCCTCATTGGGCTGGTAATAATTATCTGCTCCTTTAAGCTATTTTCCTCCAAAGCCTTGTATACACCATTATTTAGCGCATTTTTAAGTTCAAAAACTCCGGCTTCATCGAGTGGCTCATCTGTCCTTCCCAGATATCTGTGCTCTCTGTTTGAGACAGTGCAACCGTGTCTTATAAAAATACAGTTTATTTTATTTTCTGACCGATTCCACATATTACGCGAACTACCTCGTCTGCTTTTTTTGCAAGCAGTATCTCTGCTCTGCCTGTCTGCTCCCTGTACTCTCTCTCAAACGCATCAAGAGGCACTATGCCGTTTCCAATCTCATCAGCAATGACTATTGTATCCGGATTTTCCTCTGCAAACTGCATAAATTTCAAAATATATTCCTGCAGCGGAAGCTTATTCTCAAGCACAGCCCTGATAAAATAATGGAATTTATCTATTATGAATATCCGCTCATCATCAACTGCAAAATTCCACGGCCAGTCCTTGTATGATTCCTTATCATCACAAGCATCATCCTTTAGGAAAAAGCAGTCGTACACATCATATTTTTCTGTTTTTTCTATCATATTTTCGAGCACATAATCAAGCTTTCCCTGTGCCACTCCGCCTATCACAAGCTTCATATTTTCTCCAATTCCAAAGTTTCAAATTCATAGTACAACTTTTATCAAAATTCTTATCCGTACCATTCCTATATTCAAAACAAATATACTAAATAATAAAAGAGACACCACCCAGAGCCACTGCCATGGCGCACTCACATATACACACAAAATACCCTGCCGTATCGCCTGTGATGCCGCCAAGCTCCTTTTTTGTTTTCACATAATAATACCAAAAGCTAAGTGCTGCCGCAATGATCATAGCCACCGCATAAGGCAGTGACACAATGAGTAAAACAGCTATACACAGTGCAAGCTGGATGTATAGTGCTGCCCTGACAATCGTTCTTTGTGCAGTGTCCGCAAACATAAATAACAGTCCATCGCTTTTTGCCGATTTAAATGACACAACAGCTATTCCGCTTAAGCATCTTGCGATGAAAAAGCCTGCACAAAAAACAATAAATGCTTTATCATCCATTATCTGAGAAAAAGCTCCCATGAATAATAATCCGTAGGCTGCAAGCATTATAACTGCAAACGCTCCTATATGTGAATCTTTAAGTATTGCAAGCTTTTCCTCCCGCGGTTTGTATGAATGAAATGCATCCATTGTATCCATAAAACCATCTATGTGAAAGCCTCCCGTAACCGCTATCGGAATGAGTGCGCCTATGCATACATAGCAGATATCCGCCACTCCAAAATGAGAGTATATATATCTCCAAAGCATAAGAAGCAGTCCAATCACAGCTCCTATCCACGGAAAGAATACCAGCATGTACTTCATGTCATCATCATTCCATTTAAATTGTGGCATAGGTATCTTTGAATACATGGAAAAAGATACTATGCACGACCTTATCAACTTCATAATACACTTAACCTCCACACTGCTTCACTTAACCGCAACAGGAATGCCTGCAACCACCTCAACGACATGCTCTGCCATCGCAGCAAGCCCTCTATTTACAATTCCCATTGCCTTTATGTAATTCATCGTTGATTGATCATAGCTGACTCCGTCTTCAAATACATTGTTTGTCACAATTACAAGCTCAGCAACATTTTCACTTAAGATACTTACCTCTTTTAACACCTTTTTACTCACACGGCTGATTTGAGCAGTCTCATAATCCTTCATATTTTCAAGGGCATCCAAAGCCTCTTTTTCAGCTTCGGCAGCCTGTATACCGGAAGCATCTACAGGTGGAAACATCTCATTTGCCACAAGGTTTGACATACACTCAAGCAGTGCTGACCGCCCGGTTTTTAAACTGCTTTCTGTTTGCAGCTTAGAAATCGCATTTTGGATATCACGAGGCTGCTCGATGGTAATAAAGCCTTTTCCGGCACGAAGTCTTCTGTGCCTGTCTATCTTCCGCTGTCCCTCATCATCAAATACCTGCATGGTGGCAATGTAATATTTTTCTTTGTATCCCTTTCCATTTGACGCGTGACAAATATACTTTTCTGCATATGCTGATTTGCCGCTGCCGCTGCCGCCTGTTATAAGTGTAATCATCTATACGTACCTCTCATACTGTGATACCGAGATATCGTCGAAGGTTGTCCGTCCTTTGTATACGCTAAGTGCCATATCCAAAAGCGCAAACATCATCACGGCACCTGTTCCCTCTCCAAGCGCAAGGGATGCTCTTATGACAGGCCTTACGGAAAGTGCCTGACACAAAAGCGCCACGGCAGGCTCCCTGCCCTCATGGGATGGAATGATAAAATCAGTTACTCCGGAAAGAAGCCTTTCTGCTGCCAGCGCTGAAACCATGCTTATCACTCCGTCGAGCACAACAGGAATATGGTATAATGCACCGCCTATACACACTCCGACAAGTCCTGCAATATCAAGTCCTCCGACTGTCATAAGTATCTCAAAGGTGTCCTTATTATATAAATCATACTTTTCTATTGCGCTCTCAATTACACGGATTTTTCTCTCAAGCCCACTGTCGTTTAGGCCTGCTCCTCTTCCTGTCACTGTGGCCACATCGCACCTTAGCATGGCGGCTGCCATTGCCGCGCTTGTGGTGGTGTTTCCTATACCCATCTCACCGGTTGCAATAATTCTACAGCCATCTGCCTTACACCCACGCACTATTTCTATACCTGCTGCAATCGCTTCAAGTGTCTCAGCCCTTGTCATGGCAGGCTCCTTTGCAAAGTTTCTCGTGCCCATGCGCACCTTTCTTTGAAGCAGCCCTTTAACACTCTCGTCACTGTTTATTCCTATATCCACAGGAATTGTATCAGCCCCTGCAGTCATTGCCATGCGTCCGACAGATGAAGCCTTCCTTGCCATGGATTTTGCAACTGCAAGTGTCACCTCCTGTCCGGACTGGCTGATGCCCTCAGCGACCACACCATTATCCGCACACATCATTATGACAGCCTTTTTTGAGATATCTATATTTTCATCTCCCAAAACAGCACCGATCTTAGCCGTTAAAAACTCAAAATCACCCATGCCGTCGAGTGGCTTTGCCACGGAATCCCAGTTTGAACGGATTTTTTTGTACATTTTTGCATCAGGTGGCGTTATTTTTAATTTTTTTAATTCTTCAACTGTAAAACGGTCAGAAATAATATTGTTTTCAATCATATTTTGCCTCACGAAGCATGCCGTACACTGCATCCATATCCAGATACTCTCTCAGTGTATCCGCAAGCCTGTCATACTGTTTTTCCTTAAAGCTCTTATAGCTTACAATAGCGCTGTCATTCACATCAATGCCCTTTTTATCGGCAATATAATCCACTATCACTCTGGCTGCCTCTGCAGTATCAAAAATGCCGTGGATATACGAGCCATACACATTTCTGCCATCAGATATGACATTATTTAACTCATTTTTCCTGTCATCACAAGCCCCCTGCTCATCTGAAGCTATGCTATATGCGCTCTTACCCATATGTATCTCATAGCCCAGAAAGTGACAGCCTGAAAGCCTGCTTAATACACCATCTACAGGTGCTATTTCACCGCTTGTCTGAAGCCGTGTCTTGCTGTCTTTTAGAACGGTATCTATAGGAAGAAGCTCCATGCCACGCATAAAGCCTCCCTCCTCGACACAGTCAGGGTCGGCTATTGAAGCCCCAAGCATCTGATAGCCTCCGCATATTCCAAAAACAGGTATCTCACAGGAGAGCTTTTTGACAGCGGCCTCAAGTCCGTTTTGTCTCATCCACAAAAGATCCCCCATCGTATTCTTGCTTCCCGGCAGAAATACTATATCCGGATGACGCAGCTCATTTACTGTTGACACATACCGCACTGTTACCTCGGACATCTGCTCAAAGACATTGAAATCCGTGAAATTTGATATTCTCGGATATCTGATGACCGCTATATCAATAAGCCCATCTGTCTTTTTGTCAAAACGCTCTGTCAGGCTGTCCTCATCCTCAAGCTGTACATCCATATATGGCACCACTCCGGTAACAGGCACCCCGCCTCTCTCCTCAAGCATCTGTATCCCGGGGTCAAGGATCGTCTTGTCTCCACGGAATTTATTGATAATAAGCCCGCAGACACGATTCTTTTCCTCATCGGTTAAAAGCATAAGTGTGCCAAGAAGCTGCGCAAAAACACCACCTCTGTCGATATCACCCACAAGCAGCACCGGTGCATCCACCATATGTGCAAGCCCCATGTTTACAATATCATTTTCCTTCAGATTTATCTCCGCCGGACTTCCGGCGCCCTCTATCACTATGATATCCGCATACTCCTCAAGCTTTTTAAATGCCTTTTTTATATCCGGTATCAGAGTTTTCTTGTATGCAAAATACTCTCTCGCCGGCATGTTCTTAAGCACTCTTCCGTTTACAATCACCTGTGAGCCTGTATTATTTGTAGGCTTTAAAAGAATAGGATTCATGCAGACCATAGGCTTAATGCCTGCTGCCTCAGCCTGCATCACCTGTGCCCGTCCCATCTCAAGTCCTTCGTCTGTTATATAAGAGTTGAGCGCCATGTTCTGTGATTTAAACGGTGCCACTCTGTATCCGTCCTGTCTGAAAATACGGCACAAGCCCGCAACAAGAAAGCTCTTGCCTGAATTGGACATTGTACCCTGTACCATAATTACCTTTGCCATATCTACACCTGCTGTCTGAATTTATGTGGTAGTCTGTTGCTTAATCGTCATAAAAAGAAATTTTTCCTGTAGAGACTGCATACTCATAAAGTCTGCTGTTAAACTGCTCATACGTGCCAAACTCTGTTCTGTCACATATAACGCCCTCGCATGCATCAATAAGCTCCTTTGCCTTTTCAATAAGGGCATCGTCTACAGGCTCAAAGCTTCTTGCGCTGACAATCTCAGCAGAAAGCGCCTTTGCCGCAGGATAATCCAGATCATTTTCATAGATGATTCCTGTCGCAAACGGGATACCCTTTCGCTGTAAGCTCCTGAAGCTTTTTCTGCCTAGGCCCCCTCCTGCTATGACAAATATCCTCGCCCTTCCATCCGGTTTTTCCAGCTCTAAATCCTCTCCTGTTTCGTCAAAGCTTCCTGCCGTAATTCCAAAAAGCCCTGAAACATATTGGTCAGTAAATACCTCCCCGGGAGTTCCGTATCTGTCCACATATCTGCCATCTATACACATGATATGGTCTGACACACGCTTTGCCATATCAAGCTCGTGAAGCGACATGATAACCGTAAGATTCTTCTGTCTTTTAAGCCTTTGGAGTATTGATAAAAACTCAAGCTTATACTTTATGTCAAGATACGAGGTAGGCTCGTCTAACACTATAATCTCCGGCTGCTGGCATATAGCCCGTGACAGCATAACCCGCTGTCTTTGTCCATCGCTTATCTTTGTAAAATCCTTATCTTTTATCTGTGATACATTGACCAGCTCCATCGCCTCATCCACAGCCTTTTTGTCCTCATCCGAAAGTACTCCGAACCGGCCTGTGTATGGATATCTGCCGGTCGCAACCACATCATAGCAGGTCATAAGCTCCGTCTTTAGCTTATCGGTGAGCACAACAGCCATTTTCTTTGCAAATTCATTGCCATTCATCGTCACTACATCACTTTTATCAAGATATATCGTACCGCTCACAAGCGAAAGCTGTCTTGCAATACTTTTTAAAATAGTCGATTTACCGGCACCGTTTGGTCCGATTAATGTGAGAATCTCTCCCCTTTTCAGGGAAAAATCAATATTTTCAATAAGCGGCCTGTTATCATATCCAACGGCCATCTTTTGAGCAGTAAAATAATATTCCATCAGACATTTTTCTCCTTGCTGCGTCTTATCATGATAAACAGCACTACCGGTGCACCAAATACTGCCGTAACCGTGCTGATACTAAGCTCCGTAGGCGCAAACATCATCCTCGCAAGCAAATCACAAAACAGGCAGAACACCGCTCCCCCAAGGAAGCATGCCGGTATCATATATATGGGCTTTGTGCTCTTTAGCATGCTTTTTACTATGTGTGGCACGGCTATTCCGACAAACGATATCGGTCCCGCAAACGCCACTATACATGCGGAAAGCAGGCTTGAAAGCAATACCAGAAGCACCCGGATGTGCTTTATGTTTACACCCAGATTTACGGCATATGACTCTCCGAGCTGATATGCCATAAGGGGCTTTGACATGAGAAAAACAAAAACAAATGTGATTCCCACCACCATGCTCATCACCCCGACACTGTCCCAGGTCATGCCCGAAAAGCTTCCCCTTGACCAGTTATGCAGGTTTACTATGTCGGAATCATCTGCAAATGTCACCACAAACTCAGTCACCGCAGAGCATATGTAGCCAATCATGACACCGCTCACCACAAGCATTGACATGCTGCTTACTTTTCTTGAAATGATAAGCACAAAGCCCATTGAAAGCATTGCTCCCAAAAACGCTGCTGCAATCATGGCCAGTGAGCTCACACGTATGGCATTTCCAAGTAAAAATACCATAACAAGTGCCACAATCATCTTGGCTCCCGATGATATGCCGAGCACAAAAGGTCCCGCGATTGGATTATGAAAAAAAGTCTGCAAAAGATAGCCTGCAAGCGCTAACGCCCCACCCAGTATCATCGCTGCGATAGCTCTTGGCATGCGGATATCCCACACAATACGTCCTACCCTGTCTGAGTGGTCATAAAGTGTCGCAAATGCAGCCTTAAATGATATGTGTACAGTTCCTATACACACATTCATGATAAGCAATATAATAATTAAGATTATAAGAATAATAAATGTTGTAAAACACCTTATTTTTCTGGTTTTTTCCATGTTGTAGCTCCGCTTTTTATCTTTTTGTTCTGTTGATTTTCCTGCATTCTGTCATATCCGGTAACAATTCAGCCCACCACATACATTCCACAAATCACAGTTATTTGAGCTTAAACAGATATTTCATGCCGCTGTCGGGTGCACCTGTAATCATTGAATGCATATCATCAATCATATATCCGATGGACATAGACTGCTGATACATATCGTTCGTGGTGCAAAATACATTGCCGTCTTTGACTGCCCTAAAATCAGCAAGCACCGGGCACTTGTCCAAAAGCTCATTCAGATTCTTCACACCGCCGTCTATCGCACTGTTATATATCAGATAGTCAGCATCTATTGCTCCATTGTAGAAATCCTCTAGCTGCATATTCATGGTTGACCTGCCTGTATCGTCGTCATTTGACGCATCAAAAATATATTTTCCGCCGGCAAGTGAAATCATCTTTGGGACATAATCTGTGCTTTTGCGCACCTGAACCTGTCCATTGGACGTGATATAGAAAAATGCAACTGTATCACTTTTTGTGGCATCATCCGTATCGGTACCATCTGTCTTTGCGATGCGATTTACAATATCCACCTGCTCATTAAAGAGCTCATAGGCCTTTTCATCCTTGTCTGTGAGTGCTCCAAAAAACTTCACCCACTCCACTCTGCCGAGCGGCTCCTCCTCATAGCTTGAGTACTCGATTATTGAAGGGATATCAAAGCTTTTAAGCTTTTCAGTTACCTGCGGCGAATGGGTAATCATAGTATTTTCTATGGCAAGAGAACAGTTTTCTGACACCAAAAGCTCATAATCGGGCTTTGAATATTTGCCGGCATATAACATTCTGCCACTTTCAAGAGCCTTTCTTGCACTGTCAATGTACCAGCCATCACTGTCTAGCCCCGAAAATTTAATAGTGTCCACTGCATCAAGCTTGTCAAACATATCCATCACCCCTGATGCGACCAGATACAAATCACTTACAGGCTCCTTCAATACAATGATATCCTTGTCAATATCCTTTGGAGTGTTTCTGCCCTTTGGCACGGTAAGTATTTGAGTACCGTCCTTTGTAGTAAGTATCTTGTATCCACCCTCATAATAGTCAACAGAAAAATTCTTTGCATATAAAAGCTTCATACTGCTCTTATATACAAGACCGTTTTGTGTCTCTGCCTCAGTCTTCGATTCGGTATTCCCTGAATCGGAAGAAGGACTGTCACAGCCTGACAGCCAGAACAGTCCTATAATTGATATCAATATATATATAATTATCTTTTTTCTTCCATGCATAGCTTAATTATTCTCCATCCTCACCAAGCACCTCTGTAGCAGAATCTGAATGGAAGGTGAGTGTGTACTCAACCTCGTGCGGCTTGCTCATAGCAACTGTATCTCCGATAACCTGCATAGGTGTATCAAGCTTAACCGGAATTTCAAATACAGAATTGCCGTCTGTATTTACAGGCATGTATTTCTGTCCGTCAACTATCATATAGTCATAGTTTGGACTGCTCCACTGCACTGTTGCAGTAGCGGCTCCACCGCTTATAGTCACCTCAGCCGGTGATGCAATGCTCGCCTTACCGCTTCCGCCCTCGAAATCGAGATTGATATTGTATGTTCCGTCAGGAAGCTCTTTTCCTGCACTCTCAGATACGCTTGCATCTGCGTCCGCAGGTGTAGCATTTGAGACCTTTACCTTGTGGTCATACCATTTGCCCTTTGTACCGATAAGTGCAAGGTCAAATTCCTCATCCAAAACAGGAACCGGTATATCAAACGCATTGACCTCCTCAGTTGTGCCATCGCCGCAATCGACAGTCTCTACAGTTGGCTCCAAAAGCTCAGCCTTGTCCTTTGAGGCATCCTTTGCTGTTCCCAAAAAGAGATTTACAATGTGTGTGGATGTGAGAGTAACATGTATTGTTGCCTTGCCATCCTTCACGGTGAGTGTACCTTTGTTGTCATATGCATCATTCACATGAAACATTGAGCTGTCTGTAGTAAACTCTGCTGTATATGTACCATCTGAAAGTGCTATCTTATCTGTCGCGCTCTGCACTGCTTTTTTGCTTTCTGTTTCAGCTTTTGCATTCTTATTGCCGCAGGCTGCCAGGCTCATGGCACAAACCAGTGTCATTGCAACGATATAAGTAAACTTGTTTCTGAATAATTTTCTCATGTCTGATATACTGCTCCTGTTATTTTATAGCTCCCCCACTATACATTTAAGTAACTGCTACTTGCTCATGGCAGCCGCTGTATGCTCAACATAAAGCTTCTGGATACCCTCAATCTCACCAAGTCCGTTAATCTGTGTATCGATTTTATCAAACTTTCCTGATGCCTTAAACTGTGAAAGCCATGAATCATCATCACTTCCCGCCATATCATTGTTGGCATGGTCTCCTGCAACAACCATAAGCGGACGAAGAATGACATTCTTGTAACCGGCGGCTGACACCTTCTCAATGACAGACTCACATGATGTATCCTCCGGCTCACCCTCTACAGTTCCGATAAATACGTTTTCATAACCCAAAGCTGTCATCTGGCTCTGCATCTGGCTGTATGAAATCTTTGCTGTATGGCTTGTTCCATGTCCCATAAATACAAATGCTGTGCCCTCTTCCTTTGCAGCATCAAGGCTATCATAGCCTGCCTTTTCCACTGCTTCCTTTGTAAGAATTTCTGCAACGGCCTTTTTATCCTCATTTACAACTGTTGCATCACTTCCAACCTCACCGAGGAGTGGCTCTGCAATCTTTACAGACTCAAATTTGTCCTTATACTTCTCTACAGCCTCTGAAAGCTCATCGTACTCTGCGCCATGCATCAGGTGTGTAGGCTGTACCACAAGATTCTTTACACCATTTTTGACTGCACGCTCAAGTGCCTGATCCATATTGTCAATCTTCTCGTCATCTCTTGCCTGTACATGATTGATGATAATCTGTGCTGTGAAGGCTCTTCTGACTGACCAGTCAGGATTTGCAGCTGCTATTGCATCCTCCACACCCTTGATATCAGCCACACGGCTGTCATTGAATGATGTACCAAAGCTTACTACAAGGATCTCGTTCTCTCCGATATCATCCTGGTTTCTCGGATCATCCTTTGAAGCATCGCCTGTATCTCTGCCGAAATAGTCAGGATCAGCATTTTCTCCCTCTACAAGCTCCTTCTGTGCGTCTGTGAGCTTGTCCCAGGCCTCCTTAGCCTCCTTGCACTGCTTGTCTGTATCATCTGTTCTCTCCTGCACGTAGATTGCATCGATTAAATCTGCCACATGCATTGCTGCCTCCTGATCTGCGTTTGCGCTTGTCTCACTCTCTGAAGCCTTAGATGCCTGTGTACCATTCTTTGCATCATCTGCCTTGCTGCCACAGCCGGTCACTGCTGTCATAGCCATAACTGCTGCCATCAGTACTACTACTAATTTCTTTTTCATGTTTTCTCCTTTTCATTCTCCTTGCAGCTATTAAGCTGCACATGTTTTAAATATGTAAGACGAAAACATTTAAAGCGTCAAAAATAAAAGCTCTTTGTACTATTATGTCAAAGAGCTATACATGTCAAAATCCTTCTAACCCAGACTATACGGCTATCATAACCTTGTCTGTAATTATAATTATTTCATCACGTACAGCCAGTTACTCGTGGCTTGAAACACTATTGTTTCCGTACAACACAAAGGCAGGTCTCCCGGCTTATATATCATTGCTTCGGCCGTCTTCCCGGTTGCCCAGTGACCTATCGGCCGTCACTCCTTAATTACGGTGACGAGTTCGTACAGGATTTGCACCTGTTTCCCTTTTCACCGGAGCCAGCTTCACATCACCTGTCATAAATCAGATTCAAATGCTTGTCTGCTCCGACACCTTTATGCTACATATTCAGTTTCTTCGTGCGTTGCTTACGCAATCGCCTGGATTATTATATTACAACTTGTAACATTATTCAACAGATTTTTATCAGACGCTTTACAGACACATTTACAAAAGCGGTGCAAAAAGCTGCAAAATACTCTGCAGCAGCCTGCCTGCAAATGAGATATCATTTGTGCTTTCCTCATACACCTCCTCTGAAACCGCAAACGTCTCTATCGCATCCTCTTTTATTTTTCCGATGCACTGAGTCCTGTACATGTATACAAAATCCTCAAAATTCCAGTACATGCTCCTGAAATCCAGATTGCATGTGCCAACTATCGCAGTATCATCATCTGCCACTATACACTTAGAGTGTATAAAGCCGGGTGTGTAAAGATATATCCTTGCCCCCGCCTCGATAAGAGGTCTGAAATTGGCTTTTGTCTGCAGATAAATGAGCTTTTTATCGGGAATCTTAGGTACAATAATACGCACATCAACACCTGACCTGGCTGCCGATATCATAGCATGTGACAGCTCCGTTCCAAGTATCAGATACGGTGTAAAAATATAAACATATTTTTTAGCTCTTGAGATGATACTCACATAAAGATTCTCTCCTACATCATCATGCTCAAGTGGAGAATCGCAAAACGGCTGGACAAAACCGCTTTTCTCTGACTGGCTGAAGGTATTGTGTGGATTCAGATATTCATCATGCACAGCATTGTCCTTATTGATATAATTCCACATCTCAAGAAACATCGTTGTGAAACTGTTTACACACTCTCCCTCCACACGGATCCCGGCATCCTTCCAGTATCCAAACCTGATTTTTTTGTTGATATACTCATCTGCGATATTGTAACCACCGGTATGCGCCACACGTCCGTCTATCACCAGTATCTTCCTATGGTCCCTGTCATTCATAATTACTGAAAGCATGGGCTTATATGGATTGAATCGTCTGGTCTGTATTCCGATGCTCTCCATCTCCTTTATAAAATGTGGCGGAATGGCATTTATGCTGCCAAAATCATCATATATGATTCTCACCACAACTCCATGCTTTACCTTTTCTTTGAGTATATCAAGTATCTGATCAAGCATAACGCCACTGCCGATTATGAAATACTCCATAAAGATAAACTTTTCAGCTGACCTTAAATCTTTTAAAATGCTCTCAAAAGCCTCCTCACCTGATTTAAAGTACTCTGTGCAGTCCTCCGCATACAGTGGATATTTCTGATTTTGAGTGATAAGCCTGCTTTGTCTGTATGCATCCATATCTGTCTGTCTGAGTGTCTCATTTAGCAGCTCGTTTTCAGGCCGAAGCGGCGCATATGCTTCCACAATTCTTGCCATTCTTTTCTGTGTCTTTGACGTAAGCTCCGGTCTTCCGAAAAAGAAATAGCACGGAATACCAACGATTGGAACACTCAGTATCAAAAATATCCATGACATTTTTATATACATTTTCATCCGCCTGTTGACAATATAAAGCGAAAGCAATATGGCTGCCACATACAGCAGATCCTGAAACACCCTGCTGGCAACAGATGCCGTATAAAACAAAAAGAACCACCATATCATCTGTATGATTATTATTGTAGAAACTATAAAAAGCTTTGAAAGCAGTCTTTGTAATATTTTTCTCATATAAGCCCTACCACGAAATTACAATTATACAACCTAATATTTCCTATATTATCTATAATAAATCTCTAATACATATTATAATATTCCAACCAATTTATCAACATTTATAATCCCCCATGAGCCTTTATGACTATCCCCTGCCCTGTCACATGTATTATACAGGGCTAGCTTAACCGCCTCCGGTCTCATATTTGGATTTTTTTCCAATAGAAGTGCTATGGCACCTGACACAATCGGTGTAGCCATTGAAGTACCTGTCTTTCTTACATATGTGCCATCCCTCGTTCCAAGGCTTATGATATCATGCCCGGGAGCCAGAATCTCAGGCTTTACAATACAACAGTCGGTAGGACCTTTGCCACTTCTTATATCATCAAAGCTACCGACTGTTATTATTTTTCTTGAAATTCCCGGCACAGTTACAGAAAACGGTGCCGGGCCGTAGTTGCCCGCTGCTGCAACAACTACCACTCCCATGTCCCACAATTCATCTATCAGCTTCAATATCTTAATACGCTCTGCTGTATCAGAACATGGCAGATATCCTACAGAGAAGTTGAGTATTTTTATATTAAGTCTGACGTAGTTTTCTTTTATATACTTAAGTGCACGAATTGAATCCGATGTCTGCCCCATGCCAAGATAATCAAGCACCTTAAACACATATAGTCCTGCCCCCGGAGCCATGCCTATATCTGCAGCCGATAATATACCGCACACATGTGTACCATGCCCGTTATCGTCATAACATGTCTCCTTTCCACCCACAAAATCCATAAAGTGCTTTATGCATCCATCAAGCTGTTTATGTCTAAACACACCCGTATCGAGCACTGCTATATTGACATTTTTACCACTATATCCATTTTTATATACCAGATTTGCATTTATACTATATTTCGCATTTTTCATTATTATTTTATTTTTTAATTTAGTATATGATTCGTTTTCACAATATGTCACAGATGCACCTGTTTTGCCTTACATCATATCACCTTACTATAATTTCATATATTAAAAGGACTGCACCTGCGTGCAGCCCTTTACTTGGATATTATTGTCATACTTTAACGTATATTAATTAATCCTCTTTTACATCCTTCATAGAGAAGCTGATTCTTCCCATCTTGTCCTTACCAAGGCAAACAACCTTCACCTTGTCTCCAAGTGTGAGTACATCCTCTACTCTGTTGATTCTCTCTTTTGCAATCTTAGAAATGTGAACCATTCCCTCTTTGCCAGGAGCAAATTCGATGAAAGCACCGAACTCCTTGATGCTTACAACTGTTCCCTCAAGGATCTGTCCCTGCTCAAAATCAGTTGTGATAATCTTAATCATGTCGATTGCCTTTGCAATCATCTCTTTATCTGTTCCGCAAACTGAAACAGCGCCATCATCTGTGATATCGATCTTAACACCGGTTCTGTCGATAATCTCATTGATTGTCTTACCCTTCTGGCCGACAACATCACCAATCTTTGATGGATCGATTGTAATCTGCTCAATCTTTGGAGCCCACTCATTTACTTCTTTTCTAGGCTCAGCGATTGCCTTGCTCATGACCTCATCCATGATGTAGAGACGTGCCTCACGTGTTCTCGCGATTGCCTCCTCAACGATAGGTCTTGTAAGTCCGTGAATCTTGATATCCATCTGGATAGCTGTGATACCCTTATGTGTACCTGTTACCTTGAAATCCATATCTCCGAAGAAATCCTCAAGACCCTGGATATCTGTAAGTACAAGGAAATCATCATCTGTATCGCCTGTTACAAGTCCGCATGAGATTCCGGCAACCATAGCCTTAATCGGAACACCTGCAGCCATAAGTGACATACATGATGCACATGTTGAAGCCATTGATGTAGAGCCGTTTGACTCAAATGTCTCAGATACGGCACGGATAGTATATGGGAACTCCTCAATGCTTGGAAGTACAGGAACAAGTGCCTTCTCAGCAAGTGCTCCGTGTCCAATCTCACGACGTCCCGGTCCACGTGATACCTTTGTCTCTCCTACAGAGTATGCAGGGAAGTTATAGTGATGCATATATCTCTTTGTTGTGATATTTGCATCAAGTCCGTCGATTTTCTGAATCTCTGATAAAGGAGCAAGTGTTACAACATCACAAATCTGTGTCTGTCCACGGGTAAACATTGCAGAGCCGTGAACTCTAGGAATCAAATCAACCTCTGCTGCGAGTGGTCTGATCTGGTTGATTGCACGGCCGTCCGGACGCTTATGATCCTTTAAAATCATCTTTCTGACTGTCTTCTTCTGATACTGGTAAATAGCCTCACCAAGTACTGCAAGGTACTCCTCATTGTCAGCGAAAGCTTCCTCTAACTGCTCTGTGATAGCTCTTATATTTTCCTCACGCTTCTGCTTCTCATCTGTGAATACTGCCTCCTCCATCTGCTCAGGAGTAACAATTTTCTTGATATCCTCGAACATCTGCTCAGGAATAGCACAGCTCTCATACTCATGCTTTGGCTTGCCAATCTCATCACGGATCTGATCCATGAATGCGATAACTGTCTGGTTGATATCGTGGCACTTGTAGATTGCCTCAATCATCTGATCCTCAGGAATCTCATTGGCTCCTGCTTCAATCATGATGACCTTTTCCTTTGTAGAAGCAACTGTGAGCTGTAAATCGCCCTCATCCCACTGCTTCTGTGAAGGGTTTACGATAAACTCTCCATCAACAAGTCCCATCTGTGTCATGGCACATGGTCCGTCAAACGGAATATCTGATATATGAACAGCAAGAGCTGTACCGATCATTGCAACTATCTCAGGACGGCACTCAGGATCCACTGACATGACAAGGTTGTTTAATGTAACATCATTTCTGTAATCCTTTGGGAAAAGAGGTCTCATAGGACGGTCAATTACACGATCTGTAAGGATGGCGTTCTCAGATGCCTTTCCCTCACGCTTGTTAAAACCACCCGGAATTTTTCCTACAGAGTACATCTTCTCCTCGAACTCAACGCTGAGTGGGAAGAAATCCACACCGTCACGTGGCTTGTCAGACGCTGTAGCTGTTGAAAGAACTGTTGTATCACCATACTTGATAAAAACAGCTCCGTTTGCCTGAGCTGCTACTCTTCCGATATCTACAGTAAGAGTCCTGCCGGCAAGTTCCATTGAATAACTTTTGTACATATTAATTCTCCTTAAAATTCTTTTGCAGAAGTGTATTCCTCTTCCGAAACTACTAAACAATACATGTACGCTCATGCACTCTTTAGTGGTCTCGGCTTACTTCTGCTTTTCAAAAAAACAATAATAAAAACAATAATAGAGCGGAATAATAATTACTCCGCTCTAAAGAAAATACTATTTTCTGAGTCCTAAACGCTCGATAAGTGAACGATATCTCTCGATATCAATCTCCTTAAGGTATGCAAGTAATCCACGTCTCTGACCGATCATCTTTAACATTCCTCTTCTTGAGTGATGATCCTTTGGGTTCTGTTTGAAATGCTCAGTTAACTCTGCGATTCTTGCTGAAAGAATTGCAATCTGAACCTCTGGTGAACCTGTGTCATTTGGTGTTCTACCGTACTCTGCGATAATAGCCTGTTTCTTTTCCTTTGCGATCATTGTTGATCCTCCTTATATTATAATGCGCCCTGATAACTGTATGATGCTCAGCAATAGGTCGGAGTGTCCAACTACCGAACATGGGCAAAACCACACTTATGCAGTATAGCATAGTAAGCATTTGTTGTAAACTGTTTTTTTATTAATCCGGCAAATATCTTGCGACACAAATCGGATTTCTGTAATATGCATTTGAAACCTTGATTCCATCACGCTTGTTGCTGGCATGTACAATCTGTCCGTTTCCGATATAAATTGCGACATGTGAGATACTCCTTCCACCTCCGTAGAAGAATAAATCTCCCGGCTTTGCTTCAGATGCACTGATTTTTTTGCCGTATGAAGGCTGTGCTCTTGATGAATGCGGTAATGAGATTCCATACTTTCCAAGAATTCTCATTGTGAAGCCTGAGCAGTCAACTCCCTTCTCAAGGCTTGTACCACCCCACACATATCTGTTTCCGACAAACTGTAACGCATACGATACAACAGATGCCCTTACATCTGATACACCATCACCATACTTCACCTGCTCTATTGTCTTTGCTGTAGGAAGTGCCTGTGCCAGTGTCACATAATCCTGTGATATATATCCTACCGAATCATCCACACTTATCTCAACCCAGCCGTCAGCGACAGAATTAACCGTGAATGCCTCTGAATTTCCAACCTGCGAAAGCACCGCAGCCTCTGTTGACTTCTCTGCACGCACATTCAGTGTTTCCGTATTTACTGTGGCAACCGTCTTAATCTCCTGTTCTGCAATAGACTCTGCCTCATCTCCTGTTACAAGATACTGCTTGCTTACATATCCTGTCACCTTGCCTGATGTGACCTTGTACCATTCTCCGGCATCCTCTAAAAGCTCACAGGCATTGTGATTGGTAAGGATACCTACCACTTCACTGTCTGTCGAAGCCTCCTGTCTTATATTTAAGTTTCCGCTGCTTATAACCGACATACCAAGATTTGTATAACCACAGGTCTGTGCGGCTGTCGGTGTCTGAGCTGCTTCATTTGCCTGCTCAGACTCCTGTGAAGCATCGTCTGTCTGCGGTGCGCCCTGTGCAGATGCTGTTACAACATTGCTGTCATTTTGCGCAACAGTAAGCTCAGCTCCGTAGTATGTGAGAGCAGATGTCGCTCCTGCTGTAAGAAGCTCCGTAGCATCTGCCGCCTCTGTCAGACCAAGGGCCACCCCCGCATTGACTGTTCTGTTTTCCTTTAATGATGCTCTGGCATCTACTGTGCTGCTTGAACTCATAGATACAGCACCTATAATAATAGCAAACGCTACAACGCCTGCTGCCTGTCCTAATTTTAATTTATTTTTCATATAGCCTCCAATTCATGCTATCCATAATCCCATGTTTACGAGTATATCACGAATTGTTAAAATGTCAATATATCCCGTAATATTTCCGTAATATTTGTCATTTTTTCGTTATTTTGGGTAATTTTGCAAAAAAACAGCCACACTAGAATGTGTGACTGCCTGCATAATTGATTGTATAATTGATATCTGCACTCATCTGGCTCTTTAACGCTTCTATTGAATCAAACTTCATCTCAGGTCTTACGAACTTATGAAGCTCTACCATGATATCCTGCCCATAAACATCCTGCCCAAAATCTATGATATATGTCTCTGCACCGATTGGATTTTTGCCCTCTATAGTAGGTTTGCATCCTATATTGGTTACACCAAGGTACCAGTTGTCCCTGACAAGAACTCTTGACATATACACTCCCTTTGGCGGAAGCAGCTTACCGTGCGGCACTGAAAGGTTGACTGTCGGAATGCCAATAGTCCTGCCCAGTGCTCTGCCATGCACTACTCTTCCTTTTATGAAAAAGGGATATCCCAGCAGTTCATTCGCCTTTTTAATATGTCCTGCCGCAATCTCCTCGCGGATATAGGTACTGCTTATATCCCTGTCTCCATCCTTTATCTTGTCCACCACAATAAGCTTATATCCAAGCTCTCCTGCCATCGCAGAAAGCAGTCTGTGGTCTCCTGCCCTGTTGTGCCCGAAACGAAAATCATCTCCGACAATGATACACTTGACATTAAGACTTTTAACTATCCATCTGACAAACGCATCCGCCTCCATCGTCATCACCTGTGGCACAAACGGACACTCTATCAGATAGTCAATACCTGATTTTTCAAACACATACTCTTTTTCATCGTTTGTGATTATAACCTTTGACTCAACGCCAAGTACCTCCGATTTGGGAGGAATGTCAAACGTAAATATGATGCGCTTGTAGCCATGCAGATTGCTCTGTTCAATTTGCTTTTCCATCAGAAATTCATGTCCTCTATGAAGCCCGTCAAACTTTCCAAACGAGATGACAGACGGCTCCTTGACATGAAAATCCAGAGTTTTGCTTATATATTCCATAATATCTGTATACTATTCTATTCCATAAAAATCTTAACCGGCTTAAACTCACCGGTCTCATCAAGATACGAATACACACCGACAAATATGCCCTCATGATTGTATACTCTGTATCTTATATCAGAGTCAACACTGTGTTTTAAATAATCCGTAAGCACTGCCGGAATTTTATTTCCATTTCTGACAAGCTTATCAGCATCTGAAGCAGTATGCACTGCCGGCAGATTTTCGAATACTCCGTCAACAGGCATCACCATATCAAAGCAGCCTTCATCCACCTTTGACTGAATCTGTGAAAGTGTAAGTGCATGCTCTAAGTCAAAGCCTGCTACCCTTACTCTAAGCAGTGACTTCATGCAGCCATGGCAGCCCAGCCTCTCTCCGATATCATTGCACAGCGTCCTGATATATGTGCCCTTTGAACAGTGCACCGTCATCGTAACCTCAGGCAAATCAATGCTTTCAACCTTGATATCAAACACCTCGATATCCCTGGCTTTTCTCTCTATAACCTTGCCCTCCCTGGCAAGCTCATAGAGCTTTTTCCCATTGACCTTCAGAGCCGAATACATTGGCGGCACCTGCTTTTGTCTGCCAATAAACTGTGATATTGCATCATACACCGCCTGCTTGGTCACATTGACCTTAGCCTGATTCAAGACCTGCCCTGAAATATCCTGTGTATCTGTCTCCTGTCCTAAAAGCAGCACAGCTTTATAGACCTTGTCCTTATCTGTCAAAAGGTCACACACTCTGGTTGCCTTTCCAAGGCAGACAGGAAGGACGCCCTCTGCATCAGGATCAAGTGTACCTGTATGACCAATCTTCTTCTGGTGGAATATGCCTCGAAGCTTTGCCACAACGTCAAAGCTTGTATAGCCCTTTTCCTTGTATACATTGATTATTCCATTAACCATCTGCCCAAGAATCTCTCCCTAAATATTGTCCTTAATTGCCGTAAGGATGCGGTCTGTTGCCACCTCAAGCGGTCCTTCAATCGTAAATCCGGCGGCCTTTACATGTCCTCCACCGCCAAATACCGACGCAACCTTTGCCACATCATAATCACCGTTTACGCGCAGGCTGCCCTTGTAGGTACCATCCTCATTTTCGTAGAGAAATACAGCAACCTTTATATCCTTTGTCACGCGCAGCTGATTTACAATACCGTCGAGATGCTTTGGAAGCACATCGTACTTCTCCATCTCAGCGCGCGATACTGCAGACAATATAACATCACCATTCAGATACAAAGCAGCATTCAAAAGTGCCTGCCCCATAATCTTGTTCTGAGCAAATGTCTTTGTATAAAATGTATCATCGATTATCCTTGAATAATCAATGCCCATCTCCATCAAAGAGCCTGCTATATCCATAGTCTTTTTTGAAGTGCATGAATACTGGAACACGCCTGTATCATGCACCATGCCTGTGTAAATACACTCTGCTATCTGTATTGTGATGCGCTCCTTCGGCAGAAGTTCAAACACAAGCTCACAGGTCGAGCTAGCATCCGGAAAGATGTAATTTGCGTCTGCAAAAGCCCCGTTTGTAACATGATGATCTATGCAAAGTGTCCTTTTTGCAGACTCAAAATACTTAGCTGCGCTTCCCAGTCTGCCTGTGTCACTGCAGTCACATGCTATGAACAGATCGTATACTGTATCATCCGCATAGCTGCTGTCAATCTCATCTGCTCTTTGCATGAACTTAAAGATATTTGGGCTTGGCTCTAAATAAAGCCTTACCTTTATATCAGGATAATAATCCTTTATGTAGTTGTATACCGCAAGTGTTGAGCCGACACAGTCGCCGTCCGGTCTCACATGACCGGAAACGGCAACTGACTGTGCATCCTTTAAAATAGAATCAATCTCTGTCATAATCAATCCTCTTTATTAATCCTCTTTGAGATTTTTTGTTACTTCATCAATCTTTTTAGACATCTCAACACCATACTCTATAGACTGGTCTATGATAAATGTAATGGCAGGTGTATTTCTTAAATTGATGTTCTTTGCGAGAGTTCTGCGTATATATCCCTCCGCTGACTTAAGTCCTGCAAGTGTATCAGCCTGTGATTTCTTGTCACCAAGCACACTGATATAAGCCTTTGCTGTCTTTAAATCAGGTGCCACCTCGACAGCAACAACACTTGTCATGGGATTGATACGCGGATCCTTTATCTCACCGCGTATGATATTTGACAGTTCACGCATTACCTCTTCGTTGATACGAATATTTTTTATGCTGTTCTTTCTCATATAATCCCGCCTTCTTTTTATATTAAACCGTAACTATCCGAATAGTTACATTAATTCATGATAACAAATATATGATTATCTTGGAACCTCTACCATCTTGTAGGCTTCTACAATATCTAATTCCTGAATATCATTAAATCCGTCAAATACAAGACCACACTCGTAGCCTGTCTTGACTTCCTTGACATCATCCTTGAATCTCTTGAGTGAAGCAAGGTCTCCCTCGAATATCTGCTCACCCTCTCTGCTAATTCTGACACGGCAGCCTCTCTCCATAAATCCGTCAAGCACATATGAACCTGCAATGTTTCCAACGCCTGAGGCCTTGAAAATCTGTCTGATTTCCGCATGTCCGATAACCTTCTCCTCAAATACAGGATCAAGCATACCCTTCATGGCAGCAGATACATCCTCGATTGCATTGTAGATGACCTTGTAAAGTCTGATATCTACGCCCTCACGGTCTGCTGTAGCCTTGGCAACAGGATCCGGTCTGACATTAAAGCCAATGATGATTGCATTTGATGCTGATGCAAGGATAACATCTGACTCGTTGATGGCACCAACGCCGCCATGGATGACCTTGACCACAACCTCCTCATTTGAAAGCTTGACAAGACTCTGCTTAACAGCTTCAACTGAACCCTGTACATCTGCCTTTACGATGATATCAAGCTCCTTCATATTGCCGGACTGAATCTGTGAGAACAGATCATCAAGTGACATCTTTGCCTTTGTATCCTCGATGAGCTTATTCTTTTCCTCTGAAATATATGTGTCAGAGAATGCCTTTGCCTCCTTCTCTGAATCACATGCCACAAATGTCTCTCCTGCTGAAGGCACACTGTTAAGTCCAAGTATCTCTACAGGTGTAGAAGGCTTAGCCTCCTTTACTCTGCGGCCCTTGTCATCAATCATGGCTCTTACCTTACCATAGCTGCTTCCGCATGCGATAGGATCTCCGACATGGAGTGTTCCTTTTTGTACAAGCACTGTGGCAACCGCACCACGGCCTTTATCAAGCTGTGCTTCAATTACGAGACCTCTTGCGTTTCTGTCTGGATTAGCCTTGAGCTCAAGAACCTCTGCTGTGAGAAGAATCATCTCAAGGAGATTGTCGATACCCTCCTTAGTATGTGCAGATACAGGACAGAATATTGTGCTTCCGCCCCAATCCTCCGGGATAAGCTCATACTCTGAGAGCTCCTGCTTAACCTTTTCGATATTGGCACTTGGCTTATCTATCTTGTTAACAGCAACGATAATCTCTACACCGGCTGCCTTTGCATGGTTTATTGCCTCAACAGTCTGTGGCATTACACCATCATCTGCAGCAACAACAAGGATTGCGATATCAGTAGAGTTTGCACCACGCATACGCATTGCTGTAAATGCCTCATGTCCCGGTGTATCAAGGAATGTGATGTTCTGGTCATTGATTGATACAACAGATGCACCGATGTGCTGTGTGATACCACCTGCCTCACGGTCTGTAACACGTGTCTGTCTGATGGCATCAAGCAGTGATGTCTTACCATGATCTACGTGACCCATTACGCAGACTACAGGTGGACGAGGAACCATCTTGCTCTCATCCTCTTCATCCTCCTTGAGAAGCTCTGCAATCACATCGACCTTCTCCTCTTCCTCACATATGAAATTGAACTCTAAAGCAATCTCCTCAGCAGCTGCAAAATCAACCTCAGAGTTAACTGTTACCATCTCGCCCTTCATGAAAAGCTTCTTTACAATGGCTGAAGGCTGAACCTTCATCTTATCAGCTAAGTCCCTTATTGTAATCTTCTCCGGAAGAGAAATTGTCTTAATCTCGTTCTCATCCTCTTTTGGCTGTGCCTTAGGCTGCTGTGGCTTTTTCTTACCGCCGTGCTTCTCGAGATTGATGTAATTCTCCTGCTTCTTTCCGAGCTTATCCTGCTTCTGGCTCTGATTATGATTATGCTTATTCTTTCTATCGTTGCCTCTGTCGCGGCTCTCCTTTCCTCTTACATCATCAGGAGCTGCAACCGCAACTGTTTCTTTTCTGAAACGGTTTCTGTCATCACCTCTTCCGCCTGTTCTATCGTTATTTCTGTCATTACTGCGGCTTCTGTCGTTGCTTCTGCTTCTGTCATTATTTCTGTCAAAGCTTCTGCCACCCTCTGCAGGACGTTTGGAGTCATTTCTGAAGCCTCTGTTATTGTCTCTATTATTGTCTCTGCTGTTATCTCGGTTATTGTTGTCGCGATTGTTTGTTCTTCTATCGCTGTTTCTGTCCGTATTTCTGCTTCTGTCGGCATTTCTGTCAGTGTTTCTGTTGTTGATTCTGTCGCCATTGTCCTGACGTCTGTCGCTTCTTCTATCACCGTCAGCCTGACGTGCCGGACGCGAATTGGCTGCCTTCATATCTGCATACGGATCCGCTGTACGCTCACTTATAGGGCGCATAGCTCTCTCTCCGACAGGTCTTGGCTTAATAATGCTATGCTGCTCAGGACGTGATGACTGATTATCGCGTCTTCCATTGCCATTTCTGCGCTGCGAACTGCTATTTCCATTATTTCCGCTGCCGTTTCCACCATTTGTTTTCCTACCCTGCTTACTGTACTGGGCATTGAAAACTGCTGTGATGCTTGCCTTTTTCTTTGGTCTGTCAGCTGCCTTAGCCTCATCCTTTTTAGGTTCTTCCTTTTTAGGTTCTTCCTTCTTAGGTGCATCTTTTTTTACTTCTGTTTTTGCGTACTTCTTTCGTACAATTTGCTGTGCCTCATCCTCAAGACCGCTCTGCACATTTTTGACAGCAAACTGTGTGCCGTTTAATGTGTCTATGACGTCCTGCGACTTTATATTTAATTCTTTTGCAAGTTCATGAACTCTCATTTTTGCCATATATCTATTTTCCTCCATTATTCAGTTTTATTCGACTGCAGCTTTTTTATCACTGCATTTGCAAGGTTTTCATCCGTTACTGCAAGGGAAGCGCGAAACTCTTTGCCTATTGCATTCCCTAACCCCACCTTGTCACTATAAAAATAAATCGGAACCTCATAGAAAGCAGTCATATCCGAAAAATGCTTCTTTGTGTTGTCTGATGAATCATCTGCAACTATCACTAAAAATGCCTTTCCTGTCTTTACAGCTTTCTCGGTAGAAAACTCTCCGCTAACCACATTGCCTGACTTTGCTGCTAAGCCCAGCATAGAAAGTACTCTATCTGTCAATTTGGTTCATCTCCTTTTCAAGCTCCTCATATACCTGTTCTGATACACTAACACCAAGGGAACGCTCAAGTGCCTTTGTCTTTTTAGCCTTTTTAAAGCATTCAAGGCTCTTACATATATAAGCTCCCCTGCCGTTTTTCTTGCCGGTGTCATCGAGAATTATGTCGCCCTCCGCAGTCTTTACCACGCGAATAAGTGACTTCTTTTCCTTCATCTCCTGACAGCCTACGCATTTGCGCATTGGAATCTTTTTATTTGCCATTACTGCTCATCACCACTATCTGCCGCATCATTTTCTGTACCTGCTGCTTCGTTCTCGTCAGCCTCTGTATCAAAAGCCTCTGCCTGTACATCTGCCTGTTCTGTATCAGCTAATCTCTCGTTCTCAGCAAGCTCCTCATCCGAATAATCATAATCGTCATCATAATCATCCTCTTCATAGTCATTCTCATAATCCATGAAGTCCCCTGACTCTCTGGCCTGTGTCTCGCTCTTGATATCAATCTTGAAGCCTGTAAGTCTTGCTGCAAGTCTTGCATTCTGTCCTTCCTTACCGATTGCAAGTGAAAGCTGATAATCCGGAACAACAACCTTTGCTGATTTCTCATCTGCATCTGCGATAACAGAGATAACCTTTGCAGGGCTAAGTGCGTTCTGGATAAGTATTGCCGGATTCTCATCCCATGTGATGATATCGATTTTCTCACCGCGAAGCTCATTTACGATAGCATTTACTCTGGCACCATTCATACCTACACATGCTCCTACAGGGTCTACGTTTGGATCATTTGACCATACTGCAATCTTTGTTCTGCTTCCGGCCTCACGTGAAATAGCCTTTATCTCAACTATGCCTTCTTTAACCTCTGTAACCTCTGACTCGAAAAGTCTCTTCACAAGCTCAGGATGTGTTCTTGAAACAAGAATCTTTGGTCCCTTTGATGTGGACTTAACCTCAAGGATATATACCTTGATACGCTCTGTAGGCTTGAATACCTCACCCTTTATCTGCTCACTCTCAGTCAGAAGTGCATCTGCCTTACCTAAGTTGATGCTGACATTCTTTCCGATGTATCTTTGAACAACACCTGTCACAACATCCTTTTCCTTGCTGTTGTACTCGTCAAATATTACCTTTCTCTCCTCCTCGCGGATTTTCTGAAGGATAACATTCTTTGCGTTCTGTGTAGCAATACGTCCGAATTCCTTTGACTTAACCTCAACTCTCACGATATCTCCAAGCTGATAGTTACCGTTTACCTTGTGCGCATCTGCTAAGGAAATCTCCTCAACCGGATCCTCAACCGTATCTACAACCGTCTTCTCCTGGTAGCATGAGAAAGCACATGTCTCAGGATCTATTTCTACCTTTACATTGTCTGATTTACCAAAATGGTTCTTGCAGGCAGTCACAAGAGAGTTCTCTATTGCCTCAAGTAAAGTTTCTTTACTGATGTTTTTCTCCTGCTCTAATATATTTAACGCTTCTAATAACTCATTGCTCATTATTTTTTCCTCCTATTTGTGTTATCGTGCGCTTTAATTAAAAATCCAATGCCTGACGTATAAGCGCAATGTCACTCTTATTGAATGTAGTCTCATTGCCGTCTTCATCGGTTATTGTCACTGTATCCTTATCATAGGCTTTAAGCAGACCATAAAATTCCTTTGATTTGTTGATAGCCCTGTATGTGCGAATCTCTATCTCCTTATTCATATTGCGCACATAGTCCTTTTCCTTCTTGAGAGGTCTTCCAAGCCCCGGCGAGCTGACCTCGAAGGTGTACGAATCAGGAATATAATCCTCTCTGTCGAGAATCTCATTCATCTGCCTTGCAACCACTTCACAGTCATCAACAGTTATGCCACCCTCCTTATCGATATATGCTCTCAGGTAGTTCATACCGCCTTCCTTAACATACTCGACATCAACAAGCTCAAAATTCATGCTGTCAAGAATTGGTTGTATAAAGTTCTCCGTCTTTGCCTCATATACACTTGCCTTTGACATTTTATCACCTCTCTTTTTTATACTTGTAACTATTCATAATTGTTCCAAGTGGTTCTGAATAGCTGCCTGATGTTTATAAACGTGAATTGAGAGAGGACTTTTGCCCTCTCTCAATCTAGTCAACGTTGTTATCATAGGTATAATAGCACTATCAGAAAAAAAAATCAAGTTTTTTTAAAAAAGTACTTGCTTTTTTTGAAACTCCATGATAGTATAATACACGGTTCGTTGGTCAAGCGGTTAAGACGCCGCCCTCTCACGGCGGAAACACGGGTTCGATTCCCGTACGGACTGCTCACTGATATTTATTTAATTAAATACAGCCCAACCCGAAAGCATCGCATTTATGCGATGTTTTTTTATTGTTGTTGACACCGGACGCACCCGCAGCACCGAAATGCATCTTGCATGCGCTAACGCTACGCTGTCAAGATACTGTACGAATTATGCTTTTCAGGCTCACTTTTGCTTGACGAAACCGTCGAAACGCGCCGTCCATGGCGCGGTTCTCCTTGACTTGCCTTCCATGGCAAGTCATTTCTGTGTTTCATGGGCATAATTCTACAGTATCTAAACAGCTTCGCTAGTCGCTTATGCAAGGTGCATTTCGGTGCTGTGGGTACGTCCGGTGTCTATCCACGCTATGATAAATATTTCTGCATTAAAGTAAAATTGCCTTGGAACATTCCGTTTACCGTAGAATGCTCCAAGGCATAAATAATTTAAGTATAAGCCTGAATTAAAAATTAATCATCATATCCGTTAGGATTGTTCTTCTGCCATCTCCATGAGTCGGCACACATCTCCTTGATACCATACTGTGCTTCCCAGCCGAGCTCTCTCTTGGCCTTTGATGGGTCACAGTAGCATGTAGCAATATCGCCAGGTCTTCTAGGCTTTATTGTATAAGGAATCTTAACACCTGTTGCAGCCTCGAAATTCTTTACGATATCAAGCACACTGTAGCCGTGTCCTGTTCCAAGATTGTAGATGCAAAGACCTGCATTCTCCTCAATTTTCTTTAAAGCCTTGACATGTCCAACCGCAAGGTCAACTACATGGATATAATCTCTCACACCTGTTCCGTCAGGAGTATCATAGTCATCTCCGAATACTCCAAGCTCTTTGAGCTTGCCTACTGCCACCTGTGTGATGTAAGGCATGAGGTTGTTTGGAATACCGTTTGGATTCTCACCCATTGTACCACTCTTATGAGCTCCGATTGGATTGAAGTAACGAAGAAGAATAACGTTCCACTCATTATCTGCCTTATAGATGTCAATAAGTATCTGCTCAAGCATAGACTTTGTCCAGCCATATGGGTTTGTACACTGTCCCTTTGGACACTCCTCTGTGATAGGAATCTGTGCAGGATCTCCGTATACTGTAGCTGATGAAGAGAAAATGATGCTCTTGCAGCCATTCTGTCTCATCACATCAACAAGTGTAAGTGTTCCTGCAATATTATTGTTATAGTACTCCCAAGGCTTTGCCACAGACTCTCCTACTGCTTTGAGTCCTGCAAAATGAATACAGCTATCTATCTTTTCTTCCTTAAAAATCTTATTTAAGATGTCTCTGTCAAGGATATCTCCCTTATAGAACTTTACTTCTTTGCCTGTAAGAGCCTTAACTCTGTCAAGTGACTTCTCAGATGAATTTGAAAGATTGTCAAGTACTACAACATCGTAGCCTGCATCAAGAAGCTCCACACATGTGTGGCTTCCGATATATCCGGCTCCACCAGTAACTAAAATTGCCATAATAAATATCTCCTTTTCATTTTTGTTAAATTTATTGTAGCGCATTTGCTCATTTTTGTATAGAATAAAATGTAGAAGAAATATGTAAAAATGTTGTAAAGGTAGGCAATATGAACAATAAATACAAAAATTCCTATATCGTAAAAGAAAAAGAGCTTGTATCTCTGTCCGTATATAACGTAGGCTTCCAGAGCTGTGATAGCCTGTATCAGTGGGGCCCCGGTATCAGAGACCATTATCTGATTCACTATATCATAAGCGGTAAAGGCCGCTACACTGTAAACGGCAGTGTTCACACATTAACTCCCGGTGATGCGTTTCTCGTATATCCAAATACCGAAGTGATTTATCAGGCTGATGCCGAAGATCCTTGGGAATATACCTGGGTAGGCTTTACCGGCAGCGATGCTGCAACCATTTTAAGAGCCACTGATTTCACAAAAGCGCATCCATACATACACAGTGTATCAAACGGAAACGAAATCAAAAGACAGCTCATGCATATATACGACGCCAGAGGCACAGAATTTGAAAATGCACTCGAAATGACCGGGCGACTCTACACCACCCTTGCTCTTTTTGTCAGCGCCGCCACATCAAAGCCACCGCAAAACAGTGCAAACTCATATGTACAAAAGGGCATCGAATACATCTCCGCCAACTATTCATACCCTATCACCGTTGAGGATATTGCATCATATATAGGCTTAAGCCGAAGTCACCTGTTCCGTTCCTTCCAGAGCATCCTAGGTGTATCGCCAAAGGAATATCTGACCGATTTCAGAATCAAACAGGCATGCTATCTGCTTAAACACTCCTCATTGTCCATCACAGCAATTGCAGGCTCTATAGGGTTTGATAACAGCCTTTATTTTTCAAAGACCTTTCATAAAATAAAAGGCCTTTCGCCTAAGGAGTATCGCAGTAAATACAAAAAAGCTCAAGAATAAAAAAGCTGCCGGGCTTCACATGAAGCCCGGCAGCTTTTTTCATATATCTCTTTATGCTAAACTAAGCAAGCTTAGATTTAGCAACCTCTACTAATTTAGCAAATCCTGCTGCATCTGTAACAGCCATATCAGCTAATACCTTACGGTTAAGGTCAACGTTTGCTAACTTTAAGCCGTGCATGAACTGGCTGTATGAAAGTCCGTTGAGACGAGCTGCTGCGTTGATACGAGCAATCCATAACTGACGGAACTGTCTCTTTCTCTCTTTACGTCCAGCGTATGAGCTTGTAAGTGCTCTCATAACTGACTGCTTTGCTACTCTATACTGCTTAGATCTAGCGCCTCTATAACCCTTTGCTAACTTTAATGTTCTGTTATGTCTTTTCTTAGCGCCTAAACCGCCTTTAACTCTTGCCATTTGTTGATTCCTCCTTAACTAATACTACCGATTACATGTATGGTAAAATCTTCTTCATATTCTTAACATTTGTCTCATCTGTCATTGTTGCTTTTCTGAGATTTCTCTTTGTCTTTGTTGTTTTCTTAGTTAAGATATGTCTCTTGTAGGCTTTATTTCTTTTTAACTTTCCTGTTCCTGTAACTTTGAAACGTTTTGCAGCTGCTCTGCTTGTTTTCATTTTTGGCATTGTGTGTTCCTCCTTAAATTGTTATCTCTTTTCTGCCAGCACCATACCGATGCTTCTTCCTTCAACCTTTGGTGCTTTCTCCACTACCGCTACATCTGAAAGATTCTCCGCTATATCATCAAGGATATGTTTACTTGCATTCATATGAGCCATCTCACGTCCTCTGAATCTGAGTGTGATCTTTACCTTATTTCCTTTTGCAAGAAATTTCTTTGCAGCATTCATCTTGGTATTCAAGTCGTTAGCCTCAATGTTAGGTGAGAGACGAATCTCTTTCAATTCAACGGTCTTCTGCTTTTTCTTTGCATCCTTTTCCTTACGGGCCTGCTCATAACGATACTTACCATAATCAATCACCTTACATACAGGTGGCTTTGCATTTGGTGCTATCTTTACTAAATCAAGTCCTGCCTCGTCTGCAATCTTTTGAGCTTCTCTTGAAGAAACAATTCCTAACTGCTCTCCATCCGCTCCAATCAGTCGAACTTCTCTGTCTCTGATCTGTTCATTAATCATTAATTCGCTAATGGTCTTGTACCTCCATAAAAAATAGTGGATAGGCAGACTATCCACTATACAATCTTCAACACAAATGTTTGAAAATATTAACGCTAAGTCGCGCCATTGCGCTTAGGTGAGAGTGGATACTCTACTTTGTTTTCATACAACTATTAGAATATAGCACAGACAATTTCTGTTGTCAACACTTTTATCTAAATTTCTATAATCTAATATGTACCAAGAATCTTAAGGGCAATTGCCTCTTCCCTTATGCCTCTTAACGCATTCTGCACCGCTGTATCCGTAAAACGTCCTTCAAAATCAACAAAGAACCTGTACTCCCATGCCTTATCAGATATCGGACGAGACTGGATATTTAACATATTGATTCCATTGTATATAAAGTGTGCCAGCATATGATACAGTGCACCACTCTTGTGAGGTGTCTCAAAGCATATGCTTATCCTGTCCGCATCTCTGCGGCATACCCTTTTAGCCGACACAATTATAAACCTTGTTGCATTGTTTTTATTGTTCTGTATGCGGCTCTCAAGCACCTGAAGCCCGTATATATCAGCCGAGATATGGCTAGCTATGCCAGCCTGTGTGATATCTCCATCATCCTTTACCTTCTTTGCAGAAAAAGCTGTATTCCTGACAGCCACCTGGTTAATATCCTTATGCTCATCAAAAAAATCTGAGCACTGCATAAGTGCCTGCGGATGTGAGTACACAGTCCTGATATCAGAAATCTTTGCACCCGGAAGTCCCATCAGACTGTGGTCGATGCGTATAATCTGCTCCCCAACTATATAATTGTCGTATTCAACAAGCAGATCATAGTTTTCCGATACAATACCGGCTGAAGAATTCTCTATCGGAAGCACTGCATAATCAGCCTTTCCGCATTTGATATCCTCCATGGCATCCTTCCAGGAATCCACGTTGTAGCCATTACAGTTCTCGCCAAAGTATGTCTTCATGGCAAGCTGTGAGTATGCACCCTCAACTCCCTGAAACACAATCCTTGCATTGGAAAAATCCAGGCTGTCTACCTCAGTAAAGTTTTCCTTCTCCACTATGCCATGCTCAGTCATAAGCTGATACTGCTTCTTTCTACTGGTCGACATAATCTGTTCAAAAAGCTCAACTATACCGTGCTTCAAAAACTCATCATCTGCAAGAGACGATAATTTCTCAAGCTTTTCATCCTCTCTCGTCTTGTCAAAGACCTTTTTGCCGGTGGTTATCTTATACTCGGCAACGTGCTTTGAGATATCCATTCTTTCCTTATATAATCTAACTATTTCACTGTCTATCTCATCGATAGACTCTCTCAATTTCATTAAATCTTCCATTATTGTCTCCTAAAAAAGATATAAAATATTATTACAAAATTTATAGAAAGGCAAGTAATCCTTGAAAGATTTATCATATATAGATATAATTTAGTTAATATCTAAGCATAAATATCAAATACCCTAGGGAGAATTACATGAAAAAATATCTAAAAATAATTATTCCACTAATTTTAATATGCATCACAGGCCTTGTTATATACCATTTTGTATCAAAGGTAAAGCTTAATTCCTCCTATGTAAATGGTAATACTGCAGGTAATCTGTACAATGCCGGGCTCTTCTGTGAAAGTGACGGTGAAGTATTTTTCTCAAATACAAACGACAACGGCAGGCTGTATGCCATGAACTTAGACGGCAGCAATATACACAAACTGAGCAATGACACCGCCATGTACATAAACGCAGATAAAAACTATGTCTATTACGTGAGAAACAACAATCAGAAAATCACAAGCCAGACCTTCTTTTCATATGACAGGAACAGTCTCTGCCGTATAAAAAGAAATGGCCATGGCTCCACCGTACTGGATCCTGACCCATGCATCTATGCATCCCTGATAGGCAACTACATATATTATCTGCACTATGACACACAAACAGCTACCTCTCTATACCGCATCAGAATAGATGGAGAAGAAAAAAAGAAAATAAAAAGTCACTATCTGTTCACCTGCAACACATCAGACCGGTATTTTTATTATAATAATCCAAAAAACGGACAGCTATACAGATATGACACTGCTTCACAGAGTGAAGCCTTATTCTACGACTGCAACTGCTACAAGCCGGTTGTGCTGGATGACACAAATGTATACTACATGGATGTAAATCGTGACAATGCAATTGTCCATGTCAATATCAACAATCCAAATCCTGTAGTTTTAACGGAGGCCAATATTGAGCATTACAATGTATATGGCAGTCTGATATTCTATCAGCGCGGTGGTGATAATCCTGCACTGTGTGTTGTAAAAAATGACGGCACCGGCTTTAAAGAGCTTGCTAAGGGTGAGTTTTGCAACATAAACGTAACATCACAGTATGTGTATTTCACAGATTTTGTCTCGAACAAAGAGTACTGTACATCCACACAGAATCCGGATACAATAAAGGCTTTACAGCCATAACAGATAATTTCATTAAAAAGAACACGCATGATTAATCAACTCATGCGTGTTTTTTATTAATTCATATAAAATTCAAATCTTGATCTGTATATATCACTGCACTTTCCGGTATTCTGGTCTATCGCAATAACAGAAAGCACATTATTTCCCTCAGGAACAGGTATTGGAGCTGTATACTCTGTTGATGCAGCACTCGGATCTGACGAATCCCAGGTATAGTATACCTTGCAATTTTCAGGTACTGTGATTGTAATTTCTGTCTGTGCACCAAATGTACCTCCGTCAGGGTCTATCTCCGGTGCATCCGGTGCCTCAAACTCGATTTCATACTTGGCAGATGCCACCTCGCTTTTGATTCCTCTGTCATCAACCGCAACAGCTGTTATCTCATATGTGCCTTCCTTGTCCAGGGTGATCGGGCTATAATATCTTTCTCCTCTGGTCAAAGGATCATCCGAATCATATGAATAGTATATTTTGGTATCGCTGTCTGCATCTATAGAAAGCTCAATAGTCTCTCCATACTTGCCACTGCTCTTGCTAAACTGCGGTTTAGATACAGTATAATCTGCAAAAAGCTTTAAAACAGATGTATCCTTAGTACTATCACGTAGCGCAGCAATTGCATCATAATCCTTTTTTGATTCATAAATCGAGATAAGCTGCTTATAAGCCTCTTTGCTCTTTGGATCAATATTGATAATTTCCTGATACAGCACAAGAGCGGCATCATAATCCTTCTTCGACATATATATATCAGCCAAAGCAAATCTGACATCTGTATTATCCGAATCAATCGACAAAGCCTTCTCATAATAAGAAACCGCGGAATTTATATTTCCCGCCGAATAAGCCGCCTTTGCCTGCTTCACCTGATAATCAAATGAATTGTCATGTGATCTGCTTACATTACGTGTAATAGCTGCAATAAGTATTACAATTGCTACAGCGCACACTACAGCTGATATAATAATTATCTTCTTCTGCTGCGCTCTCTTTGCCCTCTGTCCGTCAGACTGTGGCTTCTCACACGGTTGTTTCGTCTGAGACTGCTGCTCACCTGTCTGAGACTGTCTCACTTGCTGCTTTACAGACTGTGACATTCTGTCCGGTTTTTGTCCGTTCCGCTGACCGGCACTATGAAGCTGTTCCCTCACCGGCTCATCAAACCTGATTGTCCTATCAGACACAGACTTTACAGTCTTTTGTCCATCAGTTCGCCTGTCATTATTTCCAACCAGATTATCAAGATAATCATCAAATTCGTTGTAATCAGGCACTATCTGAACCGGATGCCCACAGACATCACAGTACAGACTGCCCGCCTTCAATTCATTACCACAATTGGCACATCTCATACATCTAATCCTCTTACTTATTGTCTAATTGTCTAATTATCTCTTCATAGCCTCAACACAATTGCTCATGAGCATCGCAATTGTCATAGGACCTACACCGCCCGGTACAGGTGTGATATGTGACGCTTTAGACACAACAGAATCAAAATCCACATCACCACACAGCTTATTTTCAGCATTTCTGTGGATTCCAACATCAATGACAACCGCACCATCCTTCACATATGAAGCATCTATAAACTTAGGCTTTCCTATTGCCACTATAAGTATATCAGCATTTTTACATACATCTTTTAAATCCTTTGTGTGGGAATGACATACCGTAACAGTTGCATTCTCCCTAAGCATGAGAAGTGACATAGGCTTGCCGACTATATTGCTTCTGCCAACCACAACACAGCTTTTACCATCAATATCTATATTGCTTCTCTTTAAAAGCTGAATGATACCGGCCGGAGTACACGGCAAAAAACCAGGCTTTCCTATAACCATCGCTCCAACACTCTGTGGACTGAAGCCATCAACATCCTTCTTCGGATCAATAGCATCAATAACCTTGTCCTCATCGATATGCTTTGGCAGCGGAAGCTGACAGAGAATACCATTTACAGAAACATCAGCATTGAGCTTTTCGATAAGCTCTAATATTTCCTCCTGTGTAGTCTCCTCTGCAAGTTCATATGAAAGCGATTTGATTCCGACATACTCACATGCCTTTTTCTTGTTGCGCACATACACTGATGATGCAGGATCATTTCCAACCTGAATCACCGCAAGGCAGCCCTCAACGCCTTTTTTCTTAAGCTCTGCCACTTCTTCCTTAAGCTCATCCTTAATCTGCGTTGAAATTAATTTTCCGTCTATTAGATTAGCCATATTTCCTCCTAGAATAATCCTGTGATCACACCATTGTCATCCACATCAATGCCGTATGCAGCCGGCTTCTTTGAAAGTCCCGGCATAGTCATAATAGAACCGTTTACTGCTACAACAAAGCCTGCACCTGCTGACGCATAAACCTCACGTACGTTGATTTTAAAGCCGCTCGGTCTGCCAAGCTTCTTAGCATCATCAGAAAGCGAATACTGTGTCTTTGCCATACATACAGGGAAATCTCCCATTCCAAGGTCTGTAATCCTCTTAAGCTCTCTCTCTGCTGCCGGAGAATATGTAACACCATCTGCTCCATATATTTCTTTTGCAACAGTTTCAATCTTTTCCTTAAGTGACAGGCTGTCATCATAGAGCACTTTGAAATTGCTTTCCTTGTGCTCGATTGTTTCAAGTACCTTGTTGGCAAGGTCAATTCCGCCTTCGCCACCCTTCTCCCATACCTCTGAGAGTGCAAATTCACAGCCTCTTTCTTTACAGAACTGCTCTACAAAATCAGTCTCAGCCTTTGTATCTGTGACAAATGAATTTAATGTAACAACTACAGGTACTCCAAACTTGTGGAGATTCTCAATATGCTTCTCAAGGTTTACGATTCCGGCCTTAAGTGCATCAAGATTCTCTGCTGAAAGCTCATCCTTTGGCACACCGCCATTATATTTTAATGCTCTGATTGTTGCAACAAGTACAACTGCATCCGGCTTAAGCCCTGCCATACGGCACTTAATATCAAAGAACTTCTCTGCGCCAAGGTCTGCGCCAAAGCCTGCCTCAGTAATAACATAGTCTGCAAGCTTTAATGCTGTCTTTGTGGCACGGACACTGTTACATCCGTGTGCTATATTGGCAAAAGGTCCACCGTGAACTATTGCCGGTGTATGCTCAAGTGTCTGGATAAGGTTCGGCTTTAAGGCATCCTTTAAGAGAGCTGCCATAGAGCCTGTAGCCTGAAGATCATCGGCTGTGACAGGCTTTCCGTCAAAGGTGTATGCCACGATAATTCTGCCAAGGCGCTTCTTTAAATCTGCCATATCATCAGCCAGGCAGAGTATAGCCATAATCTCAGATGCTACAGTGATGACAAAATGATCTTCTCTGACCATTCCGTCCATCTTGCTTCCAAGACCAACAACGATATTTCTCAGGACACGGTCATTCATATCCATACATCTCTTCCATACAATCTGGCGTGGGTCGATACCAAGCTCGTTTCCCTGCTGGATATGGTTGTCAAGAAGTGCTGCAAGCAGATTGTTCGCAGATGTAATTGCATGAAAATCTCCTGTAAAATGAAGATTTAAATCCTCCATTGGGACAACCTGTGCATATCCGCCACCGGCTGCTCCTCCCTTGATACCAAAGCAAGGTCCAAGTGACGGCTCACGAAGTGCGATAAGTGCTTTCTTTCCCAGTCGTCCAAATGCCTCTCCAAGACCGACGCTTGTGGTTGTCTTTCCCTCTCCTGCTGGAGTCGGGTTTATAGCTGTAACAAGTATGAGCTTTCCGTCAGGATTTTTCTTTGTGCGATTGATGAGCTCATCTGAAATCTTTGCCTTATACTTTCCATAAAGCTCTAAGTCATCCTCTTCAATCCCTATAGATGCTGCTACATCCTTGATTGGAAGCATTGTAGCTTCCTGTGCGATCTGAATATCTGTTTTCATTTTTCTTTGCTCCTTTGTGTTAATTATTCTCTAATATAGTATCTAATTCCTCTTTAGTCACCAGAACCTTGCGGGGCTTTGTCCCCTCCTCAGGTCCCACTACACCGGCCTCTTCGAGCTGATCCATGATGCGGGCCGCCCTATTAAAGCCAATTTTAAGGTATCTTTGAAGCATTCCGATTGAAGCACGTTCCTTATCTGTGATAATTGACGCAGCCTCTGCAAAGTAAGAGTCCCTGCCATCATCCGTGTTTTCCACATCTGAAATGGTAACGGTTGTATTTGTCGTATCATTCGACAGGCTCTCCATCTTTTGTGCTACATCATTACTGTACTGTGCATTCTCATTATTTTCAATAATAAATTTCACAATATCGGAAACTTCTTTATCTGAAACGAATGCACCCTGTACTCGAAGGGGCTTCGGAACACCCTGTGGGTCAAATAACATATCTCCCTTTCCAAGGAGCTTTTCCGCACCATTCATATCAAGTATGGTACGACTGTCAACACCGCTTGTAACCGCAAATGCGATACGGCTTGGCATATTCGCCTTGATGAGACCCGTAATAACATTAACAGAAGGCCTCTGTGTAGCTATAATCAGATGTATACCGGCTGCTCTCGCAAGCTGTGCCAGCCTGCATATTGCCTCCTCTACATCCTTTGATGCAACCATCATAAGATCTGCAAGCTCGTCCACTATAATGACAATCTGTGGCATCTTTGGCGGTTTTTCTGTATCCTTGCCATCCATTGCATCAATCATGGCATTGTAACCGTTTATTTCCCTGACACCGCTGTTTGCAAACTTCTCGTATCTGTCTGTCATCTCTGAAACTGCCCAGTTTAATGCTCCTGCAGCTTTTTTAGGATCTGTAACAACCGGAATCATCAGATGAGGTATGCCATTGTATACACTAAGCTCAACCACCTTCGGGTCAATCATAATCAGCTTTACCTCATCCGGCTTTGCCTTGTATAGTATACTCATGATAATTGTATTGATACAAACTGACTTACCTGAGCCGGTAGCACCTGCAATTAAAAGATGTGGCATTTTTGCGATATCCGTAACCTTAACCTTGCCTGCAATATCTTTTCCCACTGCAAAGGTAATTTTTGATTTGGCATTTTTAAATTCTTCAGACTCCACAAGCTCCCTGAAGGAAACAGCAACACTCTGGCTGTTTGGCACTTCGATGCCCACAGCGGCTTTTCCCGGAATAGGAGCCTCGATTCGTATATCCGCGGCTGCCAGATTAAGCTTTATATCATCTGCCAGATTCACAATCTTTGATACCTTCACTCCAAGCTCCGGTGTGATTTCAAACCTTGTGACAGCAGGACCGCAGCTTATATTATTCACCTTCGCATTCACCCCAAACACATTAAGAGTCTGTTCAAGTTTTGCCGCCGTTTCACGCAGATGAGCCTGCGAATCACCGGTTTTACCCCTGTCAGGAGCCTTAAGCAGATCAACAGCCGGAAATACATACGGCTTCTGCTGGATTGCATTTTCTGCGTCATTTATCGCTATCTGCTCGCTGACTTTTTCAACCTCTTCGGCGAGCTCATCCTTGTCTGATTTGACCTTTTTCTTCCCCGGCTCTGCTGCAGGTGGTTTTGTCATTACCGCATCTGCAGCAGAAGCTGATAATTTTGATTGCAGCTCATTATCTTTTTGTATGCCAAAATCATCAGATATATCAGGCTCCACGCAGCCCGATATAGGTATCTGCGACACATGGCTTGCAGCTGCTGCACCCGAGCCGTCCGGTTTCATGCCATTAATCTGCTGCAGGGTCTTTCTGCCAAGTTCATCTGCACTATCACTGTCGGCTGTGCCACCCAAAACCGAAACAGGCTCCGATGCCACACCAAAATCCGGTGTCTGCACTATTTCCCCTGCATCCCCTGATGTAAGGCTTGTTGTCTTTTTCTCCTTTATGGCCGGTGAACTTGGGTAACTCTCTATAGTTATCTCACCAAGCGCATCTGTAGCAGCTGCACCTTGTCCAAATATTCCCACATGCGCTGTATCACCACCTGCCATGCCTGAATCCAGTGCGTTTTCACTGCCATCAATTTTTGTATCAAGTGACACGCCTGTTATCTTATTGTCCATCCTTCGGCCGGCACGCTTACTCCTTCTGCCACCTTTTGCAGCCTCCTTTATGTCACTGTCTGTATCATCTGAAGCTAAACCCTCTCTTGTCTGACGCTCTCTTGACTTATACTGCCGATACTCCTGATATCTCTCATTATTCTCACGCGCTGACTCGTATACCTTTCGGCCGCCGTTTCTCATACCCTTCATGAATGATTTACCGGTAATGAGCACAAGACAGATAATCATTACAACTATTGTCACCACGTATGCACCTATAATTCCTACCGCCGGGACTAAAATGCAGCCTATAAGAGCACCTATAAAGCCACCACCTGAATGCCTTTCAACACTGTCAATGTATGACTGCACCGGCGAAACCGCGAATTCACCATACACTGCCAGGTACATAAACACACATATAAACCATATGAGAACTATGGTCATAACAAGCTTCATGATAGCATATGAATTGCCCTTATTGGACACAGCAAAAAAGCTGCCCACCAGAAGCACAAGCGGAAAAATATATGCCACCATTCCAAATACACCAAAAAGGAAACCGCTTACTGCGTTTCCCAAATGACCGCCTATTCCAAAATTGCTTATAAATAAAAGGATTGAAACAGCTACTACTATCCAGAGAAATATTTCCTTTTTAAAGGCCTGCTGCCTCTCTATCTGAGCCATTCTCTCCTTTTTCGTCTGTCTTTTTGCTGAGGATTTCTTCCTCGTTGCCATGTAACTAACCTCCGTATTTTGATTTACAGAGTATATAATAACATATTTCTTCTGTTCTGTGTAAATTTTCTAAAGTAATTTTTCGATTTTGTGATTAAATGGTCAAAAGGTATCATGCACCTAATATATAAAAATACCCCGCCATGAATGGCGGGGCAAAATGTTATGCAAAAACCACAATTTCACCAAAATATTTTATTCACCAATAAGGTAATTGTATAATCCCTCATATTTGAACTTGGAAGCATTCCAAGAGAAATCATTGGCCATGCCCCTGTCCACAATCTGGTTCCACTCACGCTTCTTATCAAAGAAGATGTGCTTAGAATAATTGATGACTGCAAGCATCTCATCGGCGTTGTAGTTTGAGAATGAGAAGCCATCTCCTGAATTTTCATACTCATTGTAAGGCTGAACCGTATCCTTGAGACCTCCTGTCTCACGAACAATCGGAACTGTACCATAGCGGAATGAAATAAGCTGTGTCAGACCACAAGGCTCAAATCTGGATGGCATCAGAAATGCATCAGCAGCCGCATAGAGCTTGTGAGCCAGATCATCGGAGTAACAGATATTTGCTGAAACCCTGTCAGGGTATTTCCATGCATAGTGTCTGAACATATTCTCGTACTGAGGATCTCCTGTACCGATAACAACAAGCTGTGTGAAATCGTCCACGATACCTTCAATCACATGATTGATAAGGTCAAGACCTTTCTGGTCTGTAAGTCTTGAAATAAGACCTATCATATACTTCTTCTTGTCAACCGCAAGGCCAAGATCCTGCTGAAGCTTTGTCTTGTTGTTGAACTTCTTCTTTCTGAAATCGGAAGCATTGTAATTGCAATAGATTCTGCCATCAGTCTGTGGGTCATAAGCATTGTAATCAATACCGTTTACGATACCCTGCATGTCAAAATGTCTGGCACTTAAGAGCCCGTTTAATCCCTCACCATAGTACTCTGTCTGAATCTCGTTTGCATATGTATCACTGACAGTTGTGATATAGTCAGCATATACAAGACCACCCTTAAGCATATTTGCGTCCTTCTTGAACTCAAGCTTGTCCGGTGTGAACAGATTGTCTGTAAGACCTGAAACACCCTGTACCCACTCCCTGTCCCAGATACCCTGGAACTTAAGATTGTGGATAGTGATAATTGTCTTGATACCCCAGAAGAATGGATTTGCGGCAAACTCATTCTTTAAGTATACAGGCAGAAGACCTGTCTGCCAGTCATGACAGTGTATAATATCCGGCTTAAAATCAATAAGCGGGAGCATTGAGAGTACAGCCTTGTCAAAGAATGTATACTTCTCAATCTCAAACTTAGTGTCAGAAGTATATGGAGAAAATCCTGTAAAGAACTCCTGATTGTCAATAAAGTAATATGTAACGCCGTCCTGCTCATATTTGAGCACTCCGACATACTTGTCCTGCACGTATGGACCTGAGCTCATGTAAAAATGGGTAACATACTCAAAATTATTGCGATACTGCTCCGGTATACAGCTATAATCAGGTATTACAACCCTTACATCCCAATAGTTCTTGTCAAACTCTTTAGGAAGTGCACCGCACACATCTGCAAGACCTCCTGTTTTTATAAATGGTACACACTCTGAAGCTACAAATAGAATCTTTTTCATATTCTCCTCCCGCTAAAACCCGTGATATATAATATTTAGTTTACTCTTCCCAATTGTGGTATACTTCCTGAACGTCATCATCATCGTCAAGAAGGTCTAAGATACGGCCGATATTTGTAATGTCAGCTTCATCTGTCAGTGTGACATATGTCTGTGGAATCATTGTGACCTCTGCTGAAGCCATTGTGATGCCTGCCTCCTCAAGAGCAGTCCTGACTGCATCAAAATCAGCAGGTGCAGTTGTAATTTCGTAGCTGTCCTCCTCATCGGCAAAATCCTCAGCACCTGCATCGAGTGCCTGCATCATAAGGTCATCTGCATCCATATCGCACTCTTCCTTGTCGATGATGATCTGACCCTTCTCGTCAAACATGTATGATACACAGCCCTGTGTACCGATGCTTCCCTGGCCCTTTGTAAAGGCATTGCGGACATTGGCCGCTGTACGGTTCTTATTGTCTGTAAGACACTTTACGATAATAGCTGTGCCTGATGGTCCATAGCCCTCATATGTAGCTGTCTCATAGTTTACACTATTGCCGTCTCCTGCTGCCTTCTTGATACCTCTTTCGATTGTATCGTTTGGCATATTGTTGGCCTTTGCCTTGGCAACTACCTGTGCAAGCTTAAAGTTATTGGCAGGATCCGGTCCTCCCTCTTTAACTGCAACTGCGAGCTCTCTACCGATCATTGTAAAGATTTTGCCCTTTGCAGCATCATTTTTCTCTTTCTTATGCTTGATATTCGCAAATTTAGAATGTCCTGACATAATTTGTATCCTCTTTTCTACTTTTAAAAATAATCCATACCTTATAATATCATTTTTTCTCTTCCGGCGCAAGTTTCTTAATCATTACCTGCTTAATCACCTTATCCTCGACGCTCATAACAGAAAATCTGTAGCCATATGCGCTAATCACAGTCTTATCCCCCTCCTCCGGAATCTTATCCGAAAGCGATATGATAAAACCGTTAAGCGTCTCGTAGGCATCATCATCAACAGGCAGTGACAGTGCCTCCTTCACATCGGAAAACTCAGTCATGCCGTCCATTATAAATGTCTCGTCATCATTCTTTCTGATGTAGTTTTCTTCCTCATCGTGCTCATCCTCTATGTTTCCGACAAGCTCCTCGAGTATATCCTCCATCGCGATAAGTCCCGATATCTGTCCGTACTCATCCACAACCATCGCAAGATGACTCTTTTTAGACTGCATCTTTTTAAACAGATCATTGATGTTTACCGTCTCGGGTATGAAGTCCACCGGCCGGATAAGCCCGTCTATGTCCTTGATACTGCTGCGGTAAACCTCATTTTTTTCAAAAAATGTAAAAGCATCCTTGATATGTAAGACTCCGATGATACTGTCAACATCATTCTCATAGACCGGAAATCGAGATTTGCCGGTATCTATGATAAATTCGATTGCATCAATAAAGGACATACTGCCGTCGAGGCTTACGATATTTTTGCGGTGAGTCATGATATCTTTTACTTCCTTATCATCAAACTCAAACACATTGTGTATCAGCTCTGCCTCAGATGCAAGGATTGTACCCTGCTCATGTCCCTCCCTGACCATGGAAATAATTTCTTCCTCTGTGACATCATCATTTCCAAGTATTCCATCGAGAGTCTTTTTGTTGTTTTTCATTCCATAAAGCAATACTCCAATACACAAAAGAAGTATCACTACAAGTATTGATAAAATTATAATTGCATATAACATAATGTTTTATTATCCTATGTAATAAGTTCTAAGCTGATTTCAAGCGCCCTGTCTATTTTAAGCAGTGTGTCCTCATCAAGATGGCACACCTTATCCTTAAGCCTTTTTTTGTCGATTGTGCGAAGCTGTTCTAAAAGCACAACCGAATCCTTTGCAAGCGCATACTCCTTGCAGGCAAGCTCCACATGGGTGGGCAGCTTTGCTTTATGCATCTGCGAGGTTATGGCTGCGCAGATTACCGTCGGGCTGTGTCTGTTTCCGACATCATTTTGTATTATAAGGACAGGTCTTATCCCGCCCTGCTCTGAGCCTACAACAGGCCTTAAATCAGCGTAATAAATATCTCCTCTTTGAATAATCATACACGAATACACTCCATATTATGGTATACAAAAAGTATCTCCAGATTTTTCGAGTGTATTCTTAAAAGTTACACTTTTTTAGTTTTTGTGGTAGATTCTTGGAACACGCGGTGTGATAAGACATGCAAACTCATAGTTGAATCTGCCTGACAGCTCACCTAACTGCTCCATTGTGATTGTCTCATCCCCGTCTTTACCGAGCAGAGTAACTGCATCGCCTATTTTCACGTCAGGTATGTCTGTCACATCAACCATAAACTGATCCATGCAGACTCTGCCGCATATAGGTGCTTTTTTTCCTTTTATGAGAACCCAGCCCTTGTTTGAAAGTCCTCTTGAATATCCATCACCATATCCCACCGGGACAGTTGCTATCCTCATAGGATGCTCTACCGTAAATGTGCCGCCGTAGCTTATATGCCTGCCCGGCTCAAGCTCCTTTACATAAGCAACCCTGCTGTGCAGCGACATAACAGGCTTTAGAGAGATTTTACTCTTGTCTACCTCCTCTGACGGCCACAGACCATAGAGTGTGATGCCTGCTCTTACCATATCCATATTGCACTCAGGGATTTCTACTATTCCTGCACTGTTTGAGCAGTGCTTAATCGGGATCTCGACTCCTCTTGCCTCAACAAGAGCTATCATTCTCTTAAAAAGATCAAACTGCTCAAAGGCAGGCTCCTTTGACAGCTCATCTGCCCTTGCAAAGTGAGTGAATATTCCCTCTATCATAATATTCGGCAGCTTAGCAATCTGTGCAATAATATCTGCACTTTCCTCTGTCACCTGAAAGCCTATACGGCACATGCCGGTATCTATCTTGATATGTATCTTACAGGTTTTATTCTTAGCGACAGCGATACGCGATAGCTCCTTAGCTGTCTCATATGTACATACCGCCGGGCGCACATCGTTGTCCACTATCTCCTCAAACTGCTCCGGGAAGCTGAGTCCTAAAATAAGTATCGGCTTTTTTCTGCCTGCTGCGATAAGCTGCATTGCCTCGTTGCTTGTAGCAACGGCATAGCCCCACAGATACGGAAGCGGTTCCAGTACCTCTGAAACAGCCTCAGCGCCATGACCGTAACCATCAGCCTTTACGACTGCTGCCATCATTGTCCCCGGCTGTAGCTTATTGTGCATCGACTCCATATTATATAAAATTGCATCCAGATCTATATCTGCTCTGATTCTGTTAATTGCCATTTTTTTCCACCTTAATCCAAACTTTATCTAATCCATCAATAATATCACTTGCTATCATACCATAAGAGCCGGTATTGTCAAATACCATATCACCGGCAAGTCCATGAATAAATGCACCGTATGCCGCGGCCTTTTTCGTGTCACGCCACTGTACCAGAAGACCTCCCACGATACCGCTTAGCACATCTCCGCTTCCGGCTGTTGCCATACCGCAGTTACCGGACAGATTGATAAACTTTTCGCCATCAGCCGCTGCGATAATCGTACGAAAATCCTTAAGCACACAAGTCACATTGTACAAGCTTGCAAACTCTCCTGCCACACCGATGATATCTTCCTGTATATTAGCAATGCTCTTTTTCATAAGTCTGGACATCTCGCCCAGGTGCGGAGTCACGATGACAGGCATTTTATGCTCATTAAGTAAAGTCATGTTGTCTGATATGATATTAAGCGCATCCGCATCAATCACAAGAGGTATCTCTGCTGTTTTTAATACTGTTTCAACTAACATTTTGGCATTATCAGACTTTGAAAGACCGGGACCTATCACCACTGCATCTGCCCACTCAAGCTCTGACTCAAGTGCTTTAGCTGACGCGATATCAGTACAAAGCAGTGCTTCCGGCAAAGCACATTGGATTATTGAGCGGTTGCACTCCGGCGTTATAATTTTCACAAGCCCTGCTCCGCTTTTGTATGCAGCCTTTGCCGAAAGCACCGCGGCACCGGCCATATTGCGGCTTCCTGCCATAACTAACAGTTTTCCGAAAGTTCCCTTGTTGGAGTGTGCCGGTCTGTCATCAAGCTTCTTTAAATCAGACTCATCAAGAGCCCTTACTGATGGCGGATTACCACAAAAGCTGTGGTCATCTATGCCTATAGGCACCACCTTAACCAGACCGCAATAATCACAGCCCGGCCACAGGAGAAGGCCTGTTTTCTTATAAGAAAAAGTATATGTGAAATCTGCTTTAAAAGTGCATCCCATCACATGTCCTTTATCAGAATCCACTCCCGACGGCACGTCGACCGCCACCCTGTAAGCATTTGCCTTGTTAACGGCTGAAATCACATCTGCTAAAGAGCCTTCTATGGCTCGCTTAAGCCCTGTGCCAAACAGTGCATCTATTATTACATCACTTTTACACACACACTCAAGATCAGAGACCACCTTAAAGCCATACCTTGCGTATATATTTTTCTGCAGCTCAAAGAGCTCGCTTCCTGCCTCATCTGTGCCAAAAGCATAGTACACCATGCATCTGTATCCGGCCTGATTTAAAAGTCTTGCTATCGCGATACCGTCTCCTGCATTATTGCCTCTGCCGCATATCACGGCAAACTCCTTTGATTTATCAAAACATGCAACAAGCTCCCGGACAACACCGGCCGCAGCCTGCTCCATCAGCACCACCGAAGGAACCAAAAAGACCTGTGATGTTGTATCGTCCAGAAGCTTCATTTCATTACCTGTAACAATATATTCCAATATCAATTCCCCTTATTCTCATTGTTTGCATTATCAGTATTTGCATTATTGGCATTGAAAACCATAGGATCGTCATATTCAATATCAAAAAGATCTAAAACCTCAGCGCCAAAAATATCATGAAGATACGAATAAATCTCCCTGTTGTTAATATCTCTGTTCTGTTTTCTGATTACATTTTTCTTAAGTTCAACCCTTATATTTGCAATCCAGTCGTCAATTTCTTTTGATTCCAGTTTATTTTTCTCGATTTTTTCACTGAAGTAATCCATCGACAAAAGCATCAGCCTGTCATTTACAGCTTTTATATTCTTCTGGATTTCAATAAGCTCTCCCTCAATGTTGTCAGCTTTCTCATTTATCTCATCTATAAGCTGCTTATCCTTGTCACGCTTTTCATCGCCGTCATCTCCCATGTTGGCAACAATATTAGACATAATTTTCGACTTAAGCTTTTTTAAATTCTTAAGCTCATTGTTGTACTTTCCCTGCAGCTTTAACAGCTCATCCAGTTCTTTTTCGGTGGCTGATATTTCGTCAGTCTTACCATGAATGGCAAAAAGTCTGTGCCACTTCTGGTCTAAAACCAGTAAAGGCACCTTTTTCCCTTTTAATGCAGCCTCAAAATCTTTTTTATCATTCATAAGACTCACCCTCTATTTATTTTTAGAGTTTTTAACAATATTATAGCTGAGCTGCATAAGGCTGTCAGACAGATGAACACTCTCCACAACCACATCTTTATTTGGAATTTCAAGATCCACATGTGCAAAATTCCATATAGCCCTTATTCCTAAATCCACAAGCTTTGACGCAATAGAGTCAGCCTTTGACTTTGGCATGGTGAGCGCCGCAATATCCACCCTGTGTGTTCTGCAATACTCATCCAGCTCACTTAGCATAAGGATTGGAATACCTCGCACACTCTTTCCTGAAAGCTCAGGATTTACGTCAAAAAGCGCTGTTATGACAAAGCCAAGCTTTTCAAACTTTACATAATTGGCGAGTGCCTGGCCCAGATTGCCTGCACCGATGATAATTATTCTATGCTCTGTGTTAAGTCCCATTATCTTTCCGATTTCCTCGTAAAGAAACTGAACATTGTATCCGTATCCCTGCTGTCCAAAGCCACCGAAATTATTGAGATCCTGTCTGATTTGTGAAGCTGTCACTTTCATTCTGTGACTCAGATCGTTTGATGAAATACGCTCCACTCCCTCATCCAAAAGCTCTCCGAGATATCTATAGTATCGTGGCAGCCTTCTGATAACCGCCTGTGATATTTCTTTACTCAAGTCTTATTCCTCCAATCATCAGGATATCATTTCTCTTTTAAAGACAAAAACCCAAGATTAATTATAATTTTTTGAAGGTCATCTGTCAATGTGTTAAGAATTTAACATTCAAAAAATTCATAATTATCCCCGGGTTATATCTTATTCTAAGGCTAAAAACCAAATTTCAGATTAAATTGTCTTCTCAAGCTCCTCTCTGATTGCCTTGATGAAGCCCTCGCTGTTTAAAACAGTAGGATTTTCAATTGTTGTGATGAGTGCGAGATCCTTTGTCATCTTTCCGCTCTCAATAGTCTTTATGCAAGCTGCCTCAAGCTTGTCTGCAAACTCAGAAAGTGCCGGAATCTTGTCAAGCTCTCCTCTTTTTCTGAGTGCTCCTGTCCATGCAAAAATAGTAGCTACAGAGTTTGTTGAGGTCTCCTCACCCTTTAAGTGCTTGTAATAGTGTCTCTGAACTGTTCCATGTGCTGCCTCATACTCATAGTATCCGTGAGGGGATACAAGCACTGATGTCATCATGGCAAGTGAGCCGAATGCAGATGAGATCATATCACTCATTACATCTCCGTCGTAGTTCTTGCATGCCCAGATAAATCCACCCTCAGATTTCATTACTCTGGCAACTGCATCGTCAATAAGAGTGTAGAAATATGTAATTCCAGCCTTCTCAAAAGCATCCTTATACTGTGCATCAAAGATTTCCTGGAAGATGTCCTTGAAGGTGTGGTCATATTTCTTTGAGATGGTATCCTTTGTAGCAAACCATAAATCCTGCTTTGTATCAAGTGCATACTTAAAGCAGCTATGTGCAAAGCTCTCAATTGAATCATCCAGGTTATGCTGTCCCTGAATAACTCCTGCGCCCTTAAACTCATGTATTAATTCCCTGGTCTCAGTTCCGTCTTCTGCTGTAAATACAAGCTCAGCCTTTCCTGGACCGGCTACCTTCATCTCTGTTGCCTTGTACACATCACCATATGCATGACGAGCGATTGTGATTGGTTTAACCCATGTCTTTACGTTTGGCTCTATGCCCTTTACAACGATTGGTGCTCTGAACACTGTTCCGTCAAGCATGGCTCTTATTGTGCCGTTAGGGCTCTTCCACATCTCCTTTAAATTGTACTCTGTCATTCTGGCTGCGTTTGGTGTGATTGTCGCACATTTTACTGCGACACCGTATTTCATGGTTGCCTTTGCTGATTCAACAGTCACCTGATCATCTGTACGATTTCGCTCCTCTAGTCCCAGATCATAATACTCTGTCTTTAAATCGATAAAAGGTATTAAAAGCTCATCCTTTATCATCTGCCAGAGAATTCTGGTCATCTCGTCTCCGTCCATCTCTACAAGGGGTGTTGTCATCGTAATCTTGCTCATTCTTAAATCTCCTTTACTTAATAAGGTTTTCCCAACCAAGGTGTTCCATATTTTCCTTTGAATTGTTTATATGCTCTCTGGCGCATTTTTCTGCCAGCAGTGCGTCATGATTCTTAATTGCCTCGCATATCTGTTTATGCTCGTGAGTGGAGTTTTTGGCTCTTTTTGTCTCGCCGAGTGTCACCTTTCTCACTCTGCCGACATACTCATGATAGTCCTTTAATACCCTCATAAGCTCCTTGCTTCCGCCGGCCTCATACAGCAGCTCATGAAACCTATTGTCCAGCTCAAGAAGCTTCTTTGCATTGCCCTTTTTCTCGTGAAACTCCGTGAGATAAATATTCTCCTCCATGGCCGCCATGAGCTCATCCGATATCCTCGTTGCAGCCCATCTGGCACAAAGTCCCTCAAGCAGAGCTCTTATCTCGTATATATCCCTGATATCGTCCGTGGAAACACCCTCCACGAACGCTCCCTTATTGGGGATGATAGACACAAGTCCCTCAAGCTCAAGCTGACGCAGTGCCTCCCTCACGGGAGTCCTGCTCACTCCAAGCTCATCACCGATATTCTTTTCCTTAAGCTCATCGCCCTTTGCAAATGTTCCTGCAAGTATACCATCCCTGATATGATTGTATACCTTGGCACTCAGGCTGTAATTATCATGTGACATGTACTAATCCACCTCACTATAATACTATATTAAGCTTTTTACAGCAATCAGTAATTTGAACTACAAGCTCATTATCTGTGATTGTAGTCACACGGCCCTCGTCGTACTGCTCATCTACCCATTTCTTTATCATGGTCACAAGCTTTGAGTTCTTATCTACTTTTCTGTCATCCGGCAGACGGTAGTAAGTGTTTATCCACAACGCTATTCCTGCAAGTCCTGATGTATTGGACACAGCTACAAGAGGTGGTCTGTTTAAGAATTTACCTGTATCGAATATGTTGTAAATTTCCTCATTTTTGAGAAGTCCGTCAGCATGGATTCCGGCTCTTGTCACATTGAAGTTTCTGCCGACAAAAGGTGTACGGCTCGGCTGCACATATCCAAGCTCCTTCTCAAAGTACTCTGACAACTCTGTGATAACCGTTGTATCCATTCCATCGAGTGTGCCTTTAAGCTGTGCATACTCAAATACCATAGCCTCAAGTGGTGTGTTTCCGGTTCTCTCTCCGATACCAAACAGTGAACAGTTGACACCGCTTGCTCCGTAGAGCCATGCCGTAGTCGAATTGTTTACTGCCTTGTAAAAGTCATTGTGTCCATGCCACTCAATCTGTGATGAAGGCACACCTGCATGTGTGTTAAGTCCGTATATGATACCTGGAACGCTTCGAGGTATAACTGCTCCAGGGAAGTTTACTCCATATCCCATTGTATCACAGGCACGCACCTTAATCGGAATCTTGTACTCCTCCTGCAGCTTCATGAGCTCAACACAGAATGGAATAACAAAGCCATATATATCAGAACGTGTGATATCCTCCAGATGACACCTAGGGCTTATTCCTGTCTCAAGACACTCCCTGATGACTGACAGATACATATTCATTACCTCGCGTCTGGTCATCTTCATCTTATAGAAAATATGATAATCCGAACAGCTTACAAGTATACCGGTTTCCTTGAGTCCTATATCCTTTACAAGCTCAAAGTCCTTTTTGCTGGCACGAATCCACGATGTAACCTCCGGGAACTTATATCCTCTCTCGAGACACTTGTAAACAGCGTCCCTGTCCTTTTTGCTGTAGAGGAAAAACTCGCTCTGTCTGATTATTCCCTTAGGGCCACCAAGCTTATGTAAATAATCATAAATGGTAACAATCTGCTCCGTCGTGTACGGTGCTCTCGACTGCTGGCCGTCTCTGAATGTAGTATCTGTAATCCAGATGTCCTCAGGCATATTGTGAGGCACTATTCTGTCATTGAATGCTATCTTAGGAACTTCTGAATAAGGAAAGAGATTTCTAAAGGTATTCGGCTCATCTACATCCACGAGCTGATAAAAATGCTCTTCAAGCTGCAGTAAATTTGTTTTTTCGTTCATCAAAACTTCTCTCATCTTCACATCTCCTGTGCTTAGTTTTATCTTTTGAATAATTGTATACAATTATACTTTTTGTGTCAATAAAAAAATTTAAATCTTAGTGTAACACTTTGTTATGTCTATCATAACCTAGAGTGTAAATAAATTTTATTGGAGGTCACTTATGAGTGATTTAGCAGCAACAAACTGTTCATGCAGCAATACAGATAACGGATGCGGATGTTCTTCGATCTTATGGATTATCCTGTTACTGTGCTGCTGTTGTGGAAATGGTAACGGAGGCTCTTTCTTCGGAGGAAACGACTGTGGAAGCGGCAATAACAGCTGTATCTGGGCTATCATCTTACTTTTCTGCTGTGGTGGCTTTGGCTGTGGCGGCAGCAGCAATAACGGCTGCGGATGTGGCTGCGGCTGCTGATTTACATTTTTACTGCGGGTCTTTTCGGCCCGCAGCTTTTTACGATTTTTCAGTATTCTTTTTTTGCCTGCGCTGCTCTTTTTCTTTGAGCTTTTCAAGGACTTTACATTCGCCCTTCACCCTGTGCTTTTTGATGCATTCTTCATCTATCTCGTATACGTCGTGACCATCTATGATAAGCATATATCTTTTTTTAATAATATATGCTGTAAACATGCATAATGTGAATCATGTGACATATTATATAGAAATATATTTTAAAGGATTTTTATGGACGAGAACAGCCTGTTTACACCATTCGATGAAATAACCCAGACAAGGGAGCTTCAGATGCTTAAAACCATAATTCCATATATGCCGCATGACTCACAAAAGCAGATGACTCTTATGGTTCACTACATATCACTTATGAATTCAATGAGAATGATAGACTCAGCACCTGCACTGTCTGTTGCGGAGACTGAAAGTATGTCAGACAGAAGACTATCCATGCTCAATGCCTTAAAGAAATACTGCAGCAAAAGTGAACAGGATACGATAGACAATCTATTAAATATTTTTTCAGTTTTGGACAATAGGGAGATTTATGACAAAGCAGGAATTTTTAAATAATTTTGTACAAAAGGAAAAACCAAAGGACACAACAAGTGCCATGCCTTTTCTCATGGAAAGTATTAAAGAGGCAAAGCGTAACGGCATAGAATTTACCAAAGAAGAGGTTTATTCCATGTGCACTGAGCTAAGCAAAAACCTGCCTGAGAAAAACCGCAGGCAGGTTGAAAAGCTTTTAAAAATGCTATAATTAATTTTTAAACGAATCTGTATTTATGCGAAGTATCTTGTCTATCGGTGCAGGCGAGTTTCCCTTGCCATCCGTGCCCTCAAGGTACTTCTCCCCCGCAGATTCAAAAATGACATACAATCTTTTATCCACACTGTCAAGCTCCTCTGAGCCCGGCGGCATCTCTATTGTGATGTCGGGGCTGTTAGGCCTTGACGACAGAGCTATGAGTGATTTGTAGCACTTGATATACGATGACTCATTCCTGCCATAGGAGGTGCTCAGATATACCTTTCCTAAGGCATCAAATGTAACGCCCTGCACTCTGGCAGGTATCGTATATGTGCTCAGGCTTGTGAGCCTGTCATCCTTTTTGTCATAATAATATGCTACCATCTTTGACTTAAAAAGGATATTGTGAGTGGCTATCCACAGCCTGCCTCCATAGTATGTGATGCACGACGGCTTGTTTCCCACATCAAACACATCTACCACACCTGTCGCATCGATGACCTGCTTGGAATTCGCAGTGGCCATTAGAGAGATAAAATCATACGAGATGCGCTCCACAGTTGTGTCGTAGGAATTGCACACCCATACATTTTCCCCGTCAAAGGCAATTCCTCCCAGGTGGCTGTTTGCATCCATGCCAAGTGTTACGAGGTACTCTCCGTCCTCTCTGTCAAATACCATAAGCTCCCCGAGTGAGCCCTTGTCATCAGAATAGCTCGTGATAAGCACGTATTCATCCGTGATACAAATTCCCTGAGGGCACTGTGCCTCACTGAAAATATAATTATTGAGAAAATCATTTTCCTTCGTCTCCGGCATGCCCGGAATATCTATTTCATCTATAAAATCGTAATCGCAATCCTTAAGCGCCAGTGTATGCGCTTTTTTATTACTCCTGTAATTGTAATGCTCTACGCTGTATTCATTGTTAATCGTCCTGACCCATTTGGCATATACCACATATCCATTTGCTTTTTCGTAGGTCAGAACATCCGCCTTTTTTGAAAAATGCTCATCCAGATACCAGCCATCAAATTTATAACCGTATTTATGTGGTTCTCTTAGTCCCATGAATTTCTGCTTTGGCGTGATGTATCCATAATTATTGATATTGTTTGCCGCACCGCCCAGATTATAGTAAATATATGAAACACCATCACTTTCTGACATATTGTCAACCAGTGTATTTAGTGATGGCCCGGAAGCAAAAGAGGCAGCTTCTGCCTCTTTTATCTCCGATGCAAACACATGAGTATTGGTAAAAATCAATGTAAGTAATATAATTAATGCTATTCTACTCTTCAACTTCAACAAGCTTGCTTGCCCTTTCTTCTATCTGTTTTGCAGCCACATCATCCGGTGCCTGCTCATATCTGGCAAACTCATATGAGAATGTGCCGCTTCCGCTCGTCATTGAGCGAAGTGTGGCATTGTATCCATAAAGCTCCAGATAAGGAATATCCGCAACTATCTCCTGATATCCATTGTCTGTCGGATTCATGCCCATCACTCGCGCACGTCTCTTGTTAAGCTCACCCATCACATCACCTGTATAGCCCTCAGGCACCACTACCTTAAGAGTGGCAATCGGCTCAAGAAGCACCGGCTTTGCCTCCATAATGCCCTTTTTAAAGGCCTGCTGTGTTGCCACCTTAAAGGCCATCTCAGATGAATCAACCGGATGATAAGAGCCGTCATACAGCACAGCCTTTATACCTGTCACAGGATAGGCTGCAAGAGGTCCCTTTTTCACGGACTCTGCAATACCCTTTTCAACAGCCGGGAAGAAGTTCTTCGGTACAGCTCCTCCTACGACCGTCTGCTCAAATACATATGGCGTATCCATATCACCTGACGGCTCAAAGGTCATCTTGACATGTCCGTACTGTCCGTGTCCGCCCGACTGCTTCTTGTACTTATACTCTACGTCAGATTTTTTCCTGATAGTCTCCTTAAAGGCTACCTTTGGACGCATAAGCTCTATCTCCACCTTGTACTTTTCAAGAAGCTCACTTGCCACTACCTCAAGCTGCATATCACCGATACCATATAGTACAGTCTGTCCATTTTCGCTGTCATTTACACTGTTTAATGTCAGATCCTCCATTAACAGTTTCTGTAAAGACTGGGAAATCTTGTCCTCATCGCCCTTTTTCTTTGCCTTGTAGCGCATTGCCACATACGGCTTTGATATACTTGTTCTAAGATATGTAACAGGCATATTTCTGGTGGAAAGCGAATCTGTCGTAAGAGTCTTTGTAAGCTTTGCAAGCGCTCCGATATCACCTGCATGAAGCTCCTTCACTTCCTCCACCTTACTGCCTCTCATCACATAGAGCTTTCCGATTTTCTCATCGCAGTCCCTGTGATAATTGTAAAGCACATCATCTGTCTTTAGTACGCCCGAATTAACCTTGATCAGTGAATACTTACCGATGTACGGGTCAACTATAGACTTGAACACATAAGCGCTCTTTGATTTTGCAAAATCATAATCAGCATTATACACCTCATTTGTCTTGGTGTTAATACCGGTACAGCTTCTCTTCTCAGGACTTGGCAGGTATTTCACAATATCAACCATAAGTGTATACATGCCTCTTGCGAGAATATTTGAGCCCATGAGCACCGGTACAATAGAGCCCTCAAGCACGTTTGCACGAAGCGCAGCCCTGATTTCATCATCAGAAAACTCCTCTCCGCCGAAATATCTGTCCATGAACTCCTCACTTGTCTCAGCTACAGCTTCAACTAAAGCCTCACGACATATTCCCAGGTTCTCCTTTGAGTACTCAGGCACATCAAACTTATCCACGCCTCCGCTTTCATTCCATCTCTTTGCCCTCTGCTGGATGACATTGACATAGCCCACAAACTTCTCATTCTCTCTGATTGGCAGATGGAATGGAGCTATTTTCTTGCCATAAAGCTCCTGCAGCTTTAGCACCACATCCTTGAAGCTTGCATTGTCGATATCCATGTCCGTCACGAAAATCATCCTCGGCAGCTTGTATTTCTCGCATATCTCCCATGCTCTTTTTGTGCCTGTCTGTATGCCTGCCTTGCCTGAAACCACGATGATTGCAGCATCTGCAGCCGATACAGCTTCTTCAACCTCTCCCACAAAATCAAAAAAACCAGGAGTATCGAGAATATTTATTTTGACATTATCCCACTCAATCGGTACAACCGATGTATGTATAGAGAACTGACGCTTTATCTCTTCTTTGTCAAAATCGCTGATAGTGCTGCCATCCGCTACAGTGCCCATTCTGGTGGTCTGTCCTGCCAGATATGCCATAGCTTCCACGAGTGATGTCTTGCCACAGCCGCTATGGCCTAAAAGCACGACGTTTCGAATCTTCTCAGTAGTGTAAACATTCATTTCAAGTACCTCCCTGACATTATTATAGTATGTAAACATTGTACTAATATTTTATATAATTTACAACACTTTTATGCAATCTGACGATTATTTTTTATTGTTATATTGGAATAAATATGCTAATAATTTATTGCTTTATAGTGTTAAATTGGATATAATATATTGTAAATATTCCGAACCACTATAGTGCGATTTTGAGAATGTGCGTGTGGTGATTCTGAATAGTTACAATAAAGAATTAGGAGATATACATAAATGCATTTTGATAAAGTTGGCTTTATAGGGCTCGGTCTGATTGGCGGCTCGATAGCCAGAAAAATGAAAGAAAATAATCCAAATGTCTCAATTATCGCAACAGCCGGGCATCAACAGACCATAGATGATGCCTTTGGGCTTGGCCTGATAGATAATAATGAGCTTTTAGAGCTTAACTCTTTTAAAGACTGCGACGTAATCTTTCTGTGTGCACCGGTAAACAAAAATATCGAATATCTCATACAGCTTAAGGATATCATAAAGGATGACTGTATCATCACAGATGTAGGCAGCACCAAAACCCAGATTCACGAAAAGGTTATAGAGCTTGGCCTTGAGCGCAATTTTATCGGCGGTCATCCTATGACCGGCTCTGAAAAAACAGGCATACTCAATTCAGACAAGCAGCTTTTGGAGAACGCCTACTATATTATCACTCCTACTGCAGCAACTACTGAAGAAAATCAGAATGATTTCAAACAGTTTGTAATTTCACTGGGCTCGATAGCTCTCATTTTAGACTACAGGGAGCACGATCATGCTACCGCAGCCATCAGCCACCTGCCACATATGATTGCATACTCTCTTGTCAATCTGATTGAGCATATTGATTCCGAAAAAGAGACCATGAAAACTATCGCTGCCGGAGGCTTCCGCGATGTGACACGTATCGCTGCAAGCTCCCCTGTCATGTGGGAAAACATATGTGAGTCCAACAAAACACAGCTGCTCTCACTCATGGACCAGTATGAAGCCAATTTCCATAAGCTTCGCGAAATAATTGCAGAGGGCAGTTCTCAAAAGATGATTGATTATTTCCAGGATTCAAAGAATTACAGGGATTCACTCACACTGCCCGGTGCCAAAATCCGCAAGGATTTCCACGAGGTATTTGTCGATATTGCCGATGAGGCAGGCGGTATTGCAGTGCTTGCAAGCCTTTTAGCCTTCAATAGCATCAGCATCAAGAATATCGGCATCATGAACAACCGTGAGTTTGAGGAGGGTGTACTGCGCATAGAGTTCTATGACGAAGATGCTCTTGAATCGGCTATCAGCGTACTTAAAGAAAGAAACTATACTATTCACCGCAGATGATTTATCCTGTTATATGGCTTTAATCCAAAAACAAAGAGCCGTAAAGCGAAGTAATTTCGTTTTACAGCTCTTTTGGTATTAATATACGCTCTCCTCAAGTACCTCATAGAAATTCTCAAAGGTCTTGCGGCAGCAATAAGGGTCTATTATCTCAACACCCTCTGCCTTAAGCCCCGGCAAAGTAAAAGACATGGCTACGCGATGATCGTCATACGTTTTGATTTTACAAGGCTTAATACACTCTGCCGGATAAATCCTTAAGCCATTTTCAATTTCTTCAACCCTCACACCTAATTCCGTCAGGTTTTCCTCGATGGCGTTTATCCTGTCACACTCCTGCAGACGAATATGCGAAATGCCCTCTATCCCTACAGGTTCATTTGCAAACGGTGCAATCGCAGCAAGTGTCAGCGCCTGGTCTGAGAATGTTGACAAATCCCAACTTCCGCCATGTATATGAGCATTCTTTGGTGGCATACACACTATGCCGTCTGCCTCGTCGGAAATTGTGCAGCCCATATCCGCAAGCACATCAAGAAATGCCACATCTCCCTGCAAGCTGTTTTGATGTACCCCCATCACCTTTGACTTAACATGTAAAAGCGGGCTCATTGCATAAAAATAGCATGCAGCCGACACATCCGGCTCTATATCATAGTCTAAACTTTCATACGCCGCTTTCTTAGGGATAATAAAGCTGTTATTCTTTTTGTCCTGCATCACATCGAGCCCAAACTGCTTCATCATAAGACGCGTCATCTCAACATATGCCATACCATGCGTTCCTGTGACATTAATCGTAAAGTTCTTCTCCATCACTATAGCCGAGATAAGAAGGGCACTCAAAAACTGGCTGCTCTTGTCTACGTTTATATCAACAGTATCAGCATATTCCCCTGTATTTCCGATGGTAAAAGGAAAATGATATTCGTTCTCATCATACTCAATATGAGCTCCCAGCTTTTCAAGCGATACAAGCAGATCCTTCATAGGACGCTTCTTCATTTGCTCAGAGGACACTATATGGTATCTGCCCTTTGACAGTCCAAGAAGAGCTGTAAGAAAACGTGCAGCGGTACCTGCACTTCCCACATCTATCTCAGCTTCATTCTTTGGTATCCTGCCTCCAAAGCCTGTTATTGTTATTTCTCTTTTATCCTCATCCACCAAAACCGGAAATCCCAGACGAATCAGTGCATCTATAAAATGTCTCGAATCATCACTAAAAAGACACCCTTTTAAAACGCTGCGCCCGCTTGCGAGTGCAGCGATTAAAAGGGCCCTGTTTGTGATACTCTTTGAGCCAGGTACACTGGTTACTATATCATGTGGATGATTTACTTTTTTTACTTTATAAATCATTGAAAATCTGATAAATATCAATCTTGAGTGCATCAGTGTCTGTCATACCGATAAACACGGCACCATAGTGATATACTCCTTCTTCACTGTCTGTTCTACGTACAATCTCGATAACCGCATCCACAACCTCCTTGGTCCAAATTTGGATCCTGGTGTCATAATATGTATGTATATCAAGAGGTACCTTTGCATTAAATCCGATACCGCTTCTGGAAATATCTGTGACATCCACATGACAATACTTAAGTGTTGTCACTCCGTCCTCATCCAGCCGCTCTAACTGTACCGATACATCAATGTCAAGTCTTTTATGTCTTCTCTTTTCTTCCATGCACTTTACCCCATCTACTATATTATTGACTAAGGGAACAAATTACCCTCAAACAACATATTAGTATATATGACTGATTTTTACAAGTAAAATTTATTCAGCTGCCTCATCGTCCATATGCATATCATTTGTTATAAACATCGCATCACCAAAGCTGAAAAACCTGTATCTTTCCTCTACAGCCTCTTTGTATGCATTGAGGACATGCTCTCTGCCTGCTAATGCTGACACAAGCATGACAAGTGTAGACTGCGGCAGATGGAAATTGGTAATCAGACAGTCAATCACCTTAAAGCTGTATCCCGGATAAATAAAGATATCCGTCCATCCGCTGCACTCTTTTAGCATGCCGTTTTCATCGGATGCTGCCTCTAAGGTACGAGTGCTTGTAGTACCGACAGATATTATTCTGCCGCCATTTTTCTTTGCATTATTAATCTTGTCTGCAGCCTCCTGTGACACCATGTAAAACTCAGAATGCATATGGTGATCAAGCACATTATCCACCTTTACCGGTCTAAACGTTCCAAGCCCCACATGTAAAGTCACCTCTGCAATATCTACGCCCTTATCTTTTACCTGCTGTAAAAGCTCCTTTGTGAAATGCAGTCCTGCCGTAGGCGCAGCGGCTGAGCCGTCATACTTTGCATATACTGTCTGGTAGCGGTTCTTGTCCTTTAGCTGATGTGTGATGTATGGCGGCAATGGCATCTGTCCGAGCTTATCAAGTATCTCCTCAAAAATACCCTCATAGCTGAACTGAATCAGCCTGTTTCCATCATCAACCACATCTATTACTTCACCGGTTAAAAGTCCGTCACCAAATATAATCTTTGTGCCCGGCTTTGCCTTTTTACCGGGCTTTACAAGAGTCTCCCATACGTCATTTTGTCTGCGCTTTAGAAGAAGTATCTCTATCTTTGCCATAGTTCCTTCCTTCACGCCAAAAAGACGTGCAGGAATGACCTTTGTATTGTTGAGCACAAGGCAGTCGCCCGGTCTTAAATATTTAACAATCTCCTTGAACACATGATGGCTGACTTCTCCTGTCTTCTTGTCAAGCACCATGAGTCTTGAGCTGGAGCGGTCCTCCAGAGGATCCTGTGCTATTAGCTCCTCCGGAAGATCATAATCAAAATCTTTTACGTCCATAATTTTCCCATTCCTAAAACTATACTAACGTCTAACCACGAAGTGTGATACCTGAAGTCTCTTTAAGATGAGCAAGTATATCCTTTACAAAGCCCTCGACCTTCTTAGTCTTAAGCTCCTCATCCTTTGGTGTAAATACTACACTGTACGCCATGCTCTTCTTATTAGGAGGAAGCTGTACACCCTCGTAAACATCAAACAGTGTAACATCTGAAACATAATCACAGGCTTCCCTGATACCGTTTTCAATCTGCTCACATGTGATATCCTTGTCCACAACAAAAGCAAAATCTCTCTTCTCATCATCAAATTTTGAGATTGGAGTAAATACTCTGTCCTTTCCATACCACTGTGAAAGTACTCTAAGGTCAAGCTCCATCACATATGCCGGTACTCTCATGTCAAGTTCATCGCATATCTCATATCTTACCTGACCGAGATATCCGACCTTTTGACCGTCACAGAATACCTCTGCGGTCTGATACGGATGAAGGAATGGCTTTTGAGCCGGCTTGTATGTAAACTTCACATCAAGCGCATCTGCTACAGTCTCAGCCAGTCCCTTTATAGTAAAGAACGATTCATCCTCACCGAATACGCCTGCGCAAAGTGTCTCTCTCTCATCCGGATACTCTGTAAGCGGAAGCTCCTTTGCGATAAAGATATTTCCCAGCTCAAAGATTCTTCCCTCCAGGATACCCTTCTTCTGGTTTCTTGCTATGGCATAAAGCATCTCAGAAGCAAGTGTTGTTCTCATAAGCGAGAGGTCAACATTGATTGGGTTTATAAGCCTGATAGCATGTCTTTCAGGTGCATCCTCCGGGAATCTGAGCAAATCAAGGTCAGCAGGTGAGAAGAATGAGTAATGTATTCCCTCATACGCGCCTGCTGCACAGAGCACCTCTTTTATCTTGCGCTCTGTCTGCTGTCTAAGGTTGAGTCCTCCGAGTGTAACCTGTGCTGTAGGCATGAATGCTGGAATGACATGGTCATAGCCATACATACGGATAACCTCCTCGGCCACATCCGGATAATCCTCCATATCCTCACGGTATGCAGGAATCATAAGTGTCAGCTCATCCCCGCTTACAACCGGTGCAAAGCCTAAATTTGTGAGTATTCTCACGATATCCTCTGTAGGAACCTCTATTCCAAGCACACCGTTTACCTTTGCAATAGAAACCTTCATCTCTTTTGGCTCAAGCGAATTTCCTGTAGTCACCTCAACGTGAGTTGAAGAAACCTTACCACAGCCAAGCTCCTCCATCAGGTGAAGCGCTCTCTTCATAGCCATGGCTGTTGTGTACTCGTTTACGCCCTTTGAGTAAAGTGCACTCGAATCAGATGACTGTCCCAACGCACGTGAGCTCTTTCTGATATTGTCTCTTGCAAATTTTGCAGACTCAAACATCACCTCAGTGGTGCCGTCGTTAATCTCAGAATTTAAGCCGCCCATGATACCGGCAAGCGCAACTGGCTTCTTTCCGTCACAGATAACAAGGTTATTGCTGTTTAACTCAAATTCCTTCTCATCGAGTGTGACAATTTTCTCTCCATCATTTGCACGTCTTACTACAATCTCATCTCCCTCAAGGTATGAGTAATCAAAAGCATGCATTGGCTGTCCGAGCTCTTTTAAAATAAAGTTAGTTATATCTACTACATTTGAGATAGAGCCTATTCCAACAAGCGCAAGACGCTTTCTCATCCATGCCGGTGACTCAGAGATTTTTACATCATGCACATAGTGAGCTGTGTAGCGAGGGCAGATGTCCTGTGCCAGGACAGATACCTTGAAATTTTCCTTCTTCACATCATCAGCAGTATAGTCAAGTGCAGGCTCCTTAAGCTCTTTTCCCAAAACAGCAGCAACCTCTCTTGCCATGCCATATATACACTGGCAGTCAGGTCTGTTTGCTGTGATTGCAATATCAAAAATCCAGTCATCAAGGCCGAGGATAGGTTTTACATCATCTCCCGCCTTAGCATCCTCAGGTAAAACCAAAAGTCCGTTGTAGCCTGCACCCGGATAAAGGTCCTCATTTAAGCCAAGCTCTACGCCTGAACATAACATTCCATATGAATCATATCCACGCAGCTTGCCCTGCTTTATCTCCATCACGCCCTCTATTGTAACGTGATCCTTTGCTGTGGCATATACTGTTGCGCCGATAAGTGCAAGAGGATATTTGCCCCCTGCCTTTACATTGTCCGCTCCACAGCAGATTTGGAATGTGCCATGTGCTCCGGCATTTACCTGACACAGGCTTAGGTGTGTCTCCGGAATCGGCTCACATTTTTCTACAAGGCCGACTACTACGTTTGAGATATCCTTTCCCACCTCATATGATTCCTCAACCTCGAAACCACATGAGAATAATTTTTCCTCTAACTCCTTTGGTGTTACATCTATATCTACATAATCTTTTAACCAGCTAAGTGGTGTTAACATAATTTTTGCCTCCTGTTATATATTCAAGAAATGAATCTAGTTGTCATCAATCTGGTCTAATACCCTAAGGTCTGACTCGAATAAAAGCTTGATGTTGTTAATTCCGTATTTAAGCATTGCAATACGCTCAAGACCAATACCAAATGCAAAACCACTATACTCATTTGTGTCTATGCCACAGCCCTCAAGCACCTTTTTATTTACTACGCCTGCACCAAGCACCTCAATCCAGCCTGTGCCCTTGCATAAAGAGCATCCCTTGCCGTGGCACTGGAAACAGCTTACATCAACCTCTACAGACGGCTCTGTAAATGGGAAGTATGAAGGACGAAGACGTGTTGTGACATTCTTTCCGAACATCTTCTTTACAAGCTGGTCAAGCATACCCTTTAAATCGCACAGTGTGATGCCCTTATCTACCACAAGTCCCTCCATCTGTGTGAACATAGGAGAATGTGTCGCATCATCATCCGAACGGAAAACCTTACCCGGTGAAACAACCTTGATAGGCGGCTTCTTTGCTTCCATAACATGAATCTGTCCTGCTGAGGTCTGTGTACGAAGTAAGAACTCAGGTGATAAGTAGAATGTATCCTGCATATCACGCGCCGGATGATCCTTTGGAGTATTTAAAGCTGTAAAATTATAGTAATCATTCTCGATTTCTGTTCCCTCGTAAACCTCAAAGCCCATAGATGTGAAAATCTCCGAGAGCTGGTCCTTTACCTGTGTTACAGGATGAAGATTACCCTTTTTGCTTCTCTTTGCAGGCATAGTGACATCTATTTTCTCACTCTCATACTTGCGCTTGAGTGCCTCTGCCTCAAATTTCTTAACCTTCTCATCAAGAAGCTTCTCAACTGCCTCACGTGTCTCATTGACCCACTGGCCTACCTTTGGTCTCTCATCAGGAGCAACATCCTTCATGCCCTTTAAGACTGCTGTGAGCTCACCCTTCTTTCCAAGAATTGCAGCACGCACATCATTTAATTTTTCAAGGCCGTCAGCCTTATCAATTTCAGCAAGTGCTTTTTCTCTGATCTGTTGAATTTTGTCTCTCATCGAATTTCACCTCATAATATTTTTCTTAATTTGCATAAACTCGTAACTTCAAGCTTGAATTCGCCGTTTATGCGATAAAAAACGCCCCTGCATGGCTATTAAACCATGCAGGGACGAAAATTCCGCGATACCACCCTGATTTCCATTGAAGAAATATCCAATGGACTCTCATTGATATGTGTAACGTACATAACACGTCATGAACTACTGTGCTTCATCCATGCAGCTTCAGTGTGAACTTCAATCAATAGCCTTTTTGTAAGACTGCTTTCAGCCGGTGACAATCTCTCTCTGGTCAAAGTACTATAATCTACTATGCACCTTCATTGCTTTTATTATATATAGCTGCGACATATATATCGCAAATGCTTATTTCTTAATAACACATAAGTCATTTTAGCACAATCTCTATATTTTGCAAGTAGAAAATTTTATATTTGATTTATATTTTATTTCTAAGCCCCTTAGGATAATGGTTTTTAACCTGTGTACCATTCACCTTGCCCCAGCCGGCCGTGTATCCGTCCACACATACAAGTGCCCAGCCCTTTTTGCATTCAGCCGCCTGCTCATCAGATAACATAACTGACTGACCATTGAAAAAGCCGATAGTCTGCGGATCATCACAGGTAAGCTTTACTACGTTTTTAGCATCATTTAGCTTAAGTGCAAGTGCCAGCGAATGCGACGGCTCAAAGCGCTGTTTTTTAAACTCTCCTATATGAAGCCCTGCTCGCTGCACCTTAAGTCCTTTAATATCTACTTCCATATCAGGCAGCCTGTAGAGCTGCTCCCCAAACATGACAAGCCTTGAGTTTTTTATCCATGCTGCCATATCCTCTGATATGGTCTCATCAAGAAACTCTGAGAGAAGCTTCATATTTTCTTTTGTGAGAGCCGGCTTTGTTTCATTTTTCCTATTCTTACTATTTTTGTTCTTTTTGGTTTTCCTTTCAGCTTTAAGACCTGTGTCCTCTACTTTATTACAGCTATCCTCGCATACATCATAATCCGCACCAAGCTCATTAACACTGCCTCTTCTCACAAGCTTTGCCACAAAATGTCCCTCTCCGTCCACCTTATGCGGCCAGAAGCGCTCCATTTCTTCAAGTGTAAAATCAGGATGTCTCTCCAAAAAATACTCAATTACATCCTCATTTTCTTCCTTCGAGAAGGTGCAGGTGCTGTACCCTATCACACCTCCGGGCTTAAGCATCACTGCGGCATTGTCCAGTATTTCCTTCTGCCTTGCCGCACAGATTGCCACATTTTCCATGCTCCACTGCTCTATTGCTTCAGGCAGCTTTCGAAACATTCCCTCTCCTGAGCAAGGTGCATCCACCTGTATAGCATTAAAAAAGCCTGGGAAATGTGAAGCAAGCACAAAGCTGTCCTCATTTGTCACAATCGCATTTTTGATTCCCATACGCTCTATATTCTGCGACAAAATCCGGCTTCTTTGTGTGTTAATCTCATTTGATACCAAAAGTCCGCTGTCTCCTAAATATGTGGCAAGCTGTGTGCTCTTTCCACCTGGTGCCGCACACAGGTCAAGCACTCTCATCCCCGGCTTTGGAGCTAAAAGTGCAGCCGCCGACATGGCACTTGGCTCCTGTATGTAGTAAAGCCCCATCTCGTGATACGGATGCTTTCCCGGACGCACATTCTCATCAAAGTAATATGCCTCATTTGCCCACGAAACCCTTTTATCTGAAGAAATTCCAAGTACCTTCAATATCCGTATTATTTCTTCAGGGCTTTGCACCTTTAAGGTATTGAATCTGAGCGCCTGAAATCTGTTATTGTCATAGCTGTATAAGAAATCATCCCACTCATTGCCCAGAAAGGCCTTCATCTTTTTTTCAAACTCTATCGGTAAATTCATTATCAAATCCTCTTGTTCTCTTACGAAATAATTACAATGTATCTTACTATCACACACATAGTCATGTATCTAAGCACTTCGATATTACCACATTTCTACTATCCATGCTATCAATTTTTTGTAGGCATATCACTGCTCACTGTGTACACTGCTTACATCCACCACTGTCACATCCTTGTAATAATATCCGATTATATCCTTATAGCTGCTTCCTGCCTTTGCCAGCCTGTCTGCACCATACTGGCTGAAGCCTATTCCATGGCCGAAGCCTCCTCCGGACAGTGTATAGTGACCATTTGCACCGGCACTCACACTAAAGCAGGCGCTTGGTATCATCGACATATTCTCCCTCACAGAGCCATCATTTAATGTAACTTTTTTCTGATAATGCCCTAACGCCTTTCTTATATCATTCTCCGCCGTAAAGGTCTGCGATTTGTTTCCATAATTTATTGTAAGCGAAAGTACATAACCAACATCCGACGTCTTATCGACAGAAATACCTGTTGCTGTGCCGTACTGAGGATCATTGTATGCCGATAAATCAAGCTCCGATGTCCATCTGTAGTATGGCGAATTGTCATCCACCGACTCCACCTTGTGTATGAAATCCGGTGTACTCGAAGACCATACCTCCATATCCTCGGTTTTTCCGGCAGACGTAGAAAAATAATAGCATGTTATTAAGCTTCCTCCACATGAGACAACCTGTCCTGCTGTAGCTTTTACAGCCTCATCGGTCGACTGCTTTGTTTCTGAAGCGTTATAGACCTGAAAAGCCGTGGTATTGTCAATATTTGCTCCGTATAGCGCATACTGTGTATTTTTCATCTGTGAATATACAAAGGTTCTTGCGCAAACAGCCTGAGCCTTAAGCGCCTCTGCATCAAATGTAGACGGCATCTCCGACGGCAGCACATAGCGCACATATGTCTCCACATCGACTGTATTCACCGCCACAATTCCTGCATCTGTCCCGATAAACTCAAATGAACCCGGATAGCTCTTACCGTTTATGCTGACATAATTGTCCGCTGAGCTCACCTTTATCCGGATTTTTTGTGCATTTGCCATATATGCACCCACATCATCAATAGCATTGCTGCCACAGTCGGCATCATCCACATAAAGGTTAGACGCTGCACCTGCCGCAATTGTGGGAAATGCATCCTTTCCATCGTTTTTTATAAGCACCCTTATGTATGTAAGGTCAGGTGCCTGTCTTCTGACGATGGCACATATCCTGCCGGAATCAAGTATGTAAGAAAGTGTTTCACTTCCGATTATCAGGTCAGAAACCGCTATTTCCTTAGGCGCTGCTCCTGTCTCATCATACACCGGCAGCTTGTCTGACTGCATTGGAATGTCACCCTGCCCTGCAATCTGCATGGTACCGTCTCCGTACGACAGCATCACACCTGATATATCATCCGGCTTTATCTGTATCTTTTTGACCTTAGAGCCACTGATTTCAATATCACAGACACCTGTAAAGTTCTCTTCCATGGTACCCTTTGCCCTGTAAAGCTCTCCATCACAAATGAAAATCAGCCTTCCATCGTCATTTGACACAATATATGCATTCTCATACACCATATCCTTTGTCACTGCCTTCGCCTGTTTTACAAGTGCCCCCTTTTCCTTTTGCGCCATAACAATTGCAAAAACAATAACCACGCATACCATGGTTATCGCAAGCATTATCCAGACCATCTGATTCGGCTTTTGCCGTCTTCGTCTTCTATTTGCCAAATTTCTGTTCTCCTTAACACCCAAATAGTGGTTACTGCTCAAAAAATGGGAGCTGCAAAAACAGCTCCCTTTATCATCTGTACTTAAGAATCCTTTGTGCTTTAAAAATCATTTGTATCTCATGAATCTTTTGTGCGTCCGGAGTTCTTTTGTACATTATTATTCTTTTGTAAGAACCCAAAATGCCGGTCCTGTAATTTAGACTCCTAGCGCTCTTGCTAGGTGGGTAACCGCAGTCTGCCTTCTGCCTTCCGCTGCATAATGACGGCCTGACATCCAACAGCTCATATAGGAATCCCGTTTAAAGTAAATGTAGGTTCTAAATACACAGGGTTGTCGAACATCTCAGGTATCTTTGTAAATTCATTATACTTTATTATGTCTCATGTTGCAATGCAAAATTCATGTTAGAATTTAACAAATTTTTCTCTGGCATTTCGTAACATATTTGAAAACCAGATAATTACTGCGACGAATATAATCATCTCCACATATGACCAGTACGGTATCTTTTTGAGACACTCCGAAACCATCGCAACTATACTGATAACAAAAATCACAATGCCGAATACAAGTGACTTTGGATAAATATAAGCTATATATCCGGCCGTATCCTTTATCTTTTTCATCTCATCCTCAGCCACAAAGGTACTTTCAATTTTGCCGCTTTTCTTCATTCGCAGTGACACAAATATTATGTAAATTCCCAGTATCAGCGTGACCGCATTTATTATAATAAAATAGTTCATGCTTCTTTCTCCTGTATTTTTATTTATTATTCCTAAATAGTTATCACGGATCTTATATATACAAAAAATATGTAAAATCACCAAAATTAGTATAACCTCATGTAAGGAAAAAATAAATGGTAAATAAGTCCCAACTATTTCTTGAATTTTTATTATTAATGTAGTAAAATGTATTTATATTTTCAAGGGGAAGGAGTTTTTAAAATGCAGCTTGACGATTTAAAAATACTTATATGCGATGATTCGATTCTCGCAAGAAAACAGATGAAGGATATAATCAATTCCATTGGTTCACCGACTATCATTGAGGCGGCAAACGGACAGCTCGCCATTGATATGTACAAGGAGCATAAGCCAAATCTCACATTTATAGACATTGTAATGCCGGTAAAGGACGGAAATGCCGCTATCTCAGAAATTATGGAGTATGACAGCAGTGCTACCATCTTCGTTGCATCATCTGTCGGCACACAGTCCGAGCTTAAAAAGGCTCTTGCCGCCGGAGCATGTGACTTCATTCAGAAACCAATCGACAAGGATCAGGTCATAAGTCTGATTAAGAAGCACATAGGAGGAAATTAATATGTATACTCAATTTTTTGGCAATTTTCTCCTATCAAAGGGGTATATCACTAATGAGCAGCTTTTTGACGCTCTCAAAGAAAAAGCACAAAAGCACGCAAAGCTCGGTACTCTTGCCATCCACTCAGGGCTTATGACAGCTGCCGAGGTTGATTCAGTAATAGTCGAGCAGACCCATCAGGACAAGAAGTTTGGTGAGCTTACAATAGAAATGGGCTATCTGACAGACGAGCAGGTAAAGGAGCTCTTAAGCATCCAAAGCCCTGACTTTCTTCTTTTAGGACAGATTCTTTTAGACAAAGGCATAATTGACAATACCACTCTCGAAAAGAGTATACATGATTACCGCAGTGAGAATGCTATTTCCGATCTTGACATGGTGCTCGAGGATAAGGACAGTATAAATCATCTGATAGGTCATTTTTTTGCCAATACAGGCATAGATCCCTCTGCCATTGACATTATGTATCTTGAGCTTTTGTTTAACAGCTTTATCCGATTTGTCGGTGATGACTACACTCCGCTCTCTGCCGAGATATGTGACAGCTTTAGTGCGGACTGCATGGTACGTCAGGACATCGAGGGCAGCTATGCTATATCTACATACATAGGCATGAGTCAGACAACAGCCATCAATTTTGCATCACGCTATGTAAAGGAATCATTTTCAGTATACGACGAGTATGTACAGGCATCTCTCGATGATTTCCTGAACCTGAACAATGGACTGTTTCTGGTCAACTGTTCAAATGATCAGGCTCTTGAGCTTACTCTCACTGCACCTGAGCATTTTGATGGACAGACACGCAGCTTCAATAAAGCCTGCAAGCTCAAGCTGTTATACCCTTTCGGAGCCATTCACTTTATTATTGAATTCTAATATCTCTGCAAGGCAGTTTCAGTAATCTGTTAATTATTTACTCTATAATTAGAGCACAAAAAGAACATCTGCAATCAGCAGATGTTCTTTTATGTTGCGCTAAATATAATTATATATCAAACAAATTACAATTATATGATTAAATGGGCAAAAGGTAACATTATATTATTACTGCACACCGAGCATTTTCTTAACAGTGTTTTCCATCTGATCCACATCACAGACTGTGTTGTGAAGAATCTTTGCATCCCTGATTTCCTCGATGGCATTTGGTACCTTAACGTTGCCAAGCTTTGAAAGCTCATCGACAAGTTCAAAGTCTGTCATTGAATCGTACTTAGGATCAATTGCATCCATCACACTTCTTGTGAATTTGAATGGACTTGCTGTAGATGCGATAACAGTCTTTGTGGCTGTATCGCCTGTAGCCTCCTTATACTTGCTATATACACCTGCTGCAACTGCTGTATGAGTATCAATAATGTATCCTGTATCCTCGTAAAGCTTTTTGATAACCTCAGCGGTTTCCTTCTCACTTGTGTAATTTCCATAGAAGTCAGAAAGCTTTTCCTTCATCTCAGGTGTTACAGTGTATTTGCCATCCTTAGCAAGCGAAGCCATAAGCTGAGCATTCTTATTTGCATCATTTCCTGCGATACGGTAAATGAGTCTCTCAAGGTTTGAAGAGATGAGAATATCCATGGATGGTGAATTTGTGAGGATAAACTCTCTGTTTTTATCATACTCTCCTGTTGTGAAGAAATCGTAAAGTACCTTGTTCTCGTTTGAAGCGCAGATAAGCTTTGCAACGGGAAGTCCCATATTCTTTGCATAAAACGCTGCAAGTATATTTCCAAAGTTTCCCGTAGGAACAACGATATTTATCTTCTCATCCTTTGCGACAGCTTTCTGTGCAAAAAGCTTTGAGTAAGCATATACATAGTACACAATCTGTGGTACAAGGCGACCTATATTGATTGAGTTAGCGGATGAGAACTGATAGCCTGCGGCATCCATCGTCTCTGCAAGAGCCTTATCATTGAACATAGCCTTTACCGCTGACTGTGCCTGGTCAAAGTTGCCGTGAATACCCACTACATGAGTATTGGCACCCTTTTGTGTAAGCATCTGCTTCTCCTGAATCGGGCTGACACCATTCTTTGGATAGAAAACGATAATCTGTGTCCCCTCAACATCAGCAAAGCCTGCCATAGCTGCCTTTCCTGTGTCTCCTGATGTGGCTGTTAAAATGACAATCTCGTTTTTAACATTGTTTTTCTTTGCAGATGTGATAAGTAAATGAGGCAGAATGGATAATGCCATATCCTTGAAGGCTATTGTAGAGCCATGGAACAGCTCAAGGTAGTAAGCCCCGTCAGCAAACTTAAGCGGTGCAATCTCAGTAGTATCAAACTTGCTGTCGTATGCCCTGTTGATACAATTTTTAAGCTCTTCCTCTGTGAAATCCGTAAGGAAAAGCTTCATAACCTCATATGCTACCTGCTGGTATGACATCTTAGAAAGCTCCTCAATAGAAACATCAAGTGCCGGAATGCTCTCAGGTACAAATAATCCTCCGTCATCGGCAAGGCCCTTAAGGATAGCCTGTGAAGCTGTTATTTTCTTTTCACTGTTTCTTGTGCTTGAATATAATAAATCCATTTTTTACCTCATTTCTCTTTTTATCTTATCTAAATCCATATTGCTGCATCTATATGCAGACAATTATTATCCTTTATAGTATAATAAATTTCATATATCAAATCAATAACAAAAATGCTACAATAATATATATATGATTAAAAATATATGTGAAAGGAACACAAATTATATCTATGCTCCAGGGAGTTTACACCGCTGTCAGAAAAGACGGCACCATTTACTACAGGTCCAACATCACCTACAAAAGCAAACACATCAGTCTCGGAAGCTTTGACAGTGAGCTTTCTGCAAGCCGCGCCTATGCCACTGCATCGACAATTTTATTAAAAGAAACAAACAGCATAGAGGACTCTTACTTTCACACCCATGCACTTGCATTTGATAAAATTGTAACTCTTATTAACTACCGGGACAACGGCATGTACATAAAGACGCCCATATATCTGCACAAAAACTATTTCAGCTATTTCATGGATATATCGTGCGAACTCAAATTTAATATAGATGACCTGTTCTACTACTCAGGGCACCGCATACTAAGGCGGCAGGGACATCTGTACGTCAACGACTACGGCATGCAGGTCACCCTGCTTAGCCGCTATGGCATACAGCCTCATGCTGTTTGCGGACGTGACTATGTATTTGTAAACAACGATTCAACCGACATGCGCTACGAAAACATCAAGCTGTTAAATCCATACCATGGTGTAGAGATTGTCAAAACTGCAGGGCTCGACAAATATAAAGCACGCATACACATAAACGGCAATTTTGTCATAGGAACCTACAACACAATCGAAAAGGCCGCTATTGCCTACAATAAAGCTGTCGATATGGCACATGCACATGGCATAGAAAAAAACTATCCGGAAAACTATATCGAAAGTATATCAGGCAAGGAATACGCGGATATTTACACTTCTGTGACAGTTTCCGATAAATATGTGCAGTATCTGCAGCAATTTGATTTATAGAACGTATATCCCACAGTTTGCATATTACCATTACTTTTAATATTGTACTAAAAACTCCCGCGGTTATATAACCTCGGGAATTTTTATAATTACTTCTGATTTATATAGTTTACAAGTCCCTCGCAGTCGATAATCTTCTGCATGAACGGTGGGAAGGCCTGTCCCTTAAACTTCTCTCCTGTTGTCTCATCTGTGATGATACCGGAATCAAAGTCCACTGTCACCTCATCACCGGCATTTATTGCCTTTGCTGCCTCAGGGCACTCAATAATAGGAAGACCTATATTGATTGCATTTCTGTAGAAAATTCTTGCAAATGTCTCTGCGATAACACAGCTTACGCCGGCAGCCTTGATGGCAATCGGTGCATGCTCTCTTGATGAACCACAACCGAAATTCTTGTTGGCTACCATGATATCTCCGGCCTTTACATTATTTACAAAATCCTTGTCGATATCCTCCATGCAGTGTGTTGCAAGCTCCTTAGGATCAGAAGAATTCAGATATCTTGCAGGAATGATTACATCTGTATCGACATTGTCTCCATATTTAAATACACGACCGTGTGCTGCTTTCATTGTGCTTCCTCCAATCTTTACATAACATCCTTTGGTCCTGAAATCTTACCTGTAATGGCACTTGCAGCTGCAACAGCAGGGCTTGCCAGATAAACCTCAGAATCCACATGACCCATACGTCCGACAAAGTTACGGTTTGTGGTAGATACGCATCTCTCGCCCTCAGCGAGCACTCCCATGTATCCGCCAAGACATGGTCCGCAGGTAGGTGTGCTCACGATGGCACCTGCCTCGATAAATGTCTTAAGAAGGCCCTCTTCCATAGCCTGAAGGTAAATCTTTTGTGTGGCAGGAATCACGATAACCCTGATACCATCCGCAACCTTTTTACCCTCAAGAATCTTTGCTGCAATACGCAGATCATCCATACGGCCATTGGTACATGAGCCGATTACTACCTGGTCAATCTTTACATCACCCACCTCATCGATGGTACGTGTATTGTCAGGCAGATGTGGGAATGAAACTGTAGACTTAAGTGTGCTAAGGTCGATTGTATACTCCTCATCATACTCTGCATCACTATCAGCCTCATACTCTGTGAACGGACGCTTTGAATGCTCCTTCATGTACTCTCTTGTGAGATCATCTACAGGGAAGATACCATTCTTGCCGCCTGCCTCGATTGCCATATTGGCGATAGTAAATCTGTCGTCCATAGAAAGATATTTAAGTCCATCTCCGACAAACTCCATTGACTTATAAAGTGCGCCGTCCACACCAATCATACCGATGATATGAAGGATGACATCCTTACCACTGATCCACTCAGCCGGTTTTCCGACAATATTGAACCTGATGGCAGAAGGCACCTTAAACCATGCCTTGCCTGTAGCCATTCCTGCTGCCATATCAGTGCTTCCCACACCTGTAGAGAATGCTCCTAAAGCTCCGTATGTACATGTATGTGAATCGGCTCCTATAATCACATCACCTGCCACAGTCAGTCCCTGCTCAGGTAAAAGTGCATGCTCGATGCCCATTTTTCCTACATCAAAGTAATTTGTAATCTCGTTTTTGCAGGCAAACTCGCGAACACATTTACAGTGTTCTGCTGACTTGATGTCCTTGTTTGGTGCAAAGTGATCCATAACGAGTGCGATTTTATCTTTATTAAACACTCCCTCTACCTTCATCTTGTCAATCTCATGAATCGCTACAGGTGAGGTAATGTCGTTTCCAAGCACAAGATCTAAATCAGCCTCAATGAGCTGTCCTGCACTAACAGAGTCAAGGCCTGCGTGTGCAGCAAGAATCTTCTGTGTCATTGTCATTCCCATGCTTATATTCCTCCTAGCATATAAAAATATTGTATTATGATTGTATCTGAATCAAGTTTACTTAAGACATCATAACATATGATTTACCATAATAAAAATACATAATAAACATATTTACCATAACTAAATCTCATGGTATAATAAACACAGATTTGTTGATGTTCACACCTTTTTGTGACAAGCAACGATTACAGCCCATTAAAAGTACAAACCACAGGAGGTACAAATGAACCAGAATCTCTCATCTTACTGGATTTTCTATACTGTTGCCAATGCCGGCAATATATCAAAGGCAGCCAAGGAGCTCTATATCAGCCAGCCTGCCATCAGCAAGTCAATTCAAAAGCTCGAGGACGGACTGGAATGCAAGCTTTTTTCCAGAAGCTCCAGAGGTGTCGTCTTGACCGATGAGGGCAGGCTTCTTTATGATCATGTAAGCGAGGCCTTTGAGGCATTAAATGAGGGGGAAGAAAAGCTGAAGCGCTCAATAGAGCTCGGTGTCGGCCAGCTTAAGATTGGTGTCAGCTCAACACTCTGCAAATACATGCTTTTGCCATATCTCAAGGAATTCATACACAGAAATCCTCATATAAGCATCTCAATCGAATGTCAGTCCACAAACGAGACCTTAAAGCTCCTCGATGAGGACAAGATCGATATAGGCCTGATCGGAAAACCGGCGTCCCTTAAGACCTTTAATTTCTATTATCTGGACAACATCGAAGATATATTTGTCACTACAAAGGACTATCTGCGCAACTTAAGCGCCCGTGGTGTCAAAAAGAGCGAGATTTTGCAAAACTCTACTCTCATGCTTCTCGATAAAGGCAATATGACACGTAAATATATTGATGATTATCTGCAGGAGAACCAAATACACGTAAAGGACTCTATAGATATATCAAATATGGACCTGCTCATCGACTTTGCCAAAATAGGCGTAGGTGTGGCCTGCGTCATAAAAAGCATAGTTTCAAAGGAGCTTGCTGACGGTACACTGATTGAAATTCCTCTCGGCATACCAATCCACAAGCGTGAGGTTGGCTTTGCTTACAAGGAGTCTTCAAAGCTTTCCACCTCTCTGCAGACCTTTATCAAGTTTTATGAGAGCTACACACCAGAGGATTTTTAAATAACAAAATATGACCCCGGAGGTATTACCTTGAAAGAACAAATACACACTATCCCCATATCAGACGCCTTTGACAACGCCGGCGAATGCCCCTTCTGCTATATAGAAAAACGCACTGAGGATCACGTCATGGATTTTGTACTTGGTCATGGTGCCTCTTACATGGAGGCTGACATACGCGATATGACCGATAAGGATGGCTTCTGCCGTGCACATTTCAAAAAAATGTTTGACTATGGCAATTCACTCGGAAACGCCTGGATACTAAAAACCATGTACATGCGCCATATTGAGGAGATGGACAAAGAATTTAAGAACTTTAAGCCTGATTCAGTGCAAAGGAGCGGTCTTTTCAAAAAAGCAAACGCCTCCTCCAATTCCATCGTGGACTGGATTAACAAGCGTGAATCAACCTGCTTTATATGTGACAGCGTAAACAAGACCTTTAATGCATACATGAAGACCTTCTTCACTATGTATGAAAAGGATCCTGAGATAAAAGAAAAGCTAAAAAACACAAAGGGCTTCTGTCTTGACCATCTGAAGGTGGTGCTTGAGGGCGCTGATACATATTTAAAGGGTGAAAAAAGAAAAGAATTTTATGACATAGTGCTTCCAATGATGCAGGAAAACATGAAGCGTATCTATGATGATGTTGCATGGTTTATAGAAAAATACGATTATAAAAACAAAGATGCCGACTGGAAAAATTCCAAGGATGCGATCCAGCGCGGTATGCAGAAGCTTCGCGGAAGTGATCCATCACTTCCACCACATGTTCTCAAAAAATAAAATCACCCGGTATTCTGCCGGCCGTCTAGTGGCTGTGCAAAATACCGGGTGATTTTTATTTCATTACGATGTTTACAATACGTCCCGGAACATAAATCTCTTTTACGATATTTCCTGTAAGCTTATCTGCAATAACATCCTTTGCTTTTGCGATAACCTCATCCTTAGGATCCTGTTTTCCGATTGCAAGAGTGCCCTTAGTCTTTCCGTTGATCTGTACAGCAATCTCTACTGTATCCTCAACAGTCTTTGCCTCATCGTATACCGGCCATGGCTCAAATGCGATTGTATCGTCATGTCCCATTCTCTGCCAGATTTCCTCACCAACATGTGGACATACACAAGAAAGCATCTTGATAAGGCCCTCTGCAAACTCTCTAGGACATCTGCCTGCCTTGTATACTTCATTGACAAAAATCATCATCTGGCTGATAGCTGTATTGTAGCCAAGTGTCTCAAAGTCGTTTGTGACCTTCTTTACTGTCTGATGATAGATTCTTGTGAGCTTTCCGTCATCCTCTTCTATAATATTCTCAGGCTCAGTAAAGAAATTCCATACACGTGTGATGAATCTCTTTGCTCCCTGTACATTGCTGTCGTTCCAAGGCTTTGAAACCTCAAGTGGTCCCATGAACATCTCGTAGAGACGAAGTGTATCAGCGCCGTACTCCTCGACTACATCACTAGGATTTACTACGAACTCCGGGAATCTCTTGCCCATCTTGATACCGTTTGATCCAAGGATCATTCCCTGATGTACGAGCTTCTTAAAAGGCTCCTTTACAGGAGATAAGCCCTGATCAAAGAGGAATCTGTTCCAGATTCTTGAATACATGAGGTGTCCTACCGCATGCTCTGGTCCACCAACATAGAGATCTACAGGCATCCAGTGCTTTAAGAGCTCCTGATTTGCAAATTCCTTATCATTGTGTGGATCGATATATCTCATATAATACCATGAGGATCCTGCCGAGCCAGGCATGGTGGATGTCTCACGAGTACCCTTTACGCCGTTTCTGTCATACTGCTTCCACTCTGTAGCGTTCTCAAGAGGTGCCTTGCCATTCTTGCCCTTGTAATCCTCAAGCTCAGGAAGGACAAGCGGAAGCTCATCATCAGGAAGGAAATAGATTGAACCATCCTCCTTGTATACACATGGAACAGGCTCTCCCCAGTATCTCTGACGTGCAAAAATCCACTCACGGAACTTGTAATTTACAGTTCTCTTTGCCACGCCCATCTTCTCAAGCTTGGCTGTGATAGCTTCCTTGGCATCCTCGACTACCATTCCGGTAAACTCCTCTGAGTTGATGAGCTTGCAGCCCTTTCCAAGGTAATCATGCTTCTCAAATGCATGCTCTGATACATCTGCACCATCAATTACCTGAATCATCTCAATATCATGAGCCTGTGCATACTCGAAATCTCGCTGATCATGGGTAGGAACTGCCATAACAGCACCTGTACCATAGCTTGCCAGTACGAAATCACCGATGAACATGCGCACTTCCCTGCCGTTTACAGGGTTGATACAATGAAGTCCCTTAAGCTCACAGCCTGACTTTGTCTTGTTAAGCTCAGTTCTGTCCATATCGCTCTTCTTTACAGTCTCATCTATATAAGCCTGAACCTCTTCTTTGTTCTCGACTCTGTCCATGAGGCCCTTTACTATATCTCCGTCCGGAGCAAGCACCATAAATGTGATACCATATATTGTCTCAATACATGTAGTAAAGATAGAGAACTCTCCACCGCCTACAATCTGGAATTTGACCTCGACACCTGTGCTCTTGCCAATCCAGTTTCTCTGCATTTCCTTGGTAGACTCAGGCCAGTCTATCTCATCAAGCCCCTCAAGGAGCTTTTCTGCAAATGCCGGCTGGTCAATAACCCACTGTTTCATGTTCTTGCGGACTACAGGATAGCCGCCACGCTCTGACTTGCCATCTATAACCTCATCGTTTGAGAGAACTGTTCCAAGCTCCTCGCACCAGTTTACAGGCATATCAATATGCTTTGCATATCCGGCCTCATAAAGCTTCTTGAAAATCCACTGTGTCCACTTGTAAAACTCAGGGTCACTTGTAGAAATCATCTTTGACCAGTCATAATCAAAACCAAGCTCTCTTAACTGCTTTGAGAAGGTCTCTATATTCTTCTGAGTGAAACCATTTGGATGATGACCTGTGTTTACAGCATACTGCTCTGCCGGTAAACCGAATGAATCATATCCCATCGGATGAAGTACATTGTAGCCCTGCATTCTCTTCATACGCGACATAATATCTGTAGCTGTATAGCCCTCCGGATGTCCAGCGTGAAGGCCTACTCCTGAAGGGTAAGGGAACATATCAAGTGCATAGTATTTAGGCTTTGAAAAATCCCAAACATCTGTCTTGAATGTCTCGTGTTCTTTCCAGTATTCCTGCCATTTTTTCTCTATGGCCTTGTGATTGTATGGTTCTGACATACTTGCCTCCTTATATCAAAAACGCTCCGCCTCTCAAAGAGACGAAGGCGTATTTTTAATCCGTCTGATTAACATTCATAATTTTACACATCACACTATATTTTGTCAAGTTTTGCTATGTAAAAAACCCGGTGCATCACTGCCCCGGGTCTTATTGTCATATATATCTGACAGATTAGTTGTTGATGAGCTTGTCGCTCTCATCATTCCAGCTGTAAAGCTTACGGATTTCCTCACCAACCTTCTCTGAAGGATGCTCAGAAGCAAGCTTTCTCATAGCCTTGAAGTGTACCTGACGTCCTGCTGGTGACATATCAAGTAAGAACTCCTTAGCAAATGTACCATCCTGGATGTCAGAAAGAATCTTCTTCATAGCTTTCTTTGTCTCAGCTGTAACAATCTTAGGTCCTGTTACATAATCACCATACTCAGCTGTATTAGAGATAGAGTATCTCATACCTGCGAAGCCTGACTGGTAGATAAGGTCTACGATGAGCTTCATCTCATGGATACACTCGAAATATGCGTTTCTTGGGTCATAACCAGCCTCGCAAAGTGTTTCGAAACCAGCCTGCATAAGTGCACAAACACCACCACAAAGAACTGCCTGCTCACCGAAGAGGTCTGTCTCTGTCTCTGTACGGAATGTTGTCTCAAGAAGTCCGGCTCTTGCTCCGCCGATTCCAAGACCATATGCAAGTGCAAGGTCCCATGCCTTTCCTGTAGCATCCTGCTCTACAGCGATAAGACAAGGTGTTCCCTTTCCTGCCTGGTACTCTGAACGTACTGTATGTCCCGGAGCCTTAGGTGCGATCATAGCTACATCTACATCCTTTGGTGGCTTAATGCATCCAAAGTGGATGTTGAAGCCGTGAGCGAACATAAGCATGTTGCCCGGCTCAAGGTTTGGCTCGATGTCCTTCTTGTACATATCTGCCTGTAACTCATCATTTATAAGAATCATGATGATATCAGCCTGCTTTGCAGCCTCTGCAGCAACATATACCTTGAAGCCCTGCTCTTCTGCTTTCTTCCATGACTTGCTGCCCTCATAAAGACCGATGATGACATTACATCCTGAATCCTTTAAGTTAAGTGCATGTGCATGTCCCTGGCTGCCGTAACCGATAATGGCAATTGTCTTGCCCTCTAATAATGAAAGGTTACAATCATCCTGATAAAATAATCTTGGTTCTGCCATTTTGTTTTCCTCCTGTTTATTTAAGTAAACTATTTATATGTAAGGATTGTCCTGTGACTAATCCAACATAACTACATCATCGGAACCTCTGGTAAGTCCTGTGATTCCCGTTCTTGCGAGCTCTAATATCTCATAGCCGCTAAGTAAGTCTATGAAATTATCAAGCTTGTCCTGTGTACCTATGAGCTCAATAATCATAGAGTCATGAGTGACATCAACTATCTTGCCGTGGAAGATCTCAGTCACATTCATAACTGCCTGTCTTTGTGTATCGAGTGCTCTTATCTTTATCATAATAAGCTCCCTGCACACTGAGAGTCCCGGCTCAAGCTTCTTGATATCAAGTACATCCTCAAGCTTCGCCAACTGCTTCTCTATCTGCTCAAGCACCTGCTCATCACCGCTTGCAACAATTGTGATACGTGTGTAGCGCGGATCTGCTGTAACCCCTGAAGAGAAACTATCAATATTAAATCCCCTGCGACTGAACAGTCCTGAAATACGACTGGTCACTCCGGGATTGTTCTCAACTAAAAGAGATAATGCCTGTCTTCTCATCGAAAAACCTTCCTCACAATTTCTATTATTTCTGTTCACATGATGATAATATTACTATAATCTGTATTTGTCAAGCAATATCGTTAATATAACTTAAATTCATATTATCAATAACAATATTTATACATCCATAACCTCGATAAATGCCTGTTTTATAACGTTTTATACAGTATCTTCAAAAAAAGCCGGGCGACATACAACCGCCCGGCTTTAGAATTATCTAATATAATTCTGTTTTAATATATTATAACTGTGGTCCTGCTGCAACAAGTGCTTTACCAGCCTCATTTGTTGTGTACTTAACAAAGTTCTTGTTGAATCTCTCTGCAAGATCTTTAGCCTTTGCCTCCCACTCAGAAGCATCAGCATATGTGTCACGAGGATCAAGGATTCCTGAATCAACTCCAGGAAGCTCTGTAGGAACCTCGAAATCGAACATAGGAATCTTCTTTGTTGGAGCATTAAGGATATCACCAGAAAGGATAGCGTCGATGATTCCTCTTGTATCCTTGATTGTGATTCTCTTTCCTGTTCCGTTCCATCCTGTATTTACAAGGTATGCCTTAGCGCCTGACTTCTCCATCTTCTTAACGAGCTCTGCAGCGTATTTTGTAGGATGAAGCTCAAGGAATGCCTGTCCAAAGCAAGCTGAGAATGTAGGTGTTGGCTCAGTAATTCCACGCTCTGTTCCTGCAAGCTTTGCAGTAAATCCTGAAAGGAAGTAGTACTGTGTCTGCTCAGGTGTAAGAATAGATACTGGTGGAAGTACTCCGAATGCATCTGCTGAAAGGAAGATTACGTTCTTTGCAGCCGGTGCTGAAGATACTGGCTTAACAATATTTGTGATGTGGTTGATTGGGTAAGATACACGTGTATTCTCTGTTACACTCTTGTCCTCGAAATCAATCTTTCCATCATCAGCAACTGTAACGTTCTCAAGAAGAGCATCTCTTCTGATTGCGTTGTAGATATCAGGCTCAGACTCTTTATCAAGACCGATAACCTTTGCATAACATCCACCCTCGAAGTTGAATACACCGTTGTCATCCCAGCCGTGCTCATCATCTCCGATAAGAAGACGCTTAGGATCTGTAGAAAGAGTTGTCTTTCCTGTTCCTGAAAGACCGAAGAAGATTGCTGTGTTCTCTCCGTTCATGTCAGCGTTTGCTGAGCAGTGCATTGAGGCAATGCCCTTGAGTGGAAGGAAGTAGTTCATCATAGAGAACATACCTTTCTTCATCTCTCCGCCGTACCATGTATTGATGATAACCTGCTCTTTTGATGTGATGTTGAATGCTACACATGTCTCTGAGTTAAGACCTAACTCCTTGTAGTTCTCAACCTTAGCCTTTGAAGCATTGTATACTACGAAATCAGGCTCGAAGCTCTCAAGCTCCTCTGCTGATGGCTGGATGAACATGTTTGTTACAAAATGAGCCTGCCAAGCAACCTCAACGATGAAACGAACTGCCATACGTGTATCCTTGTTTGCTCCACAGAATGCATCTACTACGAAAAGCTTCTTGTTGCAGAGCTCTTTCTTAGCAAGATCCTTAACTGTTGCCCAAACATCCTCTTTCATTGGATGGTTGTCGTTTGGATACTCAGGTGTATTCCACCATACTGTGTCCTTAGAATTCTCGTCCATAACGATATATTTATCTTTAGGAGAACGTCCAGTGTAGATACCTGTCTTAACGTTAACTGCACCAAGCTCTGTCTCCTTACCAACCTCGTAACCCTCAAGGCCGGCTTTTGTCTCTTCCTCGAATAATGTCTCGTAAGAAGGATTGTGAACGATCTCTGTTGTTCCGGTAATGCCATACTTTGTTAAATCAACATTTGCCATTTGAATAAACCTCTTTTCTATAAATTATGGATTTACATCCATTTCTTTTGTTAGTATATATGTTTGTTAAAAAAAAATCAATATCTACTTTTCAATTTACACTTATTTCACACTTTTTCGACATGTATAATATATTTCTCACACATCAGCCGTTCGCATATCTGGTTAGGAACTGCCTGGTGCGCTCCTCCTTCGGATGGTCAATCACCTCATGCGGATCTCCCTGCTCAACAATCACACCACCGTCCATGAAGATCACCTGGTCTGCAACATCGCGCGCAAAGGCCATCTCATGCGTGACAATAATCATTGTGGTGTTCTGCTGCGCAAGGGAACGTATGACCTTAAGCACCTCTCCGGTAAGCTCCGGGTCAAGAGCCGATGTAGGCTCATCAAAGCAGAGTATATCAGGCTTAAGTGCCAGTGCCCTTGCTATAGCTACACGCTGCTGCTGTCCACCTGAGAGCTGATGCGGATAATGATTCATCCTCTCAGCAAGCCCCATTCTGTCAAGAAGCTCCTTTCCATGCTCATCAATACGCGCAAGGATTGCCTTTTTATCCTTTTTAAACTCAGGTGTCTCCTGTGCCAGAAGGCGCTCTGCCAAGGTGACATTCTCAAGTGCCGTGTACTGTGGAAAAAGATTAAACTGCTGAAACACCATGCCAAAATGCAGCCTCTTTTTGCGAAGCTCGGCATCCTTATCCTTGCCCGCTTCGAAAGCATCAAATAGCTTCTCACCATTTACAATAATCTGCCCGCTGTCAGGTCTCTCAAGGAAATTGAGGCACCGTAGCAACGTAGTCTTTCCCGAGCCTGATGAACCTATTATGGCAAGAGCATTGCCCTCCTCCATGGAAAAGCTGACATCCTCAAGCACATTGGTCCTTCCAAAGTGTTTTTCTATATTTCTAACCTCTAAAATTGCCATGTCATCCTCCTACCTGAAATAATCCAGCTTCTTTTCGATATAATTAAATAAAAGTGTAAGGATTCCGACAAATATGAGATAGAATACACCTGTGTAAAACAGCGGCCATGTAAGTCCGTCAGACTTCATAAATGCCGCTCCCGCAAAGGTAAGCTCGTATGCCGCAATAATTCTGGCAAGAGAAGTATCCTTTACAAGAGTGATTATCTCATTTGACATAGGCGGAACAACACGCTTGATCATCTGAAGCAGAGTGATTTTAAAGAAAATCTGCTGCTTTGTCATGCCTAACACCTGTCCTGCCTCTCTCTGACCGGCCGGAACACCCTCTATGCCACCTCTGAATATAACAGAGAAATAACATGCATAGTTGATGACAAACGCTACAACCGTCGCTGTAATACGTCCGGTCTCGTCACCACTCCAGATAGCCTGATGAAGCCATAAGCCCGGTCCGTAAAATATGATAATAAGCTGAAGCATAAGCGGTGTGCCGCGGATAACCCATACAAACACATTCATGACAGCCTTGACAGGCTTAAACCTGCTCAAAAGCCCAAATGCAAATACAAGCCCCAGTGGCAGCGCAAATATAAGTGTCAGTATAAATATTTCAAAGGTGGTCCACAGACCACTCATAAGTGCTTGTGTAACAGTCCAGAACATTTTATTTCTCCCGCTCTACAACTACCTGTGCATTGTTACAGTATGCATTTGTGCATTCCATAGACTTTGTAACCTCATCTGTGAGTGTCATGCCATTCCAGACAACGTCAATCTTCTTTGAATCAAGCTCCATAACCTTGTTGTCCCAGTCGATAACTACAAATTCAACATCCACGCCGAGCTTCTCACCGACAAGTCTAGCCATATCTGCATCAAAGCCAATCCATTTGTCATCCTTATCCTTGTAATCCATAGGCTCAAACTCTGTGATACCGACAATCATCTTGCCCTGTGACTTGATATAATCCACATCACTGTCGCTTTCAGACTGCTTGAACTCGCAAGGCTCCTGCTCAAGAAGTGAATCCTGTACTCCGTAATTCTTTGCAATCTCCTGCATGCTGCCGTCAGCATATGAAGCTGCGAGTACACTGTTGATATATGAAGCAAGATCAGAGCCCTTACGGCATCCGACACCATACTTTTCTGATGTAAGCTCTGTTGTATGTACTAAATCAGGGTAGCTTGTGCCCTCTCCTATCATGGCTCCAGCCATTAAAAGGTCTATAATTGCTGCATCAGATGTACCTGATTTAACCTCCATAAGCGCATCAGCCTGTGATGAAACCGCATTGTAATTAAAGCCCTTTTCCTTTGCCGCAGCCTCTCCTGCTGAGCCAGCCTCAACTGCGTAGGTCATGCCGTCGCCCTTTTCGCTTTTTTGTGTTCCTGCACCCTTGCTGCCACCACAGGCAGTCATTGAAAGTGCTAAAGTTGCTGTCAAAAGAAGTGCTAATCCTCTTCTCATGCTCATTTCCTCCATATGTTAAATAATCATTGTAATTATTCAAAATCATCCAATAACTACAATCTTTTAACATATTAGCAAATTATCACGCTAAAGTAAAGAGGAATTATCCACCAAATCATGAGTTATGTTCTTCCATAAAATCCATAAATCTGTTTAAAGCAACCGGCTTTTCATATAAATAGCCCTGATACCAGTTGCAGCCCAGCTCAAGCAGCTTATCCCTCTGCTGACTGGTCTCAACAAACTCCGCTATCACCTCGATATCAAGCTTTCTTGCCAGTGTAACAATTGACGAAACAATCTTTTGATTTGTAGTATTTGTCTCTATGTCGCGCACAAGTGAACCATCCAGCTTGACTACACCAAAGCTGCTCGACTGCAGATACAGAATAGATGTATGTCCCATACCAAAATCATCAATCATCATCACGTGTCCCTGTGCCTTTAGATGATTCATCTTTTCAATAACCATAGTAGCCTTTGATAGCACATCCTGCTCCGTAATCTCAAGCCATAGCTGTGACGGCTTCACATTATACTTTTTCAGTGTCTTATCAATATATTTGTCCACATCCCATAAAAGTGACTTGGCGGTCAGATTCATTGAAATCTTAAAATCCGGTCCACATTTCTTTGACACCTCTGCAATGGAAGAAACCGTCATATCGATTATCAGCTTCTCCATATCTTCAAGCAAATCACTTGCCTTAGCCAGATAGATAATGAGTGGCGGATAAATCAGTCCGTAAACCGGATGCTTCCAGCGAAGTAAAGCCTCCCCTCCTATACATCGTCCTTTTTCATTCACCTGAGGCTGTATCAGAAGATAAAGCTCTTTATTTTCAATTGCGGTCCGTAAATCATGACGCAGCATACGGCTTATCTGTCCTATCCTGCCTGACTGTGACAGCAAATCATAGCTCTCGTTTAGCTCCTCCTTTTCCCGGATGTAGCTTATGAGCCCATCCATCTCTTCCTTTGTGTTCCTTACAGCCAGCCTGTCATTCAGCCGCAGGAAAGGCACATATATGGCAACTCCCGCTGCTATCATAACAATCTGTAAAATACATCCTGCAGCAGAGCCTGTTCCCAGATAGCCGCTGAATATAACTGGTGTAGACCATGGCACTGTATGTGTCACAGGCGGCACAATACCTATATATGTCGCGGTGTACGCTACGATATAGCAAAGCAAAGGTGTACAGATAAACGGTATAATAAGTATCGGATTGAGCAAAATCGGAATACCAAATGTAAGAATCTCATTGAGATTGAATATAACCGTAAATGTTGAAAGCTCAGCTATCTTGCGAAGCCTTGTATTCTTTACAAAAAACAGCAATGCGATCAGTACGCATATAGTGGTTCCACAGCCGCCCATCACTATAAAACTGTCAAAAAAGCTTTTACTGAATATATCCCCTGCTTTGCCTATTTGAAACGATGTTGTAGCAACAGGTTCTAAAATATGGCTGCCATGCAGGCCAAATGCCCACATGATATGAAGCAGTAAGGTATACAAAAGTCCCTTAAAAAACTCATTATGCACATCATCAAAAAATCCACACATTGCATCAGAAAAAAGCTCATACAGTGAATCTACTTCAAACACTGTAACCATTGACTGCACTACAATTGTAAAAATCACTATAACAATAGCTGCAGGAATCAGCATGCCAATAGCCAGTGCCGTAATTCTCTCCACACCATTCGTCTGTTCCCTGAAATCAAACAGCGATACCTTCTGCAGCTTTTCAAGCAAAATGCACGATAAAAGAGCTGTCACAATCGCAAAAAAACAGCCTTTCACGTCAAGCATATCTGTATTACAGCTGCCGCCTGTATTGTAAAGCTGTGTACCAAAGGCCCCAATAGCCACTATCACATACATCACAGTCTTATCTACTGTCATATTTTTCTCCATGCAATAGCTGCTGCTAAGTGCAATAAGCATGGTAACCGAAAAGAAGCCAAATGTACCAACGTAGACAGTATGCAAAAAAAACGCAAAAAAACTATTCTCTATAATCCTCTGATAAGCCTGGATAGGCAGATTCATCAATGCATTGGCAATGCCCCCGGTAAGTAAAATCGGAATCATCATGGCAAGCCCATGCCTGATTACATGAATATAAAAGCTGTTTTCAAGATTATAAGTAATAGTTTTAAGTCTTTTTTTCATAATAAATTTATCCCCCACAGATATTTTGCCTAGTACTATATTATCACTTTTGCACGAAATATACAATTAATTTTTAAAATCAATATATTTTTTATGAACTATAGCTAATAAAATCCCCATATCTCACAATAAACAAATGAAATACGGGGATTAAATTTATGATTATACAAGTCCAAGGCTTCTAATTATGTAAAGCCAAATTGTCAGCGTAAACGCACTGAGCAGCGTCGTAAGCATTATCGTGGTCGATGAAATAACGCCCTCATGCCCCATGTTCCTTGCCATGACAAAGCAGCTGACAGTCGTTGCTGAACCAAGCATCACAAGAATTGCAATGAGCTCACTATCCCTGAATCCGAAGGCTACCGCAATAGGAAGAAATACAGCCACAAAGCCTACAAGCTTGATAAATGTAGCTGCAAATGCCGGCTTCGCCTTTGCTGATGCTTTTTTCAAATCAAAGGTGGCACCCATAGCCATAAGTCCCATAGGTGTTGCCATATTACCAACGCTCGTTACTGCCTTTGCCGGTATTCCTGCAAACGGCAGACCTATAGCAGACCACAGAAGACCTGCAACAATTCCTAAAATAATAGGATTGGTCACTATTCCCTTAAATGTCTTTTTGAGTACTGATCTGTCTATGCCGTTTTGCCCCGGCTTAAAAAATGAAAGCACTATAACCGCCATAACATTGTAAAGTGGCACACTTCCTATAATCATGACAGGTGCCATGCCTGCGTTTCCATATATATTCTGGATAAAGGCTATTCCAAGCAGTGCCGCACTGCTTCTGTATGAGGCCTGTATAAACTCGCCTCGTATGGATTTATCCCTCCACAGACATGAAACAAGTGTCGATATTGTAATGCTTATCAGCGTAACCACAAAACAGAATACTATAAACTTAATGTTCCAAACCTTTGAAAAATCAACTGCTGCAAGATCACTAAACAGCAAAAAAGGCAAAGGGATCTTAAACACAAACTTATTCATCCTGTTTGCAAAGTCTTCGTCCAAAATTCCCACTTTGCGAAGAAAAAGTCCAAACACCATCATCAGAAAAATAGGTCCTGTGGCATTTAGACAAAACATTAGATTTTCCATCTCAAATAAAGCCTCCATCATATCCATAATCTGTAGTTTATAATTATACCATTTTGTAGATTCCAGCTACCACAATAAGCTTTGAACTTAGATATGTCAACCTTTTATTGCACTGTAGATTATTTTAAAAAATTATGGTACACTTATCGCATATTTTATTTAGGAAGGAATTAAACGGTTTGAAAATTCTTATTTTATCCTGTGACACCGGCGAGGGACACAACAGTGCCGGTAAAGCTATAAAAGAAGCGGCAGAGCATAAAGGACATTCTGTGACAATGATAGATATGTTTCTCTTATCTGGTAAAGGAACATCGCACGCAGTATCAGGAGCATATATAGGCATTGTAAAGCATATTCCGTTTTTCTTCGGACTACTCTATAAGGTTGGCATGCTGATATCGAGTGATAAACGTAAATCCCCTGTCTATTTTGCCAATGCCCTGCTTTGTAAAAAGCTATCAGCATACATTGAATCAAACGGCTTTGATGCTGTCGTCACACCTCATCTGTACCCTGCTGAGACCCTGAGCTGCATGAAGCGAAAAAATCTGCTTCATATCCCTGCCGTTGCTGTGGGAACCGACTACACCTGTATCCCATTCTGGGAAGAGACAAATATGGATTATTATGTTATTCCACACGATGATCTGACCGATGAATTTGCAAAACGTGGTATTCCTGAAAACAAACTGCTGCCATTAGGCATCCCGGTACGACAGGCCTTCTGTACAAGGACTGCTAAAGCTGCTGCAAGAACAATATTACATCTGCCATCCGATGTGCCTATCTTTCTTGTGATGAGTGGCAGCATGGGTTTTGGCAAGCTTGCTGTCTTTGCCGCAGAGCTTGCCATAAGATGCCATAATAATGAGCATATCGTAATCATTTGTGGCAACAATACTAAGATAAAACGCATACTGCAAAAGGAGTTTAGGTTCAACAAACGTGTACACATAATAGGCTACACCAATCAGGTTTCACTTTTCATGGATGCCTGTGACGTAATCTATACAAAGCCAGGCGGCCTCACATCAACTGAGGCACTGGTAAAGAATATACCGATTGTGCACACTGCTCCAATACCGGGATGCGAGGCAGCAAATGTTGCCTTTTTCAAAAAACGTCATCTGTCTGTCTCATCAAAGCGTCTGTCAAAGCAGATTGAGCTTGGAAAAATAATGATAGAAAATAAAGAACGCAATGCAGAAATGATACGTGCACAGCACCGGGAGCGAAAGCCCGATGCTGCCATGCAGATTGTCAGTCTGCTTGAGAAACTGACTCTCACTGATACAATTAACTGACTATAAAACCATGTAACTATAAAACTATAAGGAATTTATCATGCCATATTTTTTATTTACACTCTTAGGCTTCGTACTCGGAAGCACTCTCTTTGCTTACTGGATACCAAAACTATTAAAAAACATAGATATCTGCACACTTCCCGATGACCACAATCCCGGTGTGAGCAACGCATTTATGTACGGTGGCTTTTTATGTGGAATACTCTCACTCATATGTGAGCTTGCAAAGGGATTTATCCCGGTGTATCTTGGTCAGAAATATTTAAATATTAACTCACTGCTGTTCGTACCGGTTTTAGTCGCACCTGTCTTTGGACATGCATTTCCTTTTCTACAAAAAGAAAAAGGCGGCAAAGCTATTACCGCCTCCTTCGGAGTCCTTTTGGGCCTGTTCCCGGAATTGCATCCGGCTGTCTATCTGGCATTTTTCTTTATATTCTTTTCAGTTGTAGTAATAATAAATCCACATTCGCTCAGATCTATTCTGACATTTGGTTTTTTTGCATTCAATGTCCTTTTGACTATAAAAACAGCCTCAATCCAGATTGGCTGCTTCATAATCGCAGTGATTGTGATATACAGACACCTGATAAAGCACAATAACGGACCGGTAAGGATAAGTATACTGCATCAGCGGTAATTATGGTATCTGCTTTTACTCACTGATTTTGCTTCTTACACAACTGTTTATTTTCATACATATAAGAATCAGCACTATCAAATAATATTTGTATTGTACTCTCCTTATAATCCTCCGATATCGCCCATCCGCAAGCGTAATCAATTAGCAGTTCATTTCCGGTGTTGTTTAATTTATCTTTTTCAAGAGATAAGCATTTCAGGATTTCCATCCTGATATTTTAATCCGCATACTTTTGTATACTCTTTAACACATCTTACACATGTTTTTTCGCCACTTACATCCAAATGCGAGACATTATATATGAAATATTGTATGATTAACTCACCAAAAAGAAAGGAGGATTTTACATGAAGGTAAGTATAGAACTTTCCCCTGAATACAGCGAACCATATGCCATCATATATGCAGATAAAATCACTGACAGCATCCAGCGTACCCTTGATATATTCGGTTCAAATGAAAGCCCCATTACAGCTTTTCAAAACGAAAATGATATTGTCATTTTACAGCCAAAAGAAATATACATGGTAAGGGTAGAAAACAAGGATACTATTATTTATGGCAAAGAACACCGCTACCGTTCCCGAAAAAGACTGTACGAAATGCAACAGCAGCTTGGTGCCGGATTTATGCAAATTTCAAAATCAACTTTAGTCAATCTGTCTTATATGAACAATGTCGCGGCTGGTTTTAGCGGCACTCTTCTTTTGAAACTAAAAAACGGATGTAAGGATTACGTATCAAGAAAATATCTGCCTGAGTTTAAAAAATATCTGGGATTATAGGAGGACAAAAATGAGAGAAACTATGAAAAATTTGATTAAAAGCACTATAACCGGCATTGGTATAGCATTAACCGTTTTCTGCGTTACAGGAATGGTATTTGACATCGCCTATGACGGTAATTTCAGTTTAGATAATTACCAATTTTCCAAAATGGTTATCGGATGCATAATTGTAGGTCTGGGTTTTGGACTTCCGACCATGATTTATCACAAAGACAATCTTCCAATGCCATTTAAAATAATTATCCACATGGGAACAGGCTGTGTTATTTATACAATCGTCGCATATACTGTCGGATGGATAGGAGGAACAAGTTCTATCCTTCACGGAATTATTGCAGCCATATTTCAAATTGCTTTGGCATTTATAATTTGGGGAGGCTTCATGCTTCACTATCGCAATGATGCCAGAAAAATGAATGAAAAAATCAAGGAATTATAGACTTGTTCATACTGCGTGTCTGTAGGGTGACGCCCTGCAATATCGAAGTAAAAAACGAGGGCAAATCAAACCGCTTTATACCGAATTTGATTTGCCCTGTTTTTGATATTGTTCAATAATCACTACTGTTATTCCTAAATCAGATATTACATACCTCTGCGAATCATCGAATTGTAATCCGGTAAATAGCTTATATCCTGTGCATCATCCAAAAGAATCAAATTTGCTTTTTTTGATGCAGATATAACAATTGGAGAATGGGTCGCAATGATAATTTGAACCCCTGCAAAGTTTTTTTGCAATGCGTCAATTACATTCCACTGCCACTTTGGATGAAGATGTAAATCAATTTCATCTATAAGCACAATACCCGTAATCTGTTCTCTACTTTCTAATTCCGGATTAAGCATACATACACGATAAGCCAGATCCATAACCATCCACAATAGAGACTGATACCCGGCACTCAGCTTTGAACTCGGCATCTCTGTCTTATCATCCTTGTAAACCAACTCCGTAAACTGTGGCGAATAGGAAATTAAAGGAGTCTTAGATAGTTCATTAATTTCCTTCATAAACGAAGCCACAATGTTCTTAAACATTTCATATTCGCGCACTGTTCCTTTATTTGAACGCACTACTTCCTGTTTTAGACACCACTGCTGAATAGACTTTACATCCATTGAAGAATCAAGGCATCCGATGTACCCACATCGTCTGTCATCCAATTTCTTCTTTAATTCCGTTCCAAAATCTCCTCTTCTTACTCTCCACGCTCTGGCAGCACTTTGAAAACTAATCAATGGCAAAACAGAATCCGGGTTATTTGTAAGCTTTTTCATCCATACACACACATTCTTATCGTCAATCTTAGTATGGGTGGCAGATACTTCTTCCTTGATTCTGTTCCATGTAAAATTCTGTTCTTCCGTTATGCGGAGTGTACAGCCGGCTAATACAGGTTCATAGTATTCAATCGCTGTTGAAGAATCCCCTACAGGCTTTATCCTCATACACACATCATCTTTTACAATATTCTTAGTACTAACACCTGCTACATTGACAAACAAACCTCCAAGAGCTACCGCAATACCCTCAAGGACAGACGTTTTTCCTGCTCCATTATCGCCAATAATCAGATTCACTCCTGGTTTTAAGTCTATATCCATTTTTCAATTGCTTTATAATTCTCTATATAAATCTTTTCTAAATACAAATATCACACCATCCTTCCTTGTATAGACATGTTATATTTGTCAAAATAAAGTAAAAATTACTTTTCTCATTATATTGCAAACCACTTTTTCTTGCAATTAGAATTATCCCTTTTTTAATCCAACTCTCTTCTCAATCAACTGACTGTAAAATAAATAATTTCTTGTAAAAATAATTCCCGCTGATGCCATTGCCAGCCCTAAATAAAAAATGTAATAAATATCATTGTGCCTTGTGCTCTGCCTGATGAAAATCGTCAAAGTAAATTTTATATGAAGCATGTTCTCCATATTTATCACGCAATCCCTGTTCAATCGTTTCCAAACTGTTCATTAAATGATCTTTTTCTGTATCTGAAAGCTTTTTTATCCGATAATCATATGCTTTGATATCTATATAAAAATCAGCAGTGTCCATTGACAGGTAACGTTCTGCAGAGACTTCGTTGCATTTGAACCAGCTTTCTTTCAACAGTTTATCATAAAATTCAGGCTTGGGATTACCACCCTCGTAGGATATGCCGACTTCTATACAATCCGATTCAGCTTGGGGAAGATATTCTTCTATAATGTCACTTTTTATATTGTCCCCTATTACGTCAAATGAAATGTCCATCAATTCCATTGTCAATGCCTGCTTAGCCGATAATCGATTATGATTGATAATGCTATACTTATCATTGTTTATTTTATAAACATGATCTGTGATATGCCAGATTGATTCATTTTGACCATCATCATACAAAATATACCAATTATGGAATTTTCCCGGAACATTCTCTGACAGCTCCGGATAGATATTGTTTATTTCATATTCATCGTAAATAAGGCTATCCTTTTTCTCTTCATCAATACACTTCCAATTGCCCTTTCCGAAAAATCCGTCAAATACAGAAGCATATCTAATTGTCCAGTTTTGATTTATAAAATAAACTCCAACTATAATCACGGAAACTAAGCAAACAATCAAAACAAATCCACATTTTTTAATTTTTTTCATAAAAGCTCTCCATTTCTTTTTGAATCCATGTCATGATAACATCCACAAAAAAATCCTTCTGCACCATTATTATAATGCAATTTTATAAGTGCTTCAAAGAGCACTATCATATATCTGTCTTACCGTATTTTCGATATTCGTGCCTGCCAGATACCCAAATGGTATCTTCCGTTCTCTGACAGCCGCTATAAACTTTGTGTAGCTGATATGATTCATGTAGTCCGTGAAGAAATATACCATGTCCTTTCCGTCAAGCATTTTGCCATCAACAGTCTTGTATGCATTGGTGTCAATATACTTCCATTCCGGAAATAGCTTCTTAAGTTTATTTACCCAGGTGACATGTCCTCCAATAATAACTATGTGCTTTTCCACAAGCGCATCCTTCATTTCATCCAGACTGATGCCTTCTGTATCATCATCCAAAGTGCTGTTTTCAAGCCTGTATACAAAATTTCTCAGGGCTATCAGCTCATCCCGTTCTGATTCATACTTTGAAATAAGGCTCTCTGACTGTAACTGTTCTTTTTTAAGCTGGCGGCACTGTTGGACTAGCGCCTTATTCTCCTGCTCTTTTTCGTTTAGTTTTCTGCGCAGATCAGCTATCTCCTTCAGGTATTCTTCACTACACACATCTCCGGTGCTTACAGGAGCAATATTTGTGATTACATTCTGCTCCCCATGCTTTTTCTTTGTCTGCCCGTGCAGGACAATGTTTTTTGCGTCAAATAAAGCATCATCAATCATGTCTTCTGCCGAATCCTCGCCTGTGAGATATGCCACCTGCTCCTCAAGAACGTCCGCTGCATCGGTGAGCGCCTCTACCAAATTATACACTGCCGCATAATGCTGCACTTCCTCATATGTATATTCTCTTTCAGGATTACGAGTCTTAAGCAGCATAAGTGCATCTCGCATCTCAGTTTTTGCATTATAGCCTATTTCATTGCAAAGATATGCATAGTCACTCTTATAACCGCTCCTCTGCAGGCACATTTCCACAAAATCATCCACCTCGAAATACGCCTCCAGACCGTTCCTGTGTTTATCTTCCAAAAGGCAGTCATTATACCATTTGTCTATCTGGGCCGAACATTCCTTAATCAGCTCCTTGTCCAGATTCAGTACGTCAATGCCAATGTCATCATCATCTATGTATTGAAGCCAGGTTATTCGGTGTTCATTCAGAGCATGGTATAGTATAATACACATTTCGTCCTCTTTTATATTCATGAAATGGCACATGCCGAGTACACGACCAATAGCTGAATCCAGTGAACCATCTTCATTGTCATTCACCACATCCAGAATTTCTCTTTCTGAAATCCTGCTGAATCTCTTGATTCTGTTGTACTCCTTATTGTGGTACAGCTTATAAAGGTACTTAATCAGTGCAAGACAATACTCATCCCTAAGCTTAGCTCCATTGTATATCAGGCGCATTATCCTCTTTTTCACTGAAAGCCCTGGTCCATAGTTAATATGCTCTTCATCACCATACCATCCAACTTTGTTAAACTCATCAAGTCTTTCCCTGCAATGCTCTAAAAAGTCCATCTCTATCGCAACAAAGTCATACTCCATTTCATAGGTCATGAACTGGTCAAGGAAAAAATAATCTGCTCCTATCGTGTCCGGAGCCACTTTTCCGGCATTGTAATCATCTATCGCATTCATCAGCAGTCTTGTCATTTCCTTTTTTTGGCTGATTTCTGAAGCATCCATCTGATACTTTGCCATCTGCTCATGATAATCCCACTTTTTATCATTCCCGCTATCTGGTATGTTACATAAATCTCTGAATGGTGCTGTATTCATCTGTAATACTCCAATCTGCCTTTCATTTACTTAAGTGTTATTTCTTTATCATCAACGATATTCTCTGCTTTATTCTTTATACGGTCAATTTCTTCCTGAATAATATCGCTCAATGATGTAGTGTCTATCTCGACATTCTCTGCAGCAACAGATTTATCTGCAAACGCATCAAATACTGCCTGTTTCTCGGAAAGCAAATCTGTGATTTTCTCATCGATTGTATTATCACACAATAGTCTATATACAATAACATTTCGTGCCTGTCCCATACGATATGCTCTGGAAATGGCCTGATTCTCTATCGAAGGCTTAAGCTGTGGCTCACAAAGTATAACTACACTGGCCGATTGAATATTAAGTCCGGTTCCACCGGCAATAATCTGAGCAGCTAAAACTTGTCCGGCAGGTGCCTTATCAAATTTATCAATAATCTCCTGTCTTTTAGATGGTGAAATAGAGCCATTAATAGGTTCCATACACTGCTCTCCCAGTAAATCTGATATCTTCTTAATCGTATCAAGATAAAACGAAAATACGATTATTTTTCTATCTTCTGATTTTGCCTCTTCAATTATCTCAAGCATTCTATTTGCCTTGCATGAGTTTTTCAAATCTGAAACATTCCATGAAACCCTTCTGGCAGCATTATAATTTCTGCTTAAAACAGCTTCTTCATATGCCTGTTCTTCTTCGGCACATAACTGACACCACTCTTCATTTTCAAGAAGCTCGGGAAGCTCTGTTAAAACATCTTCTCTCTTTCTTCTGTAATAAACTGTTGCTACTTTTTCACGAAACTGAGGAGCCGACGATAACATTTTCATACGCGATATTTGTTTTGCAATATCCGGTCTTAAAATGTCTATCAGATTTACCATCTCATCTACATTATTTTCCAATGCCGTACCTGTCATAAACAGAAGTCTTTGAGCATGGGCGCATATTGCTCTGGTGTTAATTGAGCGGTTTGCGTCTGGGTTCTTAATATAATGAGCCTCATCAACCACGAGCATTGAAAACTTAAAATCATCCGGCAGTTTAAAATAAGCAGTAGTCTCATATGTGGTAACAGCAACCCCTCCCATACGAATCCACTCATCAAGGGCTGACAATCTGCTCGAACCATGTACCTTTATTGCTCTTAGCTTGCTAAATTTTCCGATTTCCCTGCACCAGTTGATTATTACACTGGCAGGACACAACACAACAAAATGCGTAGCTCCGGTATTGCGTAAAGATACCATAGCGGCAATGGCCTGAATAGTTTTTCCAAGTCCCATTTCATCACCAAGCAGGACTCTTCCCTGATGAAGAATATATTTCACACCCCATTCCTGGTATCTTCTCAAGCTGCAAAGCAGACCATCCGGGAAGAAACATTCATCCTGTACTTCTCTGGCCAGATCCTCCGGCAGCCCATAAACACTGTCATCATTTCCTAAAAGTCCCGGAACAATCTGCTCGATAGTATTAATATACTTAATCGGATCTTTCTGAAAATCAGCCCATACATCATTTTCAGAATAATAATCCAGGTTCCTATATTCTTCGCCAAGACGGTTAACTTCATTTCCGTAACTATCATTTAGCTTTTGCTGCAGGTAATTATAGCTATTAACAGCTTTATTCTTTTTATCTTTAGAAGAAAACAACCATTTAAATACTGTTGTTGCAGGCTCAACATCGTTTATCGCATTGGATATATACATGCTGCTCACGTCATACAGTTTTGTGCTTAAATCAGCCACTTGTCTTGCTCTGAGATATTGAGAAACAGCTGTAACAAGCCTTGTTGTTTCTTTAGTCCGGTTATCAAAGCTTAGCTTGAGCTTGGTGGATTTTTTAACAGCAGAATATGTATCACGAACCATATTTTTTATGGTGTTAGCTCCGTCATCACTGATTCCCTTGATAGCAGATAATTGATATACAGATGCTGCAAAAATATCCTCGTATGTACTAAATCCATTCTGTCTTAGCGACTTGACTCTGATGCCAAGCTTATCACGATTTAGTTCCTCAACAGAAATATTACGCAGTTCTTTAAGCACTTCAGTAGTAATATAACGTCCTGAAATATCACTTACCATATCCATGTAACGCTTGTCAGCATTCATAAAATCAATTAACCTTGCCTGAAGTCTTTTATGGCGATGTATAAGATTTTTTGCATCATCAAATGAAAAATTACGTTCCATTATATTTCCTTTATATTTTTCTCTCCATTTCTTTTTGAATCCATGTCATGATTATACCACCATTTACATCTCTTTAACAATCGCAATGCCATAGATTTTCTCAGCCTAAGATATTTCCATATGATGAATATACTTATATCCCATTTGTATTCTATATCTTTTCCGTTATTTGCGTGTATAAATACATGATACTGATTTATTTACTTCACTGCAATACTTTTTCCATTACAAAGAGGAAGCCGGTACATGTGAAGTATACCCGCCTGGTCTATGAAAAAATTTAGTATGAAAATTTCTTTTTTTATGATTGTAGTATACATGCCAATTGTGATTTTGTTTAATTGGGTGGATGGGTTGAATAGTTCGGAGAAATCGCAGAAAATAGAATAGCTTTAAATATAAGCGGAAATATTTTTGCTCATATGTACCTCGCTGCAAAATGTTCCAAATAAAAAAAGGAGAGGAGCCTCGGCACCCTCCCCCGATCGCAGGCTTCTCAAGTTTCTGCAATCTGATCACTAAAGATAATATAACTGATATAACTAAGAAAGTCAATCATAAATTATCTTTATTTAGATTGTATTCAATGTGGTTATTTTTATGTACTATTCAAATACATTGTTTAATATTCCTTCATCGCTAAATTTGTACCTGTATTACTTTAATATCTTCCTTATCTGCTTATCCGTTGCCTCCGGATACATCTCATGCATATAGTCTGCAAGCTGCTTCCATGAATCCCGCGGATTATCTTTATAACAGGAAGTTACATAATCGTATCCATAGATATGCTCGATAGATGAATACACTGCAACATCCCATCCATATTCCATGCCTTTCTTATTCACTTTCTTCTTAAAATCGCAGTTGCACAGATATGTCTGCATCATAAGATTCGTTATTGCACCATCAAATCCCTTTTCTCCATCCTTACCAAATCCAGCTTGTTTTTTCAATTCATTGGAATAAATCTCTGAATCAGCATTATTTTCCATAAAATTGACCATTATCTTTTTATGCTTATTAGGAGCTCTCCCATCATCATATAATGCATCAAAATCATATCCATCCCGGCGATAATTAGCAAATACTGGAAACCACTTTTTTGATATAAAGCCCGCCTTCTTATCAAAGAACTTTCCATAGACGATATCATGCCGCCTTGCTATAATAGCCCTCCACATCCATGGATCAATCTCCGGATTATCACTCCACCAGTACTCCGGAACAGTTCTTTCTTCAAGAGAGAACCCTTTTATATCATTCTTGAACAAGGGTAAAAATCCCATCTTATTGATATATTCGATTGCTTCATCTACAGAATGGATGCATTCCGGGTTGTCCCACTTCATGCCATGCATAATCCATTCACCTGATTCGTTTCCCATAATACACGTATAATCCAATTATCTTAGATGGTAATTGGATTTTTCCTTTCTCCCAGTTAACACTGGGTATTTATTTCCATCTCTGTTATATTTTGAAAAGGCACTGTGGATCTGTACCTATAACTTTACAGCTTTGACTGGTATGAGGTGACTCAGACCACAGCTTTTCGTCTATTACTGTTAATCAGTTTGTTAACGCATCGACGTTTTTATTTACGTGATTACACAGCCGAATTCTCTGTGGAAGACAGCAGTGCTCAAAATATTTATCAGGAGGTATAAGCCTATGTCAATGTACTTTATTGGAATTGATATTTCCAAGTACAAACATGATTGCTGCATCATTTCTGCAGCTGATCAAAAAGTAGTTTCTAAAGTCACAATCAAAAACAATAAAGCTGGTTTTAATGAACTGCTTACAATCATTCATTCTCTCGCAAATCCTGCGGACATAAGAATAGGGTTTGAATCAACTGCCCATTATGCTCTCAATCTTGAACTCTTCCTTGAAAATTCTCTCCTAACCTTCATGGAAGTAAATCCTGTTCTCATCAGTGAATACAAGAAATCAAAAACACTTAGGCGTACAAAAACCGACTCTGTTGACTGTGAATCAATAGCTCGTTGGTTAATGACTGTTGAATACAAACCCCATTCAAAAGGATTTTACCACGCTTACTCTTTAAAGTCATTAACTCGTTTACGCGATAAACTTATCCGACAGCGTTCTTTCTATCTTGTTAAAATCACAAATGTGTTAGATCATACATTCCCTGAGTTTAAACCATTCTTTAATGAACGCTTATCCAAAACTGCTCTATATCTGCTTGAGAACTATGGTTCTGCTGAAAAGATGGCTCGTATGAACTCAGCCTCTTATGAAAAGCTACGTTCCGTATCCCGGGGGAAGTTTTCACCACAGCAATTCCTACGACTAAAAGAACTTGCTGCCAATACTGTTGGTGTAAATAACTCTATTTTTGATGTAGAGCTGAACAGTCTTTTATCTTTATACAAATCTCTTGTAAAAGAGATTGATACCATTGAAAAAGAAATCAACAAACTAATTGAAGAAGTACATCCTCACTATATGTCAGTTCCTGGAATTGGACCATTATCAGCAGCTGTAATCTATTCTGAATACGGCGATATATCTAACTTCACTAATCCAGGACAAATGCTTGCATTTGCCGGAATAGAACCGGGAATCAACGAATCTGGTACTGAATCTCACGGAGGCAAGATGGTTAAGCGTGGATCATCCCAGCTCCGCTACACACTTATCAATTGTTGTCTACCGTTAATCCGCTTTGACATGACATTTGCAACTTACTATGCCAAGAAACGCGGAGAAGGCAAACCACATCGAGTAGCCATTACTCATGTAGCAAAAAAACTTATTAGAGTCATCTACGCATTGGAGAGCCAAGATATCGACTTTAATGCTCAAAGACTTCGTTAATCTCTAGTGGATTAATACTAATTTCTCCCATCTGAAATACGATGTATTCAGATGGCTTATTAAAATTACCCATTTTTACAATTTAAAAAATTTCAAAATTCTCTTGACTGTTTATAGTTTGTCACCTCTTTATGAAATATTATTACAGAATCATTAATATGTTAAAAATATCAACAGTTTTCACCTTTGATGGACTACTATTCTCCATATTTATCTGAGTCCTGTGCCACCTTATCCAACTCTATTTCAGACACATATTTATATATTTTTGCTTCTTTTTGAGGCTCCACATTATCAGTCCAAAGTTCACACTGACTGATTACTGTATTGATAGCACAATCATAATCCTCAGGTGAATACTTATATTTTTTGAGAAGTCTCTTTACCATCTTGCGCATCTGAGCTCTGGCTATTTCTTTCTTCTGTCAGTCAATGGTACGATTTCTTCTAAGCATCTCAGTAAGTTCTCTTGTCAAAGCAATCAATTCCTCATTCTTGTAAAAATCTTTAATATGCTCCGGTTTAGTCAATGCATCGTAAAAAGCCAGTTCTTCCTGCGACAATCCTAGTTTTTCACCATTCTTATAAAGCTCAGCTATTTCCTGTGCTGTTTTCAATAGCTCCTTTATTACTTCTTCATTAGTGATTAAACCGTTATAATTAGAATAGTAGAATCAGCTCCTAAAAGAAGCCGAGGACTCCACCTTTGTGAAAAGCTCGTCCGGATTTGGCGAAATAATCTCTACTGTTGAGGCCTTTGTATCCTTAAAATTAACCAGATTGTTTCTTTTACCGGTATCCAGCAAAAGACTTGCCCATCTGTCAAGTTTTTTTGTATCCATGTATGTTGTCCTTCTCTCCTATGTTTTCAGAATTTAAGTACAATAAATTAATTAGATGGTATGTAGTTTATAAGATATATGAGATTTAAATCTGCTTTTTCTGCTAGATATTCATCACATAGTTTTGTTGCATCATCCAATGTCATACCTGTAAGACTTCCATCGTTATATTCATCGGAACCTTTACTATAAAACCATCCAACCGTCTGATTGCTTTCATCTATAAAATCTGAATAGTAGATATCTAATGGTTCAAGTTCAGTTGCTCCGCTATTTAACCTATATGTTCCAAACATGTTATTTATTGCACCGCCAGAACCCTCATTGAATATTGTATTATCATTCAAGAGATAATTACGATTCCTAATCCAGCCTTCGGTTACTAAAACTGCTTTATCATTCTTTACGGTATATATGGCATAAATATTGTCTTTATCAGCGATAAACAGTTCATCGGTATCATCATTATTTATATCTTTCAATTCATATCCTACAGTATTTAAACAATCTTTCGGATTATCAGCAGGATAAATTAATTCATCAATTCCTGTCAAATCATATGGATTTTCAGCATTGTTATTCCCATCAAAATCATTAATCAGACTATATACTCCGTCTAAGACTGGTATATATGCATCCGGTATAAAGGTTTCCTGTATTGCATTTTCTTCTGTTTCACTGCTCTCCAAGATATCTTCTGTTACTTTGTTTTTAACACTTTCAGTTGTTAATTCTGATTCTTTGGATGTCTCTACATTTTCATCTGCTTTTTTTCCGCAACCTACCAATATTATTGTACAACAAACTACTATAGTCAATATTTCCTTTTTAAATGACATAAATAATCCCTCATTTAATAGAACCACGCCAATCTGTATTATTTCACTGGCTTATTTATATGTACCTTCTCAGTGTCCTGCTTATTATTTTACCATATAGTGCTAGAGTCACACAATCTTTTTGTCAATTTTATCATTTACCTTGTCTGTGATTTTGTCATACAGTCTGCCTGCACTCATCGGCTCTCCTCTTCTCCTTGTTCTTTAAATTATAAAATGAGCCATCATAAGAAAGGCATTTTCTTTTGCTTCTCTCTTATGATGGCTCTAGCTTAGCATGTTGCGAGTCCCAAAGTCTGCCCTCGCAACGCGAATCTTTGTTCTGTGTTACAATAAAACTACTAAAAAATGGCTAAGTCTTTTTTCATTGCCTTGTAGCCAATTAATACTGTCCACACATATGCACAGGTTTTTGGAATCATCAGCATGCCGATCATCGGAATTACATCAGCCAGCAGTACAACCGGAATATAGAATGCAAAGCTCAGGACGATTGTCAGCCACATCCAACGAAAAGAGCTATCATTATTTTCTTTTGCACTTTTATAGAATAAAACTATGATAATTAATCCCATCAGTGCAAACGGAATATTTCGGTAGATTCCCCATGAAAGCGGAGCATCTGCACTGAGCCAGGCATTCTGAGGCATCATACACAGAACAATTCTTAATCCTGCAAGACCATAAATAGCTGCTGTAGCTGCTTTATAGCCTTTAATCTGATAACGCTCACGCCATATATGATAGAGAACAACATAAAAAATAGTCATAGTGATAGAGGTTATCCACTTGCCCAACCCAAGCTGTACTGTAAAGTTCTCAAGACCTGTTGTACAAAGCGCTGTTGCACGAGGAACCAGATGAAATGCATCTCCACTTCCTAAAATAACTGCCATAATTCCAAACATGGTAAACTGACGGTTTCCTTTGCTTTTTCGAATCATTAAAATTCCGATTGTGATTACCGAAAACAAATATACGGTATCAAATAAAGTTTCTACAATTGCCTGCATAATAAAAATCCTTTCTACTTAAATACATCTTTAAACGCATAAGTGAACATTGTTCATTTTGCTTCAAAAATTTTCCCACACTCTAATGTGGGAGAATTTTAATATAATGTTTTGTAAATCAACATCAAAATCGAAGACGGATTATAATCCTGACGAATCATTGATACCAATATTAAAGAAAATAATATATCTGCAAACTGTATTTCCGTGAATTGTTCATCAAATACATCTGGACGAATCTTAGGATCATTCTTTAATATATCGCACAATCCATTAAGAATATGCCCCCATGTTTGCAGCATTTTCTTCTTTCCATCCGTTTTTTCATCCTTCATAAATCCAAGTGAATGCAGAGAAAAGAAGCCCGGAAATTGCTCATTTCCATATTCCAGTCTTTTATAAATCCATGAGATACAGGCAGCAACATCTTTAAATGCCTGTTCATCCTCAGGGTTAAAAAAGATTTCACGCCAAATACTCTCAATTGTATCCCCAAGCAAATCTGACTTGGATTCATAGTAATTGTAGATTGTCCCCGCCGAAACAGAACATCGGGATGCAACAGCACGTATGCTCACAGCAGTCCATCCGTTTTCTTTGATTAGCTCTCTGCTTGCAGCTAATATGTCTTCTTTTGAAGTTGCAAGATGGTTCACGAATTCACTCCTTTTCAATGTAATGTCATTTAGCTACTTCATTAAATGAACAATGTTCATATTGGAAATATACATCGTTCATTTTATTTTGTCAATGCTTCTTTTATATTCCGTTAATCATTTTCTATATTTATCATCACCTGACAACCATCATCCTGTATCCTTCAGCCAGATTTTTTGTGAATATTCAAGTTTTTCAAAATCCATATAAGCATTCTTTAAAAGCATTTATTAATACTTAATCCTAAAATAATCCAAATACGCCTTATACTTGTCCTGCGCGGTCAGGCAGGTATCTGTCAGATATCCTTTTTCGTTGTCCCATTCCTTCAATCCACGATAATAGAACATTTTCAAATTATCCTCAATGATAAACGGAACAATATTGTATTTTAGACACTCTTTAAACATAGTCAATCTGCCCACACGACCGTTTCCGTCCTGGAACGGGTGAATCCGTTCAAACTTCACATGAAAGTCCAGAATATCCTCAAAATTTTTTTCTTCTTTGGCATTGTATTCCGCCAGCAATGCCTTCATTTTATCGGCAACTTCTTCCGGAAGGGCTGTATCCCTGCCACCGACTTCATTCGGAAGTTTCTTATAATCACCAACAGCAAACCAATCTTTTCTGGAATCGCTGGTGCCATTCTTCAAAACCAAGTGAAGTTCTTTGATGAATTTCTCCGTCAAAGCTGCTTTTGCATGATCAATAATCATATCGATACAACGAAAGTGATTTGCCGTTTCAATCACATCATCCACATTCAGCACTTCTTTTTCTACGCCAATAGTATTGGTTTCAAAGATATATCTGGTTTGATCATGTGTCAGACGGCTTCCTTCCATATGGTTGGAGTTGTATGTCAAATCAATCTGTGTCTTATGGTATATTCCACCGGAATATTTACTTGCCTTTTGCTCTTTCAGAATATCCAACAGAGTAATAGGTTCTTCTTTTCTTTTGTTAGTGCGCTCCGGTTTCTCTGAGTTTTCCGGAAGGTTCCATGTCTTACCAGTAAGAAATGCACCGTTCACACGCCCCTTAGCACAGTAATTTCTAACACTGCGCTCTGACATATTCCATTTTTTGGCTATTTCAGCAACTGAAAGATATCGCATCTATTATCCTCCACCATAAATTATATTAAATAACCTTGTTAATCTATTATATAGTATACCACATCACCGGCAAAAACATCAGTATGTTTTAATCTAAATTATTATATTTTTGCCGTTAAAAAATCTATTAAGAAAAATGTTTTAATAGCGTTGACAAAAGTGTAAAATGAAACGCTACATCAAATGCTGTGCAAAAGTCACCTCGAAAATCGTTCCCCCGGTCTTGCCTGATTTAATACAAATACTGCCATTATGTACTCTAACGATTTCACGGACAAGAGCAAGTCCGAGTCCTACGCCGCCCAGCTCCCGGCTTCTGGATTTATCCACACGGAAGAATGGCTCGAACACTCTCTCCCTAAGCTCCTTTGGTATTCCGCTTCCCGTATCTTCTACAGACAGATAAACATGCTTGTTTCTCTGATATGCGGTTACTGTAACCTGTCCGAGCGGATGATTATATTTGATGGCATTCTCAACCAGATTGTATACAAGCCTGTAAATAAGAATATCACTGCCTATCATAGTGGCATCCTCACATTTTCCAATCAGCTTTATATTCTTTTCCACGGCAAGAGGCTCAAGGTCTGCCAAAACCTCTTCAACAATAGCATCCAATATAATTTTATCATCCCTTCCCACCGTCTGAAGCTCACTCATGTCAAGAAGAGTCTTTACCATCCTGTTTAATTTATCATTTTGTTCCGTAACCATTTTTATGGTCTGCAAAGTGTCTGCATCATTTCCCGGGTGAGAGGCAGAATTATATAAATCAAGCTGTACCTGCATTAACGCTAATGGAGTACGCAGCTCATGTGCTGCATTTGCAGTAAACTGTCTCTGTATCTCAAATGCTTCCGACAGACGCTCAAGCATCTTATTATAAGAAATACCCAGCTGGTTCAGTTCCTTAACATTGTTTTCCTCTATTCTTGAATCAGACAGATTCTGAGCCTGTACCTCTTCAATTTTATCTGAAAACTCCCTGATTGGTCTGAGTGCATGCCCGCTTATAAAATAAGTGACGACACCTCCCAAAAGCGCCAGCAAAACCGTGATTATCAGACTGTTTCTTTTATAGTCGGCCTTATTATTGTACACCTGAACCGAAAATTCATCCGCAAACTCATCCCACTTATCGTCCGGTATGCTGATATATATTTCATCTGAT